>Ga0302119_10001480_pt1 | contig 10541 bp, 8 predicted proteins | sample AG5_Tmax_MG_FD_203114 | JGI IMG/M metagenome (GOLD analysis project Ga0302119, IMG submission 203114) | Marine microbial communities from Western Arctic Ocean, Canada - AG5_Tmax | ecosystem: Environmental > Aquatic > Marine > Oceanic | place: Canada: Western Arctic Ocean | collected 2017-10-01
GCAAACCAGAGGGGTAGCATTCTCTCTCAAAAGCTCAATCTACTCCCCTCGCGCGAATCTGAACCCTTCTGCCTCCCGCCGCAGTGCGCTCTGCCATCTTCTCTGTGCCACACCCCTGAATTCTGCCTCCCGCCGCCGTCCGACCCAAAATACGGGAATCTGGAGCGGACGCCCCTACCGCCATGATCACGTGGTAGCGGAACCAAAGGAGCACTTTTCGCCTCCTTTCCCCTCGGAAACCCACTCCCACCGCCCTGAGGCGACGACGCCCAGAAATGCGCCAAACTCTGGGAATTCTAGGCCCCCTGTGCTCGATTCCTTTCATGATTCCCAATATTTCAGAATCCCCAAGGAACTCACTCCGGCACAAAAACCCAAAAAGATTCGGATTGTTGTTGCCGGATGCCGATTCAACGGAGATCTTTTGGGGGAGAGAGAAACTCAACCTACGCCATGAAAATCCACAACAGCCTCAAGCCGATCATTGCGATCGTCGGTTTAGCCTCATTCACTACCTCCGCCGGAGCAACTACCGTTTTTAATGAAGACTTCGAGAGCTATGCGCTCGGAAATTCCGACGGCCAGGGAGGCTGGGTCGATTTTGGAGGATCTCGGATCGTAGATATTGTCGATTCCCATGCGAGTGGCGGAAGCCAATCGATCGCGTTCTCGACGAACCCTGGCTATGGCGGCGATTCCACCTTGGACTTGGCAGACCCGATTACCACGGGTCAGCTCGCCTTCTCCTTTGACATCTATCAGCCTGCGGCGTTCGACGGAACAGCAGAAATTTATCTGAGCCGCTCGGCGACGTTAAGTGGCGGATTTGAGACTGGTTTTCACCTCATCGGGGACGGAGGGCAGGGACTGTTTCGGTCCCCTCAGATCACCGCCACAACCCCTCTTCTCACTGATCAGTGGGTCGCGGTGACTGTCAGCATCGATCTCGACGCCGATACCGCAGCGGTGAGTTATGGCGGAACTGAGATTCACAATGGCACTTGGGTCAGCGGAGGTGCCTCACCTTCCCAGTATCAGGGTCTCAATATCTGGGCTTCAAACGGCGCTAATGTAGAAAATTTCTACATCGACAATCTGAAACTTGACATCGTACCGGAGCCCAGCGGACTGGCCCTCTTGGGCTTGAGCTTCATTGGCTTGGTTCTTCGCCGGCGCCGCTAGTTCCTTACGGACTGACAAAGACTCTCGAATGCAATGCTGCCGATCACCATCGGCAGCATTTTTGTGCGTGCAGAGAAGAGCCAGCCGGCCCCCGTCTCGACATCCCTGGGCAGCGACAGAGGGCGCACGGCCGAATCAATGAAGTCCAAATACCCTCTGCCCTAGCGTCGGACAAGGGCGCCTTCCCTCCAATCTCCTTTTGGCCCGCTCCACTGACCTGATCGACCGCACCATCAATCTCGCATCCTGATCCCGCTCACTGGTGACCCGGGAGATGTTTCGCCACGCGTTCACCACATCGGAGGGATGCGCTCCGCGTGAGTCCCCGGGGGAGCACGAAGTGCCGCATTCTGCGCGCTTGGGGGCGGAGATGACGGATCTTCCTCTCGGAGATCATCCGCCATCAGTAGGCGGGAACTAAAAGTGGCCCCTCCAACGTTGATAGGTTAGATCCTGATCAGGATCTGCGCGATGGCCGTTATCGATACCTTTCTGAAGTTGCTGATCGCCCAACGGGCGGAGAAGCTGGTTCTCATTCCTGACGAGATTCCCACCGTGGTGAAGGGTGACGAATCCATTGAGCTTCCCATGCCCGCCGTGCCCGTTGACCTGGTGAAACGGCTTTCGGTAGAGGTCGTTGGAGAGCCTGTAACAGGCCCCTCTCTCGAAGGTCGCTATTGCACTGCGGACGGAGAAGAATTCACTTACGCGGTGAGGTCCAACGAATCGGATTGCCGCATCGAATTGCAGACTGTTGAGACTGGGGTGCACCATGATAGTGAGGGAGAGAGCCCGGACCTCCCGAAGGTTTCGAAGCAAGACCCTCCGCCCCCGATTCCGCTTCAACCCTCACGGGGCGACCCGCTCCCACCCCCGGAAGGCCCCTCTCTTTCTCCCACTCTCGGCTTGGAGGCCTCAGATTGCAGTCCCTCTCCGGGCGTTCTCCGCGCTCTTGAGCAGGCCCTGCAGGCTGACGCTTCCGACATTTTTCTGTCCTCGGGAAAACCGACTCAACTGAGACGAATGGGCATCATCGCCTCCCTCGAATCCGCTCCCACCACCGACGATCAGATTCTGCAGTTGATTCCCCGGGAGGACTACACCCGCAAACTCGAGCAATGCGGAAGCGTGGACTTTGGCATCCGATGGAATCTCTCCGAAGGAAGCCGGCGCTTCCGCATCAATGTGTTCCGTCACTCCCGGGGACTAGCCGCCGCCATCCGGCCCATTCGCAATCGGATCCCATCCTTCACCGAACTCAACCTCCCACGAGACCTGCAGGCACTCGGAGCTTATGCCAGCGGCTTGGTGCTGGTCACCGGCGCATCCGGATCGGGAAAGTCCACCACTCTCGCTGCGATCGTGGATCACATCAATCGCACTTCCGCACGCCACATCATCACGATTGAGGATCCCATCGAGTTTGAACACGAGGATGACAAGTCCCTCATCCACCAACGCGAGGTCGGCGAAAGCGTGGAGAGCTTCAGCTCGGGATTGCGTGATGCCCTGCGCGAAAATCCGGATGTGATCCTCTTGGGGGAGATGCGCGATCTCGCCACCATCTCCGCCGCTCTCACGGCGGCCGAGACCGGTCACCTGGTCCTCTCCACTCTTCACACCGGCAGCGCCACCTCCGCCATGAATCGCATTGTCGATGTCTTCCCTGGTCACCAACAGCCCCACATTCGCATTCAGCTTGCCTCCTCCCTGCGAGCCGTTGTCTCGCAACGATTGGTCCCCTCGATCCGGCACAACGAACGCCTGCCCGCCTTGGAGAAACTGATTGTCACTCCGGCGGTCGCGAACACCATTCGCGAAGGCAAGGAACACCACATGCAAAGTGCGATGCAAACCGGGGCCGAAGAGGGCATGGTCACCCTTGAACGCTCGCTGGCAACCCTGGAGTGCCGCGGCCAAATCAGCCGCGAGACTGCCTTTCGGCATGCCCATGATCAGCAAGCCTTGCAAAAACTGTTCGAATAACCCCTGCATTTTATATTTCTCTTACCCTGAGGGTGGAAAATACTGCTAGGTTCCTCATCATGAAAACTGCCTGTCTGACCACGGGTCTCCTACTCGGAATCGCTCAAATCTCGATGGCAGGAGGAAACAGCTCCCTCGTGGAACTCGACAGCGTGATCTCCCTCAAAATCGAAAAGGAGAAGTGACCATCATTGGCGACGGCATCGTTAGGAAGCGCGTGATCAGCGATCCGGAGCACGGAGACGGTAGCGCATTCGGTCAACCCGCGCAGTGGATCCATGCCAAGGTCGATGGGTGCACCTTCGAGATTGTCCCCTACTTCAGCAGCTCCGACATCGGAGGCGTTCCCGGCCCATCCCCCGACAAGCTGACCCCTGAGATGAAAGAGATGACCAGAAAGTGGTGGGAAGGATTTCTCGCCACGGCCAATAAGGTGAAGGCGGGCGATGCGGTGACGATCGGCATCCGAGGCACTTATCACCGGGAGCTCGATGGGGTCAATCCCTACCGGCGCTTCTAGCAGGAATGGCACAAGGTTAAGATGGGGCCTCGTCCCCGGAGGGATTGCAGCTTATACAGACCGGGGACATGGTTAGAAGGTGTTCGGAGACATGGTTTATACTTCGCAAAGTGTTGAATGCCCTGGAAGACGCGCGATCTGAGAGCCCTGAAAACTGAGCTTGTGCGACTAGCGTTGATCCCAGAGGCCAATAAGCGTGAGTTGATGCGCCGCTACAAGATCAGATCACGTTTAAACAACCCTCAGGCTCCGTTTCCCGGAACCACTCCACTCCTCCTCGAACTTGCCTCTTCCGGATGTCCCGTCGTCGCTTCGATCCTAGCTGGAGATCGAGACGTCGGAATCCGATCCCTCCCTTACAAATATCCTTGCGATTTGCACTTGTCTTTATCAGGTCGACCGCAAAGGCGAAGGTCCTCGGTTGGCAACGGACTTGTGTCTCTTTTGCAGCCCTTCGATCGTTAATGAGTAACGAATGAAATGCACTCCAAGGGGCTTGGTCCTTACTCAATTCGCCGGGCTTTCCTTTTTCCGCTTCATGAAGCAGCCTGCGCGCGCTTCATGCCCGCACTCGACCCGTCCCAGCTGAATGATCCGTCCTCCAACGATGAGATTCTCGACGCATTTCTGAACTACCTGATCGAGGAGGGGATTGAACCATACGAGCACCAGGAGGAAGCGATTCTTGAACTCTTTGCTGGTAAGAACCTGATTCTCAACACTCCAACCGGCTCCGGGAAATCGCTGGTCGCGCTAGCGTTGCAGTTCAGAGCGATCTGCCAGGGGAGGCGTTCCTACTACACCGTCCCGGTCAAGGCCCTGGCCAACGAAAAGTTTCTCTCCCTCTGCCAAATTTTCGGGGCCGAGAACGTGGGGATGATTACCGGAGACGCTACCGTCAACTCCGACGCACCGGTCATTTGCTGCACTGCCGAGATTCTTTCCAACCTCGCATTGCGGGAAGGCGGGACCGCTGCGGTGGACGATGTCATCATGGACGAGTTTCACTACTACTCCGACCACGAGCGCGGAGTAGCCTGGCAGATCCCCCTCCTCTCCCTGCCCCAAGCCAGATTCCTCCTGATGTCAGCCACTCTCGGAGAGACCTCTTTCTTTGAGAAGGCCCTCACCGATCTCACCAACGTCCCGACCGCCCTCGTCAAATCGGAGAATCGTCCCGTCCCGCTGGAATTCGAGTACAGCACCGTTGCGCTGGAAGAAAAGGTCCAGGAACTGGCGGACGCCGGACGCGCTCCGATTTACCTCGTGCACTTTACCCAGTTATCCTGTGCTCGCACAGCCCAGAATCTAACAAGCAGGAACTTCTGCAGCAAGGAGGAGAAGGCCGCCATTGCGGAGATACTCGTCGAAGCAGACTTTCGCAGTCCCTACGGGAAGGACATCCAGAAACTGCTGCGACACGGACTTGGCATTCACCACGCCGGCTTGCTTCCCAAGTACCGCGTCCTGGTCGAGAAACTCGCACAACGGGGACTTCTAAAGGTGATCTGCGGCACGGACACCCTCGGAGTTGGCGTTAATGTTCCGATTAGAACCGTTCTCTTTACCCGGCTTTTCAAATACGGCGGGCAGAGCACCAGGATCCTGGCGGTTCGTGACTTCAGGCAGATCTGCGGCCGCGCTGGCCGGAAGGGATTCGACGAGATCGGATATGTCGTCGCGCAGGCCCCGGAACACGCGATCGAGAACCTGAGGGCCGACCAAAAGGCTGCGGCCAAGGGAAAGAAGAGCAAGGCCAACAAGAAAAAACCGCCGGAAAAGGGCTTCGTCAACTGGGACGAGAAGACCTTCCAAAAGCTCATCCACTCACCACCGGAGAAACTCACCTCCAGCTTCACCATCAGGCACGGCATGCTCCTCAATGTGCTCAGTCGAAAGGTGGAGGATGGTTGCGCTGAGATGCGGAGACTGATCTCATCCTGCCACGAATCGGACACCAAGAAACGAGCGCTGCGTCGCCGAGGCTTCGCCCTTTTCCGTGGTCTCGTTGAGGGAGAAGTCTTGACCATCATCCCTCCTGACGAACGCGAGGGGCCGGCCAAGGTCGCACTCAATGTCGACCTGCAGGAAGATTTCACCATGAACCAGGCCCTCGGTCTCTACCTTCTGGAAGCCATTCCACAGCTGAATGCCGAGGACCCCGCTCATGCCCTGCAGGTGATTTCACTGATCGAAGCAATCCTGGAAGACCCAACCACCGTTCTTCGTCGGCAAGTGGACAAGATCAAGGGCGAACTGATCGCCAATTTGAAGGCCGATGGGGTTGAGTATGATAAGCGCATGGAAATTCTCGATGAAGTCGAACACCCAAAGCCGGGCAAGGACTTCATCTACGATACCTACAACGAGTTTGTGCGAGGGAATCCGTGGGCCAAAGAGGTCTCCGTACGACCAAAGTCCGTGGCGCGCGAGATGTTCGAAAACTGGCAGTCGTTTGAAGACTACGTGAAGAACTATGGTCTGGAGCGCAGCGAGGCGGTCCTCCTGCGCCATGTCACGGAGGTCTACAAAGTTCTCGCCCAATCGGTGCCTCCCGCCCTTAAGACCGAGGAGCTTGAGGAAGTCGAAAACTTCCTGGAGGAGATCGTCCGCGGAGTGGATTCAAGCCTCCTCGATGAGTGGGAGCGCTTGCGGAATCCCGAGTATGTTCCGCCCGACCAGCGATCTCCTGAAAATCGCCGCCGAACTCCGCTCACTCATCATCGCCCCCCGTTCATGCGGGCGATCCGACGAGCGGCATTCGATTTCGTAAAGGATCTCTCCCGAGGGGACTGGCAAGCAAGTGCTCAACAGGTCCAGGGGGAATGGAACAGCGATGCCCTCGCCACTCGGATGGAGGAGTATTGGGAATTCCACGGCATGATCCGGATGGATCCCGAAGCGAGAAATGCCAAGCACTTCCGAATCGATGACTCCTCAAACCCACGCTCCTGGCGGGTCGAACAGGTCCTCGTCGACACCGAGGAACTCAACGACTGGAGCGTCGTTTTCACAGTCAACCTCGATCACTGCGATGAGGACGATGAGGTGATCCTGGAGTTGATCGAGATCGGATCCTTCAGCGTCTAAGAAGCGGCCCCAAGCCTGCTATCAATTCCCGGCGGAAGTTCCAAAAATCCGTTCGGCTTCCTTCTTCTCGATGACGCCGTCCTGGTTGGCATCCATTCTCTCGAGAATGCGTCCGCGGAGAAACTCGGGCAGCTCCTCCTTGCTGACCTTGCCGTCACCATCCTTGTCGAAGCGGAACAAGCGTTCCACCGAAAACCCTCCCTGAGGCCCGCCCCCTTCCGGCCCGCCCGGGCCACGATTCGGAGGACCGCCCGGTCGGCGACCAGCGCCCCACTCGCGCGCTCGCACGACCCCAGCATCCCGATCCCGTTCTAGATGGATCACATAGGATTGGGTCACTAATTTACACCAGCCCTCCGCATCGTTGCAGGCATAGTAACGCACAATCAGGCGTAATGGGTTCGCCGCTTCGCCACCCCGCACGCTCACCAAAAACTCGCGGGGATCGCTATCTGCGGCAGCCTCCACCTTGGGTCCCTTTCCGGTCCTTGGAGAGATGATCGTACCCTCTGCCGCGCTGAGCTCGTATTCGATCGGTGCGACCAGATTATTCCAATGCACATTGTAGAGGCGATCCAAGTGGAGCCCGAGATAGAGTGTTCCCTCTCCGGTCTTCAGGAGCTCATCGTCCCCCTCAGCACGCAACTTTGCATAGTAGGGACTTTCCCCGCTATCTTTCGGGGTCACCTGGACCGGCTTCAGGGCAGCGGGGACCTTGATCCGCGGCACCACCCCCCGAGGAGCAACAGGAGGCGATTTTTCAAACTCAAGATTCAAGTCTTCGACCCGAGTGGGAGTGGACACCGTCCCAACGAGCCTCACCAAATCGGCCCGGAGATCCTTGGGCGAACTCCAGTCCCGCAAGCTGACGATCTTGCCCTCGGGATCAAAGAGGAACTCCGGATTATTCAATCCGCCCAAGGTCTTCTTCAACTCGTTCGACATGTTGTCGCAAAGCCAGGGCATGCTTACCCCCTTGAAGGTCCGCTGGGCCTCCCGAACATGCAGGAGCCGTTCTTCCAGGGAGAGGGGATTGAGGTAGCCGTCGCTTTCGGGATGAGCCAGCGTCTTGTAGACGAAGAAGAACCGCACCCCTTTGGGAGCGTAGTCACGATAGATGGTCTCCAGACCGGAGACACTCTTCAGGAAGGGCGGTCAGGTAAGGCAACCAAATACCAAGACAGAATAACTGCCCTTGAGACTGGCCGTTTCAAACTTTTTGCCCTCGGCGTCCACGATCGTGACCTCGGGCAAGGGTGATCCAATCTTCAATCCCGCTTGGTTGAGACGGACCGGATCGCTGTTTGCACTGAATGGTCTGAATCCACCACCGGGACGTCCTGGAGGAGGTCCCCCACCCTCTCGACCACGCGCCCCCCCAGGCCGCGTCCTCCCCGGTTGTTCCTTGGCCGCACCCGGATCGCCAGAGACCTTGTTCAGTCGTTGCGCGGGACTCTTGCGACCGGTCCGTGCCCATTGCCCCCAGACCCGAAGGTATTCCGGAACTCGGAGCGCTCCGTTCCCATCGGTGTCCAAGGCGGCGAAGACTGCCCCACTGAGTTTCTCGTCCGACAGTTTCGCCTTGGCATGCTTCACGAACTCCAGCCGCTGCACCAAGCCGTCCCGATCGTCATCCATGGCCTGCACGATGGCCTTGGCCTCATCCGTGATGATTCGATTCAGGATATACTCCGCCTTCGTCACAAATCCGTCCAGGTCATTATCGGCAGCGCTGAATATCCCACGCCGCGCCTGTGGAGTCAGGTAGTTGCCGTTCTCGATATACTCCGCCTTGGAATGACGCCCATCTGCATCGCGATCAATTCCGGTAAAGTGGCGGGCGTAGTTGCTCAACTGAGCAGCGGAAACTCCGTGCTCTAGCCGAGCGCCCAGGCGTTTAAGAACCGCTTCGGGCGTCACGCCTCCGACGGTCGTCAACTCGTTTTCCTGAACGGGAGATTTCTGGGCTCCGACTTGGGGGAGGAATAGAAGGCCCCAAATGGCAGCGAGAGGCATGATTCGTCGTATTTGCAGCGCGAGCATGAGCATGATCTTTTGTTGATAACCGATGGCGCCCCCGATCTCCACAAACGAATCCGGGCAGCAAGGATTAAACCGGCTGAGCGTTTCGAAGTTGCACCGGAATCCATCGATCAACTCGCCGCAGCAGGACGGCTTCCAAACAGAGTCGACCAACCTCCCGGGAACACTCCCGTCTCAATGAAGTTCCTGCTCGCTCACTCCCTCAGATCTTCGCTTAATATACCCATGCGCTGTCCGTCTCTGCTTTCTGTCTCCGCAACAGTCGTGCTCAGCGTAGTGCCCACGTTATTGATCGCGCAGGAGATCGACTACGCCCGGGACATTCAGCCCATCCTCTCGGAAAACTGCTATCAGTGCCACGGCCCGGATCGCAAAGCACGCAAAGCGAAGCTCAGATTGGATGTGCGGGAAATGGCGACCGCAGAGCGGGATGGCTTTCATGCGATCCTTCCGGGCAAACCGGAGGAGAGCATTGTCATCGAGCGACTTCTGAGCAGCGATCCGGAGGAGGTCATGCCGCCCCCGAAGAGTGGAAATAAATTGCAACGGGGAGAGATTGCCCTTATCCGAAAATGGATCACGGAAGGGGCGGATTTCTCCCGACACTGGGCCTTCATTCCACCCAAGCGCCCATCTGTGCCGAAGACAACGAGGACCAGTTGGTCCCGCAGTGCGATCGACCACTTCGTGCTCTCCAGACTTGAGCAGGAGGGACTGGCGCCATCTCCGGAAGCGGACCGCGCCACTTGGCTCCGCCGAGCTTCCTTCGATCTCACCGGATTGCCCCCCACCTCCGCCGAATTGGATGCCTTCCTCGCGGATCAATCTCCGAGCGCCCATGCCAAGGCCGCCGAGCGCCTGCTCGCCTCACCGTCCTACGGTGAACACATGGCCCGCTACTGGCTCGATGCAGCCCGCTACGCCGACACCAACGGTTATCAATATGACCGCAACCGGGACCAGTGGGTCTGGCGCGACTGGGTCATTCATGCCTTCAACACTAACATGTCCTTCGATCGATTCACGATTGAGCAGATTGCGGGGGATCTTCTGCCCGACGCCACCGACCAGACGCGTCTCGCGACCGGCTTCAACCGCAATCATCCCATCACCATCGAGGGAGGCGTCATCGATGAAGAATATCGAACCGAGTACGTCGTCGATCGCGTGGTCACCACGAGCACGGTCTGGATGGGCCTGACCATGATTTGCAGCCGTTGCCACGATCACAAATTCGATCCCGTATCCCAGAAGGATTTCTACAGCTTCTTCGCCTTTTTCAACCAGGTTCCGGAACGCGGACTGAACGGATTCGACCCACGGCTCAAAGTAGCTTCACCGTTGTCCGTGGGCCAAGACACAATCCTCGGGAACCAAATAGCCGATGCCGAGAAGATCTATCGCGCCCTCCTCCTCGAAACGGGCGGCTCGCACGATGTCTTGGCCAGGTGGGAGAAAACCCTCAGCAAGAGACCCCGGCCCACCTGGAAAACGGGAGTGCCGATCCGTATGACCTCTGAGGGTGGAGCAGAGCTCAAGGCCCTGGATGACCAAAGCGTGCTCGCGAGCGGGAAAAATCCCACCACCGAAATCTACGATCTTCTTCTTACCAAAAATAGCAGGAAGCCCATGAGAGCCATCCGCCTCGAAGCACTGATGCATCCCAGCCTGACCAATGGGTCGACCAGCCGGGGGACCAACGGCAATTATGTCCTCAGTG
>Ga0302119_10001481_pt1 | contig 10540 bp, 9 predicted proteins | sample AG5_Tmax_MG_FD_203114 | JGI IMG/M metagenome (GOLD analysis project Ga0302119, IMG submission 203114) | Marine microbial communities from Western Arctic Ocean, Canada - AG5_Tmax | ecosystem: Environmental > Aquatic > Marine > Oceanic | place: Canada: Western Arctic Ocean | collected 2017-10-01
ACGCGTTAAAATTGCTCATGCATTAGTTCACGATCCTGATTTGATAATCTTAGATGAGCCCTTGCATGGTTGCGATCCAATCGCAAGAACTAGTATAATGAGCGTAATAAGGGAGCTTGGTTCGCAAGGAAAGACAGTTTTGATCTCTAGCCATATACTGGAAGAAATAGAAAGAATAACTGAGCAAATTGTAATATTACACAATGGTAAATTATTGGCCATAGGAAATTTACATGCCATTAGAGATTTATTAGATCAACATCCTCATAGGATCCTAATTAAATGTGAAAACCCTCGTGATTTAGCAAAACTATTCATTTCATCAGAACCAGTTTACGGCGTCCGATTCCCTGATGATGGAGAATTAGAGATCCAAACTAATAATCTATCAGCAGCACATGATATCTTACCTGCCATTGTTGTAAAATCAAAACAGCAAATAACATCTATTGAAAATCCAGATGATAATCTTAATTCTTTGATCGGTTACTTATTGGGGGGAATTGAAAATGGATGATAAAGGTCTTTCTCTAAAAAATACAGTTTGGACTCAATTAGATCGCAAGGCAGGTGCAGTGATTGAACTGACTGTAAGGCAGTTACGGCATCGCATGTCTACTTGGGTCGTACTTGGAACAGGGATTCTCTTGATGGTATTATTATTGGCTTTTTATGTTGACTCAGTAAGAACTGGTTTTGAGTCCATAGACAATGATGGCGATTCAGAAGATGCCGATCAAGATGGTTACCCACTAGGCCAAGAGATGAAATATGGGCACAGTGATTACGATTCTAATCAATACCCGGGTGTGGAGAAATATTTCCTTCTTGGAGAAATAGATAATGATGACACTTTTCGCAGTATCTCTGGGAATTTTACTTGGAATGGTGTTGCAATTATTGATGCCGAATGGGTAAATGAGAATTATACAGGCGTCAATGAATGGTCCGGTTTTGTCGATTGGAAAGATGCTTCTACAGAATCATGCCCCCCTGGAGATGCATTCGATGATTGGTGGCCCCAGCGTGGTTATGCGTGTATGAATGATGATGAAAATTATTTTGCTTATGGTGAATTCCAAGCCAATGGAAGTGTTTATGCCCCTAAGAATTTTGAGATTACTTGGGGATATTTCGGAGATTCGTTTTATGTTGAACCAGATCCAATATCTATGTATATTGATGAAGATGACATTGACTGGGATGGTAATTTATTAAATTCAAGTCAAGGTTTAGATAATGATGGCGATTGCTTGAGGGAGAATTGGAAATCTGAAGATAATGATATGTATTATTGGGATTATAATGGAGAAGTTTTTAATAATGATTCCAATAATAATGGGATTATTTGTGACGTTAAATGGACTACCGACAGTAATGGTGATGAAATATCTCAGATATCTGCCGATTCTAATGTCGATGAAGATCCCGATGACGAAAAATATTTGGGAGAATCTAGTCATAGAACATTTGTCATCGGCGTAGGAAAAATGGCATTTGTGATTATGCTCGGACTATTCCTCCCCCTCTTCTTAGCACTCGGTTTGATTAGGGATGAAACAGAAAATGGCACTTTACACTATCTTCTGTCCAAACCTATTCACCGTGGAGAATTTATTGTCTACAGGCTTCTTGGTTATCTCTCAGTAACTGGTAGTTATGTTATCGCATTATCCCTATTTGTAGGGATAATTACTGCAGTATTAGGCCCAGGGGATAGTTTCATTAGATTATCTGATATTCCCGTATGGTTGGGAATAGGCTTTGCCACATTCTTAGTTCTAGCTGCTTATGGCGCATTATTCAATACATTAGGGCTAATATCTCCAAAATATGGCATATATATTTCCATAGTCTTTGGTGTTTGGGAATTTATAGCTGCAATTTTTACCTTTGCAGATCCTAATTGGACAATATCTGCTCTTTCAATAAACCATTGGGCTTTACAGATAATTGATTCAGTAGTATTATTGGCATGGCCGGAGACGCTACAGTTGCAACAAATGTCATCAGCATTCAACCTAAATACTGGCCTTGATTTATTTTGGAAACCTCCTGCTCACACACTAGGGACATCTAATCCAATTATCTCAATCATTATCAGTGTCGTCGTTTTAACTCTAATTACTATATCTATGCTCGGCCTAGGTCAATCCATATTTAAAAATCGCGAGATTATGTGAGGATGTAATATGTTTTCTGGAATGAAGAAATTCAAGGGTGATTTTACATCATTATGGAAACTTGATGTTTTACCTCCAATTCCGAGACTCTCTTGGTGGTGGTGGTGGGTGATAGTATTTGTTCAAGACCCCAATCATCCAGGCCGTTCAAAACAACTCATGGTCCTATGGTCAACTAAGGAAACCCCCGCAATAAGAATGACTGGACATTGGTGGCTTCCCGGCTCTAGAATGCACATCGACAAGGAGGGGGGATTAGTTTTTCCAGGGATGGTTTGTTCTTGGTGGTATGATGGAGAAAACATGTATGAGCCACTAGTTATGAAAGAATGCAGAATGGCTGCAATTGATGATAAACATTCATTATGGCCCGAAAAAGGCGCAGGAGAAGGTGCAGGAGCAGTTATCCCCCTGATTCAAGAAGATATGTCATTTGGTATGAAATCGGGAAATAATAAATTCTGGCTAAATCTATCTTCTGACAAAGATGCCATTTCGAAGGGGGCGCCATCCAAATTCGAAGCCGAATTAACCCCTTGGTCCGGACCGCCAAGTACGTTAACATACAAGAATAATATTCTGGCCATGAATATGGGCTATGATATATTACGTCTACAAGGTACGAAGTGTAAATTATTAGTTGAAGGAGAAGAAATGAAAGGTACTGCTTATTTCCAAAAAGTATCGGTACAAGCACCTACTGTCCCCTGGTTCTGGGGCATGCTTCATTTCGAAGATGGCTCATACTTAGACTGGTTCTTACCTCATATTTCATTATCTTCTACTTCACTGGACTCTTCCCCCTGGAGATTGAGGGATTTCTTTAGAACTCCTTCAAATGGAACAGGAATATTTCACGATGCTAAACGCAACAGGACCGAGAATTTTGCCCGGTGTGAGGTGGAATTATCTGAGTCCAACTCCGAATTAAGAGACCCCGATGGCAACATTTTACCAAAATTTAGAATTAGATTATGGAACGGCCGAACTCAAGTATCAGTGGAAGTAAGGGCCGTTAATAGGGCTAAATGGGTTTTCGATCAACCTACTAGGGCTGGAATGATTAGCCACCTAACTTACAATGAATACCCTCTTGAAGTTGAAAGAATAGCTATTCTAGATGAACAAGGCCTTCGTTCTATAGACGATTATACTTGGATACATGGGAATGCTGAACATGCATGGGGATTTTTACATTGAGGAAAAAACTATGCCATATGTTCATACCATCTACGATTAACTTAACAACCAATATATTCAGTAACTAACCCCTCTCCGCAAGGTTAGGTAATATGGCAGATTACATTCATGATTTTAGGTCACAAATCGATGAAGAATCAGTAATAAATAACTTTCCTGAAATAACTGATTCTGAGAGTCCAGTATGGCAAGGAAATCCATCATTTTTATCTATGGCCGATAAGTATATTTTGGCAATAATGGTGGCTTCAATACATTTATTATTCTTTATTGCAGAACATTTCGACTCTCCAGATGGAGAAGGTCAAATCTATGCCGTTGTTGAACTAATGAGGGCAATAATAGATGTCTCGGGAACTATGGGTTTCGTATTTGCTATGCTACTACTTGCTAAGATAAATCATTATGCTAATTTCTCTACTTCGGGTAAATGGACTACTACTTGGCTCATAATAATTGGATTAATTCCTTTTACTTGGTATGCCATAGATATTTTATCCGCAATTGCAGAGTTCTTTAATTCTGATTTTAATAATCCCCTCCCTGCATGGGATAATTTGTGGTTTCTGCCATTGGGAATAATCTCAAGCTTATTCATGTTTTCTTTAACATTCATTTATCAACATGCATTTCAGTATGCCATCACAGATAGACGAATTCATATTAGTAAGAATTTTCTTTATGTCAATTCTAGTGCACACGCCATCTCTTTCGATAAGATTGAAAACTTGAAAGCCAATCCTCCGATTTTAGGCAGAATTTTTGGTTACGGCAATGTTCACGTCATAACTGCATCTGGTCTCGGCCCCGAGCACGATTCTCTCGAATCAAGCGTAGGAATTGGGCAAGAAATTTCCGAAATAACTCCAAATAAAATTAGTAAAGTATTTTCTCCAATATTTGGATTTATCACAAAACAACGCCAAAGAACAACAGTAGCCCAAGATCCTTCTGACTGTTTGTATGGTATTAGGAACCCCATGAAAATTTATAGATTAATTAATGAACTCATGGATGAGAATAGTATCTCTGCCGAGAATAAATCTGATATAGAGTAAACGTTCGAAGCGTATCGTTCATAACCTCCTGTCTTCCGACATGGGTCACGGGTAATCGAAATGACCGAAGACGACATCTTAACTCAAGCAGCACAAAGCATAACTCAGGGCGATTTTATGGGTGCAATGGAAATTTTTGAATCCCATGTCGCTGCAGATCCAAAGGATCCTGCTGGATATCATGGTTGGGCCGAAGCAGCTATGTTCGAAATCCAAGAGAATGGCAACATGGATGCCAAAGGAAATGATATAATAAATGAGGGAAAAATTCAATCTTATCTTAGGAAAGCAGCAGGTTTAGATACAGATAATGCTGAATATTTAGCATCTTATGCGAATGCACTCATTGAATTTGATAGGATCCCTATGGCTATTAGAGAATTTCAAAAGCTCAGGACTTTAGGCGAAAAATCCGAAGAAGTTGACATCTCTTTTCATTTGTATGAGGCTGCTCGAATGTTAATCGATTCTATTAATCTTAAAACTAACTTTGACCGTAGTGAAAAATTCGCTAGACAGTACACCCCTATAGCGATTGAATTTGCTATTTTAGGTTTAGGATTTTCATCTATTGAAGAGGCAATGGAATATACTTCCACTGAGGAATAAGGGGGAAATAAATTGCCTAGCGGCCGCATAATGGTCGCCTTTGGATATCATGGAGATTCATTCCATGGTTCTCAAATTCAACCAGATATAAGGACAGTTGAAGGATCTCTTCAGAAAGCACTCAAGAATCTTACTTGGTGGTCCGACGGTTGTTTGGAGATTTGTAGTAGAACCGATGCAGGAGTTAGTGTACGTATGAATTTGGCATGTATAAATTTACCAAATACAATAATGCAGAAGGTAGGATACAAGTCGATGGCTAGGGCGATTAACGATCAATTACCTGCCGGCATGGTAATATGGCATGTCAAGAAAGTATCTGCCAAAACGAGAAGTAGAAAGGCCAACTCTAGACACTACCTGTACCGTATGGATGCAATAGAGGAGTGGCCGCATCTCCCAAATGCCGAATTAATGAAAGCAGCCTGCTCGGCCATTGAAGGAAGGCATAATTTTACCAATTTATGCAAACTAGAAGGGGATTTAAATCCTAATAGAATTATTGATAAGTGCACCCCTTGGCTCGATTCTAATAACCAAATAATTGGTATTTCAGTAAAATCTAGGGCGTTTTTATGGAACCAAGTTAGGAGAATAGCCTCTGCAATTTCTGGAGTAGTTTCCGGCCGTATCACATTAGATAAGTTACAATCTGCTCTTAATAATCCAGATATCTCAGTAGATCTTGGTAGGGCTAATTCCGATGGTTTAATTTTATGGTCTATATCTCATGATGAGGTTGATGGCATAATAAATTCTAGCTTCCCGGATGGCATAAAATTCACTAAAAGGCCAGATGATTCAAGGGAATATTTCCGCTGGCTTTCTCTATTAAAATTTGAGAATGCTGCATTTTTGGAAAGAGAATGGCTAATTAGGCTCAAATTAAAGTGACGTAAATTTCATCCCCATCTTCACACGGAATACTTTCCCTTAGAAATGATGCTGATATCACTTCAGCAGTTTTTATGTGTCTTGTTAAATCAGGAATTAATATCGCGCATTCTATCCAATTTTGGGCATCATTAGAAATTCTAGCACGGAAGGCCGTTGCCCCTCCAAATGATTCTCCATTCCTTTCAAATCCATTTATCCTTAGCGCTTCTGGAAATTCTATCGGATCCCCTTCTTCAAGTCCAGCACTTATTCTCAATATTTTATAATTATCAATACTATTGTCAAATAAATCTACATTCAATGTACCGGGCCAAGCACTATTCTCTAGAATCTTTTTGAATTGATTTTGATAGTGTTTTTGAGCCATGAAAATATGCGCCCGGCCCAAACCACTTGAAACCACGCCCCGTAGATTCATAGGGGTCTCTGGTAAAACTCGTTCATAAGGTTCGGCATTCTCAACTACAGCGTAAATACCTCTCCATCCTTTGATACTTTCCATCCTAGTTCCGTTAAGATTGTATTCTCTTTTGAATATTTGTTTATTACTGGATTAGTATGATTGAGATGAAAAAATGATATCTTTACGTCATCATCACGTCTTTTACCTAGTCTGCGTATAGTCTCACTGATAGTGGGATGAGGAACTTCCGTCATTTTTCTCCCTTGAAGTTCATTATCATCCCAAAATGTTCCATCAATAACGGCATAGTCTATTTCTAATTGATTAAACCATTCTCTTATTGTTTCACACCCATGATAGCCAAGGGTTTCACTCCAATCGTCATGATCAGGTAAGAATAGTAAAGATTTTTCGACGCCATGAATGATTATTGCATGTGTATCTGACTCTTCATCTCGATGCGGGACTTTGATAAATTCCAATTGGAAACCACAATCCGATGAAGGTTCAAATGATTTTTTACTTTTCACTTTAATGCAATTGAAAGGAGATATCAATCCTCTTCTCTTTAGTGTATTTATTGATGATGAACTCCCATAAAGTGGAATATCTGTTAAATCCATAACTTCTTTGCCAAATTGCCCTAATCCATCTACATGGCCAAGATGAATATGAGTAATACTAACTGTTTTTGGAATTATTATATCTTCTAATTCCATAGTTTCTGACCATATTTTTAATTGTTTTGCGATATTCCTACCTACTTCGATAAGGTGAAAACTATTATCTATCCCTCTTATCCCACATGATACTGGATTTCTTCTTAATTTGGAATTATTATGTGCTGCAGTACAATTTGAGCATGAACATCCGGCGTGAGGAATTCCTCCATCTTGTGCGGTTCCAAGGATTACTACTTCTATCTTATGACCAGTCACGACTAAGGGGAGTCATCTGGAATTAAGTACATGTCTCCATTTTTTACTCAAAACTCCGATGGAGCAATGAACTCCCTCTATGTTTGCGTGTCATGGCAGCTGACATGTCGTGGATGCGCGAAAGATATGAACAACTTCAATTACAAGGATTAGATTGGAATCCTCCAACATTAGAATCTGCTAGTGAGCCAAGATGTAGGATAGATGGTAAAGAAATGATTATGCTTTCTTCCAATAATTATCTTAATCTAACTACACATCCTAAAGTTGTCAATGCTGCAATAGAAGCAACAAGGAAATATGGAGCCGGATCAGGCTCAGTTAGGGCTATTGCGGGTACATTAGATTTACATTTACAAGCAGAACAAGTTTGTGCCAAATTCAAAGAAGTTGAAGCGGCACTAATTTACTCAGCAGGATATACTGCAAATGTCGGCCTTATACCTACTCTAGTCAGGGATTCAAATGATGTCATAATATCCGACGAGCTAAATCATGGATCTATAATAGATGGAGTCCGATTAACTAAAGCCTCTAGGGCGGTATATCTTCATAATGACATGGGGGCTCTCGAGAATGTTCTAAATGATCATAAGAAATCTGATAGAAAACTAATCATAACAGATGGAGTTTTTAGTATGGATGGCGATATTGCACCTCTTGATGAGATAACTAATCTAGCAGAAGAACACGATGCTATGATTTTTGTTGATGATTGCCATGGCGAAGGAGTTCTCGGAGGCGGCAGAGGTATTGTTTCACATTTTGGACTCCAAGGGAGAGTTAATTTCGAGGTTGGGTCATATTCTAAAGCATTAGGCGTTCAAGGAGGTATTTTAGCAGGTAGCGAAGATGTTAGGAGACATGCACTAAATCATAGCAGGTCGTGGTTACTCTCTGGGAGTCAGCCACCCGGCGTTGCGGCGGCACAGAAAGCAGCCATCGAAGTCTTAATGTCCGAACCTGAACATGTTGAGAAACTATGGAGAAATACAAATTATTTTAGAAAAGAACTAATTTCTCTCGGTTTTGATACAGGAGTTAGCGAAACCCCCATAATTCCTGTTATGTGCGGAGAAAGTAAGAAGGCACAAGATTTGGCCAGAGAATTACGTGATGAGGGAGTCATGGTAGGTGCCATTGTATTCCCTATGGTGGCCGCTGATAAGGCAAGAGTTAGAGCCCAAATGTCGGCCGGATTATCTCTTGGAGATATAAATACTATATTGGCCGCATTCGAGAAATGCGGGAATAAAATAGGCCTAATTTAATTATCTATTCGTTTCTCAAGACTGTTTTTACAGTTCTAATTTTTTTTTCATATGGTCTAGATAAATCGGAGGAGTTATCACTCGCCCTCTGTCAGATGTGATTCTGAGATTACATGCCCGATGAAGAAGAACTATTCACAATCACAACAAATCATCTTGATTCAGGGATGAGGGGCATACCTGTAGGTACCTGCCAAACATCTTATGTTGACCCATTAGAAGGTGTGCACTATGTCGGCTACCCTGTCGAAGATTTAGCAAATTTAGAAGAAGAAGATGTAGTTTTTCTACTTATGAATAAACATCTCCCATCTCCTGAAGAATCAGATGCCTTCCGTAAAGAACTTGCACATAGGGCCGAAGAAATGCCGACTGGAGCTTTAAGGGTTTTAGAATCCTTAACCCCTGGAAGCGGCCATCCCATGGATTGGTTATCTATTGGCATCATGGCCCTTGGTGCTGCTGACACTACTGGTGATGTCAGAATAGACTCCATGAATCTAATAGCAAGAATGCCAGAACTTATGGCTCGTATTTTTTTACTTAGAGGGGGTAAAAAGGAAGACATAAGGCCGCGAAAACCAGAATTGGGTTTAGTTGAAAATTTTGTCCATATGCTGGGAATAGATGGTGAAGAAGCAGAAAGAATGACACGCGTAGTCAAGTTCTTTTTCATATTACATATGGATCATGGAGGAGGTAATCTATCCACATTTTCTGGCAAAGCAGTCGCATCAGGTAAAGCTTCAGTTTACGCTTCACTTGCAAGTGCTATGAATGCACTATCGGGGCCATTACACGGGCGTGCTAACCAATCATGTTTGGAATTTGTTCAACGCATCGGAACTCCCAACCATGATGAAATAGAAAAATTCGTTCGTGCAGAATTAGCTGCTAGAAGGCCAATTTATGGTTTTGGTCATGGTGTTCTTAGGGCGGAAGATCCACGTGCTAGGTTATTAATTGAATTGGGGCAACAAGTTTGCCCAGATGATAAAAATTTTCAAATAGCAAAATCTCTCAGAGAAGTAGTTCCAAATATACTGAAAGAAATACCAAAAATTAGTAACCCATATCCAAATGTAGATTTGGCTAGTGGTAGTTTACTCCATTCGGTAGGATTTAGGAAACCAGATTATTATACTACATTCTTTGGCTGGTCCCGTGTTGCTGGAATTTGTGCACAAATAATGGATGAGCGTACTTCTCGTGATGGCCGCGGTACTCCAATTTATAGGCCAAAATATATAGCAAAAAATCAACCAAAGAGAAGGCTATAATATTCATTTGCTGTGAGTTTTGCCCGCCCCTCTATGCCCTATTATTCTTGGAACTCCCCAAGGTAAACTGGATTTTGTTGTTTCACTTAGGAGTTGTTCAATATCACGTTCCCATGACCATTTTTTCCTCCAGTTAGTTACAAATGCCTCTCTTTCACTATCTACTAGCTCGTGCCAAGGAGGAATTTCTTTCTTAAATTCTGAAATAATTGATATATGATTTTCCCTAGGGGTGTTGTCTAATTCTAATCTCCTTTCTTCCGTCAATGGCTGCGTGGCGGGTTTAGTCCAACGCGCATGCCCTGTCTCCAAAGTCACCGAATTGGGAGATAAATCATCAGTTATGCCCGTAAGTCCTGCATCAAGTAGCAACCTCTCAACATCAGAATCACAGGGCCAAACGTAGAGGGGGTATCCTCTCCTGTACTTATTTAATCTCTTTAATCCTCTGCCCTTTAATCCAACTGTAAGTCCAAAATTGATTTTACTTTCAATTCCTCTAAGATATTGGAGTGAACAAGGAAGCATAGGGGACCCTTCTTTACGTTGTTTTTTCATCAGTCTCGGTAATGAATTCATTATAAATGAGGGCGCTGCTGCTGCCCTTTGAGTATTCCATGTACCCCATTGCCTAATTTGAGGGCGCAATCTACTAAACTTTAATCTACTATCTATTTTTTTCGAAGCGGAGATAAGTTTTG
>Ga0302119_10001482_pt1 | contig 10538 bp, 8 predicted proteins | sample AG5_Tmax_MG_FD_203114 | JGI IMG/M metagenome (GOLD analysis project Ga0302119, IMG submission 203114) | Marine microbial communities from Western Arctic Ocean, Canada - AG5_Tmax | ecosystem: Environmental > Aquatic > Marine > Oceanic | place: Canada: Western Arctic Ocean | collected 2017-10-01
CGGCACCGCGTGGTTTGATAGCCACAGGGTGCGCAGCAAGCGCGAGACTCTGATGATCGCAGCGGATCCCGCCGGAAAGATCTTGAGGGTCGAGGTCCTCGCCTTTGCGGAGCCACGCCAATACCAGCCTCCGGCCAAGTGGTATGGCCAACTCAAGGGACAGGTCCTTTCGCCAAAACTCTCCCTCAAGGGCAAGGTTCGCAACATGGCGGGAGCCACCCTGACCGCGCGGGCCACGGTCCAAGCGGCCCGACGGGCCCTCGCCCTGCAGCATGTGCTTGGCGCGCGTAACCTCCCACCAGCGGACTCTGCAATTCCCAAGTGAGCCGCACCGTCGCATGGATGATCCACCTCTCCGCTGTCCTGCTGGGAGGAACCGGGCTGGTCTACGGCTGGCTGCGTTATTTCACGGACCCCGTGGACGAATTCGCGATCTACAACCACCCGGCCGAGCCAGGCCTGCGGGATGTGCACCTGCTCATCGCCCCCCTCTGCCTATTCCTTTGGGGCGTAATCTGGCGCAGCCATGTGTGGAGCCGCTTTCGCGCGGGCATGAAAAAGCGCCGCACCACGGGCATCGCCTTGATGGTCCTTGTGCTGCCCATGGTCCTGTCGGGTTACTTCTTGCAGGTTTCCGTGAATGAAACCCTGCGCCAGGTTTGGATAGTGACCCATGCAATCACGGGCACCGCATGGATCCTGCTCTATGTGCTGCACCAACTCGGGCCCAGCAGCAAAAGCAATTAGCCCTGACGGCTCAAGCCTAACCATCGTTCGAGCACCCGGCCCGCCCGATGGAAAGGGCCCTCACGGTGCAGAATCTGAACCACCGATGCGATCAACCTCTTGCGGCGGCGCCGATCTGGCTCGTAGGCCCGCATGAAGCGCATCAAGTCCCCATCTGAAATGGAACTGTCCGAGGAATAGCGACTCGCGATCCAACGCATCAAGCGCGCAAGATTACGCGTGGCTACCCGGTCCAGATCTCCTTGGTCTAAACGGCAGCGATCCAAGTCAAGAATCCAAATGCGCGCGGCCTCGCCAGCCTTAAGTTCTTCCTGGCACGCCAAGAGATTCGCAGGCTGCAAATCCACATGATCGAGCCCCGCTTGATGGGCCCCGGCCAGTGCTTGACCAGCACGGGTCAAAAGACGCCGCCAAACCACTTCGGACAACTTCCCCCGCGATCGATCGGCGAGGAACGAGCGCAAATCCCTGGCCCCCTCCACCATGCGAGTGCCCAACTCCAATTGCCACGAGCGGGGCCCACGGCATAGGGCGCGCATGGAAACCACCTCGGGCACAAGAATTCCGCGGCGAGCTAACTCGCGAGTCAGCTGAACTTCGGCCAGCAAACGATCTGGATTCTTGAAGCGCTCGCCGGTCAGCCCTCGCAGTAGGCCCCCGTGGGTGTAGCGCCGCACCAGCAGCGTACCGCACCCGTGGTTTAGGGTCTCTGGGGGACGTCGGCCGGGACTCTCGTGTTGTTCTCTAGGGCCATCTCCTTCGAGCCCATAGCCCAAGGCCAAGAAACCCGGAGCCCAGTCCGGTGCACTGCAAAAAAAACTATCCCCCTGACGGGCCAGAGGCCAATCGGGAGGACAGCTATTTTCGCGGTCGGATGATAGTGCGCCGTGGGTCACGGGCAAAAGCTACTCGATTCCAGCGCCGAATCCCGCGGAAGGCGAAGCAGGCGCCTCGACTTTCTTGGGAGCAGGCTTGGGAGCGGGCTTGGCCCTCGGCTCGTCCACACTGCTTCCGGACCCAGAGTTGGATTCGCGCTTCGCGGCGGGCTTACGCTCTTCGCGATCCTCACGCTTCGGGCGATCGTCGCTCCTCGGACGGTCTTCACGCTTCGGCCGGTCGTCGCTTCTCGGGCGATCCTCACGCCTCGGACGATCGTCGTTCCTGGGGCGATCGTCACGCTTCGGACGATCGTCGCTCCTGGGGCGACTCTCGCGCTTCGGACGCTCGTCGCTCTGCGAACGGTCGTCGCGCTTGGGGCGATCCTCGTCACGATCATCACGGGGCTGAGAGCGGCCACGGCTTTCGTTGCGACCCCGATCACCGTCGTTATCACGACCACGACCTTGATCACGTCCACGACCACGACCACGACCACGACCTTGATCGCGTCCGCCACGACCGCCACGACCACGACCACGATCTTGATCGCGTCCGCCGCGACCACGGCCGCCGGGGCGTTCCCGCTCGACTCCGTCGTCGTACTCTTCGATCTCGTCGATGAACTCGATGGGGATCTCCTCAGAAAGGAAAATCGCACCGCGATCATAAAAGTCGATCCCGTCTTCCCAGGCGTCTCCCGCCAGCACGCGGATTACCGCGTAGCGACGGTCCAGACGGCGGCCGACTTCGCGGCCCTCGTCCTCGGTCAGGGACAGGTGAAGGTGAGAACGGCGCACGCTCTTGAGGCCGTCCCTTTCCACGTTGGGCACGTCCCGGCCGCGAACTGTGGCGAACAACTCGTCGGGCGGTTCGTCCGGTTCCCCGGGATCCACTTCGATCGAATGTCCATAAAGGGCGCGGATGCGTCCGTCTTTGATCTCATAGCGCACCCGATCAGCCCCAGCGAGGGCCTCGTTTACGTCTTCTTCTTCGACCGACTCATCGAGCCGGTCGCCGAGGGCCTGCACAACATCACCTAGGTTGCCCCAGCCGTGCTTGTCCAGAACGAGATCAAATTCTTCCGGCTGGTGCCGGAGCATGTATGCCAGCGAACGGGTTAAGCGCTCGTGGAGAGAAAATTCAGTATCCATCGCCGGAGATTATAGGGAACCGGCAGCCCATAAGCACGACCCTAGACTCCTCTCTAGGCCCCAACTATCGGATCCAGCGGGCCTTCCTCCCCCTCACTGCGGGAAACCACCGCGGCAGCACAGGTATCGGACCACACATTGACCACCGTCCGCAGCATATCCAGGGGCCGATCCACCGCCAGGAGCAGGGCCGCGCCCTCCACCGGCAGGCGCAGGGCCGCCAGAATCGTCAGCATCATCACCAGCCCAGCGGAGGGGATCCCGGCCGCCCCGACGCTGGCCAGAAGGGCCAAAATCACCACAAATGCCTGCTGCCCCAGCCCCAGAGGGTTGCCTCCCACCGAGGCGTAGTACTGGGCCAGGAAAATCACCCCGATGCACTCATAGAGGGCGGTGCCGTCCATATTGACCGTGGCCCCCAGGGGCAGGGTGAAGGAAGTCACCTTGTTGCTGACTCTGCCCCGGTGCTCCACGGTTTCCATGGTCACCGGCAGGGTCATGCTGGAGGAACTGGTGGAAAATGCCGTAAAGAGCGCCGGCGCCATGGCCTTGGCCCACTTGATCGGGGATACCTTGCCGACAAACCGGAGGAGCAGGGGCAGGGTCACCAGGGCATGCACCAAGAGTGCAAGGGTGACCACCATCATGTACAGCAGCAGGGCCTTGAACGGCGCCAGCCCGGTGGTGGCCACCACCTTGACCATCAGAGCAAAGACCCCGTAGGGCAAAAGGGTCAAGACTCCCTTGGCCATGGTCATCATGACCTCAAGGAATGAAGCAAAGATCTCGCGCAGACGCTTGCCATGGGGATCGGCTGTGCGGGTGATCGCCCAACCAAAGACCAGGGCGAAGAAGATGATCGAGAGCATAGCCCCGTTGTCCTGCAGGGAACTGAAGATATTGGGAGGCACCATGCGCTTGATCACCTCAATAAACTCCCGCATGCCGTTCCCCTCGGGCACCACATCGGGCATCACCAGCCCCAAACGCGCGCCTTCTCCCGGCACAAAAATGTTGACCAGGATCTGGCCCACCATGATTGCCAGCACGCTGGTCAGCATGTAGTAGAAGAAAGTCTTCTTACCCAAGCGACGCAGGTCTTTCATGTTGCCAACACCAGCGACGCCGGAGACGATTGAAGCCAACACAAGAGGCACGATCAGCATCTTGAGCAGGGCCATGAACACATCTGCCACCAGAGCGAAAGGGTAGATCCAAGTGTCCCGGGGACTGCCCGGCTCGATGGTCGCCGCCATGGGCCGCGCCCCCTCTTCGTCCTTGGACCACTCCGCCGATTGACTCGTGCCCTCACGGGCAGGCATGAACCAAATCACCTCCCCGTTGGAAGCCAGCTCCAGGGCCCGTTGCACATCCTCGGGGGTTTGCAGGAGCACATCGTCTTCCGCGCTGCGTTCCTCGGCCCCGCGGCGCAGGATCGCCAACCGCCAGGTGCTTCCCACCTTCAGGCCAGTCTTGGCTGCGGGACTGCCTGCGGTGATGGAGGCCACGCGCACGCCCCCATTATCAGCGCTCTCAAAGCTCGCACCGACCCAGGCGGGGGCAGCAAGGGTGGCCTGCATCACAAGTCCGACGACGGCGCCGAGGGCCATGCCAATCAGGACTTTCCAGTGGAGGGCAGATTTCTTGGGGCTGGGATCGGGATTCATGCTCCCAGGATACAGGCCCATGGGTGGCAAGCACGGCTAGGGAATGGGCCCCAAGCACGCCGCCCGATTAGACGGGCCTGCGGATAGAGCGGGCCCGGGGGGCAGGGGCGCCTAGGGAAGAGGCCTCCCCGCGCCCTCGGCTCGCTGCCATGGGCTCCCGACTGCGAATGCGAGTGGGCGGTTGCCCAGGAGAAGTCGAGGGCGCATCGTCGCGAAGCGCCCCCGGTGCCCCATACCCGGATTGGGTGGATGGATTGCTTTCAACGGGGCAAAAGCCAGCTGCAAAGAGCCTCCCACGCAGGGCATCGTCCATCACCATGCGGATCCGGAGAGTCTCCCGAGTCTCCAAATCCAGCCAGTCCAACAGGTATTCCGATGTCCTAGAACCATCGGCCGCGGAGGCGAGTCCGCAGATGGAGGGGAGCTTGGTCAGATCGGAATCAGTTGAACGGGGTGATTTCATGGGGCATTTCCTGGAGCGGCACAAACACTGCGCCGCCGCCCCCTTGTTGGGATGCCATCCGTAGGACTTGCACGCAAGCCCCCTACAAAGCGGGATCCCTTTGGGGTACGGGAGTTCGTACGCCTAGTGCCTACGTTCCATTGTCAGGAACGGGCAAAAGTCCCCTTTTCCCAGGGCCTACAGCCCAGCTAGCGCTGGAGGGGACCCAAATCGAGAGCGTCAGGAATGGGAACCCCGAGGGCATCCAGCACCGTGGGCGCAATGTGCAGCACACTGACACCCCCATCGGGCACGCTGACTTTCTTGTTCGAGAAGAAAATACCAGTCACCAGAGAGGGAGAGTTTCCCGCGTGGTCCCCGGACCAGGGATTGGTGTTGTCCCGGTAAACGGGACCCGGTCCCAACTCACCGTCGCGCTCGATCAAGCGCACGCCACCGGTGACCGTGTTCCAGCCGGCGCGATAGAATTCATCGAATCCCAGCATTAGGTCCGAGCAAGGATAGTCCTTACTTTCCCATTCCCCGGGATACTTGTCCCATACGATTTCCGCGTCGCGCACCACGCTATTGGCCCCATCCGTGGCGGCCACTGCACGGGCAGCGATATCCTCCAAAACCGACCGGGCGTCCTCTTGGGACACAATTCCCAGGGGTTCGCGGCCTTCTAGGTTCAAGTAGACCATGCCCAAGCCCAGGGAATAGGCCTTGGTGCGGCTCCAATCCACATAGCCAAAGGGCGAAGATCCGTCACGCTTGCTGGCGCCATCCTTGAGGGCCAAAAAGCCCTCTTCGATCAACCAGCCGTTGACATCCATCTGTCGGCGGAACGAGGTGAAGCCGTGATCCGCGCAGAGCATCAGAGTATCGCTGGGCTCAAGCCGCTGCATGACCTCGCCCACCCGGGCGTCCATTTGGCGATAGACCTCTTCGATGCACTCGGAAAGGGGAATCTGCTTGCCGAAGAACTGCACCATCCGTTGGGCTTCTTCAGGATCGTGCATGGGGTGATCCGGGTCCGCGTGCACATACAGAATGTGTTGCACGCGGTCGGTGATGCTGAAAACACTGAAGAGCAAGCGCCAATCATCCTGATCGATGGCGTGCTTGAGCAACCGGCGACGCCACTCCATGGTGAACTCGATGTCTTGCAAGAAGGTCTGCACATCAATGCGCTCGTCCTTCATTTGATTCGTCATGCAAGCCCAGCCAAGGGTCTCGAATGGATTGCCCAACCAGCCCTCCAGTTCCCCGGAAAAGCCCGTGGGCTGACTCACCGGTTGCCAGAAGGGTGGAGCGCTGGGATCAATGGCCAGGGAGTCCACGTACAGGGTCAGGGGATCCCCCGCTTTCTCGAGCTTGACCCGGGTCACGGCCTTAACGGATAGCAAGGGCCCCATTTCAAAACTCAAGTGGTACCAGTTCGACCAGGCATCAGCCTGAACGTCTTGGGTCTGGTTTCCGATCGTGACCCGTGCGCCGCCTTCCGTGGGCTCAATCGAAAGGGGCAGGCGCGCGCGGCTCTCCCAGGGCTTGGATTTAGTGTTCTTGATCTGCTCGCTTGCAGTGCGCTTGGCATCCTGCAGCTTCTGGCTCTCCTTCCAAGAAAGACCTGCTTTCTTGAGGCCTTCCTCTGCGGCTTGCATGTCACGCAGGGCCTGGGAGCTCCTGTACAGGTCCGTCGGTCCCCAGATAAAGGACTGGTAGTTGCCATCACGATCCGCAGCCAGTTGGAAAATCGTGCCGGAGCCCGTGGAGCCCGCCCGCTCGCCTTTAGGCCCCGGATCAAACCAAATGTCATCACTCGAATAGATGAACCACTCGCCACTGATGCCCCCGCGTACATCGGGTATCCCCAACCCACCGAGCACGCGCGTGTTCTTCACATGGGGTCGACCAAAGGCCAATGCCGCATCTAAAACGATGGAAGGCACGCCTGCTTCCCCCGCATGATCCCAGAACCCAGGCACGCGCACATTGTTGCGGTAGACCACCGGGACTTCCAAGGGAACGTCGTCCTTTGCGGCCATGGCCGCATAGCCCCCCGCGCCGCCCACCAAGAGCGCCAAAACCAAACTCAGAATGTTGCCAACGCGCAGCACCAGCCCCAACAGAACAAACACGACTATTCCCGCACCGAGTCCGCCATAGAGCGCTAACTCTGTGGCCGACTTAGAAACGACCAAACCGAGCACGCCGCCCACCTCATTCTCCCGCACCAACTGCTCGACAGAAACATTCCGCTCCTGGGTGATGTGCGCCACTCCTGGAATCGGGGATGTTCCCGAGAAGACTCGGTTGATGAAACTCGCCACCCCGTTCTTGACCGGGTTCTGCCCCGTGTTGATCGCGGCCCAACCAGCGGCGGACTCGGCGGGGTTGGTGGAATACAGCGGCGCAAAGGTCCCTTGGTTCCTGAGGGCCTCGAGATTCGGCAGTTGCCCCGCATCGATCAAGCGTTTGGTGGTGCGGAAATCCGCACCATCAAAGCCCAGCACCAGCACCCGGTCCTCTTGGACACGGGCCGCGGGCTCAAGAACAGCCGTCGCCCCCAGTAAGTCCACAACCGGACTCGTGGTAGTCATCGAATGTCCCGTGGACAGAAAAGGCGTAAGGAGTAGAAGAAGTGACTGGATCATGGAGTCTTGGGGGGCTCGCCATCCCCCACTGCCGCTAGGATGCTGGCAGCGGGCTCGGCCCGGGTAGCACTCTCGATTGGGGAGGGCATAACCTATTTGAGCCAACGAGAGTAGAACCATGGCAAGCGTGAAGTCAATCCACAGACAACTCAATGGGGCAGGCAGTCCCAGCAGGGAGCGCCGCGGCATGAGTAGCGCGGCTGCGATCGCCGCACTCGGGGTTATCCTCACACTGGTCCTGTTGGGCTGGAACACATGGTCCGCGCTGCGGAGCGCCCCGCCCCTTGACCCCCTCCAGGGGCCCAACCCAACTCCACAGGCTCAGGGGGAAGTACTCCCCGAACCCGACCCTAGCGCCCTCCGTATTCAAGGGGGGATCGAGTCGGGGGTCGACATGCCTTTCAAGCGCATGGAAAAAAGCTTCGACGGTTCGGGCACCCTGACCGGCGCCGTGTCCTTTGCGCCCGGGATGGCGATGCCCGCTAAGTGGACCCTTTCGATTCGTCCTTCCCAATTTGCCCTCGGCCGCGACTCCGCCCAAACCCGCACGCGAACCCTTGCGGGCAATGTCACCACCTTCGAGGAATTTGATCTGCCCATGGGTGGCTACACGATCCAAGCCAGTGCGCCGGGCATGTCGTCCATGGCCCAAGAGGTGATGCTCTACAGATTGGCGGAGCGCAAGGATCTCCCCGGAATGAACCGGGTGCACATGATCTTGCAGATGACCCCGAAAGCCATACTTGAGGGAGTCGTCTACCGCCATACGGGGGAAGGGGCCAGCGACCTCCCTATCAGTCTGCAGTTGCACGGGAAACCCACACGCTATGGGACCCGCACCAACTATGCGGGGCTTTGGGAAATCAAGGACCTTCCTGAGGGCAGCTATGTGCTGCGCACCGGTCCGCACGAACGCCCCCTGTTGCCCCCCATGGACATCATGGTTCGACGCCCCGTCACTCGGTCCGAAGACCAAACCCTGCCAGCCCTTTGCTCGGTGCGTCTGCGCGCGGTAGACGAGACCGACCGCCCCATAGAAGAGGTCATCGTGCGAGGATTTGGCCCCACCCCGATCAGCACCTTGACCGGTTTCGATGGTCAGGTCGAGATCCAACACCTTGGAGCCGGAGACTACCAAGTGCGACTCGAACACCGAGCCAGCGGACGCAAGGGGCGCATGGAGTTCACCCTCCAGGTGCAGCCCGAAGGCAAAACCCAAGAGCTGATCTTGGTCCGCTGCCTGAAGAAAAACTGAGTCCATGGGCAGCATCCAAGAGCAGGTGGGAATCAACCCCAAACCCATCTCAGGTGATGTGCCCAGCCTATTGCGGTTCGCTTGGCCCTCGGTGCTTTCCTTCGTGGCGGGGAGCCTCTTCCGGGTCAACGACCAGTTTTGGATCCAGCACCTCGGATCCTCGGCCCAAGAGGCCTTGGGTGCGGTCACATTCCTGCTAATCCTTGACTTTGCGGCCTATTTCGTCGCCATCGCCGGCTCCATGTCGCTGATCGCCCGGGCCAGCGGCGCTGGGAAACTCAAAGACCGCGACTCGGCCATCCGGCATGCCCTGTTCACCAGCGCGATGATCGGCGTGCTGGTCGGGATCATGGGCTACAACTTTGCGGTTCCCCTCGCGGACCTACTCGACCTAGCGGAAGCTCAACGGGCGCCGTTCATCGATTATGTACGCACGATTCACCTCTGGTCAGGGGCCCTCAGCCTGGCTCCCCTGGTGAGCAACATTTTCATCAGCATGGGCGATTCCTCCACACCGCTCAAGTTGCAGATGGGCTCGGTGCTGGCGAACTTCGTGCTCAATCCATTGCTGATCTACGAGTTGGATTGGGGCGCCGAAAACATGATCTCCGGGACCAACATGGGCATGGCTGGTGCTGCCCACGCATCGGGGATCTCGCGGGCCTTGAGCATGGCAGTGGGACTCACCATCCTGGTGTTCCGCCACCGCATCAAACTGTGGAATCCAAAGGACATTGTGATTCACCGCATCCTTCCCATCCTGCGCACCGGCATCCCGTCCGCTTCCTCCATTGGAATCTATGCCCTGGTCTATGCCTGTATCGTGCGCGTGATCATGGCTCAATTGCCCGAGGCATCCCTGGGCGGGCTTTCCATCGGCTTCAACGCATTCGAAGGGGTGGCCTTCCCCTTCTACCTGGGAGTCAGCGTGGCCGGGGCCTCGCTCATCGGCCGCAACTTGGGAGCCGGGAACCGGGCCGAAGCGCGACGCACCATGCGCAGCATGCGCCTGGTCAACTTCTGCCAGGGGCTGTTCTTCGCGGCGGTTTTCTACTTCGGCGCGCCCTACCTGGTTCCGCTTTTCACCAACGATCCCCAAGTGTTTGCTGAGGCCAGTATGTACGTCACGATCATTGCGGTGAGCCAAGTATTCGTGGCCCTCGAAGCGGCCGAGGAGAAAGCCCTCTTGGGGATGGGTCACACCCGGCCAATTTTCGCCATCAGCGTGCCGGGTAATCTGCTGCGTCTACCCTTGGCGTGGTTCTTGGCCATCTACCTCGACTGGGGAGCCATGGGCGTTTGGTGGACCATCAACATCTCCACCACCCTCAAGGCCCTAGCGTTCCACCTGGCCGTTCGCGCCCAGGCGGAACTCAAGCCGCGATGACCCCCCGGGGCCTTTTGGGCACTCCCAAGAGGGGTATTTCTTCGTAAACTGCCCTCTGAACTATGAGCACCCCCCTTCTAGAAGACCCCGTTTCCATGGCCAATGCCACTCTCGTGGCCACTGCCTCCGACCTCGATCAGATCCTCCCCCAGGTCAACCGTTTCCGCATGGCGGAGGGCATCTTGCACAGCGATCCCGAAACCGGGATCACCGTGGGCTACCGGGATATCCGGGCGGATGACTGGTGGGCTGCAGACCATGTCCCCGGGCGCCCTCTGTTTCCGGGGGTTTTGCAATGCGAGCTGGCTGCCCAAGTGGCCACCTACGACATGTTGAACAACCGCTTCGAAGAC
>Ga0302119_10001484_pt1 | contig 10530 bp, 9 predicted proteins | sample AG5_Tmax_MG_FD_203114 | JGI IMG/M metagenome (GOLD analysis project Ga0302119, IMG submission 203114) | Marine microbial communities from Western Arctic Ocean, Canada - AG5_Tmax | ecosystem: Environmental > Aquatic > Marine > Oceanic | place: Canada: Western Arctic Ocean | collected 2017-10-01
TGGGAGGCTGAGCGATGGCGTTGAATATCGCCGCCGTTTGCGGGTCCACGAACTTGATCGTGAACGGATTGACCTCTGGTTCACCGGTTCGAAGGTTCGGACCGGTGATGTTCTGCCAGTCGGCGTGATCGCCTGTGCGGTAGTTCAGGTTTGGCACGAACGTTACACCCAGGTCGGCGAACTGATCGGTCACCTGCTCGGTGTCCCCGATTTCGATCTCGGAGAAGGTGATCACGCTGGCAGGGTCGTCCAGTCCTGCTGCGCCTCGATCGATGATCTCGGGGACGATGGTGCCGGAGACGGTGCCGGAGACGGTGATGCCATCGAGGTCGATGCCGCCAGTCGGCGTGTTAAAGATGAAGTCGATGGTGATGTCGGTCAGCCCGTGGTACTTCGTGTCAGTCAGAGCGAGGTTGGCCTGGATCCATTCGCTGGGGTTGTCTGTGATGTCGTTGTTGCGTCCCGGAAGGGTTGCATTTTCGAACAACCATTCGGTTGGGCCATCAAGGCTGGTGCGAAATTGCACAGTCCTGGTGGTGGGCGCGCCAGTACCTCCGGTGGCGCCGCGGACGGCGAAGAAGATCTGGTCGAGGTCGACGATAACTCCGCTCGGGATCGTGATCGACCAAAAGGCGTCCGTACCTTGGAAGCGACCCGGGAAGATGCCTTCGTAGGCTCCGGCGTTATTCGCGTTGCCGTCATTGGTGGGGTTGCCGAAGGACCACCCGGTTGAGACCGTGACTAAGTCGAGAGCATTCAGATCGTCGGGGGCGCTGGAGAAACCGCCGGCACCACTTTCGAAATCAACGCCCGCGATAAGCTCGGCGTGACCTGTGCTCTGAAGGCCCACTAAGGCGATCGCGGAAAGGGAGAGGAGCAAGCCAGGCTTGCCGGAGAATCGGATCTTTTTCATGGTTGGTTGGATTTTTGAAGGGAGTTCTACGGGCGGCGTTGTCTGCGCCGTCACTTCTGGTTTTCTCCTCGCTCATGAGCACTCCTCGCTCATGAGCACTTAGACAAGGTTTTCATTTTCTGATCGGAAAATCTTGTGCCAATCGGTCTAATTTTGGGTTGTTTCAGACATGGCGATTCCCACCGCTTCTCGCCCGAGCATGGTGTGGGAAGTGCTCAGATATCGTAGGAACGAGGCTCAAAGCGTCAAAACGCAGCCCGCAATCCTAAGAGACTGTTGAAAAACCCTGCTCCGAAAAACCTGGTGGGAAATGAGGGTGGAATCCAGCGGCTACGCCGGGGTGAAGAATCGAGAGGCCCGGAGGGCTGCGGCCCTTTTGATTGCTGACTTCGTTGCTCCTCAGTCATGGGGGCACGCTCCACTCCTTCGTCGCGCCTTGCCAGCAACCAAAATTGCTCGCAGTTTTTCAATCCATGGTTTTTCAACAGTCTCCTAAGCCGAAACTCTGCCTCAGGGGATCCTCGTCACCAACCCCCTCGAACAAGACCAGGCGCCCCCATGCCATCGCTATCCCAACCGCTTCCTGTACTGCAGCGGCGTCACCCCCATGTGTCGCCGGAAGTGCACGGTGAACGAACTCTGGTCGCAGAATCCCAACCCATACGCAACGTCGGCGATCGTCTGCCCCGGGTTAGCGAGTTCATCGCAGGCCGCCAAAATGCGCGTCTTGATGACAAACTGCTGGGGCGAGATTCCGAACGCCTCTTGGAACTTGCGGTCGAACTGCCGCGCCGAGAGTCCGACCTGCTGGGCGAGTTCCTTTACGGAGATCTTCTTCCTGAAGTTGTTGCGGATATGATCGATCGCCGGCTCGATTTGAACAAAGGGCTGGATGTTTTTGGCCTGCCTCGCGTAACTGCGGACCGTCCCCATGACACCGATCACTTTCCTGGCGTGGTCGTGCACCGGGAACTTGTTGGTCAGGTACCAGTCCGGTAGCCCCTGGCGGTTGAAAAAGAGCTCGACGATCCCGAGTAGAGGCTCGTCCCACTGCATCACCTTCAAATCGTCGCGGCGGAAGTGGTCGGCCAGCCCTGTCGGGAACAATTCGTGATCTCTCCTGCCCACGATCTCAAGCTCGGTCGTGTACCCGAGACGCTCGTAGAATGCTGGGTTCGCCTTCATGATCTCGCCCGCTGCGTTTTTGATAAAAAACGAATATCCCGGGATTTGATCAAAAAGCTCTGCAATTTGGCCATGGCCGACGCTCGCAAGGAAGGTTTTCTGGTTCATCTCGACCGGTTTTCTGTCCGAATTCATACAGCAATTGCTAGGAAATTGCTTTTCCAGCTCTGATTTCCTGGAGCTTCAGGAGCCGGGGTAGGTGGGGGTCCAAAACGACCTCCGACGTCTCACAGGAGCGTCCCTGACCTTCTCCGCCGTGCAATAGAGGCTTCTATTCATCGCATTTCCCTGCATTTCAGCTACTTGGAAGAATTCTAGGAGGTGAGGAAAGGGAGTTCCAAACCTGCTGATAAACAAGCAGTTAGGAGTTAATTTTGGCCTCGATCTAAACGGTATATCCACGGGGCTGATGCCCGGGAAGCTAAACGGAAGATCACGCGAGCGGAAGCCCGCAAGCGGGCATCTTCGGGTTCTTGTTCAAATCGTGGCTAGCAATGGGGACACAAAAGGAGTTCGCGCCGAGTCGACGCACCACGCGCATCTCCGCACGAGGATCCCAAGATGGGGAGATGACTTCTCGCCGAGGGCGCTACTTCGATTTTTTTTTCGTCAGCGCGGCGATGCGCTTTTTCATCCCGGCGGTGGCGGCCTCGGCAAGGACTTCCCCATCTTTCTTGATGACCACGATATAGCCCGCGTAGCGCGTGCCGGAGTCGGGATCGACCTTGTACTGGGGGAGGTCGGGACGATTGCGATTGTTATCGATCTGTTCGATTTTTCCTTCAGTTCTTGAGATCGAGTAGGGCCCCGAGTTGACCTCCATATCGTCATTGGCCGGGATGTCGATCTCCTTGCTGTCCGAGCCCGCGATGCTGAGCTTCCGATTGCGGAGGTCCCGCGCAATGATGATCCATTCCACAGTGACGCCTTCATAGGCTTCGCGGTCGCGGTTATCGATTTCGATCTTGAGTTGGCGCTGGCTCTTGCGGGTATCGCCGGTTGTTTTTGATCCCAAGCTCTTGTTCTTCACCTTGATTCGGATGTCAGTCGCCTGCAGGGCGGAGGCTGAGAAAAGGAGCCCTGCCGCAGTGAGGATGGTGAGGAGTCTGGAGGTCATGCCTCCGGTCTAGCGTTTTTGGGGAGGGGCCGCAATGGCCGAGCACGTAGAAAATCGGGTTGCGGACCTGATTCCTCGATTTTTGTGGGATCGGCGCTTAGAGCGGGCTTGTCGGGCAGAATCGGCGTTTCTAGGCTGCGGGCATGAAAATGAGAAGCGGACTGCTGTCGATGATTGTGATGGCCTTGAGTTCCTTGGTCGCGCCGGGCCAGGACTATGAGATGCGGCTTTGCAAGCGGGTGGAGGTCAAGCCCGGGGAGTTTCGCATGGTGGAGACGGTGGAGCGGTGGAAGCCGTCGGAAACGGCGGTGATCGTCTGCGACATGTGGGACCTACACCACTGCAAGAATGCGGTGGATCGGGTCGGGCAGATGGCACCCCGCATGAACGAGCTGCTCAAGGCGGCTCGCAAGCGCGGCTCGCTTATTGTGCACGCTCCCTCGTCCTGCATGGAGTTTTACCAGGATCACCCGGCGCGCAAGCGGGCGATGGATGCGCCCAAGGCTGGCAACGTGCCCCAGGGCATCAACGAGTGGATGAGCTGGATCGATGAGCGCGAAGAGAAGGTGGGTTATCCCATCGACCACTCCGACGGGGGAGAGGACGACGAGCCGGCCGAGCACGCCGAGTGGGCAAAGGCGCTGACGGGGATGGGCAAGAATCCCCGCGCGCCGTGGACGCGGCAGATGGGAGCGTTGGAAATTGATGGTGAGAAGGACGCGATCACGGATGACGGGACGCAGAACTGGAATCTCTTGGAGGAGCGTGGGGTCAAGAACGTGATCCTCCTTGGAGTGCATACCAACATGTGTGTGCTCGGTCGCCCCTTCGGTCTCCGGCAACTTGCCAAGAACGGAAAGAACGTGGTGCTCATGCGCGATCTCACCGACACGATGTACAATCCGAAGATGAAGCCTCAGGTGAGTCATTTCCGCGGGACGGATCTCATCGTGGAGCACATCGAGAAGTATGTCTGCCCGACGGTGACGAGCGACCAGATCCTGGGCGGCGCGCCCTATCGCTTTGAGACCGATGCCAGGAAGTATATCGTGTTTCTCATCGGTGAGCGCGAGTACAAGACGGAGGAGACCCTGCCCCTGTTTGCAGAGAAGTATCTTTCGAGCGACTTCCGCTGCACCTTCGTTTTTGCGGACAAGAAGGATGGCAACAAGTTCCCCGGAATTGAAGCGGTGAAGGATGCGGACGTTCTTTTTGTGAGTGTCCGTCGGCGGACTTTGCCCCCGGAAGATCTCGCCCTCATTCGCAGGCACGTGGCGGAGGGCAAGCCGGTGATTGGGATTCGCACCGCGAGTCATGCCTTTTCTCTCCGCGGCAAGCCTGCGCCGAAGGGCTATGCGGGCTGGGAGAAGTGGGATGCAGAAGTGATGGGCGGGAACTACACCGGCCACCATGGAAATAAGATCCAGACGAAGGTGTCTTCCCTGGAGGGAGCAGGGGCATTTCTGGCCGGGGGCAAGCCGGCGACGTTTATCACGAGCGGCTCGCTCTACATCAACACGCCACTTCAAAAGGGTGCCCAGCCTCTCTTCATGGGAGCGGCGGAGGGCATCGAGCGAAGCGAGCCGGTGGCCTGGTCCTACCTCAGGAAAGATGGGGGACGCAGCTTCTATACCTCGCTGGGCTACGTGGAGGATTTCGAGGAACCCGCTTTTCAGGCCCTGCTGGTCCAAGGCATCAAGTGGAGCCTCGCGAAGGGAAAGGCACCTGCAGTCGGCTCGAAGTGAGGGACTCCGGAGAGGAGTAGCGTCAGGGATCAAGTTTCAGGCATCTCGAACCCTCCCGGAATCAGGGTGAGAGGATGTCTGAGGATGCTGCGCCCCCCTCCGGGGTCGGGGACTCATCCTCTCCTTGGGCCATTCGTTCTCCGAGGTCCTAAGAGCTCTTAATCTCCGTCCAGGAGATTTCCAATCCCCCCGAGGATTGAGCCCTCGCCTTTTCCTCGGCTACCCACATTGGCCATCACGCGATCGGCGAGGCGCGAGAAGGGGAGGCTTTGGAGCCAGACGGTACCTTGACCTTGCAGGGTGGCGAGGAAGAGACCTTCGCCACCGAAGAACATGCTCTTCAGATTTCCGGCCCGTTGAATGTCGTAGGTGACGCCGTCGGTGAAGGCGACCAGACAGCCGGTGTCGACGCGGAGGGTTTCGCCCTTCAGTTCGCGTTTGATAAGGGTTCCCCCAGCGTGGATGAAGCACATGCCATCTCTCATCTTGGCTTCGAAGGTGATGTCCTCTTCCATGTAGTTCATGGCGCCGGCTTCCGCGATCACGGTCTCCCCTGGATCGAGTTCGATCTCCACGATCTGCATGTCGTCGCCAAAAAGTTCGTAGTCGACTTCATGGCATCGCTCCCCATCGCAGTTCCGGTGGGAATGGCGGGTGGACTGCTGGGGACATCGGCGAATAGTTGGGGGAGGACGGTGCCAGCGGGTGCCCAGTTGGCCATGCCCTCTTTCCAAATATTGGTCTGAGGAGTGATCTCTCCCGCGTTGGCGAGCGGAAGGAGCTCGTCCGCCGCGATTTGCTTGGTCTGATTGTGTTTGTCGAGATAATGCCAAATGTCCATGTCTGTTCCCCCAGTTGCATGGATGCGGGGGAAGGAAAGGTTACAATCTTGCCCTGAATTTCCCATCGCGACAGGACCCTGCGGACTGATCGGGGCTGAGTGTGCGGTTGACAGGGCGGGCTTGAAGCGAGAGCTTTGCGCCTCCAAAACATGAAGAATCGAATCTTAAGTCAGGTTGTGGCCTTGTGTGCCCTGAGCATGGGGCTCCCCGCACAGGACGAACCAGGACCGGCGCCTGCCCCCGTTCCCGCTCCCGAGTCCAAGCCCGTTCCGGTGCCGACCCCCGCTCCGGTGCCGGCCCCTGCTCCGGCGCCTGCCCCCGTTCCCGCTCCCGAGTCCAAGCCCGTTCCGGTGCCGACCCCTGCTCCGGTGCCGGCCATCCCGAAGATTGTGGCCATCGAAGCCCCGGCCGACGTGGCGGCCCCCCCGGAGGATGCCGAGAAGACGGAGTCAGGTTTGGCCTCCAAGGTGATTACCAAAGGGACCGGAACGATTCATCCCGTGAAGGAAGATCGGGTGCAGGTGCACTACACCGGCTGGCAAACCGACGGATACAATTTTGACAGTTCTGTGAGTCGCGGACGTCCCGCGACCTTCCCGCTTGACGGAGTGATCGCTGGATGGACGGAAGGGGTGCAGCTCATGGTGGTTGGGGAGAAGCGTCGCTTCTGGATTCCTGGCAAGCTGGCCTATGGCGAAGCGACCGGCGAGCCTCCCGTGTTGGGTCCTGACGGTAAACGCAAGGGTCCGTTTCTCGGCATGCTCTGTTTCGATGTGGAGCTGCTGAAGATTTTGCGACCGCACCCGACTCCCGAACACCTTGCCGCCGCACCGGATGATGCTCAGGTGACGGATTCAGGTTTGGCGACCAAGCTTGTGACGGCTGGGACCGGTGAAGCGAAGCCCAAGCCCATCGACAATGTGCGCGTGCACTACACCCTGTGGACCACGGACGGAAAGATGGTGGATAGCACCCTGGTCACTGATCGGCCATTCACCTTGCAACTCAAGCGGACCATCAAGGGATTTACGGAAGCGGTGCAGATGATGGTGGAAGGAGAGACGAGGAGGATGTGGATTCCTGAGGAACTTGCCTATGGGGCCACCCCGCGCGAGACGGCACCCAAAGGGATGCTCATTTTCGAAGTTGAGCTCCTTAAGATTTTCAGCAATTAGTCGCCTTCTTCGCTCTGCCATGAAATCATCCCTATTCCAAATCCTCCTGCTCGTCGCTTCGGCCGCTCTTCTAGTTCCTTCAGATCTGAAAGGTGAGGAGGAAAGAACCGATCAGAAGAAGCCGGCCGAGAAGTGGGTCAGCCTCTTCAATGGGAAGGATCTCACCGGGTGGACGCCCAAGATCCGGGGGCACAAGCTGGGCGAAAATTACAAGAATACCTTTCGGGTCGTCGATGGTCTCCTGACCGTAAGCTACGATCAGTATGAGGAGTGGAACGACAAGTTTGGACATCTCTTCCTGGATAAGAGTTATTCGAATTACCGCATCCGGGTCGAGTATCGCTTCATCGGGGAGCAAATCAAAGGCGGGCCTTCGTGGGCCTTGCGCAACAGTGGCATCATGTGCCACGGACAGAGTGCGGAGAGCATGAAACTCGAGCAGAAGTTTCCCGACTCGATCGAAGTTCAACTTCTGGGCGGCGCAGAAAGCGGTAAGCGCACCACGGCCAACTTGTGTACCCCGGGGACGCAGGTCTTCTATAAGGATCCCAACAAGAAGGACGCGGAGTGGAAGCTCAAAAAGAACCACTGCATCACCTCGCAGTCAGAAACCCTGCGCGGCGAACAGTGGGTGACCTGCGAAGTCGAAGTGCAGGGCAGCGAGTACTTCAAGCACTACATCAACGGCAAGTTGGTCATGGAATACCAGAAGCCGCAGCTCGATGATGGGACTCTGCTCGAAGAGGGATCAATCTCCCTGCAATCGGAGAGTCATCCCGTTCAGTTCCGAAAAGTGGAAATCCTCGTGCTCGAGAAATAGCCGCGCACCGCACCTAGCGATTTTTTTGGTCCTTGGCCTGGGCTTTCCTCTTGGCCAGCTCCTCCGGAGTGGCTTTGAAGAGGGCGTAGTTTTTTTCGCGGGCTGCCGCGCGGGCATCGCGGAGAGACTCCTTTTTTTCGTCCCAATTGGTCACCTTGTTCAGCTTTCGCCCGAAATCCTGAAGGGTGATGTGATCCTCCACATGGGGCAGCTCCCAGAGGCTCAAAAAGGCACCCGCGTGGGCGACTCCCATCAACAGGACTCCGGTGAGTAAAAGTGATTTCATCGTGCAGGGGAGGGAGATTTTACCAAGAATAGGGCGAAGGTCAATAGAGCTGTAATACCTGTAGCCAACTGCTCCGCTGGCGATTCGGGCAAGATTTGCGGGGGAAGTGGTTCTGGAAACTCACGAATCACGACGGGCGATGGGAGGGACCAAGTCGCGCCTCAGGGCGGCTACGTGTTGCCGAGTTGCACAAGTCTCGAGGTGGTCGTTGACCAAGCCCATGGCCTGCATGAATGCGTAGGCGGTGGTCGGGCCGATGAAGGACCAGCCGCGCGCTTTGAGATTCTTGCTCAGTCTGGTTGAGGTGGGGGTGTTGGACATCTTGCCGAGCGCGGCCTTGCTCATGCGGCGAGGACGTTCGCTTTGCGGAGGTTCGAACTGCCAGAAGTAGGCGGCGAGGGATCCGAATTCCTCCACCAACTCGCAGGCACGGATTGCATTGTTGATGGTGGACTCAATCTTCTTCCGGTGGCGCACAATTCCGGCGTCCAGAAGAAGTCGTTGGACATCGCGCTCAGCAAAGCGAGCCACCTTTCGGAATTCGAAATTTGCGAACCCCTGGCGAAAGTGTTCCCGTTTGCGCAGGATGGTGAGCCAGCTCAGACCGGACTGAAATCCTTCGAGGCAGATTTTCTCGAAGAGGCGGCGATCATCGGTGACAGGGTAGCCCCATTCTTCGTCGTGGTAGGTGCAATAGTCCTCGGGGGCGGCGCCCCACCAACAACGCGCAATGCCGTCCCCGCCTCTCACAACGCCGCTACTCATCTGGAGTATCAGAAAAAGATCGTAACCAATTCACGTCCGCCTGGAGACGGGGGGAACCATAACAATAGCACGGAATGGGGAATGTTTCCATCAACTCAAGTTGCGGGTATTTGAGAGGCTTCGTTGCGAAAAGGCAAAGATGAATTACTGTGACTATCGACCGGGACGTTTACGTCTTAACTATGAGAAGCCCCCCCAACAATGAGAAACAATCGTAGAAATCAAACCTCGCATGCGTGTGCTCCCTGGAGATCCCTGGAGCAACTTGCGGATTCCTGGGGATTGAGTCGCACCCGTAGCGTTCTGGTGGTGCGGGCCCTCATCCGCAGTGGCCGCATGGAAGAGCGCCCTGCTCGCGAGACTGAGCCAGTCGACCTGAGATATCGGTTGGTGGCCTGCTGAGACCAATCCCCTCCCTCTGCGTCGTCGGAAGAGACGCCCCGTGCAGACGGGGTCGAGCCGGACAGTTTGTCCGAATCGGAGTAGACCGAGAGAGACCGCGCAGGAGCTGCCTCACGGTGGTGAGCGCGAAGATCCCCTTCCCAAACGAGGATGCGGGAAGGCCTTGCGTTTCTTCCGAGCGGCAAGCCGAAGGACGACCCTTTACAAGAAGGGCGATGCCGAGAAAGATCCCAGCCTGAAGCCGCCTTCAGGTCAGGATGCCCATGGTAAGTTCGAGCACTGCAGCAGCCGTCCCGCTCCTCGAGATGCAGGAGATCGAGAAGTCCTTCCCTGGGGTGCAGGCCCTGAAGGGGGTCGGCCTTTCCCTGGCGCCCGGTGAAGTATTGGCTCTCCTCGGCGAGAACGGGGCGGGCAAGAGCACCTTGATCAAGATCCTGGGCGGCGCGCACACTCCGACCAAGGGAACGCTCTTGGTCAACGGTCGGGATACCAATCTCTCCACCCCTTCCATGAGCCAGGCCGCGGGGATCGGAATCATTTACCAAGAATTCAATCTGGTTCCTCACCTGACGGCACGGGAAAACATTTTTCTGGGCCGGGAGAAGATAAAGGGCGGATTTGTCGATTTGAGTGAAGAGCGCCGACAGACGCTGGAATTGTTTGAACGTCTCGGAACCGAGATCGATCCCGATGAGCGTTGCGCGAACCTGACGGTGGCCCAGCAACAGGTGGTCGAGATCGCCAAGGCGCTTTCCCAGCATGCTCGCCTGCTCGTCATGGATGAACCCAGCGCATCCCTCACGCCACAAGAGGTCGCCCGCCTTCTCGCGATCGTGCGCGATCTCCGCGCAGAAGGATTGGGAATCATCTACATCAGTCATCGCCTGGAAGAGATTTACCAGATTGCCGACCGCATCATGGTGCTCCGCGATGGGGAACACGTTGGCACCCGGGTCACTGCGGATCTCAATCGCGAGGGGTTGATTGAATTGATGGTGGGCCGCAAGCTGGAGAAGGAGTTTCCGACCCGCACTCCAACGATCGGCGCAGAGCGCCTGGTCGTGAGCGAACTGGGTCGCGGATCATCCGTGAAGGATGTTTCCTTTGCGGTGAAGGCAGGGGAGATTCTCGCCCTCACGGGCTTGGTGGGGGCAGGTCGGACTGAAACGGTGCGCCTGATTTTTGGGGCCGATCGCCGCGAAACCGGATCCATCGTCCTGGACGGCAAGGTCCTGAAAATTCGCAGCCCTCGCGATGCCATTCGAGCCGGGATCGGACTG
>Ga0302119_10001485_pt1 | contig 10520 bp, 4 predicted proteins | sample AG5_Tmax_MG_FD_203114 | JGI IMG/M metagenome (GOLD analysis project Ga0302119, IMG submission 203114) | Marine microbial communities from Western Arctic Ocean, Canada - AG5_Tmax | ecosystem: Environmental > Aquatic > Marine > Oceanic | place: Canada: Western Arctic Ocean | collected 2017-10-01
AGAATACGGCATTGAATGAGATGCCCATTAGACTGGAATTATCACTATTTCCACAGACTCTGGGAACCCTGTTACTTGGTGCCGAAGGTTATCTACTCGCCTGTTCATGGGCACACCCATTAGCCTTAGCCGGTCAAGGATTGATGTTGATGGGATGGATTTCCTTACTACCTTTCCCTGGGTTACCTGGTAATCGAATCCTCGTCGCTGAATTAGGGCTAGAGGCGTCGAGGAGCACCGGTACCCAAATCGCATTATTCCTCGCCACCTGCATTACTGGGTTGATGTTTGGTGCATTCACCGGCCATCAATTCTGGACTTTCCTTACCATACTTGGAGCGATTAGTATTCTGATTAATGGTGCTGACACTTCGAGCCCGCGAATTCTTGACGATATCAAACCGTTTAGAGAAAGTTCAACCCTAAGTGTGTCACACATCATTTTCTTAGCCCTATTGTTGGCATTACCAGCAGAATACCCAACTGCGGAGGTAGTGGATTGGGATGGTGAATTGGAATGGAGCGTTCCTGAAATTGTAGCGATGGAAATCAATTCCAGTGAGGATATCAGCATTGTAGTGAAGTCAACTTCTCTCACTACCCGTGAGTGGTCGATTCAAGTTTGGTCAAGTACGACTGAATGGAATCTATCATGGGATTGTAGTGGAGAAAAATTAGGAATTTCCGAGATATGTAGTGGCCAAGTAACACCCCTACAGAGTAAAGAGGTCACCCTGATTGTGAATTCACCGGAAAACATTGTCGGCGCCACTGGAGTAGAAATCCATTTATGGCTTGAGGACGAGGGTGTTGGCACTGCCTCAAGTGTGCAAATTATCCCGAAACTTCCAGTCGTCGCAACTTCGAAATATTGGAATTGGGATGGAAATCATCTGGCGCCGCGGATCTGTGCTGAACTCAGTGTCGATAGCAAAGCACCGATTGGAAATGTGACCCTCGCAGCCGGTGATGGTTTAGATAGTGTCTTGTGGAGTTTGGAGAATACTTCTCGAATCGCCATCAACCCAACAGAGGTTGATGGAATTGTCGAGGTCTGTGCCATAGGTGCGAACGGAGCCATACACCTCCTCAATAGCGGCGAATTGAGCAGCAAATTATTGCCCGCTATCGAGTGGATTGGAGATGATGGGTCTTTGTGGTCGGCGGAATTAGCAATTGCTTCAGCACCTTCCAACTTGCTTTCAAATGGCCTTACAGTAACTGTTGATGATTCGCATTCGCTATTTCAATCCGGTCAGCACCTATTGCTCGGAGAAGAGGACAAAATGTGCGATTTAGACGCCTCTCCGCGCCTGCCCGCAGGCGACAATACCTCGTGGGCATGGGATTTGAGTTTACGAGACCAGGGTCTACTACCAAACTTAGTGGATGGTCAAATTAATCTCACCTTACCGGAGAGCGGATGGTTACATATCTGTGAAGATAGACTATTGCCAAGTCAATCGTGGAGTATCACATCATCCAGCAACCAAGAATTATCTTTGACGACCTGGGACGGAGAGCTCATCGATTTATGGATTTCAAACTCAAGTGATACGATATCTCGTACTTGGGAATTGCCGGTGAGTGATGCTTTGGTGAGATTACATGGTGACGGAATCATAGATGCCAGCATCGATGGTGCAACGGTAAACCTATCATTGACAACTTCAGATTCATCACTTCGAGCTACTGTGGTTTGGTTACAGGTCGAAGCGGATGGGAAGGTATTGTTCAATGTTGCATCATGGTCGCTGGGGGGCGATGAATGAAATGCGCAATTCTCGGTGCCGGAGCGATTGGAACTCTGGTCGCCGGAAAATTATCGCAAATCGATGCGGTTGACCTACTTCTCTACTCGCGCCGCGAGCAAGCGATGGCATTGGCTGCATTTGGGCTTAGACTGGAAACCGAGTCGGAGACGATTTCAATTCCCGCATCACGATGGTCGGTCGTCGAATCTGGTGAAAATACACCTTCTGACTGGGCTGGGGCAACAGATGTGGTTTTACTTTGTAGTAAGGCGAATGCAACCGAAGAATTAGCCGCTGTGGCTGCACATCTTCTGTCTTCAGAAGGAGTCGTAATCTCCTTGCAGAACGGAATAGCGAACGAAAACATACTCGCCAGATTCTGCGGATCCCACCGTGTCCTCGGGGCGCTGACAACCCACGGTGCAACTCGACTTGAGCCGGGAAAAACCAAGTGGGCTGGTCGGGGCGAGATCGTGATTGGAAATTGCGGCGGCAACTTAACTTCGCAATCACCACAGGTGGCCGAGTTATTGAACCACCTCCACTCTGCTGAACTCAACCCTCGGTGGTCAGAGAATATCGATGCCGAATTATGGTTGAAATTGCTGTTGAATTGTGCCATCAATCCATTGGCGGCGATATGTGGTTGCAGTAATGGCGGGCTTTTGGAATCACCGCATTTGCATGAACAATCGCTTTCCACTCTGCTCGAGGCGGCCATGGTAGGGAGAACAATCGGCATCGACCTGCCACAAGATGAATCGCTGATGGAGCAATTGGATTTGGTACTTGCCGCAACGGCAGAAAATGATTGTAGCATGTTGCAAGATCTCAGGCGTGGGGCGACAACTGAAATCGATTCCATCAATGGCGAGGTTTTGAGAATAGCCGAACAGGCTGGCATAGCATGTCCACTCAATGCACAATTGGTTGCCTTGGTCAAAGGAGTCGAGAATTCTCTTCACTATTAAGCGAGGTCGTGATTGAAATGCAGTCCGATATTTTGTTGCATTGATTGGCTTGAAGAGCAAACGTGTTGGGCGACTAAAATCATATTTCTCAATTCGACCAAAGAGCGGGTTGGGCGGCATCTTCTCCAGATTCTATCCGCCTCTTCAGATAACAGTTGTAAGCGGCGTGCTGCGCGTTGTAATCTGGCATCACTCTTGACTAGGCCGACATCGTGGGTCATTGTTGACTGAAGTGCGTTTCGATCTTGCTTCAGCGGGCTGTGTTCAACTAGACTAGCCAAGTCTTCACAACGCCATGGGGGAAGTGCTTCTTCCTCTACCAACTGTTTGCTATTAGGATGATTATTAGCGATCCAATCAGTCGCTCTATAGGCAAATACTACCGCCTCTAGCAGGCTGTTTGATGCTAGTCGGTTGGCGCCATGCATACCGCTGCACGCGACTTCGCCAATGGCGTAAAGTCCTGCCATCTTGCGGGAAGAATCGGCTTGTTTCACGCGGCCATTAACATCGACATCAAGGCCGCCAACAAAGTAGTGTGCCGCAGGTGCGACCGGCAGAGGGTCGCGTCCAAGTTTCAAGCCATGCCGCTTGAGTCTGGATGCGATGGTCGGGAATCGCAATTGTAATTCGGATTCCTGGAGATGTTCAGTGACTAGAAAAACACAATCGTCTCCGCTCTGTTTCAATTCCTGATCGATTGCTCTAGCGACTATATCTCTAGTCGCAAGACTGCCTTGCGGGCTGTATCTGTTGGTGAATGACAACTCTGCAACATCACCCCCGCTCGTTTTCCATTCAGAGTACTCTGACTTGCTCAACAGTACCGCACCTTCACCGCGCAGTGCTTCTGTAATGAGAAAAGGTCTGTCACCGGATATTGCCAGCGCGGTGGGGTGAAATTGGATAAATGCCATGTCCTTGGTTTTCGCCCCGGCTCGTATCGCCATCGCCGTTCCATCGGCTGTTGCAACCGACGGGTTTGTGGTGTGTTGATACAATTGCCCAGCCCCCCCGGTGGCGAGGATAATGGCATCAGCACCGAGCGTATTCATGGTTTCATTATCTAAATCTAGACACCACACCCCTACAATATCCTTCTCAGTAGCATTGTGGTCACGTAATATCAAGTCGACGACCAACTGATTTGGGCGTAGGGAAATCCGTGGACTACGCAAAACCGCATCGAGTAATGAGCGTTCTATTTCAGCCCCAGTCGCGTCTTTAGAATGTAAAATTCGCTTCTTAGAATGCCCGCCTTCCTTGGCCAGATGAAATTCACCTGAGGTTGCTCTGTCGAATTCGACCCCGTAGGAGAGTAAATCAAGGATTCTGTCACCAGCTTCTCCGACCACAGTCCTAACTATTTCTTCGTCACAATGCCCCGCTCCAGCGCTCAACGTGTCATCAATGTGAGCATGCAAGCCAATTCCGTCGGTCTTATCGAGAATCCCGGCAATTCCTCCTTGAGCCCAGTTGGTAGATGATTCGCGGGGGTCACTCTTGGTGACTATGCGTACTTCCCAGCCTGCGTGTGCAAATCTTAGACTTGCGAATAATCCGGCGATGCCAGAACCGACTATTACTGCGCGCGGCATGTCGTTCGAATCTTCGTACATCGGTTCGATGTTCAACCTTCTCCCACGGCCGCTCACCCATATCACTATGGATAATAAGCATTCATAACGCGTTATGGCTAGGGCACTGCGGGTGGTATTGATATTGCTGTGCCTCGGCCTGATTGCGGTTCCATACGTAAATGCCACATCTGGATTTCATACGCATAAAGGCAAGGAAATGAAATTCATCTGGTCGGAGGTGCTGATGGGGGATTGTGATGAAAGAGGAATTAACCAAGACTACGAACAAGATGGTGAAAGCACTTGTGTAGAGCCTTTGAGCGTCGACTCCCAAGACGTTATTCCAATCGCAATAGGACTTCTGGTAGGTTTCATGCAGGTGCGAAAGGTTGTCAGCCCAGAAAGTAAACCGGTAAAGTCTTCCCGCTTTGCCAAGGCGAAAGTGGTCAGCGGTGGGGCGCTATTTGTCTTGATATTCACTGATATGGCTGGAATTCTGGCACCTGGAGATGAGATGGTGAATTGGGCCAGAGTGGTCGGCGCCCCCCTTCCCAATGCGATGTTCCACGGTATTTTCGCGGTAATCGGATTACAATTGATCAAGAAAGGCCGGGCTGAAATGGTGGTGTGTAAAGAGGAGCAAATAGCGATTGCATCCGAGTCCGAAATGAATGTCCAGGATGCTCTGTTCCGCCGACCGATGCAGGATGTATTCGGTCGAGATGCCACGACCAAGAGTGCAGATAAATTCCGCACCGTCGGTGAACTTCGCACGAAGATGGGAATCGACCGGTTGGATGATGATTTTGAAAGAGCTCTCGCTGGAGATGTTGCGGTCGAAAAACCCTGCGGTTATTGTGATGGTGCTGGGTGTGGAATTTGTAAAGATATCGACGGCCTATAGGCTGGTGGCGAAAAAACATCCCCTTGCAAATCTATCTAACATTCGCCTTGCTAACGTATTGCTTATTACCTGTCCGGTTACGCTGTGATGCTAACGTCAGCCAATCTGATGGCGAGAGGGGAATGGGATGTTGTATCTAAAAGGTGTTGAACTTGAGAATTTTAAGTCATTCAAAGGTGAAGTGACGATACCATTAGTCAGGGGTTTTACGGCAATCACTGGGCCGAATGGCTCAGGGAAATCGAACATTGGCGACGCAATACAGTTTGTATTGGGTACGAAATCGAACAAAAACATTCGCGCAGACAATGTTCGGGACTTGATTTTCAATGGCGGAGGTGGTGGAAAGCCGGCGCGCTATTGCAAGGTCACACTGATATTTGCCAATGATGTTGGAGAAAGCGGCCAACGACGGATGAGTGTGGATTCTGACGAGGTTAGATTCATCCGCCATGTGCGCTTGACCAAGTCCGGAAACTCGGTTTCGGTCTACAAACTCAATGATGAAGATAGCAGTCGTAATCACTTTCGGTTGCTTCTGGCCGAAGCTAATGCCAGTGCCGATGGATACAACATCGTATTACAGGGAGATGTTACCAATCTCGCAAAAATGACCCCCCGGACTCGTCGCAAAGTTCTCGATAAGGTGGCTGGCGTCACCGCTTATGATGATGAGATTAGGCGGGCAAATTCTCAGAGAGACAAGGTAGATGAGTTCATCGAAAGAATTTTCATCCTTCAAACCGAATTAAGTGACCAACTTGGTAAATTGAAGAAGGAGAGAGAAACTGCATTGAGGGCTAAGGAAATAATTGCCGAACTCAATTCCGCCCGCATCACCCTGCTACAATCGAAGCACCGCTCGCGTTTTGATGAGATTCATTTCCTTTCCGATGAACAGGTGCGTTACAATAGTGAGGCAACAGGCCTGCGTGAGGAGGTCAAAGCAGGAGAGAAGGAATTACTCAGCCTTGATGACAAAGTCGTCGAACTAGAGCGTCAAATCACAGAGATACTCGGCGATGATGCCGCAGTACTAATGGAACGAATCAACAAATTGCACCGTGACATCGACCGTCGTGGTGACCAGATAACCGATGCCGAGGGCGCTCGGTCTGAAGCGTGCGAAGATATCAAAATACTTCTTGCTGAAGAGGAAGAAGCGAAGGCTGCCCTAGGCCAACATAGTGCTGAAAGGGACTCGGCGACATCGGTTATGGAAGAGGCCGCTATTGCACTGAAAACAGCTGAGGAAGCGGAGAATAAGGCGCGCGATGCCTTACTCGCAGGAGATAAGAAAACTCACCAATTGACCCGTGATTTAGGCAAGTCTGTCGAAGCGGTCACAGTTGCTCAAGAGGCTCTTGCCAAAGCACAACTAGGCCGCGACAGGGCAGCTCAGCACGTCGAAATGACGGCGCAGAGATTTGCCGATGCACAGGAGCAGGTCAGCGAACTACAACTCGCGGTCGATGATTTGAAACTCGAAGGAGAAGAGATGGGTGAAAGTGATCCTGATAAGGAGCGAGCCAATCTTGGCAAGGAACTTATCACCCTGCAGACAAGTGAACAGAAACTTGCGCAAGAAGCAGACAATCTTGAGGTACAATTTCGCACAGCAGGTCGTCAACTGGTGGTAAAACGCACTGAGTTGGAGAGCCACGCCGGCGGTCGTTCAGGGATGGTCGCGGCGGTGCAACAACTCTTACAATTACGTGATTCGGGGGAAATCAATGGCATTATCGGCACAGTTAGTGAATTGTGCCGTCCATCGGACAGTACTCATGAACTCGCTCTGGCAACCGCAATCGGCGCCGGTGGGATGTCAGGAATCGTAGTAGAGGATGATGCTGTTGCCAGCAAGTGTATGCAATGGTTACGCGAAAACAAGGTCGGCCGGGCCATGTTCCTACCACTCAACAAACTACAGAGTTCCAGGCCAGCAGGACGCTCGGTAATGGTGGCCAGAGAGCCCGACGTTATCGGTTTTGCATGGGAACTGCTCGAATATGACCCTCGGGTCGAAGCCGCGGTGCGATATGTTCTGCGCGACACATTGCTGGTCAAGGACTTAGCAACAGCCCGCCGTAATATGGGTGGAGTCCGACTAGTAACGCTACGTGGCGATGTCACCGAGCGTGGTGGAGCGATGCAGGGCGGCTCGCCGATGAAGATCAAGAGCGGATTCGGTGGTCAATTGGCCGGAGCCAGTGAGGTCGAGGAATTACAAGTCGAGGTCGATAGGTTGCAACTGTTGTCCGAGGTGGCGAACGGAGCCCTTGGCGAGTGTCGAAATCAGCAACGGTTGCTGCGCGAAAGAATCAATGTGATGACCAGCGATGATTCATCACTCAGGCTGCGACAATGGCGAGAGGAACTTCGCCTCGGCGAAGAGCGCTTGTCCAAGGCCAAGGGTATTGTCCACGAAGTGAGCAAACAGTTAGCAGCTGCAGAAAAGGGACTCAAAGTGCGTAGTGACGGGCTAGCCTCTGCCAAGATATCGTTTGAACAGGCTACAGATGACCGCAACATTGCTAGCACTACATTGCAGGAGGCCAGCCCTCAACACCTTCAGAAGATGCTGCGAGATTCCCAAGAACTCAGGGTCAAGGCTGAATCCCAAAAGGCTCTGGCCAGCGGAACCCTGTCATCAGGCGAAGGACACGGTGATATCTATGTCGAGCGCGTAGGTGAAATCACAACCCGACGAGAAAAACTTGCTGCCGAGAATGTCGATCGTAGTCAACGCATTCAGGAATTAGAAGGAGAGATTGTTACCCTGAAGGCCGAACTAGATACGACATCATCGACTCATTCTCAAGTTATCGAAGAACACAAGGAACTCGATGATGAGAGGTTACGTTTCAGTGAGGACCGAGCCGCCCTGCGCGCCACTCTAGGTCAGCGGGCTGCCAATGCTGAGACCTTGACCAACAGGGCGAATGAATTGACCTTGAGTATTCAACATAAGCGCGAATCTCTCGATGAACTTATTGCAGAAATGGCTGATATAAACATTGAGCCGCTGAAAGCGGATGCGATTCTACCACCGGTAGGTGAAGCTGAGAAAAAGGTCAATCAACTTCAGAGAAGGGTCGAATCAATAGGCCCGGTAAACATGCTGGCCATTGAGAAGTACGATGCGACCGCTGAAAGGGTTAACGCCCTAAAGGGCGACAATAAGAACCTCACCTCACGGCGAAAGGAATTGATTGCCATCGCAGAACGTCTAGAGAAGCAACGTAAGCGCCGTTTATTGGCAGTACTCAAAGAAGTAGACCGAAACTTCCGCACGGTCTACAATGAACTCTCTGGGGGGCGTGGAGAGTTGTTCTTGGAGAACCCCGACGAGCCTTTCAAGGGCGGCTTATCGATGTGGGCACAGCCACCAGGAAAATCGAACCGAGTCAAACTTGAGCAACTGTCTGGTGGCGAGCAGTCGATCGCCTCGCTGGCACTGATTTTCGCAATTCAGGATTACGACCCTAGTCCTTTCTATTATTTCGACGAGGTTGACCAGAATCTGGATTCGGTAAATGCCGAACTCGTTGCGGCGATGTGCAGTCGACGTAGCCAACAGGCGCAATTCATACAGGTGACTCTACGCAAGGTCAGTCTACAACTTGCCGACCACCATATCGGCATCACCCATGCTGGTGACGGCTGCAGCCGTCGTATTGCCAACTTCGATCGAGACCGGGCGATTGAATTGGGTGCTGCTGCTCTAGCGGAAATAAATGCTGGCAGGGAGGAGGCCGAACGGCAAGAAATGCAAACTCGCCTAGGAGAATTACCAAATCCCGAGGAGATGGAAAAAGTCCCAGATGAACTACCTGCACCTGAATCACTCGCTGTGGGCATCGATGCCGATGACCAAGCCGATGAGGCTGCAACCGTTGAAGTAATGGCAGATTCACTGGATGAGGACGAAGTCGGGGATGGATTCACCAGCCTCAAGAAAAGAGCCGATAATCTGGCTGAGGATATTGAAGAGGAACAATCAGTACACAAGGAGAAACTCTCTATCGTACAATCTGACAATGTCGGTGAAGTCGGCGAAGTAGATGAAGTGGTTGAATCCGAAGGTATTGTACCCGAAAATGAGGAATAAGTTAGAGGGAGGGATGAATAGGTGCCGCCAGCAGATGCCGAGATGAGTCTCGACCGCTGGTTCCTACGTCAAGATGTAGTAGACCAATTGCTTGCTCAGGGCGGGGATACGCCTGATGCTGCAGCGTCATATGCCGACCACATCATCGAATTAGCACACCTGGACCAAGCCGAATATCAGTCCTTGAAAGACCCTTTCGACCGCTCGGTGGCAATTGTCTTTGAATTGGTACGAAGTGAGGATATGAATCCGTGGTCAATCGACCTTGAACACTTTGTACAAGTATTCGGGGAAAGAATTAGTAAAGAAGGGAATAAGATTGACCTTCCTTCTTGTGGGCGCTTGATACGGCTTGCTTGGGGTGTTCTTCGCCATCAGGCAGAAAATCTATATGATCGCATGCTGAGTAGTGGTGATGATGAAATTGACTACATGCCCATCGATAGTTGGGAGATGGAATATGATGATGCGGGATTTGCCTTCACTGCCAATGTCATCACTGGCGATGCCGATTCAACCTTGCCAGGTTTGTTCCAAGAGAGAGTTCGTCGCGACGAAGGTCGACCTGTAACTCTTGGGGAATTACTAGGAGCGCTTCGAGAGGCTTGTGTCGAATCCGAAGAGTTCAGACTGCGCGAGGAAAACCGAGTCATTCACGCTGCCGCAGTGAAGGAAGCGATTTCTTCGGTCGGAAGCAAGATGCATGATGAGGACTTGGAGAGCGACCTTAGACTATGTTGGAACGCGCTACGGGAAGAGATTCAATCAAGCGGTAAATCTGCCAAATCACCAATGCCTCTACAGGCCATTCAAAATCACGTTTGCAAAGCATTAGAGCAGGAATATGCGGCGCAGTCGGTTTGTGTGCAAGATGACATCGATGAGCAGGCGTGGATCACGACTCTAGTCTCAAGCCTTCATCTAACTCATTTCGGTGCGGTGGAGATATGGCAGGAAGACGTACCCGATGGCGCTATTCACATTCGCGATATGCACACTTCACTGAAGACCTTTGAAGCGGTAATGGCGCTTTGCCAGAAACAGAAAGATGCCCTAGTAATACAGATGGAGAAAAAAGCGGGAGGAAAAGAGCGCTACGAAGTCTTGATGGAGGAATTGGCTGAGCGTGCAGCTGCGGCCAAAGTTGCTGAAGAAGCAGCAGCAGCCGAAGAGGCTGTAACCGCCGAATTAACTGACCTA
>Ga0302119_10001489_pt1 | contig 10511 bp, 15 predicted proteins | sample AG5_Tmax_MG_FD_203114 | JGI IMG/M metagenome (GOLD analysis project Ga0302119, IMG submission 203114) | Marine microbial communities from Western Arctic Ocean, Canada - AG5_Tmax | ecosystem: Environmental > Aquatic > Marine > Oceanic | place: Canada: Western Arctic Ocean | collected 2017-10-01
AAATCGGCCTGTAAGTTTTGGCGGCTCAACAAATATTGATCTATCATTAAACCGATCTTGAACTCTGGGATCAGAGTGTAACTTATCCATTGATTCTTGGTTTGGCCCCTGAAAAATCACTACAGCGTTGTTCGGATTGTCAACGTCCCGAAGAACCCTAATTGCTCTAATACCAAGTTCTTCTTCGATTTGTTCTCTGATGTCAGCTTCTTTGAAGATGGCAAACCATTTATCGTAATCAACAAGCTTATGTTCAACGTGAAACCCATAGGTAGCCCCAGGATTTAGATCAGCGATCTCCGTGGCAGTGTAGCGCCCTAAAGGTTGTGGTGGTACTGCAACGATGGATCTATCGCTCACTAGCTCTTGTATTCTAGAGTCGGTACGAACTTTGTCGAAAGCTTCTAGGTTTTGTGCCGTAAGAACGACTATAACATGGTTGGGATCTTCGTCATTTCGGGTGCTGTCAGACGAATGCGAACTCGTCTCAGTATGGCAATGATAAGCCAATTTTATGCAGCGCAGAGTTGCTGCCACTCCACAAGAGCAGCTTCACGTTGAACCTTATTGGGAACTGGATGCATCCGTTTCTTGCGGATCTCACGAGCGAACATTGGTCCAAATCTGTTCCACCAATAACGAACTGTTTCGTGACTGATGTCGACGCCTCGTTCATGAAGTAACTCTTCAACATTGCGCAAAGATAAAGGAAAACGGACGTACATCATCACAGTCCGGCGGATGATCTCCGGTGATGTTTTAAAATAGCGAAAGGGATTATGATTTTTCATCCACAAACTCTATGGATTTAGTTGATCGACGTCAAAGTAGGTTTTCCTCTGACGGTGCCCAATGAGGATTTTCCTCTGACAGTGCCGTTAATTCTGAGGCGGCAGCCAAAGGCTGAAGATTGCGCCGCCACCTTCACCATTTGACACTTTTATATCACCGCCGTGCGAGTGAATGATAGACCGCGAGATGGCGAGACCCAAACCAATGCCGCCAGTCTCTCGGCTTCGAGAAATTTCCAACCGGACGAATGGATCAAAAATGCGGTCCTGGTCCTTTGCCGAAATACCGGGGCCATTATCGTTGATTTTGATGCAAACTCCGGTCGCTGTTGCTGAAACACCAACCTCAGCTTTTTCGCCATATTGATCGAATGTCGTGTCAGATTGGTAATTCCGTGGTTTCCTTGATGGCTTCCATGGCGATGCGGGAGGTGACCTCGGTTAGCCCGGTGGCTTCGATCAGATGCTTGTAGAAAATATCGAAGGCTTTGATATCGACAACCACGACTTTCAGCATGTAATCGACGTCTCCGGCCATGCGGTGGAATTCAAGGACTTGCGGCATTGCTGTGACGGTGTCGGCAAAAGCCTTTAGCCACTCACTCGAATGCTCGCCGGTCTTGATGCTGACGAACACAGTTAATCCAAAGCCAAGACGCTCGCCATCCAAAATGGCGGTCTGGCGGCGAATGAAGCCTTCCTCTTGCAGGCGATTGATGCGTTTCCAGCAGGGCGAGGCGGATAAACCGACCCTGCGAGCAATATCTGAGGCCGATAGACTGGCGTCTTCCTGAAGCGTTCTCAATATTCGAAGGTCGGTTTCGTCCATTAAAATTCCATTCCATATATTTCCATATTCGGAATGATAATATCATATTTCTCTTTAATTGGGAATGAATTATTCTATTTTATTACCTACTATTGCTACACGTGAACAATTTTACTACATGTTGACTATATCCACTGCCAGCAAGACCGGCAACGAGAAGAGGCTCAGCATGAAATATCTACCCTTATTCACGGACCTGAGAGAACAAACGACCGTGGTGATCGGTGGTGGCGAAACAGCCGCGCAAAAACTGCGTCTCCTGTTGCGCGCCCAGGCCAAGCCCCTCGTCTTCGCCGTCTCTCCCAACAAAGAAATCAAGGATATGGAACATGCCGGGCTGATCCGCCTGCGGCATAGCGCCTTTGACACGGCGCAATTGATCGGCTGCAGTCTTGTACTGATTGCTGATACTGAGGAGCCGCGGGCGGTGGAAATCGCCGCCGCCGCGCGCCAGGCTGGCATCCCGGTCAATGTCGTCGATAAACCGGAACTATCAAGCGTCATCATGCCAGGCATCATCGACCGCGATCCTGTTTTAATCGCCATCGGGAGTTCGGGGCAGGCACCGGTGTTGGTGCGCCGGTTGCGGGAAAAAATCGAGACATTATTGCCCGCGCGGCTAGGTGATTTGGTAAGCTTCGCCGGGCGTTACCGCCAGGCGGTTGCCTCCGCAATTCGTGAACCGCAAAATCGTTTGCGGTTCTGGGAACGGTTTTTTGATGGCCCTATCGCGGGCACGGTGTTGTCTGGGCGCAATGCCGATGCAACAGACGCCATGTTACGTCTGGTCAATCTCGACACGCAAAAACCACAAGTGGGATCCGTGGCCCTAGTCGGGGCGGGACCGGGCGATCCGGACCTGTTGACCCTTCGTGCTTTTCGCACCCTGCAAGATGCCGACGTGGTGCTGCACGATGCCTTGATCGATAATCGCATGCTTGACTATATCCGCCGGGACGCCCGTCGGATCTTGGTTGGTAAGCGCAAAGGACAGCACAGCCATAGCCAAGATGCCATCAATCAATTGCTGCTGGATGAAGCCCAAAAGGGCAACCGCGTGGTTCGTCTCAAAGGCGGCGATCCGTTTGTCTTCGGCCGGGGTGGCGAAGAGATGTCCTTTCTACGCGCCAAGGGCATTGAAGTTGAAATAGTGCCGGGGATTACCGCCGCCGCCGGTGCCGCTGCAGTTGCAGGCATTCCCCTAACCCATCGCGGACTTGCTTCCGCCGTCACCTTCATCACTGGGCATGACCAGGGTGCGACGTCCGACCTTGATTGGGCAGCTCTGGCGACAGGTGGCCAAACCCTTGCCCTTTATATGGGCGTCAGCACGACCCGCGAGATTTCAGAGAAATTGATCGCGCATGGCATGGCGCCCTCCATGCCGGTCGCGGTGATAGAAAACGCGACCCTACTCAATCAACGTGTTCTGCGATCCCGGCTCAATCAACTTGTCAAAACCTGTGCAGTCGAAAATGTACAGGCACCGGCCCTGATCCTGATCGGCGAAGTTACCAGCTTGGCCCAAGTGGACGAAGCCTTCGAATACCCACCCCTAGCGGCAGTGAATTAATTAGAAAGAGAATTCCCATGACACAGATTGCAATAACGGCAAACCGGGCGCGCGAAGGATCAGTGGTTTATTTGGCGCGCGCGGGTATTTGGTCAAAAAATTTTAGTGACGCGCTGGTGATTGAAGGCAAGGACGCAGCAGATCAACTGCTGGCTGGCGCGCTTAGAGACGCTGCATCGGACGCCGTCATCGGCCCTTACAGTTTCCCGATCAAGGTGAACAACGACGGCATCACAGTGTTAAGCCAACGCGAAAACATCCGCATTCACGGCCCCAGCGTCCAAATTCCATCGGCGTCAGCACCGGCAACGGACAAGCAACATGTATCAATATAACAACGCCGATCATCAATTGGTCGCTGAACGGGTTGAGCAATTCTCTAGCCAAGTGCAACGCCGTCTCAACAATGAATTGAGCGAGGATGAGTTCAAGCCTCTGCGGCTGATGAACGGTCTCTACCTTCAGCTACACGCCTATATGCTGCGGGTCGCCATCCCGTATGGCACCTTGTCATCCGATCAATTGCGCAAGCTCGCCGTAATCGCCAAGCGCTATGATCGCGGCTATGGCCATTTTACGACACGGCAAAATATTCAATTCAACTGGTTGGAACTGGAAGATGTGCCCAACGTTCTAGCCGAACTCACCGGGGTCGAAATGCACGCGATCCAGACCAGCGGAAACTGCATCCGTAACGTCACCGCCGACCCGCTTGCGGGTGTCGCTGCCGACGAAATAGAAGACGCCCGTGTCTTTGCCGAGATCGTTCGGCAATGGTCAACCTTGCATCCGGAATTCAGCTTTCTGCCGCGCAAGTTCAAGATTGCGGTGAGTGCCGCCGAGAATGACCGGGCATTATTGCGGAGCCACGACATCGCACTCAGATTGCATCACAACGATGCGGGCGAGGCTGGTTTCGAAGTGATGGCTGGCGGCGGCCAAGGGCGCACGCCCGTGCTGGCCACAACCCTTCGAGAATTTTTGCCTCAAGCTGGTTTGTTGTCCTATCTGGAAGCGGTCCTACGCGTCTATAACCAGCTTGGTCGTCGCGATAATCTTTATAAGGCGCGGATCAAAATCCTGGTCATGGAAATGGGCGACCCGGCATTCGCGGCCAAGGTCGAAGAGGAATGGGCCCGCATCAAGGACGGCGCGCTGTTCCTGCCCGAAGCAGATATAGCCCGGATCAAAGCGGACTTCGCGCCCCCCATCTATGAAGGCCTAGATGACACCGACCCGGCGCTTGTCGCAGATTTGGCAAAAAACCAGGGCTTCGCGCGCTGGGTACGCTCCAACATCGATAATCATAAACAACCAGGCTATGGCATCGCCACTATCTCGCTTAAATCACCAAACGGCATTCCAGGCGATGTTACCGCCGAACAAATGGAAATAATCGCCAGCATTGCCGATCAATTCAGCTTTGGTGAAATCCGCGTGACGCAAAAACAAAACTTGGTGCTGCCGAACGTCCGCAAATGCGATCTTTATGCGGTTTGGCTGAAACTGGACAAAATGGACCTTGCTACGGCCAATGCCGGTTTGTTGACTGATATCGTCGCTTGCCCGGGACTGGATTTCTGTAACCTTGCCAACGCCCGCTCGATCCCTCTCGCCCAGCGCTTAAGTTCGCGTTTCCGCGACCTGGAAGAACAGCATGATATCGGCAAAATCACCCTCAACATCTCCGGCTGCATCAACGCCTGCGCCCAGCATCATACTGCCAACATCGGCATCCTAGGCGTCGATAAAAAGGGTACAGAACATTATCAGATCACGCTGGGCGGTCGCGCCGATGGTGGGGACGCAATCGGCACGATCGTTGGACCAGCCTTCCCTGCGGAAGAAGTCGATGGCGCTGTCGATATCATCATCAGCGTTTACCTTAATCTTCGCCAAGATGGCGAAACTTTCATTGCAACTGTTGACCGCCTCGGTCTTGAACCCTTCAAGGAAGAATTATATGCCCTTGCTTAAAAACCAACGATTTATTGATGATTTTTGGTTTCAGGTAGAGACATTGGACCATATCCCCGCCCATACGCCGCTGCTGGTAAGCCTTGATCAATGGCAGCAACATCGCGAAGTCCTTTTGCGACACGCTGTGCCCTTGGGGCTGCGACTTGCCAATGACCAGCCGCCGGAGTTGGTGACGGAAGATCTAGCACACTTCACCTTGATCGCCCTTGATTTTCCGAAATTCACCGATGGCCGGTCTTATTCCTACGCCCGTATCCTGCGTGAGCATCACGGCTTTGAAGGGGAGATAAGGGCGACCGGAAACATCTTGCGCGACCAACTTCCCCTCCTCCAGCGGTGTGGTTTCGATGCTTTGGTGGTGCCGGATCGTGCGGAAAGTGAAGGATGGGTTGCCGCCTTTAGCGAAATCTCCGTGGTCTTCCAGCCAACCACCCCTATCCCTTCCCCACCCCCCGAGGCAGTCACCCCAAGCGAGATAAATTATAACAACATTGGGTTCCCAAGCTGATAAATGCCGGAACCCATGTGGTGAACGGATAAGGCAGTTCATCACACGGGTTTAACGAATGTATCAAGCATGGCTGGCGGAATGGCCGCTTGGAAAGAAAATAACGGATCTATCGAGTCAATATAGAAAATGGACTGAATTTCGAATGTCGGAAACTTCCACCTCTACGATCTACCTACCCGAGGACGATGCACCAAAACCAGGAGCTTTGATAGAGTGCCGTATAATTGGAACAATCCGGACACCTTACAAGCGAATGGAAGACCGCCCGTCGCGACATAACAGCCATGAACATCTTCTCTGCACGATCAGGATAGCGCCCGAATATGCGACCGGGCTAATAGGGTTGGAATCGGGCAGCCGGACCCTCGTGCTCTCTCTCAAAAAAGCGTTAGCGGCAAAGTGGCTGATTGTGGACCCTGAGGCGAGCGTGTATGATACGTGCATCAAACGTTTTAAATAGGAGGGTAAATTGAGTCTAGAAGAAAGTCTCGCCAAACTCCGTGAAGCCAGTGCAGGTAAGATCCCAGAACAAATTCGTATGAAAATGGGAGCTGCCACAAAGGCTATCAAGGAATCTGGGATCATGGACGGTGTCATTAAAGTGGGGGATAAACTTCCTTCCTTTAATCTACCAAATTCAAAGGGTGTAATGGTCAGTTCTGATGACTTGCTCGCCAAAGGAAATCTCGTCGTCACGATTTATCGTGGCCACTGGTGACCTTACTGTAATGCAGAGCTGTATGCTTTGCGTGACATTGTTGACGGACTAAATGAGAACAATACGACCATGGTGGCAATTTCACCGCAAAACCAAGATAAGAATGACGAATTGGTTGAAAAACATAAACTAAACTTTGATCTTCTGCGTGACGAAGGCAATGGTTATTGCAACGAGCTTGGCATTGTCATGACCGTCGCTCAAGAAATTCAAGATATCTATGGCGGATTCGGTATTGATCTTCCAACTTCCAACGGTGAGTCAAGTTGGACGCTTCCAATGCCAACACGTCTCGTGGTTTCTCAAGATGGTATCGTTCGCGCTGCCGATATTGATGCTAACCATACGGCGCGTCCAGAGCCGCAAAAAACTTTGGATGATGTAGAAGCGCTTTAAGCGATATTACGAATTAATTTAAAAGGCCTCTCAGATTTGAGAGGCCTTTTTTTTAACTGTATTCTTTTATTTTAGTTGGCTATGGAAACACGCCAGCGCAGCTTTGCCGTCGACGCCTTCTTTCTGGGCCAATTTCAAAAGTTCGCTTAATTGGCTGTGGGGCGATTCTAAATGGTCAACCAAAGCTGCTGCGATGATACTTGAAAAGGGTGGTCGCTGGAACGGTGAAACGCCTTAATTAATAGCGGCGGTGTTGCTGTCAGACCAATGCGAACGAGCCTCTGTATGGCAATAATAAGCCAATTTTATGCAGCACAGAGTTGCTGCCACTCAATAAGAGCAGCTTCACGTTGAACCTTATATGTATCTCTAGAATTTAGATGACGTTCTTTGTTGAAGTGGTTGAAAATTGAACCGTGGATCGAGACGAATTTCTGTAACCGGACATACATCATCACAGCGAGGCGGATAATCTCAGGTGACGTCTTGAAATAGCGGAAGGGATTGGGATTTTTCATCCACAAACTCTATGGATTTAGTCGATCGACGTTAAAGTAGGTTTTCCTCTGACAGTGCTTATGCCGATAATGTCCGCTTTCGGGGGTAAAGCAGACATCAAGAATCACGCACCCATTGGTCCAGTACCGTCATTTCCATCCGGTTTGCCCCGTCAGCGGGTGCGGGGTTCAAAAACGGGGGGTGCCCTTTTGCAAGACGATACCAAGGGCACCTGCAACCACTTATTCCGCTGCGTCTTTCCACTTAGACATTCTTCTATCTAGAAACGCTGGCAATTCTGTGATCGTTTTGCCGCGATCTACGGAGCGAGCAATCAACGCCTTCTGTTCTGCCTCCTTCCGTGCGCCCATCGATAGACCGGTAGTTGGCTCTCGGAATGAATAGTCTGGGACGTTCTTATTCTTCACCAGGCCTTTGAGCATTTCCATAATCGCAACAGACATCTTGATAAACTGTTCTCGGGTTAGGTCGCCTTCGAGGAACAAGTCATCGATCCTATAAAAGAGCATAGCGTGAGGATCGGAGGGGAACAGACAACCGGCCTTCTTCATCATCGCTGAATACAGATTGTCGACTTCCGACTTCTCAACTTCACCCCGAGATTTAACTCCGAGTGAATCACGTTTGGTTTTCTTCACAATCCGCTTCGCCTCAGTCATTGGCTGCGCTGCATTTTCAATACACTCAATGGCGTCCTTCTTCGCATTGCCTCGTAGCGAAACTTCGTCTTTGAAAAACTGGATTGCTGTTTTGACTGTGCGCTGTCTTTGGCGGGTATTAGGAGTGGTTGATTTGGTCTCGTAAGTCATTGATTTCATTGACCTCAAAATTGCGTATTTGGTGTGTTGGCTAGGGTGATACCGGAGAGCGTGTTTTGGTTGATTTTTCACGCCCAAATTTTCATGAGTTTCGTCAGAATTCATAATTATCCTCCGCCTCCTGTTTCTTCCGTTCTTCCTCCCTTTCTAACCACTCCTTTTCTGCATCAGACCAAGCCTGGGCGTATTGCAGATCAAGCCGCTCTTCTTCCTCAGCCCTCAAACGCTTGCGCTCTTTATGTTCCCCAAAGACGCTAAGCACGGATTCATGACGTTGATCCCTGTCGTCACATATTCTTTGGGCCGTTTGGAAAATGAAGCCTGTGCTTGGAAATTTCCTTTCAGTTTTCCTGATCTCAACCATGGCCTCTTTGACAATATCTGGCGTGAAGACAATTAAATCTTCAGCTAGAACTGCCTTATAAAGTTTTGCCTGTTTTGGCCCTTGGGTCGGAAAACAAGCGACAAGCATTTCCACACAGGCCCCAATATATGCGCGACATTCGGCGTGATACTTATCCCAATCTTCACCATACCCAGTCCCGTGGCCCTCCTGTTGTTCGTACCAATTATATAATTCAGCCAACGCCGTCTCTACTTTGGATTCCTTATTCCCGAGGCACCGGCTGCCTGAGAACGACAGCGTCTTATAGGTCGAGAGATCAATTATGGAATAGCCGCTTAATGCTGGTGGCTTAGGAAGTTCTATTTTTGTTGTGGTCATATGACTGCCACCACATTGTCGTCATCATCCATGCGCCGGTCATACATCCACTCTTTCAGCCAACGAGCTAGGTCAGGTCGGCTCCGTGCATCGAGTTCACTGATTGCGTCTGCTTGAGCTTGGGCCTTACCAACTAGATGTCCGTGCGTAACCCGACCTGATTTGATCTGCTTAACGTATTCACCGAATGCGTCTTTTGGTTTTTTTATTTGGCCCGTGAATGCGTCCGTTAACTCAACATAACCGATTTCATACTCTTGCAACGATAGCGTCGGCAGAGCGCCGTCAGGCGCGTCAGCCGATAGCGTCGTTGTCTCTCCTTCTTTATATCCAGTTCTCTGGAGTTCACTGGATATAGAAGGAGTAGTCCCCTCTGGTGGGGGGTTAGCAGACGTTCCATTTGGGGACTTAGCAGATGTTCCATTTGGGGGGTTAGCAAAACCCTCGCCGCTAAGTCCCCCTGGGTGGGCACTTAGGGAAATAGATCCATCCTCAGCAACAACGCCGCATTTAATGAACTCGACCTGCCATGTTTGCTTGTCAGCATCTCCGTTGATGAAAGAATTATCAGACAAAAAAGCAAAGTTCATTTCAAATATGGAGGTGTACCGATAGCCTCCGGCAAACTTTCCCGGGGTGTAGTTTTTGAGTGCTTTGATGTCGGTTAGTGTTTTTATGGCACGACCAACCGTGTTGCCGCTGGTTCCCAGAGACGAGGTTATATATTCGTGTCCTAATCGAAATGGCTTGCCGCTAAAGTCAGCGCGATCTGCAATAACGGCAGCGGCAAGTTTCTGCGATGGTGCTAGGCGACTATCGGCCAGTACTTGCCTGCGCCACTCATCACGAAAGTCTAGGTGGTTTGGTTTGTCTCGGCTCATTGTGTAGCGCCCTTCAAAACGCCATAAGATGCATCCGCGTCTATGGGCTCGATAGGACCGGAGGTTTTGGGCGTAACCAACTTGGCTTGATCACGCCACAATCTGCCGCACAGAAACTCAAGTTGTTCCCTCAGATCAAACAGGCAGTTGATTGAATCATGGCCGGAACCTTGCCGAACACGGTCGAATACGCGCCGGGTAACATTGACCAAGCCACTGTCTATTTCGGACAGATGCCTTTGACGTTGAAGATAGGAAAGAAGAAAATTTGTTGAAGAAAACAGGCCAACATTGTTGCCGGGATTCTGAAAATTTGGTATAGTCATCCGGTAAGTTCCATGTCGTGATGGGAGTTTACGAAAAGCAATACAGCGCCCCGTTTGGTCGACGGGGCGTTTGCTTTTGAGGGATGGTTAGGCGGCGACTGCCGCAGGCGTAGGTGCATAGTTGACGCGAGGACGCGCCTCTAACCACTCTTCTATTTCGGTCTCATACCAACCAATTTTATTTTCGGAAATTTTAAGAGGTGCAGGGAATTTACCTGCATCGACCCAACGGCGTAACGTGCGTGGGTGCGGTTTTCCAACTCGCTCGATCGTTTCTGCGTGAGAGATAATATTTGTCATATGAAATATCCTTATCTATGTAACGCGCCGTCATGACGCGACTTCTAAGGATATTAATAAAAAATATCTGGAATCTATTTTATGGGTAAATCAAAACAAAAAATTCAATTCTTTGGTAAACGATTATGATTACGCATTCTATCCC
>Ga0302119_10001491_pt1 | contig 10507 bp, 7 predicted proteins | sample AG5_Tmax_MG_FD_203114 | JGI IMG/M metagenome (GOLD analysis project Ga0302119, IMG submission 203114) | Marine microbial communities from Western Arctic Ocean, Canada - AG5_Tmax | ecosystem: Environmental > Aquatic > Marine > Oceanic | place: Canada: Western Arctic Ocean | collected 2017-10-01
GGCCGATCGTGAAAGTGCTACCGCTATTACCAGGCTCGCGGTAGGTTCCCTCCTGTCCCAGGGATGGACTCGCTCGTGGTTCAAGCCTCTTATCACTCCGGATCGGCAATTTCGCGATCTGCACGTCGAGGGGACGCTGAGCAAAGCCATGATTGATGTAGGGAGAAAGGGTGAGGAACTTGAAGTGCTCCAAGCCTGGGATCGTATGTTTGCCTTTGTCAGAAACGAGGAGAAGGAAACGGAGCAGGGAGTACCGCCCACTCTGGATCGGGAGGGACTGATCCCGCAATGAGAGTGATTGCGGGAAGGGCCAAGGGGACAAGACTCAAGGTCCCGCAGCGACTCACGCGACCCACTACCGATCGCTTGCGCGAGGCGCTCTTTTCAATCTTGGGGCCTCGCGTGAACGATGCCCGGGTGCTCGATCTCTTTGCAGGATCCGGGGCGCTGGGAATCGAAGCGCTGAGCCGGGGAGCCGCCAGCGCGGTCTTTGTTGAATCGAACTGGGGCGCAGGCAAAGTGATCGTCGACAACCTGGAAAAGGCGGGTTTGGGGTCGGACGGATCCCTGGTCAAGCGCGATGTCTTCGATCTTCTCGGGACAATCTCGCAAACCTTCGATTTGATCTTGGCTGATCCGCCCTATGCCTCCAAGGCGGCCGAGGATCTCGCGGAAAAATTGATGGAGGACGAGAATCTTCCGGTCCGACTGGCGCCTGAGGGACTCGTGATCCTGGAGGTGGAGTCGGAACGGCAACCACCGGAAGCGACCGCCTGGGAGTTGCTGGATCAGCGGAAGTACGGGAGTAGTACGATTCTGTTTTACGGGTTGCGAGAGGAAGCCTAGGTTTCGCGCCGATGATGCTGGCAGTGCGATTGCTCTATAATTTGCTGCTGCCCTTCGTATGCCTCCTGGCTGCGGGACCGTGGCTCCTGCGCATGGCGCGGCGCGGTGGATTGAGCAATCGCTTGTGGGAGCGCCTCGGCTGTTATGATCGTGCGCCCGAATGGGAGTCCGGCGGCGGGGTCTATGTGCACGCGGTGAGCGTGGGGGAGGTGATGATGGCCTTGAAAATGATTGAGCGGTGGCAGGAGACGAATCCGGAGGAGGAATTTGTGCTCGCGGCCACAACCTCGACGGGATTTCAGCTCGCCTTGGAGCAGGCGCCGGAGGGCGTGCGGGTGATCTACAGTCCGCTGGATCTTGGGTTCCTGATTCATCGCCTCTTCAATCGTTTCGAACCGAGCTTGATCGTCTTGGTGGATTCGGAAATGTGGCTCAACATGCTGTATCTTGCGGACATGAGGGGGATTCCGGTTGCGCTTATGAATGCGAGGTTGTCGCCGCGTTCGGCCGAGCGCTACGTGAAGTTCAAGCCGATCACGATGCCCATGCTCCGTCTCCTGAAGTTGGTGTGCGCGCAGGCTCAGGAACATCGCTTGATGTGGCAAAAAATCGGTTTTCCGGAAGGGGCCGTGGAAGTGACGGGGAGTGTGAAGTTTGACGGCGATGACCTGGTTTCCCCTCGAAAACGGGATGAGTTTCAGGGGATGCTCGATGCCTTTGGGGCCGGAAGGCCGATCGTTCTCGCGGCCAGTACGCATGCCGGCGAGGAGGAGTTGATCGCGAGCGCGGTGAGAGAGCTTCCCGGGGCTCTCGCCGTTCTCTTTCCGCGTCACGCGGAGCGGCGTTATGAGGTGAGGGCTGATTTGGAGCGCGCAGGCATGGAAGTGGTCCTGCGGAGCGACTTCCATGCGCCCAGAGATCCTGCGCGGGCGGTGTTCGTGGTCGACACCACGGGGGAGCTGCGCGATTGGACCGCGCATGCCGATGTGGTGGTGATCGGCAAGAGTTTCTTGGCTCGCGGGGGACAGAATCCCACCGAAGCGATCGTGGCGAAGGTGCCAGTGGTCTGTGGGAGGCATATGGAAAACTTTGAGCCCCTCATCACCGAGCTGCGTGTGGTGAACGGCGTGCGGACGGTGCAGGATGAGGGCGCTCTGGTGGGGACTCTCCGAGACGTTTTGGAGAATGTCAGGGAGCGGACGAAGCTGATTCAGCGCGCGAGCTCCGTGCTGGATGGCCATCGGGGTGCGACGGCCCGAACGATTACGCTCCTTCGCAAGTTGAAGGGGAAATAGGCTCCGTGCCCCGAAGATGGCTCATGGTCGATCGCCTCAGCGACCGCCGGTTCCCAAATGCCGCTGGCGATACTCTTCGATCTGGCGCTTCTTGAGATACTCGTAGTAGCGACGTGCGGCCTTGAGGTCGGGATTGGATTCGGGGTTTACAAAGGGGTTGTTGCTTCCGTACCAACTCCAGGGTCCACGGGGGATGTTGCCGAATTCCACAAAGCGCCAGTGAACCTTCTCGCCGGATTTGAGGGCAAGGAAATCTCGAACGGACGGAGAAACATCGATGCCGGCCTTGCCGTTTTCGTGATTCCGCGGGGCCTGGCCTCCGAAGACGTATTTCCAATCGTCGGTCACGAATGGTCCGCAATCTTCCCACTGTGCGTAACAGACCTTGCCCTTGTAGTAGAGCTGGAGCCAGCGTCCGTGGCAGCAGGAGGTGCCCGGTTTCGGATTGTAGCGTGCAAACCACGGTACCACCTGTGAGGCCTCGGGACGGTGTTTGCGATGATCGAGGCAGTCGTTGTAGGGGAGGGCGATGTAGAAGGGATTCAAGCGGGGGCTGAACGCCTTGGGCGCAAACTTCTCGCGGGCTCCTGGATCAGGGTTGTCGTAGCCCCCGAAGTTTTTCTGCCACTCTCCGTCCCAGGAGGAGTGGTGATTGGAGGTCGTGTTGCGGCCCCCGGGCTTTTCGCCGATCCAAAACACGGTGGCGGTCACATTTTTCCGCCAGGGATATACGGTTCGGATATATTGATAGGGATTTGGAGGGGCCTTGGTAGGGGCGTTCACCCGGGGACCATTCTGCGCCCAGAGAGAGGCCCAGGCACTGAAAAGGAGGGTGATGAAAAGCAGGCGGATCAAAATCGAGTGGTGGGAAAAATTATAGCGCAGGAGTCAAGGGCCGCAAGGTTGGAGCGGGGGATGGCGTTCCGAGGCCGTTCTGTTGTTGAATGTCAATCGAATTGGTGGAGGGGAGTTTCCCCGAGGAACGGCTCCTTACTCCACCACGATGGTTCCCTTCTGATCGCCGATCATGACTTCGAACTCTCCCGGTTCCACGATGGGATAGTTGCGGGGGCCGAAGAAGGCGAGGTCGATGACGGGGAATTCGAAGATGACGGTTTCGGTGGCACCAGCTTCGATGGTCACTCTCCGGAAGGCCCGGAGACGTTTCACGGGGGGGGCCACGGAGGCGAAGAGGTCGCGCACGAAGACATGCACGGTTTCCGTTCCCTGGCGCGTACCGGTGTTGCTGACTTTAACCGAGAGCCTCACGCTGTCGAGTTGGATGAGCGGGTCCGGTGGGAGGCTGAGGTTCCCATAGGTGAAGGTGGTATAGCTCAGGCCGTGTCCGAATTCGTAGAGCGGGTTGAAGCCCTTGTCGTCGTGGTCGCTGTCGGCAGTGTCGCTGAACTTGTGGTCATAGGGAAGGAGGAGGTTGGGATCACGCGGGTAGGTGAAGGGGAGTTTGCCAGAGGGATTGAACTCGCCGGTGAGCAGATCGTAGATGGCGGAGCCCCCGTGGGGGCCCGGATGCCCGGCGTAAACAATGCCATGGCAGTGGCCCGCGATCTCCGTGATCAGTCGCGGGCGATTCTCCAACAGGACGAGGATGAGAGGTTTCCCCATGGCCAGCTTGCGCACGAGGCGCAGTTGGTTGGAGGGGAGGGTGAGATCGCTGATATTACCGGGAGTCTCGGTGCTCGGTTCCTCGGCCAGGACACAGACGATGACATCGGCGTCCTGAGCCTTCTTTAGGGCATAGTCAAAGTCGGTCGAGCCGTCCCATTGGGCTCCGCGGGCCCAGAGGACCTTGTCGCGACCGTGGGCTTCATTGAAGGCCTCCAGAACGGTATGAAGCTTCTTGGGATAGGCGGCTTCGTCGGTCCCCTGCCAAGTGTAGGACCAGGCGCCATGGAGGGCCGCGAGGGAGTTGCAGCCGGGCCCCGTGAGCAGGATTTTGGTGTCCTTGGCGAGGGGGAGAACGTTTTCGTTCTTGAGCAGCACGAGCGATTGCCGGGCCGCCTGCCTGGAAAGCGCAGCCGCTTGTTCGTTGCCAATTTCCTTGAGGAGCCCGGAGTCGGGGTAGGGTTTGGCGAAGAGGCCGAGATCGAACTTGAGACGGAGAATGCGGGTTACGGTTTGGTCGATGAGTTCCTCGAGGATGAGGCCTTCGTTCACCAGTTCGATCAGGTGGTCGGTAAACTGAAAGTCGTTGGGAGCCATGCAGAGATCGATTCCGGCTTCCACTGCGAGACGAGTTGCTTCCTTGAGATTTGGGGCCACGCGATGGAGGGAGTGGAGCTTCTTGACGTCCTCCCAGTCGGTCACCACCACACCCTTGAATTTCATTTGACCCCGGAGGATTTTGGTCAGGATGTTGTGATTGGCGTGCACGGGGAGTCCGTTGACCTCGCCCGAATTGACCATCACGGCCCGCACGTTCTCCTTCACGGCCGCCATGAAGGGGGGCAGGAAATGCTCGCGCAGATAGCGCTCGGGAAGGAGCGCCTGGGTGCGATCCCGTCCGGAGATGGGATTGCTGTAGCCGAGGAAGTGCTTGGCGGTGGCGGCCACCTGTTGGGTCGAGGAGAGATCCGACCCTTGCAAGCCACGGACCGCGGCGGCCCCCAGCACGGTGGCAATGTGGACGTCTTCGCCGTAGGTTTCAAAGAAGCGCGACCAGAGTGGTTGGCGTCCAACGTCGAGGACGGGGCCAAAGTTCCATGGAATGCCTGCGGCGCGGGTCTCTCTCGCACAGACCGCGTGACATTGCTCCACGAGGTCGGGATTGCGAGTGGCGGCGAGGTTCAGATTCTGCGGGAAGAGGGTCGCTTCGCGGATGTAATTCGCACCGTGAATGCTGTCGATTCCGTAGAGGATGGGAATCTTCTGCTTGGTCTCCTTGGTCGCGAGATCCTGAATGGCGGTAATGACCTTGTGCCAGTGCTCTCCGCTGAAAGCCATGTTGTGCACGTTGATGATGGAGCCCACGTGCCTGTCGACGATCGCGTGGCGCAGTTTGTCTGCGTCCAGTTGATGGGCCTCAGGATTTTCGGAGGTGGCCTCCCCGCTGGAGAGCGCCCCGAGGGTAAGTTGGGTCATCTGGCCTACCTTTTCTTCGAGGCTCATCTCGATGAGCATGAGCGAAATCGCGTCATCGACGGCATCCTGTGCCTTCAACTCATGGGGAAGAGCGAGAGCAAAACCGACAGTGAGCGCGAGGGAAAAGGGGCGGAGAGATCGCATCATTGTCTCTTCACTAAAGCAAACAATGGGACGGAGGCAATCGCGAGCTTGTGGAGATTCCGGATCTGGCCTCATTCTGGGGCATGAATTATTTGATTCCTGGATTATTGGATCTGGTCGTTCTCGGAGCAGGGATGGCGTGGGCCGAAGAGAAAAGGCCGATCATCTATCCATTTGATGTAACCGTCAGGGGACCAAAAGGCGGTCGTTCAGAAGGATAATATTCTCTTCGTGGTGATCGAAAAACCCGTGAAGGCGAATGCGGTGGTGGCCCTCGAAAAGGAATCCGCCCTATTTGTGATCAATGCCTTCCCGTGCAAGGCGAACGGCATGGCGGTTCCAATTCCTCCCGGGCAGTGATCCTGCCCGCGCGCGTGAGACAGGAGAGAAGTTCCTCGACCCCGGCCTGTTGGAGGTGATTTCATTTCTCGAATTTTAGATCGAGGAGAACTGGGTGGTGAGACTCTTCGCACTCCTGACGGTGGTGGGTGAGATCGAGTTCTTCGGTGTTTCGTCGGGAGGTGAGCTCCTTTGCGCGGATCAGTTTTGGTTGTTCGAGTCGGTGGTCGAGGGTTTGTTGTTCTCCCTGACTGGCGGAGGGATTGCGAGGGGATCCTCGATCCGGCTAGAACCGGCGCATGATGGTGTCATGCTGGTAGTGTTGGTGTCGCTCGGGGAAGTCGAGGGTGTAGTGAATTCCGCGGGATTCCTTGCGGCGAATGGCGCAGTCGATGATGAGGGAGGCGACCGCGACGAGGTTGCGAAGTTCGAGGATATCGGCGTTCACGCGATAGCCCCAGTAGAATTCGCGCACTTCGCGGTGGAGATTGCGAAGGCGGAAGCCTGCGCGACGGAGACGTTTGTTGGTGCGTACGATGGAGACGTAGTCCCACATTGTACGGCGGAGCTCGTCCCAATTGTGGTAGATGTTGACCAACTCGTCGGGGGGAGCAGTGTCGCCGTGTTCCCAATCGGGGATGGGGGGGGCCGGAGAATTTTTACCCGGAGGGAAGCGGCGCAGGATATCGGAGAGGGCGCGCCGGGCCATGACGTTGCCTTCGAGTAAGCTGTTGGAGGCGAGGCGATTGGCGCCGTGGAGCCCGGTGCAGGCGACTTCGCCAATGGCATAGAGACCGCGAATGGAGGTGGTGCCCTCGGGGCTGGCAACCACCCCACCGCATTGATAGTGGGCGGCAGGGACGATCGGGATGGGGGACTGTTCGGCGTCGTGCCCAAACTCGAGAAGTGTTTTGTAGATGAAGGGAAAGCGTTCCGCCATGTAGCCCTTGGGTTTGTGGGTCACGTCGAGGTAGACGCAGTTGGCGCCGGTTTTCTTGATCTCGGTATCGATCGCACGGGCAACGATGTCGCGGGGAGCGAGCGAGCCGCGCTTGTCATAGGAAGGGGTGAAGTCTTCCCCCTTCTCGTTGAGAAGAGTGGCTCCTTCGCCGCGCACGGCTTCAGAGACGAGGAAGGAGCGCGCTTCGGGGCCGTTTGCGGCGGGATTGTAAAAGCAAGTGGGGTGAAACTGAACGAACTCCATGTTCGCGATGCTGGCGCCGGCTCGCCAGGCCATGGCGACGCCGTCACCGGTTGCGGAGTCAGGGTTGGTGGTGTAGAGGTAGGCCTTTCCGCATCCGCCGGTGGCGAGGAGAATCCGGTCGGAGCGCATGACGCGCACTTCGCCGGTCAATTGCTGAAGAACGTAGGCGCCGAGCACGCGGTCTTCGGTGACACTACCGAGTTTTCCGGTGGTGATGAGATCGATGGCAAAGTGATCCTCGAGGATGGTGAGGCGGGGTGTGTTGCGGGCAGTTTCCAGGAGTGCAGAAGCGATTTCGTGTCCGGTGGTGTCCTTGGCATGGAGGATGCGTCGTGCGGAGTGGCCACCTTCCTTGCCTAGGGAAAATCGGTCGTCGCTCCGGTCAAATTTTGTACCCCATCCCACCAATTCATCGATGGTGTCGGAGGCTTCCTCGATGATCGTGCGGACGACCTCCTCATCGCAAAGTCCGGCCCCGGCATCGAGAGTGTCGGCAATGTGTTTCTCAATCGTGTCTCCTTCGTCGCACAGCCCCTCCGGCAGGACGGCCGAGATTCCGCCTTGAGCCCAGGCGGTATTGGAGTTGAGAACTTTGTTCTTGGTGAGGACGGTGACGCTTCCGTGCGCGGCCGCCTTGATGGCAAAGGAGAGGCCGGCTACGCCGCAGCCGATGACGAGAAAGTCGGAAGTCACGGGGTTTTATTATGGGGTTATCGCGTTTTTGGGAATTAGGAAATTGGTTACTTGGGGATTTGGATTTGCGTGATGGAGGGGGATGAGGATAGATGAGGGTGATGGAGGTCAGAATCTTTGGGACAAAGGGCGAGATGGGGGCCGCAGCAGCTGCGGCGGGGGCAGATCGGATTCGGGAGGCCTTGGCAGGAGGGGGCGAGGCACGGATCGTGATGGCATCGGCGGCTTCTCAGTTTGAGGTGGTGGAGGCGCTCACGGTGGCGCCCGGGATCGCGTGGGAGCGGGTGACGCTCTTTCACCTGGACGAATACATCGGACTTTCGTCGACTCATCCGGCTTCCTTCAGCAAGTTTTTGCGGGACCGCTTCATCGCGAAGCTGCCCCGCGGACTGAAGGGGTTTCATGCGATCGAGGGCGAGCGAGAAGCGGTGGTGGAGTGTGCGCGCATTGGTGAACTGCTCGCGGAGCGAGCGCCGGAAGTGGCCTTTATCGGCGTTGGTGAGAATGGGCACATTGCCTTCAACGATCCGCCTGCGGATTTTGAGACGAAGGCCCCTTACCTGGTGGTGGAACTCGATGAGATTTGCCGCCAGCAGCAGGTGGGGGAGGGTTGGTTTCCCAATCTGGAGGCCGTTCCGACCCATGCGATGTCGATGTCGGTGCGCCAGATCATGAAGGCTGGACGAATCGTCTGCACGGTGCCCGATGAGCGGAAGGCCGCCGCGGTGCAGAAGGCGGTGGGAGAGATGGTAAGCCCGGAAGTGCCCGCCACCATTTTGCAGGAGCACAACGATTGCCTCCTCTTTCTCGACGAGACGGCTGCGAGCCGATTACCGCGATGAGCTACTTCGATCTCCAGGTCAACGGGTATGCCGGGATTGACTTCAACGCGGAGCGGTTGAGTGCCGGGGAGATGCGGGTGGCTTGCGAGGCCATGAAGGAAGATGGCACGGAAGGGGCCCTCGCGACGATCATCACGGGCTCGATGGAGTCCATGAAGGGGAAGTTGCGAAATCTTGTGCGAGCTCGCGAGGAGGACGAAGTGGTGCGCGAGGTGATTGTGGGAATCCACATCGAAGGGCCCTTCCTGAATAAGGCGGATGGCTACATCGGTGCCCATCCGCGGGAACAGGCCCTGCCCGCGACGGTGGACGGGATGAAGGAGCTGTTAGAGGCGGCGGAAGGGTTGACGAAGATCGTGACCCTGGCTCCGGAGCGTGACCAAGGAAGCAAGACCACGGCCTATCTTGCGGGGCAGGGGATCGTGGTTTCGGCGGGCCATTGCGATCCAAGCCTCGAGGAGTTGCGCGCTGCGATCGATGCCGGGCTCAGGATGTTCACCCATCTTGGGAACGGCTGTCCGTCGCAGTTGACGCGTCACGACAACATCGTGGAGCGAGTGCTGAGCCTGTCTGAGGAGCTTTGGATTTGTTTCATCGGGGATGGGGTGCACGTGCCTCCGTTTGCGTTGCGCAACTACCTTCGGGCCGCGGGGATGGAACGGTGCCTGATGGTGACGGATGCGATTTCGGCTGCGCGGGCCGGGCCGGGAAACTACTCCCTGGCGGGATGGAACCTTGAGATCGGGGAGGATCTGGTGGCGCGCGCGCCGGATGGGTCGCACTTTGTGGGATCGACGGCCACCATGCCGGTGGTGGCCACGGTGTTGCGGGAGATGGGGATGGGGGACGAAGAGGTTCGAGGGTTGACTTTGGATCGACCTCGGATGGCGATCGGAATTGAATGATGGATTGAGAGAAGCGAGAGCATGAGAATAGGGGAGACCATAAAGTCGATTGGGCCGGCCATCATCGTGGCGGCAGTGGTGTTGGGCCCCGGAAGTATCCTGGCGAGTTCCCGGGTGGGAGCCGAATGGGGCTGGTTGGGGCTACCCGTGCTCGCGGTGGCGATTGCCCTCATGATTGGAATGGTGGCCTTGGCGGCTCGGCTCGGAGTGGTCTACAAGAGGAGTCTTTGTGACGAGTTGGCGGCCCGACTGGGACGCGGGGTGGCGATCGCAGTGGGGGTGGTGCTCTTCGGGATTGTGGCGCTCTATCAATCGAGCAATAATCTGGCGGTCGGAAGCGGGCTCGAGCCGCTCTTCGCCTCAACGAGCGGAGAGCTCCCGAGCAATTGGGCTGCCATTCAGATTGCGATCCTGATCGCAGCCAACGCGGGGGTGATAGCTTCGCTGTATCTCATGCGGTCACTCTACTCTGCGGTGGAGAAAGCGATGAAGGTGCTGATCCTGCTCATGATTGTGGCCTTTGCGCTCAACCTGCTGGCGGCGATGTTCGGAGAAGCGCCCGAACGCAATGTGGCGGAGAGCGGGCAGAGAGATTGGCTCCCGTTGATTGCCCTGATCGGCACGACCTTTTCGGTGGGAGGGGCGTTCTTCCAAGCCTATCTTGTGAGGGAGAAGGGATGGACTCTTCGAGATGTCAAGAGAGGGGCCGTCGACTCGGTGATCGGAATTTCGATCTTGGGCGTGGTTTCAGCGATCATCATGGTGACCTCCCTGTTGGTATTCTATCGCGTCACTGACGCGCCGAACCTGAGCGGGATGGGTGAGATTGCGCGGCAACTTGAACCATTGTTTGGATCGGGGGCCAAGTATGTCTTCTGCGGTGGATTCATGGCAGGAGCGCTGAGCTCGTTCATGGTGAATGCGGCGATTGGGGGCACGGTGCTTTCGGACGCTCTGGGAAAGGGCAGCAGGATGGAGGACCGCTGGGCGCGTCACTATACCGCGGCGGCGCTGGGGTTTGGCATGGCGGTGGGAATCGTGGGGATTCTCTCGAAGGAAAGCACGGTCCCACTCATGCTCTTGGCCCAAGCACTCACGGTCTTCGGAATTCCTGCTCTCGGGTTGGCGCTCTATTATCTT
>Ga0302119_10001497_pt1 | contig 10486 bp, 8 predicted proteins | sample AG5_Tmax_MG_FD_203114 | JGI IMG/M metagenome (GOLD analysis project Ga0302119, IMG submission 203114) | Marine microbial communities from Western Arctic Ocean, Canada - AG5_Tmax | ecosystem: Environmental > Aquatic > Marine > Oceanic | place: Canada: Western Arctic Ocean | collected 2017-10-01
GATGCCGGCGTCGTGGCGATTGTCGAGCCCGGTGGCTCGGTACGTGACGATCAGATCATTGCCGCCTGTAACGCTGCGGGCGTTCCCATGGTGTTCAGCGACGCCCGACACTTCCGGCACTAGGCGCAAGCGAGCGAGCGGAACCCTGCCTACTGCGGAATCAACTCGCCGTAGTCGCAGCGCTCTAGCCAGTCGTAGATATCACCCAGGGGGGTTACGAGGCCCATGTGGGGAACCACCGTGCGCCGTGCGCCATGGGTGTAGAGTTTGGAGACGATTCCAAGGAGGTGCAGGCTACGTGCGTCGAAGACGCCCCCGCCGGAGTTGCCGATGAAGGTCGGGGCGTTGATCATCCAGTAGCTTTGGCCGTCAACCCAGTGATCAAGGGCCGAAAGGGCCCCGTGGCTGGGGATGGGGTCACTGCCCAAGGGGCAACCCACTGCGTAGACCGGGTCAAAGACCTGCATGTTCTTCAGATGGGCGCGCGTGGGAAGTGCCGCTCCCACAAGATCCGTGTGCTCCCCGATGAGCTCAAGAAGGCATGCGTCAAGCGCGTTTTCGTAGGCGAGGAGCCGCGCGCTTGCGTTGAGAGTTCTTCCGTCCTGCCGGTAAATACGCAGTGGCACCTCTGAGCGTTCGTCCCCACTATCAGCGAGGATGTCGCGCACCACGTGCCAGGCCGTGAGGATACGAACAGGTCCATTTTCACGGGAGGGTATGAGAACGCCGCTTCCAACGGTCATGGCGCTCGCCAACTGGACGGTAGGCGCGAGCAGTCCCTGCCAGAGGTGATTGGAACCTGGAAGAAGTTGTTCGTGTAGTTGGTAGAGGTCGCGTCCGGCGGCTTCCACCAAGCTGGCATTCGCATCGACTGTCTGTGCTAGCCCGCAGTAGCGGTCAAGAACCTCGGCGTCCAGCTCATCCATTCGACCCAGGAGCTCATCCGTTTCCAAGTCAGGCCGTAGCGTGTGAAGGTTTCGAATCTCGTCCGACAAGCTGTCCACGTTTCGCGACAGCACGTTCAACTGCCCCGTCATTTGGCTTAGTCGAACGAATAGGGCTTGGCTTGGAGCGACCTCATCCAGCTTGACGGAGCGCACCAAGCCGAAGGCCAGGAGTGCCGTTGCCGTAGCGAGCAGAATGGTGGGCCGGTTCATGTTCAGGAGAGGCGCTGAGCGCCCCGCTCTCATCGGCACCGGGGTGGGGAGGAATGGAGCACAGATATGCACTTCTGCACATTCTCAATACGGAACATGTCTCGACGTAGGTCATTGCTAGCCAAGGACTTGCGTCAAAAGCCTGTTGGGTTATCCACAGTTGTCCCCAAGGTCCAAGAAGAGCCTGTGGAGAGGGCGTGGGGGGGGTCTGGCCATCCAGAGAGGCACCCTGGGCTTATAGCCGGACCCACACTCCATCCCGTATCCTGACTGGTTGCTCCGGCATTGAACCACTCCCCACGGCGCCTTCCGATATCCGTCCAAACCATGACTCTGTGCTCCATTTCAGAAGCGATCGAAGACCTGCAGGCCGGGCGCATGATCATATTGGTGGACGATCCCAACCGGGAAAATGAAGGCGACGTGGTCATGCTCGCTGAGCACGTTACGCCTGAAGCCATCAACTTCATGGCCAAGGAAGCGCGCGGCCTAATCTGTATGCCGCTTGATGGCGAGACCTGTGATCGGCTCGGACTGGATAGTCAGGCGCAGCGCAACACCAATCAACACGAGACAGCATTCACGATTTCCATTGAAGCTGCCGAAGGCGTGACCACGGGCATTAGTGCCGCCGATCGCTCCAAGACCATAGAGGTTGCCGCTCGGGCGGACTGCAAGCCAGCGGACCTGGCGAGGCCGGGTCACGTGTTTCCGTTGAGGGCCAAGGATGGCGGAGTTCTGGTACGCGGAGGGCAGACCGAAGGTTCGGTGGACTTGGCCAAGCTCGCCGGTGCCCGCCCGGCTGCGGTGATCTGCGAGATCATGAACGACGATGGAACCATGGCGCGCATGTCCGATCTGGAGGTCTTTGCTGAGACCCATGAGCTCAAGATCTGCACCATCGCGGATTTGATCGAGCATCGGCGGCGCAACGAACGCCTGATCGAATCTCTGCAGCTGGACCTTCCACTGGCAACTAGTCACGGCAAATTTCAGATGCACCTTTTCCGCAGCCTTGTGGATGGCAAAGAGCACGTGGCCTTGAGCGTCGGCCTTGAGGGCGAGCTCGAGCTGTCTGGCGAGCGCCCGGCAATTGACGAGCCCCTCTGGGTGCGTGTGCACTCGGAGTGCTTGACCGGGGATGTGTTCGGATCGATGCGCTGTGATTGTGGCGCTCAGTTGGACCAGGCCATGGATTTCCTGGCCAAGAAAGGGCGTGGAGTGCTGGTGTACCTGCGCCAGGAGGGTCGTGGGATTGGGCTGGCGGCTAAGCTCAAGGCCTACGAACTCCAGGATGAAGGTCTCGACACGGTGGAGGCCAACAACGCCCTGGGCCTGCCCGCGGACCTGCGGGAGTACGGAATTGGCGCTCAGATACTCCATTTCCTGGGAGTGCGCCGTATGCGTCTGCTCACCAACAACCCCAAGAAAATCCATGGACTGGGGGGGCACGGGCTTGAGGTGGTGGAGCAGGCTCCGCTAGAAATCACTCCTAACCCCATAAATCTCAGGTACTTACGGACGAAGAGGGATAAGTTGGGACACATCCTGGAGGGTTGCGACTACGACCCACCCCTCAAGGAGAGTCGGGAATAGAAAGGCCCCTCCGGCGTCCTACCCTGGGCCATGGCCCTCAAGCTCGTGCAAGAAGCTCCGCTCCAAGACGCTGACCTCGTTCGCGAGGCTATTGCGGGCAACCCGCTGTCCTTCCAGTTACTGGTGGAGCGGTATCAGGGGAGGCTCTTCGCCTTGGCGCGTCACTACACCTCCAGTCCGGTGGAGGTAGAGGACATCGTCCAAGATACTTTCCTCAAGGCGTACAGCCGGCTCGACACCTTTCAACATCAGTCGGCGTTCTATACCTGGCTGTATCGCATCGCGACCAACACGGTGCTGGACTTCTTGAAGCGCCGGGGCCGCTGCCCCGTACAGGCGGTTGAGGACCCCGAACTGGTGGGCTCGCCCGAGACGGATCACCGTATCGTGCGTCCGGATGCGCGCCTTGAAAGGCAGGAGGTTGCTGAGATAACTCACGCCATCCTTGATGGGATGCCCGAGATTTTCCGCACCGTCCTCGTCATGCGTGAGTTCGAAGAGATGGCCTATCAGGAGATCGCCGATGTCCTTGATATTTCTATCGGAACCGTCGAATCGCGCCTCTTCCGAGCGCGGGCCCGCTTCAAAGAGAAGCTGGTCACCCAATATCCCGAATTTGCTCAGGGGATGAACGAATGAACTGTGAACATGCCCGACCGTTGGTGCCTCTCTACGTAGATGGCGAGCTAACCTCCGTCCAAAGCGCGGAGCTCCGGCCGCACCTCCTCAGCTGCCCTGCTTGTCGGAGTTTGGCCCAAGGGGAGCAGTCCATACACGCGTGGTTTGTGCCTACCGCTGAGGTTCCTGTGCCGGTTGGCTTTGCGGCTCACGTGGCACGGCGTGCCGTGGCGGGCGATACCGGGAGCACGCGACCCTCTGTTCCCTTGGAGCCCTCCGTCCATGAACATTCAGGGCCCACCATGCAGTTTGTCCTCCACGCTCTTGCTGTGGCGGCCATCGCTCTCGTTGTGATTTCCATATCCATGCGGCGCTTGGATCAGCCGGCGGCTGAGGAGCTCAAAGCTCACGAAAGCCAGGCTCTGGACGCGAGCCTTTTTGCGCTCGACCAGATCAACCGCGAAGAGTTGCGGGCCGCGAAGACTTTCGGCTCCACAGGGGCACGGGAAGGGAGCTCAGGGCGGTGAAGGATCCCCGGCCCTGGATTGCTCTGCTTTGTTGCGTGACCTTCCTTGGCGGGGCGGGGGCGGGGATAATGTTCTCCCGCACGACCAACGCGGAGGCCTCAGAGGGCCCCTTCAGCGGCTATGCCGCCCTCCTGAACGGTGAGTTCCAACTCAACCCGGAGCGTCGCGCTCACCTTGAAGTCATCCTGCGCGAGTACGATGCAGACATTCGTCACGTCAGCCTGGAGCACCGGGCGACGTACCACGAATCGCTGCAATCTGATTTGCGGCCGATAGGAATCGAGTACAACGGCTACATCCGCGATAAAGTCTTGCGCCCCGAGCAGCGTGCTCGGTTTGACGCCCTGACCCAGGGCACCCCCTTTACCTCCGAACAAGCGCAGCGCTGACCATGGCCCGATCCTGTGGCATTCACCTCGGTACCCGCCGATTCGAGATCGTCGTTCTCGACGGCGGTCCCAAGAAACAGACCCTCGTGGCCGTAGCGGCCGGAGATCTAGACCCCAGCGCCGCCAACCCTGGCCAGGCCCTCAAGGAGGCCTTGGCGAAGCACAAGGTGTCCAAGGAAAACGTGGGGCTTGTTATTGATGCGGGCAGCGCTGCATTCCGGCGCCTGACTTTGCCCCTGACGGAGGCGAGCAAGATCGAGCAAGTCCTGAAATTTGAGGTGGAGAAGGATCTGCCCCAATGGGACATTGACGAGGTTGTTGCGGACCACCTGGTTATGGCCAGCAATGACATATCTTCGGACCTGCTCGTTACCGCAGTCCCCAAGGAGCAGTTGAGTGCTGCCTTGGCCACTTGCGAATGGGCAGGGGCGGAACCCTATGAGGTGGAGCTTGAGACTACGGCCATGGTCAACGCGGCCCTGTACTCCGATCTCTGCCCAATCGACACCGCTCAGGCCTTGGTCCATGTTGGCGAGCACTCCACCGCTGTGGTCATCATGGATGGCGGGCAAGTCAACGAGATGCGTGTTGTGCATCTGGGTGCCCTTGGGCCGGCAGTGCCTGAACGCTCCGAAGAGGATTCTGCTGAAGAGGATGCAACGCAAGAAAATGCTGAGCTCCCCAGTCAGCAGGAGCGGGAGCACGCCAGTCGAGAAGCCTTGCGCAGAATTCGACGCGAGCTTGGCCGGAGCATTTCGTCGGCGCGTACGCGTAATGACATCGGGGCGATCTACGTCTGCGGCCTAAACCTGCCAGGCCTAGTCGGTAACAGTGTTATGGATATCCCCGTTGAGGAGATGAATGCCTTTGGGCCCGAGGGTTCAGCGCTTAGCCAGAATCTTCCCGCTGAGGAGCGCGGCCGCTGGGTCGTGGCCTTCGGAGCTGCCCTGCGGGAACTCGGGGGCGCCAAGCTAAGCCCAAAATTGCGCCGCGAAAACCTCACTTATGCTGGCACCTGGGAGCGGGTGGAGTTTCCACTAGCCGTCTGCAGTTTGCTGCTCGCAACCTTGCTAGCGGTCATGTTCATCCTGCAGCAAAAAGAGCTCAAAAACCTGAACGTCTATGGTGCAGGCCATTGGGCCACCTGGTCGAACGCCTACATGATGGGCAACCCGAAGATGGGGGAGAGGGGGAAGCTCTCGCCCCCTCCCGCCGATATTCGCTCGTTCTTGCAGAAGTTGGAGGCTGGTGAGGGAGGCTCGGATGGCAAGCCTTTCAGCGACGACTACTTCGCGGCGACCAAGCGCATCGATGCGCTCTTGCGGACAGAAGTGATGAAGCTAAAGAAGGAGCTCGGGGCAGACACCTCGATCGAGCAGCCCCAGTCCGCCTTAGTTGGCACGCACCTAGTTCTCGATTTACTTGAAGGCCACCAGAAAGACTGGCGTCCATCCATCCGCCATATCGACGCGCTCACACAAGGCATGGGCAAGTCAAGCGGGTCCGAGTCCGTTCGGGTCACCGTGACCTTGGTGCTCTTGGCAGACAGCGTGCAGGCTGCGGCATCCAACTATGAAGCCTTGCTCAACGAATTGAAGTTGCAGCCGTGGCACATAAGCTCCACTCGCTCGGCAGTGGTGTCGCTGGAAAACGACAAGGGTCTATTGATCGAACGCCTGCCTATCGAGGTGGACGTATCCGTGTACTACGAACAGCAACGTCGCGATGCCCTGGAGGCAGCCCAGTGAAGTTCCTAAATCAGCTAACTTTTGCGCAGAGCATGATCATCGTTTGCCTGCTTGGATCGATCGCCCTGGCTCCGCTCCTGTACGGGAACCACAGCAAGATCGGCGAGTTGACCGCCGCTGTGGCTGAAGAGGGCGAGCTTTCAATGGTCGTGGCACGGATTCAGTCCAACAGCCTGCTATACACCCAACTGCATGCACAGAAAAGTGGTGAGTCGATGCAGGGCCAGGACCAAACAACGGCGTACATACTGAACATTGCCGCCGACGACAAAGTGGAGATGGGCCGCATCAACTTCCCTAAGCCCCAACGGAGCGAGTCCGGTGGGGGCATTGTTGATGAGACGTTCACCGTCAAGCCCGACGACCCACGGCGAGCGTTTGATCGGGTGAACATCGGCAATTTCCTTTACACCTTGGAAAACCGAACGCGGCGCCTGCGCGTGACACAGTTGAGCATGGATGCCTTGACTGCGGCGGGTAAGCAGAACGTCTTGGCCGAAGAGCTTCCCTCAGACAAGTGGACCTTTACCTGCAAGGTCACTTCGCGCAGTCGACCCTCGTCCGAGTGACCTGACTGAAGCCCAGGTGGGCGGCCAGTCTCAGGCGTTAACAGCCCGTTCGCTGGGCTTGAGGTCGGCGTGATACTTCTGGAGGCTACGTACGGAGAGCTCCTCGCGCTGCAGTGCACTTAGGGCGGAGACGACCATTCGAATTCCGGCCAGGGTGGTCACGCAGGGAATACCAACAGAGATGGCCGATGCGCGGATCGCGGAGTCGTCATGGCGTTGTTGCTTACCTGCGGGCGTGTTCAGCAGGAGATCAAGTTCGCGGTTCTTGACCATGTCCACGATGTGGGGCCGTCCCTCGTGGACTTTGTTGACGCGCGTTGCTTCAAGGCCCGCGCTGGTCAACGCCTTGTGCGTGCCGTCTGTGGCAATCAGCTCGAACCCCATGCTGGCCAGCATGCGCGCTTCACCGACTATCGCGCGCTTGTCGGTGTGCTTGACCGAGATCAGCACCCGGCCGCGAAGAGGTAGGTTTACACCAGCGGCTTGGTAGGCCTTGACGAAGGCACAACCCAGGTCGTAGTCGATCCCCATGACCTCGCCCGTCGAGCGCATTTCGGGGCTCAAGATCATGTCGATACCTGGGAATTTGTTGAACGGGAAGACTGGTGCCTTGACCGCGAAGAATGGGGGTATGACTTCTTCTGTGTAGCCGAGTTCCTCCAGGGTCATGCCCGCCATCACTTTGGCGGCCAACTTGGCCAAGGGGACACCAATGGCCTTCGAGACGAAGGGCACTGTCCGAGAAGCTCGGGGATTAACCTCGATGACGTAGATGCTGTTGCCTTTCACGGCGAACTGGACGTTCATAAGTCCCAGGACGCCCAACTCCATCGCCATGGCCTTGGTGGCCGTGGAGATTTCGTCGATGATCTCTCTGGCGAGAGTGTGGGCTGGCAAAACGCAATAAGAGTCGCCCGAGTGGATTCCGGCCTCTTCGATGTGCTCCATGATCCCGCCGATGACGACGCGTTTGCCATCACAGATTGCGTCCACGTCGACCTCGATAGCGTCCTCAAGGAACTTGTCCACCAGGATCGGGCGATCGGGGGAGGCTTGGACGGCATTCTGGACGTAGCGGTCGAGGCTCTCGTCGTCATAGACGATCTCCATGGCCCTTCCGCCCAGGACATAGCTGGGCCTTACGAGCACCGGGTATCCAATGTTGCGGGCCGCTTCGAAGGCCTCGGCTACATTGGTGGCGATTCCGTTGGGGGGCTGGAGCAGGCCGAGCTTGTCGAGGAAGTGACCAAACTGTTCACGGTCTTCGGCGCGGTCAATTGAACTGACCGACGTGCCAATCAGCGGCGCACCTGCCCGGTCAAGGCCACCCGCGAGATTGAGCGGAGTCTGGCCGCCAAATTGGACGATGATCCCCTTGGGCTTCACCGCCTCGACGATGTTCATTACATCCTCGTGCGTGAGGGGCTCAAAGAAGAGGTCGTCCGAGGTGTCGTAGTCCGTAGAGACGGTCTCGGGGTTGGAGTTGACCATCACGGCATCAAAGCCCATCTCCTGGGCCGCAAAGGCCGCGTGGACGCAGCAGTAGTCGAACTCGATGCCCTGGCCGATGCGGTTGGGCCCGCCCCCAAGGATCATGATCTTCTCGCGTTCAGATGGCTTGAACTCGGTCTCGTCTTCCCAGGTGGAGTAGTAGTAGGGCGTAACGGCGGGGAACTCTCCGGCGCAGGTGTCCACCAGCTTGTATGTGGGGACGATGCCCATATCCATACGTTCGGCTTTGATCGCTTCCGGGGTGGCTCCCACGGCGAGCGCAATCTGTGTGTCTGCGTATCCCAGACGCTTGGCCTCGCGCAGTGTGGGCTCGTCCAGCAGCTTGCCCGCTAGCTCCTGCTCGAACTCGACCAGTTGCCGCATGTTCTCCAGGAACCAGCGGTCAATCTTTGTGGCCGAGTGAATTTCCTCCGTGCTCCATCCCGTGCGGTAGGCCGCCCGCAGCCAAAGCAGTCGTTCCGCATTGGGTGTCCGCAAGCGTGAGGCCAACAGTTCGCGGTCGCTTGCCAGGGCTTCTATCGGGTCCCGGTCATTCAATCCAAACCCGGGGTTTCCGGTTTCTAGCCCACGCACGGCCTTCTGCAGAGCCTCTTTGAAGGTGCGCCCGATGGCCATGGTCTCGCCCACGCTCTTCATCTGAGTGGTGAGAGTGGTGTCGGCACCCGGGAACTTCTCGAAAGCAAAGCGTGGGATCTTGACGACGCAGTAGTCGATCGCGGGCTCGAATGAAGCGGGCGTCTCACGCGTGATGTCGTTCCGGATTTCGTCGAGGGTATATCCCACAGCCAGCTTGGCTGCGAACTTGGCGATGGGAAACCCTGTAGCCTTGGATGCCAAGGCTGAGGAGCGCGAGACGCGCGGGTTCATTTCAATTACCAAGACGCGCCCCGTGTCCGGGTCGATGGCGAACTGGCAGTTGGACCCACCACACTCCACGCCGATCTCACGCATGATCGCCAGCGAGGCGTTGCGTAGGTTCTGATACTCGCGGTCCGTCAGGGTCTGGCTGGGGGCCACAGTGATCGAGTCTCCCGTATGCACACCCATGGGGTCGAGATTTTCAATTGAGCAGACGATGACGACGTTGTCCGCCTTGTCGCGCATCACCTCCATCTCGAACTCCTTCCAGCCGACGAGGCTCTCCTCAACCAAGATCTCGTTGTTCATGGAGAGCAAGAGGCCACGAGTGACGATCTCTTCGAACTCCTCCACATTGAAGGCTATTCCGCCTCCCGCTCCGCCAAGAGTGAAGGCGGGACGGATGACGCACGGTAGGCCTATTTGAGCCATGACTCGTCGCGCATCGTCCATGGAGCGTGCGACACCCGAGCGCGCACATTCGAGGCCTGCGTTTGCCATCGCTGTTCGGAACAGATCGCGATCCTCGGCCTTGCGAATGACCTCGGCGGTGGCGCCGATCATCTCCACACCGTAGCGCTCAAAGACGCCTTGGTCGTACAACTCCAAGGCCGTGTTGAGGCCCGTTTGGCCCCCAAGTGTTGGCAGTACAGCGTCCGGTTTCTCGAGGGCGATGATCTTGGCCACGGCCTCAGCGGTGATCGGCTCGATGTAGGTCTCATCGGCCGTCTCCGGATCGGTCATGATCGTCGCCGGATTCGAATTGACGAGGATGACGCGGTAGCCTTCCTCGCGCAGTGCCTTGCAGGCCTGGGTCCCAGAATAATCAAATTCGCAACCCTGCCCGATGACGATGGGGCCGCTGCCGATTATTAGGATGGACTCGAGGTCGTCGCGTCTCGGCATGGGGGGGGCCGGGCGAGGGGCGGTTGGGTTACGGAGGCGGTATTGAAATTCGGACCCGGACGGCGGGTCTTAAACTGCCCCATTGAATCACACCGCGCGCCGGAATGCGACGCACGGCGAGCGATTCACCGCGGCTCGTAGACCTGGCCTGCGGCGAGCGTCTGGGCGCCTCCGGGCCAGAGGATGGTGACGGCTTCACCAGGGTGCAGGGCCTTGCCGCCCCATGGCCCCTCCTTGCTTGAGCCACGATCCAAGAAGACCACCCGGCCCTCCTCGGGCTTGGCATCCTGGGCCACCGGCCAGGGTATTAGATCCAGATTCCATCGCACTTTGGCGAGGTAGCGCCTTTGGGGGTCTGCTGAGAGGATCCTGTCCGTGGTCTCCAGTTCAGCCCTCATAGCTGGGCGCCACTTGCTCAAGGGGTCTCCTTGGGCGAAGGCCGTGGCTAAACCCACCAAAATCAGAGCCTGGGGGAGCAGCAGGACCGAGCCCATTCCCAAACCCACGGGGCTCTGCTCACGCCGGGACAGCCAATCCGCTAACCCCACGGCAGCGGCAGGCAGCAAGAAGCCCCCTGCGGGCCCGAATTCCATCTTCCCAGCGACG
>Ga0302119_10001498_pt1 | contig 10484 bp, 7 predicted proteins | sample AG5_Tmax_MG_FD_203114 | JGI IMG/M metagenome (GOLD analysis project Ga0302119, IMG submission 203114) | Marine microbial communities from Western Arctic Ocean, Canada - AG5_Tmax | ecosystem: Environmental > Aquatic > Marine > Oceanic | place: Canada: Western Arctic Ocean | collected 2017-10-01
CAGACGGGAGAACAAGGCCCGGACGCTCATCGAGCTTCAGGAAAACCTTGGCACCGCGGGTGGTACGCACGTCCACGTACTGCGTGCGTGTCGCTCCCTGGGGAATATCACCCAGCATGAGGATCGTAGGGGTGGCTTGAATGAACTGCTCCACATTAGCCATCAAGGTCAATGAGCTGACGCGCACCGGGTCGTTGGTCGTCACATTGACTCGCACCTGGGTCGCGTTTTTCTTGTTGGAGGTGTTCATGCGCGCAGAGATATGAACCTTGCGACCGGGCTCAATGGGATCTCCGTAGATATAGGGAACCAAGTTACCCGTAGGGCTTTCCACCAGAACCTCACTCAGGGTGCAACCGCAGGTGGGCGCAACCTGTCCGATGATCAGGGGGGAGCTTCCGCCGGCCGCCATCTCAAAGGTGTGCGACAAAATATCGCCTTGCTGAGCGCGACCAAAATCGTGACGGTCCGTACCAAACTCGATGGCAATTTTGGCGTTCGGATCAACGGGCACTTCGGGAATCACACCCTTGCCGCCCTTGGCGGCGGCACCCTTGGCGGCGAGACCCTTGAGGGGATAGCCATCCTCACCGAGACCAGCAGCGGCGTACTTGGCCTTGCGCTTGAGGTAATCGGGATCCAAAGGATCGAGGGGCTTTGCGGAGGCGCGGCCCCGGGAATCACCGTCAGGGCCGGGCTTCTGAGCGCCGGGCTTTTTAGCACCGGGCTTCTGGGCGTCTGGCTTCTGGACGCCGGGCTTTTGAGTCACAGGCTTGCGGCTGGAGCGGGGAATCGCTCGGGGCTTGGGCGGGGTGCGATCCTGGGCAGCTTCCGCGGCAGCGGGAAGCAGAACGAGGAGCAGGGCAGGAGCAATGGCTGCCAGAACAGTACGGCGAAAATTCATGGTGAAATTCAGTGGTCGGGTTGAGTCAGAGGGTCCTTCTTGCGCCTTGGGGGGGCAAGGGAGTCCGAGAGAGTACCCCAGGAGGATGCCTGGGTGGTGGGGAGTGTGATTCGCTACTTCAGGGAAGTACGCTGGGGAGGAGCCCCTGTGAGTGGCCAGGTCGAGAATTGAGCTATAGGAGGCTCAAAGGGACATCTGCTGGGCATGGGCCCCAGCAAAGACCCAGGAAGGGTAAAAAAATCATGAGTCGAACATCCAACCGCCGAACCTTCCGGGCCGGGGCAGTTGTCCTAACCCTAGGACCCCTCTTCATCGGCTCAGGCTGCGTCGTGACTCCACCCGAACCTGCAGAGGTTTGGAAAGCCTGGGATCAGGGCCTCTCCAGCCCCCTGGGCACCTTCGAAGCCCTCCGCACGGCCCTCAGAGGGGAAATCCTGGTCGCCGAGTACCGCTGCTTCAGCAGCGGGTGGAAATCTAGGAACGGGATCAGCCAGGTGGGCTACCGCGAATACCGGGACTCCCTGCTCGACCTAGCCCCCCATTTCATCTGGGGCCTCAGCCAAGCCACCGTCCACCTAGAGGAGGGGACAGCCCCCCACCGGGCCACGATCTTGGCCGAGATCGACACCCTCTTCAGCAGCACCACGGTCCGCTTCAGCCTGGTCCAAGAGGCCTACATGGAATTACGGGCCGGAGGCCGCCGTTTGGTTTCCGAGCCCCTGGAAAGCGTTGCCCTCCAAACTCGCCACAAAGAGGGGCAGCTCTTCGCTTGGATCCCCCTGGAGGACCTGCCCCCCGAGGGGGAAGTGGAATCCTTCCGCCTCGAAACAGAGTGGCGCATCGACAACATTCAATTGGACCCAAAAGAGGACTGACCGCCTATCGGGTAAATCCCGCCTAGCGCACAACCGTGTCGGCCGCTTCCCCATCGCCGCCCGCGCGGCCATCGGAACCTTCGCAGGTGAGCATGACACCTTCGTCACCGCTCTTCAGTTCGTACTTGTGACCCCAGGGATTCTTGTCGATGCCCGGACGGTTCAGGCCAGAGTTGAGCAGGGCCTCGGAACGCAGCAGATCGCTCAGCTTGCGTGGGAACTTACCCTCTACGCGATTGTAGAGGTCCGCAGCCAAACGCAAGCGTTCCAGGTCATCAGCCACCATGCCCCGGTGCATTTGCGCCGCGAACATTTCACTGGAGGGGCTCGGAGTGCTGGATATCTCCAGATCGGGCTCCTGCATGGCATCGAGGGATCGCATAACCATGCGCACGACCCGGCGCATCTTGTCAAAGTCGATCAGGTGCACTTCGTCGGTGGGCTTGTGGTAGTCCTCGTGCACATCGGCAAAGAGGAAAGTCACGGGCAACCCGAGATGATCGGCGAAGTTCTTGTGGTCGCTGCGACGCCAGTAGTCATCGGCACTCTTGAAGAGGCGGAAGCCCTCTTGGTCGCCAAAGGACTCGATCAAGCGCACCAAGCCATTGTAGTGCTTGGACACCGAACCGTTCTTGGTGGGCGTGATCAGAATCTCATCCGGGGCGTTGCGACCTATCATATCGATATTGATGTTTGCAATCGGGCGACAGCCAGCGGGCAACCAAGGGCGTTTGGTCCAGGCCTGGGATCCCAAAAGTCCTTTTTCTTCGCCGGAAACCCACATCAGAGCCACCGAGCGCTTCATGGGCCCATAGGCCACGAGTGCATCAGCGAGGCCCAGGACCCCGGTGGTTCCCGAGCCGTTGTCATCGGCTCCGTTATAGATCTGTCCATTTCGAGTGCCCACATGGTCGTAGTGCGCGCTGATAATGATCACTTCCTTGGACAGCTCGGGGTCGGATCCAGGCCAGAAGCCGATCACGTTCTCGAAGTGCCGGTAGCCCCGCGGGTCGGTGATTTGGCGCACCTCTTTGGCATTCTCACCCAGCTTTTTGCCCCCGGCAGGCAAAGAGTCAATGCCGCAAGCCTGCAGCAAGGACTCGGCTCCACTCGTGGTCAGCACTAGGGTGGGAAACTCCACGGGCTTGTAAGACGTCAGACGACCTGACACCATCGACTCTGTGCTGCGGCTGTGGCGGTCTAGCACATCGTCGCCTTTTTCGGGCAGGATCAGAAGCCCGATGGCCCCAGCATCCTGCACCTTGCGGATCAAGCGGCGCATGGACTTGCCCTCGGACTGGGCCACTGCCCACTGGCCCTTGAGCGCGTTCTTACGCAGGTCAGAGACATCGCCCTCGCCGAGGCTCAGCATGCCTCCCTCGGTGGTCAAATCACCCAGGTCATTCAAGCGCGAGAACACATAGTCGCTGCCAAATGCCAAGCGCGTTTCGCCCACCATCAGGTGGCTCGCGGCCGCGTCGACCTGAAGGTAGTCCAAGTGGTACTCGGAAATGAAACCATAGCGGCCGCCGGGCTCAAAGCCTAAGCGTTGCAGCCGGCCCTTCAGGAAACGCGCGGCGATGCGCTGCTCGGGAGAAGGTGTGTCTCGACCGCCCATCTCGTCACTGGCGATGAAGGTCAGATCTGCTTCCAGATTCTCTGAGGTCACAGCATCGAGGGCGAGCTCAAGGGCAGCGGGATCCTGAACCCGGCTGGAGGCCGAGCTGAGGGGTGATAAGCAAAGAGCCAGAAGGCTCAGGGAGCCAATGGCACGTAGAGAAATTTGGGGGGTCTGTCGCATGGGGATTGGGGTCTGGTCGACACCATGCTAATCACTCCGGAGCCGTACCCTGTGTATAAGACAGGTCTAGATTCCCCGAGTTCTGGGTTTTCGCCCAGCTTGCGCTGACCCCGACTGCTCTATTTGCCCTCCTGAAATCAGGTTTCGGAGGCGTCCCGTGAATCTGCCCTAGCGACCGCCCTTTCCCCCACCCTTGGAGTTCCTGCCTGCGTTGCTCCCGACAGTCCCTACCGGAAAGCCTCCAGGCGGCCGGGTAGCGCCCCTAGGGGCTGCATTTCCACGGCCATCGGGGCCGCCGCGAGCACGTCCCTTACCGACCACGGAGGTTGGTTCCTCTTCTCCCTCCACGAGGTTGAGCCGCAGCCCACCCGTGGGCAGGTGCAAGTTGGTTTGGTAGGCACGCTGATAACCCCGCCGGCGAGCCATGACCGCGTTGGGGCCTGTGGGGATTTCTGAGCCATAGATCTCGAAGGTCCCGTCCGCCCGCGAACTGGCAACCATGCTTCCCAGGGGCACCCATTCCTCCCCAATTTTGGTTTGCACCCGCTCCATGATGCGCACTTGCACACCCGCTACGGGGACACCGTCCGCAAAGACCAATCCCGAGGCCAATTTGGGCAGGGATTGAAAGCCCACATCTCCGTACTTGGTCACCCCTTCGGGAGGGTTGTAGGAAAGGTCCAGGTTCGCGAGACCGGGGGGCATGCCATCCGCACTGAACAGTTCAAGCTCGGCCATTCGATGGGTCCCAAGGGCCCAGTCCCGGTTGATCGGCAAATCGAAGTAGCCCTGCTCATCGGTATTGAGTGGAGCACCACCGCGGGCTACCCCGTCCTCGGTCATGCGTGCACGGCCGATGCGGTTTGCCAAGGGGCTTCCGCCTGGGCCCACTGCTCGCGCATGAATGACGGGCCAGGTTGAATCCCAAACCACGGTCACATCCTTGTCCTCACCGGAATGCTGAGGAGCACCCACTTCCTGAATCAAGTCTCGCTTGTCGCCGGTTCCCGAGACCTTGACCACCGCAATCGCACCCACAGGCACGTTGGGGAAGAGGGCAAAGCCCGCCGATCTGCGCCGAAAGACCTCGCCTTGAAAGGCCATCTCGCCAGTCTTTTGATCTCGAATCATCCGGCCCAGGGTGACATCTGCACTTTTCACCTTCTCGCCCTCCTTGTCTACCACGTGCACGAGCAAGCGACCCACCGCCGGCATGGTTATCCGCAGGGGCTCGCGGGGCAAGTTCTTGTGATTGAAGGCCACAAGCGGAGTGTCCACCAAGGGCAAGGCGAGCTTCACGGCAAAGCCTGTTTCGTCGTTACGTTCGCCAATGGTTGCGCCAACGCGCCGAAAGTTTGCAATTCCGGAGGGACTGATGCTGGAAGTCTGATCCAGAGCGCGGGGATTCAAGGGGTCATTGAGACACAGGGCCACCGGGCAGTTCGGCATAGGCTGGCCTTCCGAGTCCACCACGAGGACCTGTAAATCGATCGCCGCCTTGAGGGAGATTTCGAGGGGAGAGGACAGAGGCCCAATCCATTCGAGCCAACCCTCATAGCCATCTCCCGAGGCATGGATCACCCCATCCATGATGCGCGGCAAGACTGCGACTCCTTGTTCGTTGGTCTCAAACGCTTGGGCCTGGACATCCATCAGGTCGCGCTTGCCGTTGGTGGACTGCTTGGCCTCGTGCCAAACCCCACGGCTGAGGCTGGCACGGTCGAGCAGACGCACGGTGGCCTCTTTGATCGGATGACCACCCAGGGGATGCAGCACGAAAACCTCAAGCATGCCTTCCACTGTGGCGTCTCCCAGGGCGACTCCCGTGCCTTTGCGCGTCCGTGCGGCAGCGGCTCCCGCGCCGGTTTGGTTGGCCGTGCCACCAGCGGTGGCTCCCGAGCCTGCATCCAAGACCACGGGGTCCCCCGCGCCCTGGCTGTTCACCAATTCATGCTGCTGGTCCGAGCCCTCAAGGGCACCCCCTCCATTCCCCTCTTGGCCAGGATCCCTGGTGAGGAAAAACACAAAGCCAAGCACGACGACTGCAATCAGAATAGGGAGGAGTTGTTTCATAGAGACTCGGTCAAGATCGTCTCGTGGACGGCCCAGAGTGAAGGAATAAGGATATCACAGCCCGGCAACACCCTCTGGGACGCCCAAGAGACCCTTATGTTCCCGGGAATCCCGATCCTGGGTTGCTGGGCAGGCCCAGGGGCCTCAACCCCCCCTTGGAGGGTCCTTACGCTCGATTCGGGTGGACTGGAGCACATCCCTCTGGCTCTGGCGCAGGCGCCCAAGAAGGCCCTTCATATCCCTGGGTGCCTGGTCCAATGCGCCTAAGGCCTCCTTGCAGGGCACACATCCGTGATCCTCCGTATGGGTTTGGATGAACATAGCCGCCCCCTCATCCAGGGCCCCGGTCTGCCACCTGGCCAGCCAATGCCGGGCCGGGCAGGAGACCTGCCGGGTGCGCCAAGTGTCGGCGATATCCAAGTTCGAGGTACCGCTGGCCGCGAGGTTCGCCAGGGCATCGGTCAACTCCTCCCCTCCCCCTCGCTCCTTTGCCAAAACTCCTAGCCGCTTGAGGGCACGGAACTTGATCCCCGCCACGAGTCCTTCGTCGCGCAGGCCAAAGGACCCGGCCAAGTCCTTGTTCCTCCGCCCCATCAAGAGAAGGGCTTCCATCACACACAAGCGGTCGAAGGCCTGGGCAGCCCAAGTTTCCGCCACCCAAGCGGAAAGGATCTCCGCCAGCAGGTCATTGCCACGCTCCGTGAGATCATTCCTGCGCATGATGCTGCTGGGACCGGGAGCCGCGATGGGCAAGGCATCGAAGAGATCCAATTCATCCTCAGCGGTCTTTTGCCCCAGGCCCCGGCCGCGGGTACCCCGGCGCTGCTGATCAATCGTGCGGTTGCGGCAAATACCAAACAGGTACTGCTCGAATTTGAAGGCCCGATCGAAACGTCCGATCCCCCGCACCGCCCCCAAGAAAGTCTCCTGCAAAACATCCTCGCGGGCTTCGGGATCCGCAATACGGCGGCTGATGTAACTCACCAGTCGCGCAGAATAGGCCGCCTCTGCACGAGCCCATTCGGAGTCGTTCAGGTCTTGCAGTCGATCGATGTCCAAGGATTCGCTCATGGATTCAACGCACCAAGGCTAGGCCCACTAGGGTCAAGGTAAAGCCCACCAAGAGAGCTCCCGCCCCCAAGAAAATCTTAAACACCAGGCGTCGGCGCAAACTAGCGGGACCTGACCCGGGAGCATAGTGCAGCAACTTGCGGCGCAACTCCGCAACCCTCTCGGCGAGGGTTGTGCCCTCAAGCTCCTGCTTGCCCAGACGTCCCCCGCTCCCGGCCCACTCTCCCAGGCCCAGGGCGTCGAGCACGATTTGGTCCTCATGGGAAGCACCCTGGCCCAGACGATCCAAGATCTCGCGCACGGTCTGGGGCCGGTCGGCGGGATCCAAGCGCAAGCAATCACGGGTCAGATCCGCCAGGGGTTCGGGAATGTCAGGGGAGAACAGGGGCGGTTCGTCCACCGTTCGCACGACCAAGCCCGTGCCCCCTTCACTCTTGTAGGGCAACTCTCCGGTCAAGCACTCATAGAGCACAACGCCCAAGCTATACACGTCTGCTCGCAGGTCCGCCCGGGAACGCAGAATCTCCGGGGCCATGTACTGGGGGGTTCCGCGGCCCATGCTCAAGGTCTGGCGCCCATCGGCCAAGAGTTTCGCCAGCCCGTAGTCACCCACCTTGGCCACATCTCCGCGCAGGAATACATTTCCAGGCTTGAGATCAAAGTGCACCACGCGGCGCTCGTGCAAGGCAACCACCCCGCGGCAAACCTGCACAAAAATCGTCAGGGCATCCCGTGGGTCCAGGGCTCCCTCGGCCAGTTCGTGGGCAAGGGTGCGCTCGCCCCCAAAACCCATCACCAAATACGGCCGCCCGAGGACAAGCCCGAGGTCCTCAATCGAAACCAGATTCTGGTGATCGATGTTCGCAAGGTGCTTGACGTGATCCAGCTCACGTTCCACAAGACGGGATTGGTCCCCATCCCCTAGGTTCAAGAACTTGATTGCTAAGCTCTTACCAGTGGAGAGCTTCCGCACCTTGTAGACCTCGCCGAAGGCGCCGCCCCCGAGCCGCTGCAATATTTCAAAGCCCGCGATGAACTCGGGCTTGCGCAATTGCTGGTAGAACTCTTCCCAGTCGGCCATGATCGAACTCGTTGTGCCTGCTGGATCGCCTTAGGGTCAGGCCCATAGTCCAGCGGGTAGGCACTCAGTATAGGCCCACCTCAGGACCAAGGCAGAAAGCAAATTGCCACAGGGGCCTGCCCTGGGCAGGTGCGGGCTAGGACCTCGGTGGGTTTCACGATTGGGAGCGGGATGACCCGCTCCGTTGCGCTCCCCTCGTCGCCCAAGAAGCCGCCCTCGCAAACCAGCAAAAGGCAACCCTCTCCCGCCTCGCAAAGCACAGGGTGAATCGTGCCGGGAATGCCGATCAGAGCCTGCACGTCGCCCCCAATGCGCAAGCTCCCCCCGGGTCCAGGAAACCAAAGCAAGAGTCCACCTGCCCCGGCGACTTCCGTGGGTTCGAGAGGCTCTAGGCGCAGGGACGCGGAAGCAGGGTCATTTCGTTTGACGTCAAAGCAGGACGATTCCCCCAGACGCAACTCCATCCCATGGGTCAAGGCTAGAGAAGACCCCACTGGTTGGCCGCCGGCGTGAGCACTCTCGCCTTCGGTCAATTTCAACAGCCAGCCCTGTCCCCCATGGAAGGACTCAGCGGCGGTCAACTCCCCATGCTTGGGTGCGAGGTCCCCATGGATACCCACCTGGGCCTTGGCGCCTCCCGCATGCCCCAAACTCGTGCAACCGCCGAGCAGTACCCGCCAGTCGCCACCCTCGTCCACGGTCATACGAAAGCGCTCGCCGGATTCAGCAGCGGGGATGACATCTGATTCCCCGGGGTCCTCGGCGCGTATGGAACGTTGATGCGCAAGCTCTGCCCGCAAACGGGAACTCGATGGAGCAACCCGCGCACCCGCCATATCCTCGGGAGATAAACCACCCCACAGGCGGCTCACCCAAGCTCGCGCGCTTTTCAAGGAATACCCTAGCAACCCATCACGATGCCAGTGCCCGAAGCAGAGGCACTGAAGTAAGCATCGCGGCTGTGCATGAACAAATCCTCGCGCCGCTTGACCGAGGGATGGGGACAAGTGCTGATACCCACGGACAAGCCCATGGGATCGCCCACTAAGTCACGCAAGCCCATTGCTTCCGCCTGTTCGCGCACCCGCTGGGCCATGATCCGCGCCCCGTCAGGGCCCGTGTTCGGCAAGAGGAATAGGAACGAGCTCTCGTCAAAGCGCCCAAGCACATCCGTGTCACGCGAGGCGGCCAAGAAGATGCCCGCCAAGTTACGAAGGGTAGCGTCGTCCGCCTGGCCTTCGAAGCCCAGCATGACGCAGGACAAGGGCTGCCCAAAACGGATGGCCCGCTTGAATTCCTCGTCGAGCTTGTAGTTCAGGAAGGCGTAGTTGAAGAGGCCTGTAGCCGGATCACAAACCGCCTTGGCCAACTTGGTATCCGGCTTGCCCGTGCGCAAGTCCACCAGGAGTGCCTCGGGCAGTTCGTTCTTGGCGGGGTCCACCGGACCGCGCTCAGTCTTGGGCAGTTCTGGCCGAGGTCCCGAGGAGCTTTCAAGGGCACTGGCCAGGCTGCTGCGAGTCAAAGGCCGCCCAATGACCCCAGTGGCGCCCGAGAACCGGGCGATGGGACCGGCCATCTCATTGGCCACCTCCGTCACGACGAACACACGACAACGTACGTTGCCCACTAGGCGACGGCAGGTCTCGTAGACGTTTTCGCCGCGCAACCAAGAGTCGAGCAGGATTACATCCCCGGGAACCGGCGGTCGCGAGAGCATCTCGTCCACAGTGGCAACCGTGTCCACTTCCCAGCCGTCAAGGCCAGCCACCGCAGCTTGTGCGTTGGCACCCAGTGATTCATCGGTGCTCACCACACGCACAGTTCGAAGTCCGTCTCCCATAGTCATTGATCTCCCTTTCTTTTCCTGTTGGTTGTTGTCGCGATTTGCCGGGTAGGTCCAGATTGAAGTTAGCTCAAGAGCTCTTCGATCCACTCACCTGGCATGTCATGGTTGGAGTAAACGTTTTGCACATCGTCATTATCCTCAAGTGCGTCGATCATTTTCAAGATCTTGCGCGCATCATCTTTGGAGGTGATCTCCACCGTGTTCTGGGGAATGTAGCCGGTCTCCGAGGAGAGCATCACCAGGCCGCCTGCTTCCAGGGGTGCTTTGACGCTCAAGAAGTCCTGGGGCGGGGCCAAAATCGTTGCCACCCCGTCCTCCACGGACACGTCCTCGGCGCCAGCATCGAGGGCCACTTCCATGACCTTGTCCTCGTCCACCGCCTCGCCATCCTCAGGATTCATGTCCACCACGAAAATCGAATGGAACTCGAACATGAACGAGACCGAACCGGGCGCGCCCAGGTTGCCACCATTTTTTTCCAGGATGAATTTCACGTCAGGTGCAGTACGGCTGCGGTTATCGGTCAAGCAGCACACAAGGAGCGCGACCCCACCGGGGGCATAGCCCTCGTAGGTCAGTTCCTCAAAGGCATCGCCGCCCTTCTCCCCAACGCCACGCTTGATCACGCGCTCCACATTGTCCTTCGGCATATTTGCCGCCCGAGCCTTTTCCAAAGCGTACTTGAGCTTCAGGTTTGTCTCCATATCGGGACCGCTCTGACGAACGGCGGACAGGATATTGCGAGCGATCTTGTTGAAGATTTTGGCTCGCTTGGCATCCACCGCATTCTTGCGGTGCTTGATATTAGAGCTGTGACTGTGGCCGGCCATTCT
>Ga0302119_10001500_pt1 | contig 10474 bp, 12 predicted proteins | sample AG5_Tmax_MG_FD_203114 | JGI IMG/M metagenome (GOLD analysis project Ga0302119, IMG submission 203114) | Marine microbial communities from Western Arctic Ocean, Canada - AG5_Tmax | ecosystem: Environmental > Aquatic > Marine > Oceanic | place: Canada: Western Arctic Ocean | collected 2017-10-01
AAATTATTCTTCTGCATCACTATGTATCCATTCTGCTAACTCTGGATCAAAACTATCAAATGTAAGTGCACCATGCTTATCATAATAATCTACAAAATGCTTTACTGTTTTTTTACGTTTCATATCATTGTTAAAAGGTCTTTGCATTTCGTTTATAACATGATCAACACCTTCTAATCTGTTTTTGTGTTTTTCAAAAAACGCTAAACTATCTGCTTTAAATCTGTCAGGAATATTTTCCATTAGTATTTCAGTTTTATTAATAACTGGTCTTATTTGTACTTTTGCATCTGGATAGTTTTCCCATAAGTATTCAATTAGTTTGGGTACGTGTCTTACACTTAAACTATTTGCGGTTATATCCCATACACGCAAATTAAAGTTTTTGTAATATTGATCCATTACTTGTAGATTTTCTTCCCATACAGTACCTTGCCTAGTCCATTCATTTGCTTTACCCCAACCATCTACACTAAATCTTATGAATACATTTTCAACAGTCTTAAACTGCTTTAAATCTTTTTCTCTTAATAACCTTGTACCATTTGTATTAATTACAAAATTTGCTCCAGGAGCAAGTCTGCCTAATCTTTCTACTGTAGTAGGAAAGTTTTTAAGATAAAAAGGCTCGCCACCTGCTAGGTATACGTGCTTTAAGTTTTTATCAACACTTGAAATAATATTATCCCATGCTTGTGGATCATCACTCCAATCATAATTACTTTTATGATATTTTTTTGCTTCTTTTTCTAGTCTTCCATCTTTCCAATTAAAATGCTCTGCCATTGATTTATGATTGTGTAATATTTTATTACTATTACCTGCGAAACACATAACACATGCTAAGTTACATACGTTACCTAGTCTTAAATCTAATGCATGTATTTTATTATCTTCAAACGGAACACCATTATTAATCATGCCTAATGCTTTTTGTCTAAAACTACGCACTCCTTCTCTCTCAGGATCATAGCATTTAAAACAACCTGCAGGTTCACCACCAGATGCAATTTCTGTTCTAACCGCATGCATTTCTGGGCTATTCCAAATATCACTTAATTTATAATCTTTAATATGATATTGTGAAAGTTTATTCTTTAGATTTTTACAGCACAATGCTACATATCCATCATTATCGACGAATGTAAAATTGTTCGTATATATGCAATATTTTTCTGTCATAGGTTGGAGTTATTATACAGGATTTACCTATATATGTCAATTTATTTTGGTATATCGTAGGCCCAAGACTGTGGACCTTTTAATTGTATTTTCTTTTTAGTAACATTTCCAGTTGGCGATATTGTTGTATCTGACCCACTACCACCTGGTCTTATCAATCTTTTATTCCTAGTACCATCTGCTTGTGTTGTTTTGCTAAATGTACTAAGACCCGGTGTCTTAGCTCTAGTCCCGACTACACCACCTGCGTTGTATTTTTCAGTATCACCTGGCTGTATGTTGCTGGCTTTACTACTAATATATTTAGAAAAGTTTTTATTAGTTTTTATATCACCAGAATTGCGCCATTTATTAGAAGTTGTTCTTACACCAATTCCTGCATCATATTCATTTATTACTATCTCATTTATTTTCATTACTGCAACTCCTCTGGTATGCCAATATCTTGTATTACTTTATTATCTTTGAATCCATCAATAACATATTGTTGTGCTTCTTTAGTCCAATTCTTTTGCATTACTTTTAATAGTGATTCAAAACTATTTAAATCTTTACCACTATCAAGACCTAGTTGTTGTGCTATGTCATCTGGTTGTTTCCAAGGACCATCAATTGTTTCGTTTTTATTCTTTTTAGTATACCCTGTGCCTGCTTTATTAGGAACAGGTGTACGTTTGACACGTAATAGTCCTTCTGTTGGACTCCACATTAAACGTCGCATTTCCATTGCACGACCATCTTCTAACTTAGCATCACTTTCATCTCTATTATGAACTGCGGCTAATGTTGCAATCATAATGTTACGATATACGCCTTTGTATTTTGATTCATCTTCTTTAGGACTATGATAGTATGTTTTTAACCAACCTGGGTCTCCGGGCATAAAGTCTACTTGTACAAACCCTGTACGTGGTCTGCCATCTGTTTTAGTTTTATCAAATCCTTGAATTTGAACCTTTGTCATAATAACACTTGACTTTGCAATGTCATGTATAAGTGGATTCTTTTTGAGAGCTTCAACAAACGCTGGAATCTCCTCTGGTGGTATTTTTAACGCTACATCAATATCACCACTAAACTGTCTTTTACCTACACTGCCTAATGCATTATTTTGTAAATCAATACCTAACGATTTCTCTAATTGTTCTAGTGTTGCTTTAATTTCATCTATATGAATTGCACCTACTCCTGGCATTGCACCACCTTCATTAATCATAAAGTATTTTTTAACTAAATTTTGATTCTCAAATGTTCCATATTTTTGTGTCCATTTGTATAAATTAGTAGGCCAAAGATTACCATCATCACCATAAGGCCATTGTCTTTTGCCTGTTTTCGTTTTTGTAGTATTACTTTTTGCTATATCTTGTGCTTTTGTTTTTGCAAGAGTATTAGTATTACTTCCTACACCCACTGATATAGGAAGTTCGCCAGTGTGTGGGAATGCAGTGCCAATTGGATACGTTCCAGTTGCTATCTTTACATCATTCTTTTTAGTATCATCTGGGTGATGATCTATTGGATACGTTACATCCACTGCCGTTGATTTTGTCTTATTATTTTCTTTATCAATTTCTGCCGCTGCCGCAGCGATCGCTAATTGTTTTAATTTAGTATCTGATATTTCATTTTGTTTGCTATATGCTGCCGCTGCTGCTTTTTCAGCCGCTTTAATTGCTAATAGTTTTAAGTTATTATCTGCTATTTTATTTTGTTTGGCATATTTTGCGGCTGCATCAGAGGCTGTTGATATAGTATCTATTTTCTTGTTTTGATATTCGTCATGATCTTTTCGTGCTTGTATTGCTGCCGCTTTTTGTATAGCTGCCGCTTTAGCCGTTGCCGCTGCATCATCTGATTTGTTTGCTATATTATCAATTTTATCATTTTGATATGTGTCATGTGCTACTCTATCAGCTGTCGCCTTTTGCATTGCTAATGTTTGTGCTTTTGCTAATGCTATTAATTTCTCATCTGATTTTCTATTAGCTTCAGCATCTGCTTGTATTTTTGCTTGTGTGTTTGCTAATGCTATTAATTTCTCATCTGATTTTCTATTTGCTTCAGCATCTGCTTGTATCTTTGCTTGGTTGGTCGCTAACGCTATTAGATTTGCATCTGATCTTTTATTTGCTTCAGCGTCTGCTTGTATCTTTGCTTGTGTGTTTGCTAACGCTATTAGATTTGCATCTGATTTTTTATTTGCTTTAGCATCTGCTTGTATTTTTGCTTGTGTGTTTGCTAATGCTATTAGATTTGCATCTGATGCTTTGTTTTGTGCGTCTGCTTTCGCATCTGCTTGTGCTTGTGCATATGCTTGACCAAGTGCTATTAACTTAGCATCACTGGCTTTGTTTTGTGCATTTGCTTTTGCGTCTGCTTGTACTTGTGCATATGCTTGAGCAAGTGCTATTAACTTATCATCACTGATTTTGTTTTGTGCATCTGCTTTCTTTTGTTGTGCTATTTGTTGCCCAAGTGCTATTAACTTCGCATCACTGGTTGCATTTTGAGCATCCATTTTCTTTTGTTGTGCTATTTGTTGCCCAAGTGCTATTAACTTCGCATCACTGGTTGCATTTTGAGCATCTGCTTTTGCTTTAGCATCAGAGGCCGTTGCTATATTGCCTATTTTATTGTTTTGGTATTCATCATGTGCCTGTTGTGCCAATTGTGCTTGTTGTTGTAATAGTGCCGCTGCCGCTGCATCTACGGCTTTTGTATCATTTCCTGCCGCATTGGCTTGACTAGTAAAAGTTACACCTGCTGAGTTTGCACCTTCTGCATTTGCTGACGCTTCGACTGCAGAAGATAGTTCTGCATTATTAACAATAGATCCCATGACATTATTTGCTACAATTTGTTTTTCTGTTGTAGTTAGCTTTGAATTATCAATAGTTGCTACAATGCTATTTCCTGCCGCTTGGTTATGTTCAGCAGCTTCAACACCCTGTGAACTTGCACCAGTTGTTGAATCATAAGCATATTCCAGTGCTTCTTCTTGTACATTAAGTATTTCATCTATAAAGACTTGAGTTATTAATGATCCAGCATTTGCCGGTCCAGGATCATCAGTTTTGTCATTTGCTTCAGCAGTTTTAATATCAACTACTAATTCTTGAGCCTGTGTTACAACTTGTTTAACCTCACTATTATCAAGAGTAAGATCTTCTATACCTCTAACTTTATTCCATAATTCAGTAGCAGCCAATGCCGCTGCCGCCATTTTACGTTCAAGCCAAGGAAATTCTTCGGGATGAGCAATGATCCATGATGCCGCAGCTGTTGCTGTAAATTTTGCTGTAAACCACGCCGCTTGTGCATACCTAACTGCAACATATGTATTCCATGCTACCACTGCAATAGGTACAACTGCAACCTGAACTGCCTCATTAAGTTGTTTTCTGTTTGATAATGCTTGTATAGATTCGTGTACTAATTTATGTTGTATATTGTCTAATGAATAATCATGTGATTGAATTGTGAATTCTTTATTAGATGTTTTAAAGTTTTTCTTACGCATTACTGTTTTAGCAATAAGATCTAATTCTTTGTTAGCACTATCCCAACGTAGAGCAAATGGTATGTTTACGTCTGTTGCTAAATCTTTTAATACTGCTTCTGAGTCTGGACCTAATTGTGCTATAGGTTTGCCCCATTTTTTATATTCTTGTTTGAATAGACGTGTTAGTTCACTCGCTGTAATTTGTTTTACATTACGCTCATCATTAACTCTATCTAAGAAATGACGGGTAAATTCTACATCAATTCCGACTTTTGCAAATAATCTGTCTGCAAAAACCTCTAATTGATCTAGTTCCGTCTGTGTTAAGTGTTTATCTACTTCGTTTATTCTCATACAACTATTTATGCCAAAACGAACAATGCCAAATCAAATATAGGATCAGTTATTAGATAAACTATAAATGCATATGTAGCATAATGACCTATTTGGTCAAGTGTTTGTAATCTCCAAAAGGCGGGTGTGAGCCTTTTTATCTTAAATTTGTGAAGTATATTAGATTTAGTCCAATCTATGTGCCAATGAGCTACATAATCAAATATTGCATAACATAGTGCAGATAGTGGACTAATCCAAAATAATAACACTGCAAATGTTAAAATTCCATGATCTAATGAATGTACGTGTAATCCTTTATTAAAATAAAGTCTTTTCGTTGATGGTTTTCTAAATGACTGTATGGCTAAGTCTGCTACTGCATGTTTGCACATTAATACAAACAATATTAAGAGTGATTCTTCCATATTACTTTCCGCCTGTTAAATGAGGTTTTGCAAACCATAATTTAAACCATTCATCTGTGCCAGGCTTTATGTTTTGTTCTCTTTGAGTTTTACCTTTTTCGGATCCAATAATACTAATATTACTGCCACCTGTTTGTTCTGGAAACAATTTATTTCCTTGCTTATCAGTTATTCCTGCTAAGTATTTTAATCTGTAAACTTCATCTGACGTCATTAATTTGCTCCTAAATATCTACTATTGCATCCACACTTGCAACCTGCTTTACAGTCACAATCTATAACTTTATGTCCACATGAACATATTTCTCCTTGGAAACTATCTACTGCTCTATTATAAGATGAAGTTCCAAATCTAATATGTGCTTCATTTTTAACTGGCTCATAATCATTATCAGCATCTACCCATTCAATAAGTTCTTTATTGTGTGTTCGTTTTGAACCACAATGAGTACAAAATAACTCTGATGGTACCCACTGGTCTGATGCCGCAATAGACCAAAATCCATTACATGATTGACACGTAAAGTGCCAGATTGTTTCTTTATATACTTGCATCCTCCGTTCCCCTCAATTCTTTTTCTAAGTCAGTAACTAACTTTGCAAACTTCTGTTTCTCAGCACAAGGTTTAAAGTGTGCCATACTATTGTGTAAATTCTTATAGTTTACTAAAAGTAGTTCCATTGTTTTTTTACTTAGATTCATCTCGACGCCTTTGCTCTTTTGCTTGACGTCTAATTTCGTCGTCATATTCTTTCTTTGACATACCAAATAATTTATAAAATAATGTTTCTCTTTCTTTATCGTCTGCTTCGTTAATATCTTCCTGTGTTACTTCACCTCTTTTAAAATTTTCTAACCCTTGCTGTACTTTTGATAATGAATCTTCATCTGCTTGATACTTAATTCCAAGTCCACCACTACTTTGCCAACGTTGAATATTTTTACCTAAATCATCAATTAATATATTAGGTGTCCCGTCTGCTTGTTTAGCATATGAAGTTTTATCACCAACTATAATAATATCAGTTGGTTTAATCTTTAATTTTCTTCCAATCCAATCTATCTTATGCATTTTACTATTAGCATGATCATTTCTTAAAGGTGAACTTAATATTTTATATGAACCAAAGAAATTTATAACCATTTGAATTAGTTTATCTGCTGTAGGAAATTTTGGTAATTGAGCAAAGAAATCTGTGCCTATCATTTTATCTAATGTTGGATCAATGTCTGCTGGAGGAATATCTTTATAGTTTCCTGTTTTAATACCTGCTAGTTTAGCCCATTCTTCAAAGAAGTTTGCTAATACGCCATCCATGTCAATATAAACAATTGGTTCGTTTTCTTCTTGTGGTGCTTCATTAACAATTTCATAATGTTGTCCTAGATAAAATTCTACTCTATCTTTAGGAACTTTTACCATTTTATCACCCTTTCTAAGTGTGACCATTTCTACATCATTTTCAAATAGTTCAAAAAGTCGCATTTAATAATCATCCTTAATATTATTTCGTAACTTTTTTTGCCATTCTTTTTGTTGTTTTATTAACTCTTTACTGAATTTTAAATCATTCTTTCCATAAAATGCTTCCTTCTCTGCTTTGCTCATCTTTTTATAAGGCTCAGGCTTATCAGGAGCATCAACGTTGTCATCATATGCTTTCTTGGCTTTAGAATTCAATTCACCTACTTTATCAGCAACCCACTTAGCACCTTTAATTACTCCAGAAGCCAATCCTTCTAATAATTCATCTTTAGTAGCAGTAAAGTTACTTTGTTTCCATTGTTGTTTTAATTGATTAAGTTTTTCACCCATTTCTGGTCCAGGCTTCATACCTGTTGCAATTAAATCTGCACCTGTTACAGGAAATGCTGGAACGTTAGCAGTAATGGCATGGTCTGCCATATCTTCTTTACCTTGTAACGTTGCTAGTGCTGAAATCTTTTCTTTATCTACCCCGTCTGCAATCATATCTTCAACTTTTTTTGTATCAAGTGAATTAGTTTTGTTCTTAACTAAAAAGTCTAATAATACTGCTTCAGTGTTACTTAATCTCCAACGCTTTGCTATATCTACGTTATTACCCATTTGTGCTAATACTATAATAGGATTTCCTCTATCTTTTATTTTATTTAAATCAGTTGTTGCTAGTCCAATAACTTTGCTAACACCTGTTTTAGTCATATGATCTAAAACGTTAGCAACATTTTGCCCTGCAAGTACTTTGCTCATTTCTTGCCAAATACGTTCAGCACTTATTTGTGTTAAGCCTTTTGCATGTGTAGTAATTGCTTTTAGTGTATCATCATTCCAACTAGGTGTTGATAACCTTCCTTGGAAACGGAAGTAACGTAGTATACGTAAGTAATCTTCTGTAATTCTTTTCTCTGCATCACCTACAAATTTACTTACCTTGTCTTGTAAGTCGTTCATGCCATTAAAGTAATCATATACATTACCATCAATGTCCATGCTCATAGCATTATATGTTAGGTCTCTGCGTTGAGCATCTTCTTCCCAACTCTTAACAAACTCAACTTCAGCATGTCTGCCATCAGTTTCTGTATCTGCTCGTAATGTTGTGATTTCAAATGGTTCGCCATCTATTATTGCTGTAATAGTGCCGTGTTCTAAACCTGTTGGTTTATGTCTGATATTTGCTTTATCAAGTATAGCAATCATTTCGTCTGGTGTGGCATCTGTTGCGAAGTCAATATCTTTAGGTGATTTTCCTAATGCAATATCTCGTACTGCACCACCTACTATTCGCATTTCATGATTATTACTTTTGAAAACTTTGTCAAGTGTTTTTATAGACGTTGATATTATTGGTTTTATATTTAACCTTTCTTCGTATATAAGTACTTCATTAATTCGCATACTAGCATCCTATTTGTTGTAGCCGTACTTGTCTGTCCATGCTGAAAAGTTTGTATCGTGCATTGAAGATGCGCCGCCCATTCCGGCAAGTCTCCATTTTTTAGGTTTCTTTTTATCAGTTTTCTTTGCTCTTCTCTTTACCACGTCAGCAGTTCCTTTTCCTACTAGGCTACTAGCCGCTGTAGGTGTGCTTGGTGTCTTAATATCGGTTTCACCTTTTTTCCATGGTCGTTTCTTACTAACTGTTGTTTTAACTGCTTTAGTAGTTACTGCTGTTGCAGGTGCTGATATATTGTTAAGTTTATTATTCTTTTTTATATTGTCTACATTAGCCTTGTGATGTAAATCATCTATTTTCTTTTGATCTACTTTGTTTACTATTTTTTTGGTTGCTTTTGTTACTACTGGAGTTGCTGCTACCGTTGAATGAGGCATTGCAGATTTGTATTTGGTTTTCACTTTTTGTATAATATCTGGTGCTTTAGATGAAACTTTATCAACTACGTCATCGGCTTTCTTAGCTACTTTAACAATACCTGCTGCCGCTGGTGTTACTATGTTATCTAATTTAGAAGTTGTAGTTGCTACCGCTGCTTGTGAATGAGGCATTACATCTGCTACTTGACTTTTTACTGTTTTATTAACTGCTACCGCGGCAGATGCTACAGAGGCCTTCTCTGCCTCCTTAGCTGCCTTTTTGGATTTATATAATTTCTTACCAAACTTCCAACCTTTACCAACTACTTTAGCAACTCCGCCCGCCGCAAGTGTAATTGCTATATCTGTGCCTACCATTTTACCAAGGTCTGCACCAGTTATTTCACCACGGTCATATGCTTTTTTGGCTTGGTATGCATCATATGCCGTCCAAGCTGCACCTGCTCCCCAAAGGGCTAAAGGTATTAATGGTAAAAGTTCTGTGATATACTCACGATCTTGATTGTTCTTAGAGGTTAAAATAGCCTCTTTAAGAATTATATCATTTGCTGTTGGTTGAAGTAAATCGTCTAATTGCATTATAAAATCTCCTATTGTTAGTATTTATCAACAATAAGATATTATATTACAATATAAACAATTGTATGAATGCCCAGGTGTTCATGATTGTAAACCATGAAACTAATAGTATTGCTGTACTTCCACGTCTGTATGTACTAATAAGTGCTAACATACTTCCCAAAAGATATAATGGAACAAATATTTTTGTTGCTGGGTCTAAAATAGTAAATGCCAGAACGGCACTTCCTGTTACTAGTAATACGGTTTCTGCTACTTCAGAATAAAACGCTAATTTATCTTCGTAGCTTTTTTTAAAAAAATCAGATACTTTTTTCATATGTTATTATTTTGTGAAATTTTTAAGATACGCCGTTTTTATGTAACCACTCTAGTATTTCTTTATTATTAAATTGTGGACTGCGTCTATGACTTTCAGGGAGTGAATCCCAATCTCTTAATGCTGGATGAGATTTTTTGCCTTCACTAAAGTATAATCCATAGTGCCAACCTTCTTTTAGCATCTCATCACGCCATCTATTGTGATGCCACTTATTTAAATCAGATGTAGCACTTTCTACTACCTCATCATCAATTTCAATTTCAAAATCTTGCATTACATCATACATGTTTGATATTTCGATATCAAAATTTGGAACATATTTATAGTCCCAAGCGGCTACAATAATTGCTGCCTCATCTGGAGTTAAATCTCTCATCAATGGTATAGTGTAAGCGTGAGGGAATTCATCACCTTCACTTACACCATATTCCATTGCTACTTCATGAATACCTTGTTGATATGAAAACAGAATACCGTCTGGGCCGAATCTCTTACATATTCCTAACCAATCCAACGATCCTTCTGTATCCAGTGGGTCATGTGTTTTTAATATTATGTGATGTTGATACATTTAATACTTTGCCTTTGAAGATGCAGATCCTGAATAACTTGCGTCTGTTCCTGATGTATTTGATCTTGTTTGTACAACAATTTTATCTTTGTTTTCGCTTGTACTATTAACATAAAGACCAAACCATGCTGCACCAGCACCTGTTATAACACTAACTAGTCCTGCCTGCGCCATGTTAGGATCTTCGAGTAACATAAACCAATCTACAACGTTGTAGAACATGTAAATGTATAC
>Ga0302119_10001501_pt1 | contig 10474 bp, 7 predicted proteins | sample AG5_Tmax_MG_FD_203114 | JGI IMG/M metagenome (GOLD analysis project Ga0302119, IMG submission 203114) | Marine microbial communities from Western Arctic Ocean, Canada - AG5_Tmax | ecosystem: Environmental > Aquatic > Marine > Oceanic | place: Canada: Western Arctic Ocean | collected 2017-10-01
GCTTGGGCCGCAGCCCACTGAGGGGGCACCCTAGGGCTCGGATCCGGGTTCCCATGTGGGCGGCCAATCCAAGGGGGGGGGGGGCGCTCCGCCCAGGCGCTCGGGTTGCGCGATCAAGCGCAGGGTGATGGCCCGTCTTGCTTTGAGGGCCCGCCGCAGGAATTTCCCCGACGCAATCGGGCGCCCCTGGAGAGCCCGTTGATTCTCGTACTCCAGCAGCCAGGCCTGCGCCCGCGGACCGCCCATGTATTGCACCAAGTCCACCAGCAAGCAGCCCACATCCCAACTGGGTCCGCGCAGGTCGAAGCCGGGGCCCCCGCGCCAGCAATCCAGGAAGACCAAATTGCGCTGGGGGTCTTCGCGCCACATCAGGTTGCGTAGAAATAGGTCCCTATGGGTGAACCCTAATGCGTGCATGCGTGCCACTTCCCGGGCGAGTTCCAAGAGGGCTGCTTCTTGTTCAGGCGGACTCAATTTTGCCCATACATTCAGAAGGGGCTGCGCTCCGGTTTGCGCCTGGGTCACAAGCCACTGTCCCCGGGGGAGACCCGTCCGGAAAATCGCGAGGGCCACCAGGGGCCGGGGTACCACAAACAGATGCTTCCCGAGCCACCGAAGGTTCTGGGCTTCCCGCAGGCGCGGCAGACCAAGGCCTAGCCGGAAGCGCAGACCATGGCGCGCAGTTGCTTTGCCCTTGAGGGCGCTGCCCTTGATCCAGCCGGGTTCCGGAAAGGGATCGGCGGGGCCCGAGATCTCTTGTCCCAGATCAAGGGTCCGCAGGATCTTGAGGGCTGCTTGGGTCATGGCCACGCCCTGCTCGTCCGGGGCGCTGCACACCCGCCATTGTGCATGGTCTGCCTGGACCCAAGACTCAATCAGCATGGGCATCCTCGGGGGCGTGCTTTTCGAACAGGGTCCATGTCTGGGGCGAGATAAAGCGCAGGCTCGAACGCGATCTGCGGCGAACGAGGCCCGCGGCTTGGCCCATCCCAATGAGTTCAGAGCGCGAGACCCCAACCCGATGGTCATGACCCTTGCGCCAACCCATTCGACGCCGGAGTACATGCAGGGAGGCCGCGTCCCAGTGGGAGACGGCCACCCAGCCCCGGGATACCCGGGCGAGTTCCGCCAGCAGGGCCGCTTGGTCCGTTGGTTCGGAGAGGTGGTGCAGCAAGCGGCAGCAGACCACTAGGGGGAAACTGTGATCGGCGAAGGGCAGGTGGAAAGCAGATCCTTGCAATCGGCGAGGTCCTGGGACTTGGTTCAACATGGACCCGGACAGATCCAGGGACACGGGATCGCCGCCCAGATTCCGCAGGACCTCTCCCAGACGCCCTGCTCCGCAAGGTGCATCCAGGATCGGGCCTGGGGCGAGGAGGGCTCCCCTCAAGAGTCGAGCCAAAAGCCGGCCGTCCCGTTGGCGCGCACGGGAACTGCGCCAACGGCCCTGGGCATAGTCCTGTCCCGATTTAGGGCAGGACCATCGACCGCCAATGGTCACGCGCTGGTTATGTGTATCGGGTCGGGTCATCTTCTTGGGCTGGACAATCTAGAATTGGACTTCGGCTCGAAGTCGTGCATAGTTGTCAGTGAGCGACATGGAGCGCGTCATTCTTAACGAGCGTGTAGAGTGATGAGCTTCGTATTTTCCTCTTGCGAGGATCCAGGTACTTCCGCGTGCTGGCAGGCAATAACGGAACGAAAGACATCTGGAATATTAGCCCCTGGCCTTTGGCCGGGGGCTTCTTTTTTGCTCCTTGGGAATGCCGCAGGAGAAAGGCGCGGCGGGGGATGGGGAATGCCGAGCACCCCTGGGCCCCAGTTGACGCTGGACAAGCTGGGCACCTAGTCGCTGGACAGCAGGCCTTCACGGATCGCGATGCGCGCGAGCTCCGCTGCGGAGTTCACTTCCAACTTGCGCTGCAGGTTTTCTCGGTGCTTCTTAGCTGTTCCGAGGCTCATGCCCAAGGCGTTGGCGACCTCCTTGTTGGACTGGCCGACCGCTAACAGTTGGAAGACTTCCCGTTCCCTAGGGGTCAGGGTTTGAATGCCGGATTCGGTGGCACCAATCCCGCCGCGCACCTGGGAGACCAACGCATCCGCGACTTTGGGCGATATATAGGCATTTCCCCGGTGCACCGAGCGCACTGCCAGGGCGAGCTCTTCGGGCTCTGAATCCTTGGACAGATACCCATCAGCTCCTGCCTTCAGGGATTGGTTCACAAAGGTCTGCCCCTCGTGGTGGGTCAACATCACGATACGCGTGCGTCGAGAGCACCTGCGGATCATGGGGATCGCGTCGATTCCCGAGAGCCCGGGCATGGTGATGTCCAACAGCACCACATCGGGTTGCAGTTCTTCGATCTGGCCAATCGCTTGGCGTGCCTCGCCCGCTTCACCCACGACGATGAGGTCATCCTGCTGGTTGAGCAGAGTCCGGAGTCCAGCCCGGAGAATGGTCTGGTCATCGAGGAGGTAGATTCGGGTGGCGACCATGGGAGTATCCTAGCCCCCCGAAACCCGATGAACGGGCAAATACGGCAACTTACGCCCGGGGAGGCACATTACGCATCCTGCCGTAGGCCCGCAGCCATGCAGATCCGGAAACGAGCCCCACCCAGGGGACTTTTTTCCAGGGTAAGCTCGCCCCCGTGCGCTTCCACCACCTTCTTGCAGAGGGCGAGGCCGACGCCAGTGCCTTCTTCCTTGGTGGTCACAAAGGGGTCGAAAATTGTGGACCGCACAGAGTCAGGGACACCCGGTCCATTGTCGTCCACCAGGAGATCGACCTGGCCCTCGTGGATCTCACAGGTCAGGAGGACCTGGCCGCCCTCTTCGAGCACATCCAAACTGTTGCGCAACAGGTTGACCAGCATCTCTTCCATTTGACCCGCGTCCACCAAGATCGGGGGGCACTCTTTGGGGACATTGACCTCCATGGATACTTGTTTGTCTTCCGCTTCGGGCAGCAGTTGTTCCCGCGCCCCTTTCAGCAACTCTTGCACCGACACGGGCCGGCGGCGTAACTCCAAGGGGCGCGCAAAGGAGAGGGTGCGCTGCATGGTGCGTTCAAGTTTGCGCAGACGCAGGAGGAGATCATCGAGGGCGGCCCGTTCGTCTTCACCCAGGAGAGTGGCAACGGCTTTCAGGGCCAAGTTGACCGAGGTGATCGGGTTCTTGATCTCGTGCACCAAGATGCTGGCGGATTCTCCGATGGAGGCGAGGGCCCGCAACATGGACACCTCTCGCGCCTGGGCACGGCGGGTTTCGGTCACATCGCGCATCTCTGCAAGGAAGACCGTTGGCCCATTACTGGTGACTTGCACTGCCTTCATGGAGAAGTCCACCGTGCGCAGGTCCCCATCGAGGGTCATCAGCTCTAGCTCATCTTGGATTAGCGCCCCGTCGGCCGCAGCTTCAATCCAGCCCCGGATCTGGTCCCGTTGGCGTAGATCGCGGGCCCACCAGGGGGCTTCCCAAAGGAGCTTGCCCACCAGACCTTCGCGCTCGTCGCCCACGATCCAGAGGGCCGCGTGATTGGCTTCGCGCACCAAGCCGTTGCGATCGATGAGCACAACGAGTTGGTGCTCTTGCTCGAAAATTGCGCGGAACCGGTGCTCGCTTTGCTTGAGCGTTAACTCTGCTTGCTTACGCTCACTCGCGTCGCGGATGATGCCGCAAAGCAGGTCGGATTGGGAGCCCTCCATCTCGATACGCGTGACCGCCATTTCGATGAAAAGGGATTTGCCTCGTTTGGTTTGGACCTCAAATTCGCGCAGTTGCCCGAGGACCAAGGTTTCGCCGGTTTCAGCGTATTTGGCCAGGTAGTCATCGTGGTTGGAGCGATGGGGTTCGGGAACAATGATCTTGATGTTCTGCCCGGAGAGTTCTTCAGGAGTCCAACCAAAGAGACTCTCCATGGACTTGCTGGCTCGCAGGATAGTGCCATTGAGAGTCACGATGACCATGCCATCGAGGGAGTTGTTCATGACCGAGTCGAGGCCCACGATCGGCTCTTCCACATCAATGGGCCGGGCGAGGCTGCCCTTGGGGTCAGACTTCAAAAGCTGGGCACTGCTGAGAAATTGGATGCCTCCAGCTTCAAGGGTGTGCCTCGTGGTCGTGCACTGGAAGCTGTGCAGAGTTCCATCGCCCGAGGTCATGCGGCAGACCCACGCGAAGGTCTTTTCTTGGACCTTTCGTTCGCCGGGGGCAAAAGCCGTGCGAGCCTGAACGTGGTCCTCTTCGACAATTACATGGAAGACCGAGTGTCCAACGAGTTGGTCAGCCTCGGAGCCAAAGAATTTCAGTGCGGCTTGGTTGAGCCCCTGGATGCAACCTTCTTCATCGATGATCGTGATCAGATCATCGGTCTTGCTGAGCATTTGCTCGGGGAGGGGATTCTCGCTGGGCATAGGCCGGGGATGATAGCCCCTGCCCGAGCCCGTGGACATCAAAAGAGCTCAGAGCCAGGGGTGCAGGGCCCTATGCGTGCGCTCCTTGATGCCATCGTTTCGTCGAGCAGCTTGCCCTGGGAATACCAGTAGCGGTAGGGGAGTTGATCTCGCACGTCCTGGTAGAAAGTCCCGAGCTCTTCCTAGGGGTGCTTCACGCGCGGTGGCCAGCTTGCGGCAAGGCTCTTCATTTGGGCCTCGACACCCACATGGTGAAGGGCCTCGGTCCGGGGTGCGGCTGGTATCGGCGGGAACCTGGGCAGTTTTTTCGTGGGGCCCACCCATTCCCCCATGCCCTGGGGCTGTCCCTCGGAGGAATTTTGGTGGCCGCCCCCCGAGAGCCCCTGCAGGCGGTTCTGGGCCTGGGCGTTTTGGCCTGGCCACTGGGGTGTGGGTCCTGCCGCTTGGGGTGCGCTTTTCCAAGGGCAGCAAGGGCAAGGGGGTGGCTGGGTCTGGTGGCTGGGACCCGGCTCTTGGTGGAAATATTCACCATCCTGCGCGGCCTCGGGCCCGGGGTAGGGCGCGCGTTTCACCAGGCCTTGTCCGAGTGCTGCGAACTCTAGCCTTCGGTCGGCGTTAGACTCCTAGGCTTATGGATTGGATGGATGTACAGGCGGCCCAAGCGGGGGCCGAGACGGGGGTCAGTGCGGATGAGTTGCTGGAGGGTCTGAATAAGCCCCAGCGATCGGCGGTGATTCATGCGGAGGGGCCTTTGTTGATCCTCGCGGGACCAGGCTCGGGCAAGACCCGGGTGATGACCCATCGCATCGCATGGTTGGTGACCCAGGCCGGGGTCCGCCCGGAAGAGATCTTGGCGATCACCTTCACCAACAAGGCTGCCAAAGAGATGCGCGAGCGAGTAGATCGTTTGCTGCCCGACCTCAAGGGCGCCTGGATCAGCACCTTTCACTCCATGTGTGCGCGCATCTTGCGCAGGGACATCGAGCACCTGACGCCATTCACCCGGGACTTTTCGATCTACGACACCTCAGATCGAAACCAGTTGATCAAGAAGATCATCAAGGAGCTTGGTTTTGATCCAAAACGCTTTCGCCCGGCGGCGGTGGGCGGTTGGATTTCGAACGAGAAAAACCAAGCCGCGGACCAGACCCAGCCCCTTGTGATCGACGATGGTTCTGGCATGGACGAGGAGGTCTTTAGCAAGGTGCGGGATGTCTATGCCCAGCGTCTGGCAGATCAAAATGCTCTGGACTTCGATGATCTGTTGCTCAAAACCCTGGAGTTGTTCGATCGCCACCCGGGTGTGCGCGATTCCTATAGCAGGCGCTTTCGCTATGTGCTCGTGGATGAGTACCAGGACACCAACCGAGTCCAGTATCTGTTGACTTCGCACCTGGCCAGCGGGCACGGGAACCTGGCGGTTTGCGGTGATCCGGACCAGTCGATTTATGGTTGGCGGGGAGCCGACATTCGGAACATCCTCGACTTTGAAGAAGACTTCGGAAAACCCCTCGTGGTGCGCCTAGAGCAAAACTATCGCTCGACCCAGACGATCTTGGGGGCAGCCTCTGCCCTGATCGGTAACAACACCCAGCGCAAGGCCAAGGACCTTTGGTCCGAAGGGGACAAGGGCGAACGGCTGGTGGTTTTGGAGTGCGGAGACGAAAACGAAGAGGCCCGGGAAATCGCTACGCAAATCCGTGGCATCCAAGGCCGAGGCGGAGCCTTTGGAGAGTGCGCGATTTTCTACCGCATGAACTTCATGCAGCGAGCATTGGAAAGTGCTCTGCGCTTGGGGGGTGTGCCCTATCAAGTGGTGGGTGGCCTTGAGTTCTACCAGCGGCGCGAGATCCGTGACCTGGTGGCTTACCTGCGGCTCTTGGTCAACCCCAAGGACGACCAGGCCTTCTTGCGGGTGGTCAATGCACCCTTGCGAGGGGTGGGCCAAACCACGGTGGGACGCTTGTCCCAGTGGAGCACCGATCGACGCCTGACCCTCCGCGATGCATTGCGTTCGGAAGAGGCGATCGGATTGGTGCGCGGCCGAGCCAAGAAAGGCTTGGCAGAATTTGCCGGCCTGTTGGAGGCCCTCGATCCATTCCGCGACGCTTCGGCGGGTGATGCCCTGGGGGCGATCCTAGAGAACATCGGTCGTGAGCGTTGGATCGCTGAGATGGACGATGGGGACACCATGGTGGACCGTGATTCCAACGTGGAGGAACTCTTGGCCCACGCCCAGGAATACGACCGCCTGTATCCCGAGAGCAAGTTGCCCGGATTTTTGCAGGACGTTGCCCTGGTCAGCGACACCGATGCCTATGAGGGCTCGGAAGACGCGGTCAAGCTGATGACCTTGCATGCGGCCAAGGGTCTGGAGTTTCCCTATGTGTTCATCGCCGGTTGCGAAGAGGAACTGATCCCCCATGGCCGCGCCCTGGAAGAGGACCCGGTGAATGGCATCGAGGAAGAACGGCGACTGTTCTATGTGGGTTTGACCCGCGCCATGACGCGCCTCTTCTTGACCCATGCGGTGACTCGCTTTTTCTTCGGGGACACCCGTTGGGCCCGGCCCTCGCCTTTCTTGGACGAGATCCCCCCGGAGTTCATCGAGGGCATTGAGGCAGATGATGCGGAATCGGCTTTGGGGACTTACGAGCCCGAAGATGATGGGGCCCCGGCCCTGGTGGTGGGCCAGAGGGTCGAGCACGATCACTTTGGGCGTGGACGCATCGAGAGCCTCTCCGGAAATGGCGTCAATGCCCGGGCGGACGTGCGCTTTGATGTGCACGGCAACAAACAACTGCTCCTTTCCTATGCGAAGCTGGTGGTGGTCTGATGGGCGACGATCAAGACCTTTTGGCGCGACTGGAACGCTTGCTCAAGGAAGCGGATCAGGCCGGTGAGCTGGCAGCAGTCCAGGCCCGGGCCGCGGCGTTTACGGCCATGGACGATGGGTCCGGCGATTCAAACGCGGACGGAATCCTCTGCACCCGTCAACCCCTGCGCCATGGAATGGTGGGGCAAAGTCCTCAGATGGGACATGTGTATGAGTTGCTCGACAGGCTTGCGCCCACAACCGTGACGGTTCTGGTCTTGGGTGCTACGGGGACCGGCAAGGAGTTGATCGCCAAGGCCTTGCATGCGGGATCCACACGCAAGTCCAAGCGTCTGCTGGCAGAAAACTGCGCCGCAGTTCCCGCCGAGTTGTTGGAGAGCGAGCTGTTTGGGCACGTGCGCGGTTCCTTCACCGGTGCCGTGGGCGATCGCGCTGGTCACTTCGTGGCTGCTGATGGGGGCACCATGTTCCTGGACGAAATCGGCGAGATGCCACTGGCCATGCAGGCGAAACTCCTGCGCGTGCTGCAGGAGGGCGAGGTGCGTCCTGTGGGGTCGAATAAGACCGTGAAGGTGGATGTGCGCTTGGTCGCGGCGACGAACAGAGATCTTGAACAGGCCTGCGCGGCGGGGGAGTTCCGCGAGGACTTATTCTGGCGGCTGGCGGTGGTGACCATGGAGTTGCCGGCTCTTCGTGAACGCGAGGGGGACGTGCGACGTTTGGTGATGCACCTCTTGGCTTGCGAGGGCGAAAGTGTGGACTCTCCTGTGCGCATCAGCGAAGAAGCCGTTGCCTTGCTCGAAGCCCAACCCTGGCCCGGAAATGTGCGTCAGCTAGAAAATGAGCTGCGGCGGGCGGTGGCCCTGTCGACTGCGGGTTCCGATGGGGAACACCGGATAGGTGTCCAGGACCTTTCCCCGGACCTCTTGAAAGGCTAATTTTCCGGTTTGTCGGATTCTCCTGGGGCTGAGTCGGTTGCCTTGGGCGCGGGGCGGGTACTCTCATGAACTGCCCCCGGTGGCAGAGATCCCCATGAAGCGTATTAGTCTCCTTTTCCTGTTTGCGGCCTGCGGCGGAGGTGTCGAGCCCGTCGCGGTGGAGCAGCAGATCCTCTACGGCCGCCTAGAGCAGGCTGCGGAGTTGTTGCAGCGCATGGACCCCGGGCATCCTAGCCGCCCAGGATTACAGGCCCAGATCGACGGTATTTTGGCCCAGCGCGAAAGTGCGCGGACCGAGTGTGCGGCTATCCGGGCCGGGCGTGATGGGCGCAAGTTGGAGAGCCTCTTGGCGCATCTTGATGAAGTCGCCATGGGATTCGACGACGAGCAAGCGCGCGAAATTGTGCTGCAGGAGAAATCCCACATGGTGGATTGGGATGCGGATCGCCGTGCGGCTAAGTCCTATTCCGTGGCTCAGATTCGACAGGTGGATCGGGCCGAGGAAGAGGAACAGGAGCCGGCGACCTTGCCGCGCATACGCGGCCTTGTCCAGAGCATCATGGTCGATGTGGAGTCGGCCTCGCAATCAGGGGAGTACGCCCGTGCCCTTGCCCTGATGGATCAGTTGATCGGAGACCTGCCGGGCCAAGCATCCATGTTGGGGGTTGAGTTGCTTCAGGCCCGGGATGATCTGTGGGCCCAGGCCGATGAGGGCGCAAAACGATTGCTCGTCGCCGCCGAGAACGCAGAACGTCTGCATGGGGTTCGCAAAGCATGGGACCAAGTGGCCGGCGAGTATTTGCGTTTTCCCGAGGGCATCCTCGGAGGGCAGCTGTCTCAACGGGTGGAGGGATGGCGCTCGTCCCTGATTGATTCCCCTGATGGATCCCAAGGAGCCGTTGCGGTTCAAGGTTCTCCAAAGGAAGAATCAGGGCAAATACCCAGCACAAACATCATCAGTCAAGCAGATTCGGAACAGATCAAGCCCGAGAAACCTCCGGCGGCTCCGCACGCAAGTGGTGGTGGGCTTGGCGGGTATTCCCTGACGAACACAGAACTGCTCGCCGATCCCGCGGAGCAGGCGTTGATGGGAGAGAAAGCACGGGTAGTTGGGGACCTGTCCCGGGCCGCGGCGCTGCTGCACACCGCGTCGCTCTTGACCCAAGACTCGGAATCGCGCCGCTATCGCCGGCGTGCCATGGAGTGTCGTTGGTTGGCCGTTCTGTCCCAGGTCTGGACCTTGGATCAGGGTCCGGGTGGCGCCACTCGGGGGATCTATCGGCAGCTCAAAGCCCTCGGATCCCAAGGTGTACTGCAGGAGCTAGAGGACCTTGGGGACAATCCCGAGGCCCGCTTGGGAATCATGCTGGCATGTCTGAACAATGGTGCGCCGAAGTTCAACGACCTTGGACTGGGGATCTTGAAAAACCAGCACGAGGGAGGCTTGTTGACCCAGGAGCACACGGACTTACTGGTGGCGCTTGCCCTGGGAGAGCAAGTGCCCGATGGGGGGTATTTGTTGGTGGCGGATTCTTTCCTATCCACGGTGGAACACGAGGAGGAACTGATTGGCCGAGAGTTGGAGTTGGTCCTGCGCCAGTTGAGCAATCGCCGGGGAGCCAAGCGAGATGAGGCATGGGAAGAGGTTTCTCGCCTGGCGGATCAGTACCGCTTCGCGGAGCTGCGGTTAGAGGCGACTTTGGACAAGTTTCTTGCTCTGCACACAAAACGGATGCTCAAGCGCGGAGAATTCAAACGCTTGCAGCAACTGGCCGTGCGCCGCAAGAATTTGGAGGTGACCCGCAAAGCAGCCCTCGCCCTCATCTTCGACGAGCAGGAGTACTTCTATCCGATCCCTGCCAACCGTCGTGCCGAGTACAACTTGGTTCAACGCCGGGTCGATGAATTGGTGGCAGAGGTGCGCACAATCTGGGAAGAACCGTTCACGGTTTCCTTGGGTGGAGACTTTCATGAAGAGCTCGTCGATCTGCACTGGGTCCTGGCCAAGCTCGATGTTCCTAATTCCCAATGGGAGCTCCCCTCTTGGCTGTTCCTGATCCAACCCGATGCGGCGCTCCTCAGCTTGCGTAATTTTGCGCCGACCCAAACTGTGCAGAAAGAGATCCGCATCAGTGGTCTTGTGGAGGCATACAACGAGCGCCTTTGGGGCTTGGAAGAGGAAGTCTGCCGTCCCATGGAGTCCGAGCAGGTGCGCGTGACCAATCGCTACCGCAGACTCCTGGGTCGGGTCAGTTTGGCCTGGGACCTACGTTTGCAGGCGGCGA
>Ga0302119_10001505_pt1 | contig 10457 bp, 9 predicted proteins | sample AG5_Tmax_MG_FD_203114 | JGI IMG/M metagenome (GOLD analysis project Ga0302119, IMG submission 203114) | Marine microbial communities from Western Arctic Ocean, Canada - AG5_Tmax | ecosystem: Environmental > Aquatic > Marine > Oceanic | place: Canada: Western Arctic Ocean | collected 2017-10-01
TATTCTAGTATGTATTGCAAAGGTTCCTGACACCACTACTAAAATTAATTTCAAGGACAATAACACGAAATTATCAGATGACAGAGTGCAGTGGGTCATTAACCCACTTGACGAATTTGCACTTACCAGGGCAATCGAAATCAAGGAAGTACTTGGAGGTAAAATTACGGTCATCAATGTGGGATTGACCGATACTGAACCACTTCTAAGAAAAGCTTTTGCCATTGGAGCAGATGAGGGTATTAGGGTGAATGCTGAACCTACTGACTGCTTCTTTGTGGGCACCCAGCTGGCACATTATGCCAGAGAAGGGAATTACGATTTTATTTTAGCGGGAAGAGAGACCACGGACTTCGAAGGTGCACAGGTAGGTGGGATAATTGCAGAGTACATGGGAATTCCGTTTGTAGCTGGCGTTCCGAAGTTTGATTACGATGGCACAACTGCTACTATGGACAGGGAAGTTGATGGGGGCAAGGAGAAGCTTACGGTGAGCCCACCTTTTGTGGCAAGTATTCAGGAAGGCGTATGTGAACCACGTATCCCCAGTATGAGGGGAATTATGTCAGCTAGAACTAAGCCCCTAAATGTTGTTGAAGCTATTGAGGCGGCAACATTTGCGAGTGTATCTGCTTATGAGTTGCCTCCACCCAAAGGAGCGTGTAAATATGTGGATTCGGAGGATGCTGAACAGTTGATCGAGCTGTTACACTCTGAAGCTAAGGCCCTTTAATTTTTAATTAACAGAAAAATAGATTTAAGATGGCAGTATTGGTATATGCGGACAGCTTAGAGGGTAAGATCCCTAAATCCTCCTATGAGGCGGTGTACTATGCAGGCAAAGTAGCCGAGGCTACGGGTACAGAAGCAATTGCTCTGACGGTGGGCGAACTGGACAACGATGCGTTGGAAGGATTGGGGAATTACGGGGTTTCCAAAGTGTACAATGTTAAAGGTGGCCAGATTAAAAATTTTGATTCAGAGGTATACACACGTATAGTAGCCGAAGCAATTAATAGCTCAGGGGCAGATATTGTAGTGTTTTCTCATGGTTATGTGAGTAAATCAGTAGGGCCCCGTTTATCAGCACAATTTAAGACGGCGATGGTCGTCGGTATTATTGACTATCCCAATACAGATGATGGATTCTCGGTTAAAAAGACTGTCTATTCTGGGAAAGCTTTTGCATATGTGTCGATAACTTCTGAAAAGAAGATACTGGCAGTGCAGTCAAACACGTTCTCCCCGGAGACATCGGGCAATGTCGCGACGGTTGAAGAGCTGAATGTAGATGCTGGCACCGGGAAAGTTAATGTGCTAGAGGTAAGCAAGGAAACAGATAAAGTTCCATTAACAGAAGCAGGGATAGTTGTATCTGCGGGAAGAGGGTTAAAAGCACCTGAAAACTGGACAATGATCGAGGAAATGGCAGATCTGCTCAATGCGGCTACGGCGTGTTCCAAGCCAGTGGCAGATGTTGGTTGGCGGCCCCATGCAGAACACGTTGGACAAACAGGACTAACGGTTAGGCCAAACCTGTACTTCGCTATTGGGATATCTGGTGCTATTCAACATCTGGCAGGTGTGAACGGCAGTAAAGTAATCGTGGCGGTGAATACTGATGCAGAAGCGCCGATATTCAAAGCAGCAGATTATGGTATTGTCGGTGATGCCTTTGAAGTAGTTCCAAAGCTTATTGAAGCTATAAAGAAGTTATAATTAACTATCTTTATTAGTTGGGTAGAATAGCTCGATGAAAAAGCACAAGCTAGAAATAAAGAATATACAATATTCTTCGACGACAACTGGGGCTTACGCCCTTGTTTTAGGAGAAGTAAAAGGCAAGAGACGGTTGCCTATTATCATTGGGGGTTTTGAAGCCCAGGCCATAGCAATTGAGCTAGAGAAGATGAAACCCAGCCGGCCTCTCACACACGACCTTTTCAAAACGTTTGCTGATTCGTTCGACATTACCATTAAGGAGGCCATTATATACAATTTAGTGGAGGGCATTTTTTATGCCAAGCTTGTTTGTGCTAGAGACGGGAAGGCGTTGGAGATTGATGCGCGGACATCAGATTCTGTTGCCTTGGCCATCCGCTTTGGATGCCCTATATACACATATGAGTTTATTTTGTCTGCGGCTGGTATTGAGATAGAGGAGTCTGAAGAGAAGGAGACTATAGATTTTGAAATCGAAGATGTTGTTCTCAATGATGAGCCGGGAGAAACTCCGTCACCAGAGAGTCTTGGCAGTCTGAGTATAAATAAATTGAAAGAGCTTCTGAATGTTGCGATAGGTGGGGAAGACTACGAAATGGCCTCAACCTTAAGGGATGAAATAGACAAACGACAGAAGGAATCATGAGGATTGCCCGCCTCTTCCTATTTCTTACCAGCATATTTTCCTCTCTCTTATTGTACGCTGACAAAACCGATGATTCTATTTCTGATGTGCTTCAGAACCGCTGGAACATTGCCGGAACTACGGGGGAAGAAGACGGTCACGCGATAAGTTTAAAGAATAGCGATGGGCTGGTCCTGAAGGAGGATTCCTTTAAAGTTTATGTTAAAACAGAAAAGTATGCCTCATCAGGGTTGTGGAGGGTGCAGGACAGGAAGTTAGTCTTGGACTTCGCCTTAGATCCGGATACTTCAGGGATTGATTCGAGCAGTTATATAGTAGAATCAGGGAAGGGAGTAGTTGTCTATTATAAAGATGGAAGGGAAGTAGCTAGGTTAGTATTTGACCACCTAACAGCAAGGCACACTGTGTGGGTATTTGATATAGACGTACCTCGGTTAACGGATTCGTTGGTTGTATTATCCCGCAATTCTGTGTCCTATGCATTGGCAATAGATGCACCTGATAATAGTCGGAAACTATACAAGAAAGAGGGCCTGACCTTCACCTCAGTTTGGCGTGGGTTATTGGGGATTCTCACCTGTATATCGATCGCGTTTCTATTCAGCACGAACCGGCGGGCTATTAACTGGGCTCTGGTTGGAAAAGGCTTGCTCATTCAGCTGGTTTTTGCGGTGTTGGTGCTCAAGGTGCCTTTGGTTAGCACCGGGTTTGAAATAATTGGGAAAGGGTTTACTAAGATTATTGACTTTACACAGGCGGGCACCTTCTTTTTGTTTAGGTCATTCGTCTCTAATGAGATCGAAAGCTCCCTGGTGAATTTCGCAATTAGTGTGCTGCCAACTATAGTTTTCTTTGCTGCATTGATGAGCCTTCTTTATTACTGGGGAATTGTGCAGAAGATAGTTTACGCGTTTGCCTGGATCATGAAGAAGGTGATGAATATTTCCGGTGCGGAAAGCCTGGCTGCTGCAGGCAATATCTTCCTCGGCCAAACTGAATCGCCACTTCTGATCCGGCCATATCTGGAGAAGATGACCAAGTCAGAGCTCATGTGTCTGATGTGTGGAGGGATGGCAACTATTGCAGGTGGTGTGCTTGCCGCCTACATAGGATTTCTAGGAGGAACCGATCCTGCTCTCAAGTTGTTCTATGCAAAGCACCTGTTGGCCGCTTCCGTGATGTCGGCGCCGGCAGCTATTGTGGCTGCCAAGATATTGGTGCCGGAAACGGAAACAATCAATGAGGACATGTCGATCTCCAATGATAAAATTGGAACCAATGCTTTAGAAGCAATCGCTAATGGTACAACAGATGGTATTCGTTTGGCCGTGAATGTTGCCGGAATGTTGTTGGTTTTTGTCGCATTCATTGCCATGGCCAACTACATACTTGAGGATGTTATTGGAGTTCAATTTGGATTAAATGAGAGGATAAAAGCGTTTGGTCGAGGCTCGTATGAGACCTTCTCCCTGGAATTTATTTTGGGGCTGGTGTTCGCTCCATTATCGTGGCTTTTGGGGATTCCCCATCAGGATATTGTGTTGGTGGGCCAGCTACTTGGAGAGAAAACGATCCTCAATGAATTTGTTGCTTATGTCTCATTGGGAGAGATGAAGAACACTGGAGTATTCTATTCTGAAAAATCGGTTATAATGTCCACATATATTCTCTGTGGATTTGCCAACTTTGCATCAATTGGAATCCAAATCGGGGGTATTGGAGCCCTTGTTCCGTCGAGGAAAGGCCTGCTGGCTTCTCTAGGGTTTAGGGCATTGATCGGAGGCACATTGGCATCCCTTTTCACTGCCGTTCTTGTTGGAATGATCTTATAAGATGAGAAAATGAAACCTTACCTGGATTTAATGCGTCATGTTCTGAAATGCGGAACTCAAAAGGGCGATAGAACGGGAACGGGAACACATAGCGTGTTTGGACACCAGATGCGCTTTGACCTAAGTGAAGGGTTCCCTGTTCTTACAACAAAAAAGCTGCACTTACGCTCCATTATACACGAATTGCTTTGGTTTATCAATGGGGATACGAACATCGGGTATTTAAAGGAGAACAAGGTCCGCATTTGGGATGAATGGGCTGATGAGAACGGCGATTTAGGCCCCGTTTATGGTTATCAATGGAGGTCGTGGCCTGATGGTGCTGGAGGTAAAATAGACCAGATCACGAATTTGATTGATCAAATTAAAAGTAATCCCAACTCTAGGAGGTTGATTGTAAGTGCATGGAATGTAGCGGATGTAGATCAGATGGCGCTGCCACCTTGTCATTGCCTGTTCCAGTTCTATGTGGCGGATGGGAAACTTTCCTGTCAGCTCTACCAGAGGAGTGCTGATATTTTCTTGGGAGTACCTTTTAATATTGCTTCATATTCACTGTTTACCATGATGATAGCTCAGGTTTGTGGCTTGAAGACGGGTGAGTTTATCCACACCTTCGGTGATGCCCATCTATACTCGAATCATTTTGAGCAGGCAGAGCTACAGCTCACGCGGGATATTAGGTGTTTGCCAACCATGAACATTAACCCGAAAGTGAAATCAATATTCGACTACAAATATGAGGACTTTGAACTAGTCGATTATGACCCACATCCTCACATAAAAGGAGTTGTAGCTATATAGTTTGTCAGATGAAAGTAACGATCATAGCGGCGGTTGCAAAAAACGGGGTTATTGGCAATGATAATAAATTAGCTTGGCACCTTCCGCTAGATTTTGAGCATTTTAAGTCCATGACCTATAATCATCATGTAATCATGGGGCGTAAGACATTCGAGTCTATTGGCAAACCACTTCCCTACCGAACTAATATTGTGATATCCAGGAAACAGGGATTACAAATTGAAGGGTGTTTGGTGGCAGGTTCATTACAAGCCGCTTTGGATATGGTTGAGGATGATGACCAGCCTTTTATTTGTGGTGGTTCGGAAATTTATAAGGAAGCCTTGGCAGTTGCAGATAGAATGTATTTGAGTTGTGTGCATGCGGAATTTGAAGGGGATACGCACTTTCCGGAATTTGATAAGGATGTGTGGATTGAGAAGAGCAAGCTGAACGTTGAACCTGACGCAGCTAACAAACACGCATTCTCCATAATCACCTATGAGAGGGATGAATCCTAGTATAGCCCTTTATTAGGTTGGTTTGTGCAATAGCTAAACTTGTAGCGTGTTTAGGCCACCTTCAATTTGGAGATTGAGGATTTCTGCAGCTGCCCTTTAGCAAATTCCAACGTGATTTTAAGCTCTTTGACAGATTTGTCTGAAGGGAGGTCAAACATTGGATCGCGCATAATAGCTTCACAGATAGACCGGAGACCCCTGGCACCAAGCTTAAATTCAATAGCTTTCTCCACAATCAGGTCAAGTGCAGCAGCGTCAATAATGAGCTCAACACCATCCAGCTGAAGCAGCTTGGTATACTGTTTAATCAGTGAGTTCTTGGGTTCGGTCAGTATTCGACGGAGTGCACCTGCATCCAGGGCAATCAAGTGAGACAATACCGGTAGCCTGCCAATCAGTTCAGGGATGATTCCAAACCCTTTAATATCCAGCGGGTTCACGTACTGTAGCAAGTTGTCCTTGTCAATATCTTCGGTCCGTGATGCCTTATATCCTATTGCCTGGGTCTTTAGTCTTCTTGCTATTACTTTGTCAAGTCCGTCAAAAGCTCCTCCACAAATGAAAAGAATATTCTTGGTATCGATAGGAATCATCTTCTGCTCAGGGTGCTTCCTTCCTCCTTGCGGTGGTACGTTCACGATTGCGCCTTCCATTAATTTAAGCAATCCTTGCTGCACTCCCTCCCCTGACACATCTCTGGTAATAGATGGATTGTCGCTCTTGCGTGCAATCTTGTCAATTTCATCAACAAAAACAATTCCTTTCTCGGCCGCGGCCTCATTATAATCTGCTGCTTGCAATAGCCGAGACAGGATGCTCTCAACATCTTCTCCAACGTAGCCTGCTTCAGTTATCACCGTAGCATCAGCAATACAGAAAGGCACATTTAATATCTTGGCAATGGTTTTTGCAAGGAGTGTTTTGCCTGTCCCCGTTTCTCCAACCATGATGATGTTGGATTTCTCAATTTCTACTTCATCGCCCTGATCTTTTTGGGCAATACGCTTGTAGTGATTGTATACAGCAACAGAGATTGTCTTTTTAGCTTCTTCCTGTCCAATCACATACTGTTCCAGATGGTCATTGATTTCCCGTGGAGTAAGAAGGATAGCGGTGGAGTCAAATTCAGAAGCTGTTTCTGACACCTCTTCCTTTACTATTCCCTGAGCCTGTGATATACACTCATCACAGATATGCCCATTGATTCCCGCTACCAGAACAAGGGTATCCTGTTTGTCCTTTCCGCAAAAGGAACATTTAATGGTGTCTTTGCTCATATTAACATGACTTCCAGAGGGTTATTGATCTTTAACGCATTAATTGGACTTTCGTTTCAAGACTTCGTCTATCATGCCGTATTTAAGTGCTTCTTCAGCTGTCATCCAGAAGTCCCGGTCACCATCTTTAGTGATCTGTTTCACCTCTTTATTGCTGTGCTTGGCTAATATATTATACAACTCATTTTTGAGTTTCTGAATCTCTCGAGCGGTTATTTCAATATCGGAAGCCTGGCCCTGCGCGCCACCCATAGGTTGATGGATCATCACCCTCGAATGTGGAAGCGCTGTTCTGCTTCCTTTGTCGCCTGCACATAATAGGACAGCACCCATGGAAGCTGCCATTCCTGTACATATGGTGGCGACACTTGGTTCGATATATTGCATAGTGTCGTAGATGCCCAATCCTGCATATACTGAACCCCCTGGTGTGTTCAGATAGATTTGAATACCCTGTTTTGCATCTGCAGAAGCGAGAAAGAGCAGCTGTGCCTGGATGACATTGGCTACATAATCATCAATGGGGACACCTAAGAAGATGATTCTATCCATCATAAGCCTTGAAAACACATCCATAGATGCGACATTCATTTGACGTTCTTCAATGATTGTTGGAGAAATGTAATTGTCGAAATACTGTGTGTACTGGTCAAATGCCACACTGCTGATGCCGTGGTGTCTGGTGGCATACTTTCTAAATTCGTCTTTGGGGATCATGTTGCTAGTTTTATTATTGTTGTGTATAAATGTACGCACTATAACCAGAAATTTGAGAAATTAATAGAACGGCTTCTACCCTTTCTTCCTAAATCCGGACTTAAAGAACTTGCTAAACGCGGACTCCTGCTTCTTATCTACTTTATTCGCGAGTTCTACGAATTCGTCATAGGAAACCTCCACCTCTTTTACCATCATTGTTGATTTCAGATAGTCCACAACTTTTTCTTCGAAAAGCTTCTCAGTAATGTTCTTGTTTTCTTCTTCATTAGTCAGCACCTTTTTAGCAATGTCTTGAAGTTCCGTTTCTTCTATATTGAGCTGGCCATATTGGGCGTATTGGTTTCTAATGAAATTCTTTGCTTCGTTGGTTTTTTCTTCATCAGACACCTTTATCTCATTGTTGATGACCACACGGTTTTTAATGAGCTGCCAACGGGTGTTCTTTGAGAAGTTGTCATATTCTTCCTGTACCTGCTCCATAGTAATGGGTTTCTCATTGGCCTTGATTAGCCATTTTTTTAGAAACTCATCAGGGAGAGGAATCTTGGTCTTGTCAAGTGCCTTTTCAAGGACGTCATTGCCAAATTTGCGCTCGCACTCCACTTTTATCATCTTATGAGCATCTTCAGAGGCTTTTATTTGAAATTCTGACCCTGACTTCAGCGTGCCCTCTCCGTAGGCCAGGTCGTAAAAATCCTGGTTGAGTTCAGCTGGTGTAAGACGGCTGATTCTGGAAACGGTGAATTGCAGGTTGGCATTGAATTGAGCAGCAGCCTCTTTGGTAATATCAAGCATGGAAGCGAGTACGGTATCATTACCCGCGATCTTATTGGGGTCCAAGATGCTTACATCCCCAACTTTACAGCCTGTTATCTTGTTCTTTGTCACTTCGTCCTTGATGGTGTTGGCTACAATAGGAACATCCTGCTTGAAAACACCTCCATCTGCTATCTGGTTAGAGTCATTCAATTCATTCATGGCCCCGTATACCATATCATCAGTTCCTGCTTCAAGCACATCTTCGTATTTGCCAAATTTCTTGCGCAGGTATTCCACATATTTATCTGTCAGTGCAGCGTCTTCTGTGATATTATACCTATTCACTTTTGCCTTTTCCAGTTTCAACTCGATCTTGGGTGATAGGCCCATTTCATAGGTGAATTCAAAATCTTTCTGAGTCTTCCAATCAATCGCTGCCGCCTCTTCCTCTTTAGGCAAAGGGGATCCGAGCACATCTATCTTATTCTCATGCAGGTAATCGTACAATGACTGGGAGATGATCTTATTAACCTCGTCTACCAATACAGAAGTGCCATACATTTTCCTGATCATGCCCATGGGAACTTTTCCTGGTCGAAAGCCCTTTATGCGGGATTTCTTTTGGTAGTCTTGCAGAACCGAATCAACTTTCGGTTTATAATCCGCTTCAGTTAACTTGATTTTCACTTCCGCATTGAGTGCATTAATATTTTCTCTGACGATGTCCATTAGTCTATCCTTTGGGTATTTAATTGTGCGCTGTACTTTTATAAGTACAACGGTTCCTGGGGAAAGTGTGCGGGTGAAGGGACTCGAACCCCCACGCCGTGAAGCACTAGATCCTAAATCTAGCGTGTCTACCAATTTCACCACACCCGCAATATGCCCAGGGTCAAAATTTAGGAGCACAAAGATATTTATTTTGTTTTAATTTTGTTGAATACCTGATAAAACTATTCACTGCAATGTTGAGACTAGACCCCAAGGAGCTTTCAGTTGCCAAACTGCACGGTTACCTATTGGGTGCAGTTGCCCCCAGGCCCATTGCCTTAGTAAGCACTATTGATAAGGACGGTATCCGAAACTTAAGCCCTTTTAGTTTTTTTAATGCTTTTAGTGCGAATCCTCCAATATGTGTTTTTTCTCCAGCACGACGGGGAAGAGACAACACCACCAAGCATACTTTCGAAAACGCGAAGGAAGTTGACGAGGTCGTGATCAACGTGGTGAGCTATGATATTGTTCAGCAGATGTCTTTGAGCAGCACAGAATACCCCAGAGAGGTTGATGAGTTTGTAAAAGCCGGACTCACCCCAATTGAATCTGAATTGGTGCGGCCTGCTAGGGTGAAAGAATCTCCGGTGCAAATGGAATGTAGGGTGAAGCAGATAATTGAATTGGGGAATGAAGGAGGTGCAGGAAACCTGGTAATTTGTGAAATCCTGCTGATGCATGTCGACGAAGGAGTATTGAACGATCAGGGTTCTATAGATCCAAATGCTATTGACCTGGTAGCAAGAATGGGGGGTAATTGGTACACGAGGGCTCATGGAAGCTCCTTATTTGAAGTAAAAAAGCCTGTGCAGAATATTGGCATTGGTGTTGATCAACTTCCAAAATCAATTCGAGAAAGCACTGTGCTTACAGGCAATAATTTGGGCACGCTGGGCAACGTGGAACAGCTCCCCGGGCAAGAAGAAGTGATTGGAACTTTGGATGACGAAAAAATAAAACGGATATTTGCAACGTTCAAAAGCACTGATCCGGAACTAGAAAATCAAGTTCATGCACTGGCAAAAGAACTGCTAGACGACGGAGAAGTTCAAGAGGCCTGGAAGGTGCTGATGACCCTAGAATTCTCTCAATCTTAATCAATTAACTATCAACGCAATGGACGTATCAGGAAAAATTAAACTCATCAATGAAACTCAAACTTTTGGCGAAAAAGGCTTTAGAAAGCGCGATCTGGTTCTTGTCACCAGTAATGAGGAGTACCCTCAAATGCTGCTAATTGAGTTTGTGCAAGACAAATGTGACCTATTAGACAATTACGCTGTGGGTCAGGACATTAGTATTTCAATAAACCTCAGGGGAAGAGAGTGGATCAATCCAGAAGGAGTAGCAAAATACTTCAATTCTATACAGGGATGGAGAATCCAGTCGACTACAACAACACAACCAGCCGCAGAAGCTGCTC
>Ga0302119_10001506_pt1 | contig 10454 bp, 12 predicted proteins | sample AG5_Tmax_MG_FD_203114 | JGI IMG/M metagenome (GOLD analysis project Ga0302119, IMG submission 203114) | Marine microbial communities from Western Arctic Ocean, Canada - AG5_Tmax | ecosystem: Environmental > Aquatic > Marine > Oceanic | place: Canada: Western Arctic Ocean | collected 2017-10-01
TTTCCATAGGGAGAAAAAACTAACCTCGATATAAAAACCACTCTGATACCCATTTTAGAAAAAAAGTATTTTGTCAGTTACAAGAAACCTCCTCTTTGAAATATTGATATACTAATTGAACGTATAATTCATTAAATAACATATCAATAATTCACACACCTTCATTCTGATACACTTTGATTATTAAACCTCTAAACTGAAGAACATTCTTTTAAACTGTTCTCCCACTTTAATAACTCCTTTTCTGTGATGTATTTTGAATGAGAGGATACTTCTATCATATTTAATCCTCTATTTCTTCTCCAGTCCTCTATAGTGATTCTATCCACTCCATAGAGTTCCATTAAATCTTGTTTACTCAATCTTCTTTCCATATACTTTTATCTCTTCTTTTTTTAATAGTTCATTAAACTTCTTGTTATAGGTTTCTCTATCTCCACTTATTCTGTACTTCTCTATTTTGTGATAGAAGTTTTTAATCAGTTCGGATTTCTTCTTTAATATATCTATCATATGTTTTGCCTGTTCTCCAGTTAAATTTTCTATCATATTATTTCCTTTCAGATTTAATTAAAAATGTAATAACCTCGTACTTGAAATACTCTATCAGTTCGAGGTTGATACTCTTTATTTTAAACTTTTAATAATTGATTCAGTAGTAATTAGATACACCAAACCCTTTAGAGTTTTCAAACTCTCTATAAACTTGAATCTTACACTTCTTCTGACCAGTTCATTGTTCCCCATATCAGATTTATAATAAAACCGTTTTTGTAACTACCGGTGAAACCTCATCTGTTATTTACAGATTACTAACCGATGTCTTTCCCACTAACTAACTAACTAACTTTCGTCCCTCATGGGTGAACTTCTCTTTACCCTATGTTGGAGAGAAGGTTACACTTATAAGTATAGAAAGTTTTAGAAAACGATAAAAAATGATTGAAAATAGTGTAGAATTAACTTCTGTTAGATTTAACAGAGGTTGTTAGTACCCCAGCAAATAACTTAGTACCCAAAAGGGACTAAAACAGTACCCCAGGGTACTATAGATGCATTTTTATACACTGAAAATCAAGTAGTTATAAATAGTAATGAGTACAGGTGGGACCACCAACAGAAACCGCAATGTCTTTGTAAACAAGATGTTGCGGTTTTTTATTATCTATTCTGGCAACATATTGGCAACAAATCATATGTTTTTTGTTACCTGCGCGATACTAAAAGTCTAAAAAATCTGCTCCAAGAGCTTAAAGAAAGACCCCCACTAGGTCTAAATAAATCCACTTTCCTTTTTGGGAGTGCTTCGCTATATGGGTATATTATCCAACTGAAGAAGATATGCCTGTGGTTTAGTTGAAAATAACTTTATATTTTCTCCCATCGTTACTTTGTATTCATCACATTGGCATTTCTGGCAAGCTCCATCCGTCCCTATAGGCATGCCTTATATATTCTGAAGCCGTTTCTAGGGCATTCAAGTCAGCATATTTTGTGTTAAAATGAGGATGCCCCTCTATCACTTTAAATTCGTCGGATTGTACCACTCTCAAGGTTTCATTTGCCGAAATATTGGAAAACTTCATTTGTTCAGCGTCCCATTTCAAAACTTTGTTCAAACTTTGCAGACGGATGGCCAAAACACCTAATAGCACCATCTCGTTGAAAGGACCTGAATAAGCAAAGTTGGCAGAACTTTCCACTCTGTTCTCTGGGGACTCCTTACATGCCCTGATCCAATCTTGTTCATGGGGACCGTCACTATAATCTACAGACCCAGGAATCCTACGAAGATAAGGTTCAACGTCAGGAACACGATCAGAAAGCAGTCTCGGATTAAATCCTCCACAATCACAAATTAATGTGTCTTTTGTTCCAACCAATATGCAACCGCCCAATCCATCCTTCATAAGACTTTCCCCTTCGTGCAAGAGAGCAGGTCTATCGGGGAGCAGGCCACCATCATACCAATGTACCTTTACTGCCGGCATCTTTAATTTTTCAATGCTTTCACGTTCCGGAAAATCAAATCTCACTTTTTCGGCTTGTGGCGCACTTTCCAAATTAAAAGAGGTTGAACTTCCTGAAACAGCGTCAGGGTACTCAAGTTTTAAAGCCCTATATATAGGATCCAAGACATGGCATGCCATATCTCCGAAAGCACCGGTGCCAAAATCCCACCACCCCCTCCAGTTCCATGGCGTATAAATTTCATGGAAAGGCCTCATTGGAGCGGGGCCAATAAATGAGTCCCAATTAAGTGTATCCGGAGATGACATTACAGTAGTTGGGCGTTCCAATCCTTGGGGCCAGATAGGACGATCTGTCCACGCATGGGCCTCCTTTACTTCGCCTATTTCTCCATTCCATACCCATTCACAAAGTTTGCGAACACCATCTCCAGAATTCCCTTGATTGCCCATTTGGGTTGCCAATTTATGTTCTGCTGCCAATTTGGTCAACAATCTGGACTCATAGACCGAATGTGTCAAGGGCTTTTGACAAAACACATGTTTGTCCATGGTCATTGCCGTTGCGGCTATAACTGCGTGGGTATGGTCAGAAGTTGCCACCATTACCCCATCAATGGATTTTCCCAGATCGTCAAACATTTCTCGCCAATCATAATATCGTTTGGCCTTCGGAAATGCGTTAAAACATCTAGAAGCATATTTCCAATCCACATCACATAGGCCAATGATATTCTCTGAGACCATTGCACCCAGATTACCATGACCCTTGCCACCTACACCAATTCCTACTATGTTCATCTTATCACTGGGGGCCTTATGGCCTAGGCCGCTAACCGCGAAACTTGGCACAATTGTAAATCCGACTCCGGCTACTATTGTTTTCTTTACAAATTCTCTACGAGATTTATTTTTTATTATCATAATCAAAAAATTTATGGTTTATAATTCTTTTAGTTTGATATTTCTGTAGAACACGTTCGTACCATGGTTCTGAAGTGCAATATGACCTTCATTAAATTTTCCATAATCGGGAAAATCTCCCCATTTGCCACTGTTGCGAAGCTGTTTCCATTCATCGGAATACTTTTCATATTCCACCACCACTTTGCCGTTTAGCAATTGGGTCACTTTGTTATGGTTTACGATCAATAGAACCTGATTCCATTCCCCTATGGGTTTATAAGGTTTTACTTTAGGTGGATACATTGCGTAATTAGCTCCACAGATTTGCCAGTCTTCTAAGTTATTCGGCCAGTTATCATGGTCTATGACCTGAAATTCCGCTCCCGTTTCATAGGGATAGGTGTACTTATCATTTTCTTCTACCTGAAATATTATACCGCTGTTGGCCCCCTGTGTTAGTTTGAATTCTATGCTCAGTACAAAACTTTTGTATTTTTTATCAGTAATGATTCCGAGTGCACCCTCTCTTCCTCCTTCTGTAAGTATTTCCAAAGCGCCTTCTTTGACCCGCCAGCAATCGGGAGCGTCCTGCTCATTGTACCCGCGCCATCCTTTAAGGTCTTTCCCATTAAACAACAAATCCCACCCATGCTGCTTTTCCTTTTCGGTCAATGTGTTTATTGGAGAATTGATGTCCAAATGAGATAAGTATGTTTCTACTTGGGATTCTTGTGCATTGCCCTTATATAAAAATAAAATTGCAAATAGTAACATCATTGTTCTGAATACGTTTTTTTTCATTTTGTATGGTTTTTAGGTTTTATTAATTGATTTTTATTTGTCTTATAGTAACGTCATTTTTCAGTAATTAATCTTTTAAATCCACTCTCCAAATCTGCTCTATTTCTTCCAAGGATTTACCTTTAGTTTCTTTCATATTTCTAATAACAAAAAATAATTGCCAAAAAGCAAAAAATGCCAGTATACTGAAGGTAGGCCCTGTATCCAGCTTATTTAACAGGACCGGGAAAACAAGCACAATAATGGCATTGAAAACCCATTGGGTAAATACGGGAACGGACATGGCGGTGCCTCTTATTCTATTGGGAAAAATCTCTGACATATAGGTCCAAAATACAGGCCCTACACAGGCACCAAAGAAAATAATGAACATCATAATAAGCAACATGACCAATATGCCGGAAAACTGGCCCATGAACCCCGCTAAGGCAAGCCCCAACAGAGCCATTGCCATACCTGTTGAACCTATGATGTAAAGTGGTCTTCTACCGTAGCGGTCAATAATCAGGATAGAAACCCAAGTAGAGACAAAATTTACGATGCCCAGGCCAAATGTTGCGAATAAACCCGTATCCAATCCCCACCCGGCCGATTCGAAAATCTTTGGGGCATAATCAATAATAGTGTTAATGCCGGACAGTTGTACAAATACCCCAAGCACAAAACCAACCCATAGAACTTTTCGCATTGAGGGGTCAAATAATGCGCGGAAGTTTACAGGGGTGTTTTTAAAGCTTTGATTAATCTCATCCATCTCCGTAAGAGCCAACTCCTCGCCTCCAATCTTTACCAATACCTCTTTTGCTAGCTCCTTTTTGTTTTTTTTGAATAAAAATCTGGGGGTTTCTGGTACAAAGAACAGTAGTATAAAAAATAGGGCGGAGGGCATTGCTCCCGTTGCGAACATCCAACGCCAGTTATCCTCTCCAATATCGCGAAGCAAATAATTGATAAGGTATGAGATCAAAATGCCCGTAACAATAAAAAGTTGGTACATGGATACCAAACTTCCCCGATACTTCGCCGGGGCTATCTCTGATATGTAAATTGGCGTTACCATTGATGCGGCCCCAACGGCTAAACCGCCAACGATTCGAGCCATGACCAATGAACTAAGGCTAGCTGCTATAGCTGACCATAATGAAGTAATCAAAAACAACAGGGCCACAAAAAAAAGAATTTTTTTACGTCCCAGTGTATCGGTCACACGCCCCACAAAGGCAGCTCCAGCAATAGCGCCGAACAACAGCGAACTGTATGCCCAACCTACCTGAATATGGCTCAGTCCAAAGGTCTTGGTGAAAAAAGGTCCCGCACCTGTTATAATTCCAATATCGAATCCAAAGAGTAAACCACCTAAAGCGGCAACCAAGCTGATAAAGAGAAGGTATTTCGGATTTTTTTGTTTCATATTACTTGATTTAATTGTCAAAAAATGTATACAGTTTCTTAGGATTTTCAAAGAACAATTTTTCGTAATGTTCGCTTAGTCCTTTGGATTCCAAAAAAGCGGGTATAGTCTTGATAAGGTAATTTAATCCGGGACTGCCCCCATAACTTTTCCAATAGGCATTTTTGGCCATGTCCATACCCAAGGTTACCTGATTTGGGTACAGCGGTAACAAATGCTCCAGCAGACGTAATGTCCAGTTGATATCTCCCTCCTTCCAGCGAAAGGCACTGTCATATTCCACTTTTACACCAATATCCAAAACCGATTTGTTATAATCTAAGTCCTTAGCTCTATCTATATGGGAAAGTACCACATGTTCCAATTTGGCACCTAATTTTTCAAAAAGTTTTGCTTGTTCCAATGCTTGTCTCCCAAAATTGGTATGGGTTAGGATGGGAGCACCAGTGGCCAAGTGCGCATTGACAACTGCATGAAAAATTTTCTCTTGATGAGAGGTTATGGGCTCATCCCCCGTTGCTAGTTTAATGAGTCCAGCCTTGTGCGATGTCCTATACGGATAGGGCCCTGAGTAGTCCAACCGGTCTATTCCTTCCTCAATATCTGCAATAAAAAGATCTGTTAGTTGGTCTTCGGAATAATGGTATCTCCAATGGTTTTCAGTATAGTAGATTTCCAAATGAATACCTGTTGGCACAATAATATTAACTTGGCTGATTTTACTTACTTCTGCTAATTTCAATACGTTCCTGCCACAGTTAGCGGGCATGGTATCTGCCACGGTTCTTCCACCGGCCAAGTAAAATGAGGTAAGCTCTTCAGATACTTTTTTTACATCATTGAGCAGAAATTCCGGATGCGAAGCCGTGGGGTAACTATCCTCTATAATAATATGCTCATGGGAATAGGTGAGACCCATTTCCGAGGAACTCTTATCTCCCAAAACCGATCTGAAGAAATCTTTGTTCATAATTTAATTATTTGCCCAACCATTACGAGAGGTGTCGGCAACCTTGTCCGGCAATTCCAAAATGGACCCATGTAGCAACAACGTATTCTGCAATACATTAATATCTATATTCTTAGCACCACTATCCGTATCCAGAGATTGGATTGCTGCGAACCCTGCGGCTTGCCCCATGCCCATAGTCTGGGCCATGGACCTGCAGGAGGCATGGGCATCGTGGCTAGCAGAAAAACAACGGCCGACTACCCAAGTATTCTGACTTTCCTTGGGAATCAATGTTCCGTAAGGAACTCCATAAGAGCCGCCATTTGGTATGTACTCCCAAAAAGTTTCCGATGTGCCATCAGCCGATTTTCGGTGATCTTCAATGGGTGCACCACAAAGCAATATTTGATCTTTAAATTGTTTGGCTGTCATGCAGTCCTCTTTGGTCAATCTGTATTCGCCATATACACGCCGGGTTTCCCGAACTCCAATCTGGTTGGAGAGGCCAATGATCTTGGCATTTTGATATCCTGAAACCTCTGCCCTAAAAAAATCTTCAAAAATGAATGCCTGCCGCCGCCCTTCAATCTCAGCCTTGGTAATACCTTCTGGATCCAAGGGGTCAAAGTCTACTACTTTCACGGCAACTGTTGAAATGCATTTGGGCTGGCACATCTCATGTGCCGAACCTTCTTTTCTCGGTAATGAATACTTGCCCGATTCATAGGACTCTTTCATTTTTTCTTTCAACATATTTTTGCCTCCAGCGGCATTGAACTCTTCCAAATCCACATTTGACATTCGGAATGTGGTGGTCATGCTCTGTGCAAGTTCAATTTTCCCCGCTTTTTCATAGGGCAATCCCGCCCAGTGGCAATAGTCAGCATCCCCAGAGGCATCTATTACCCGTTTCGCTCTAATGGAGAAAAATCCCATTCCCTTATTAAAAAAGATACAGGTTGAGATTTCTCCTGTACCTTCCACCCCTACCAAGGTAGAATGATAGATGGTCTGGACGCCCCCTTTTACCAACAACTTGTCCCAGACTTCCTTCAATTTTTCAGGGTTATAATTCACCCCTGTTCCCGCTCCGTAGGTATTGGGTCTTAAAAATATGTTTCCAGATCTATTCAATTCATTTACCACCACGTCAGGCAGACCCCCAACAATTTTTTTTGGATTTTCGGATGGTGTAAAGAACCCATAAAAAGTATCCAGCATCTGTGTGGAGGATCCTCCTGGAAAACCATATCGCTCTACAATCGTCACCTTGTATTTTCCTTTTGCAGCAGCAATTGCTGCCATAGACCCCGAACTTCCGCTACCAATGACAAGGATATCGGTCTTAAAAGATTTTGCTATTGAAGAAGAAAAGTTCATTGTCTTAGTTTTTTTGATCCCACATTTTGATATAGTTTTGCCATATTGTGGGCATGTTCATCGTAAGCTGCTTCAAATAAGTCCGCGGCTCGTTGTTCGCCAATAATTTTACCGCTACTCAATACCTTGGGCGTTTTTCCATTTTTTTGAAGGATTCCCGCAATCTCTGCTTTTAATGTATTGATGATTAATACCCCTCCCAAGGTAGATCCAGGGGCTACAGGGGTGTCCAGACCCTCTATTTTTAGCATAGCATCTCCTAAAGGAGCACCGGTATCAAGAACATAATCTGCGAAATCAATCAGTTTCTTACCATCCGCTCTTTTAGAGGTGCTACCTTCCAAGTGCATACTACTTACCAATGCCGCCACTTTTAGGTTACGCTTTTTAAACTCCTCCGCCATTTCAATAGGCACAACATTGCACCCACTTGATGAAATGATCAAGGCGGTATCATCATCATTGATATCAAAATTTCTAAGGATTCTTGCGGCTAAACCAGATACATTTTCCAAGAACATGGCCTGTCGTTGTCCGTTGCAGCCCACAACCAGATTGTGAAACGATAATGATAGCTCCACGATAGGATTGAAGCCTGGGAAAGATCCATATCTAGGCCACATTTCCTCTACGAGCATCCTACTATGTCCAGACCCAAAGATGTGCACCAATCTCCCTTTTAAGATGGATTCTGCAAATAATTTGGCCACTTCTTGAATGATAGGCTCTTGCCGTTCCACCACGGAAATAGTTTCCTTCCCTTTTTTCAGATATTGTTTTGTATAACTCATAATTCGTTTTGGTCTCTTTTTGATTTTGCAAAAAATGCTGCTCCTATAGCCCCGGCATAACCGCCATAATGGGCTTTTGTTATTTTTACCCGATGCCCTCTAGACTACCATTCATAGAGTTACATGAATTCATTTAAAGGATTGAACAGCGCATTACCGGCTCCAGTAGTGATTCCACCTCCAACGACAATCAATTCCGGGGAGAAGGTATTGGTCTTACTTTTGATCAGATCCAAAACCGTCTTTTTCCATAAATCGGGGTTGATGAACGAATCCTTGGTAAACACCTCACTCTGCTCTTGAATTTTACCATTTTCATCCAACACCACGGTCTTAATTTTGGTGCCGCCAATATCAATACCTAAATATTTTGTTCTCATATTGTTCCCTATTTATACTGACCTTCGCTAATGCTCCATCCACCGTCAACGGCCAATACTTGCCCTGTGATAAAATTGGATGAGGGGGATAGGAACATTAATACTGCATTATTGATATCTTCTGATTTTCCTGGGCGTCCACCGTCCAAGGGTTGTTTTGTCTTTAGAAAGGATCGAATATCATCATCTTCAACCGCCCTTTTTGCCATTGGCGTTTCATAAAGACTTGGTGCTATAACGTTGATGCGAATATTGTTTGATGCATAATAGGCCGCGATAGATTTTGAAAAACCAATTATGGACGATTTTGCAGCGGCATAGGCGTGAGTCACAAAGTATTTGGGAGAAGGGGAATATCCCAGTACGGACCCCATGTTCAGAATAACCCCGGGCTTTTTATTTTCAAGAAAATAATTTACCATAGCTCTATTAGAGATCATAAGGGAGGTAAGATTAAGCTCAAGGGTTTTGTTCCAGCCTTTGAGGGTAATCTTGTCTAATGGTCCATCTCCAAATTTTCTTCCACTTCCACCCGCTACGTGAAAAAGGCCTGTTATGGTACCAAACTCATTATGGGCCATTGTTATTGCTTTTTCAATGGTTTTCGGATTGGTGGCATCTCCGCTTAATACCAAGCCTTTAGGGTTCAATTGTTGTTGGGCTTTTTCACAGCTTTCCTTGTTTCTTCCGACGACCAATACTTTGGTGCCTTTTTCCTGCAAAGCTAAAGCAGCGGTAAGCCCCATCCCCGTTGTGCCACCCATGATAATGTAACTTGTGTTTTTAAAATCCATTTTTTATGTTTCTATGGTAAATTCATCTGTATTGCAATAGGTGAAGGAATACACATGAAACCCCTGCTTATTGGTCGATAACTTTCTGATGATTTCCAGTACTGGTGCACCAACTTCAATGTCAAGGCTCTTCGCCAATGATGTGGATGCAGAAATGGCCCGAAACTTTTGTGTTACCCCCGTCATCTCGATATCATAGTTAACAATTAAAGCATCGAACAATGATTTATTGATAAACGCTACGTCACCTGCACTGTGTGTTGGATTCATATAATTGTTTGCTAGACCAGCATCTATACCAGATTTAAACTCATAAGTTGAATTTTCAGATGTCTTAGATTTTGAATTTGATATCTTAGGAAGGGGAATTCGTTTTACTTTATTACTGGCTTCTTGTTTTTGTCTCGCTTTATTTCCATCAACCACACCTTGATTATATCCATCTTGATATGTGTGCTCTATTGAATTATTGACTTTAAAAGGAGGAACTGGGCTCAAACAACCAATCTCGCCAACGCAATAGCCATTCTTAAATCCATTTTCATATCCATCAATCCATTCATTTTGCCCAAAAGAAACAAGTGGAACTAACAGTAAAACAAGAAGCAGCTTTTTCATATTCTTAAATGTAAGGAAATTATAAATACCTGATTTAAAAGAAGAAGATATGCCTGTGGTTTTAAAACCCTCTGAAGTATTTATTTTAGGGGGTTTTATTTACCTAAATATTTATTGAACATATAGTTCCTATCTTTAGTAAATGTATCCCAATCATATTCTGTGTCTGCTGTTACTGTTAAAGTATATTTAGTTGGCGCTTGTGTTTCTTCATCTGGGGAACAACTATAAATTGTAAATAATAGAATAGGTATAAAAAGTAGCTTTTTCATTGTATTGGCTTTATGATATTACAATATACCAATAATAAAAAATCCTAACATATTCCCCAAGAGCTTAATATTAAATTAAAACGCATCTCATAAGAAGCTTAGAACACGATCTTTGAAATGATCAATTATTTAAAATAATAGCGTTCTATTATAGACACTTCAAAGATTCCGTATAGTTA
>Ga0302119_10001508_pt1 | contig 10450 bp, 9 predicted proteins | sample AG5_Tmax_MG_FD_203114 | JGI IMG/M metagenome (GOLD analysis project Ga0302119, IMG submission 203114) | Marine microbial communities from Western Arctic Ocean, Canada - AG5_Tmax | ecosystem: Environmental > Aquatic > Marine > Oceanic | place: Canada: Western Arctic Ocean | collected 2017-10-01
GCGCCGTCGGGTTTACAATGTCGGAATTCACCTTGAGCGCAGGCCCCTAGAGGGCTCCTGACCCAGCAATCCCCATGTCCAGCACACCAAACCGTCGGGTCGTGATCACCCACGCCCTGCGTACGCCCATTGGCCGTTACCTTGGCGCCTTCGCAGATCTTTCTGCGGCGGACCTGGGCGCGTCCCTGGTGACTGACTTGATCACGCGCTCCAAGGTCGACCCGGCTTTGGTCACGCGTCTTTATTTCGGCAACGGAAGGCAGGCCGGGGGCGGGCCCAACCTCGCCCGTCAGGTGGCAGTGCGTGGCGGCTTGGGCAATGACTGCACGGCGGTCACGGTCAATATGGCTTGCGGTTCGGGCCTTGAGAGCATCGGCCAAGCCGCGGATTGGATTCGCTTGGGCCGCGCCCGGGCAGTGGTAGCCGGTGGTGCAGAGAGCATGAGCGGGCTGCCGTTCATGCTGCCCGGTTTCCGGCGCGGTTATCGCTTGGGTCACGCCCCGGTGGTGGACGCTATGTACAAGGACGGTTTTGTTTGCCCGCTGGCTGATATGGTCATGGGCGAGACCGCAGAAAAGTTAGCCAAAGAGCGCAACCTTAGCCGCGACGAGCAAGACGGATTCGCCCTCTCCAGCCAGCAAAAAGCCGGTGCAGCCATCAATGAGGGGCGGTTTGACGCTGAAATGTCTCCGGTGACTGTGGTCAAGCGTAAGTCGACCACCGTGATCGAGGCTGACGAGCACCCACGTCCCAGCGCCACCCTCGAAGGGCTTGGCAAGCTGGCCACGGTTTTTGACGCGGAGTCCGGCACGGTCACTGCGGGCAATGCTTCGGGGATTACCGACGGAGCCGCTGGGGTGCTGCTGATGGACGAGGATCTGGCTCAAGAACAGGGCCTTGAGATCTTGGCCTATGTGGGCGAAAGCCGCGATGCGGGGGTTGATCCCACCATCATGGGTATCGGTCCGATCCCCGCGGTGCGCGCCCTAAGCGAAGCCAATGGCATGGGCGTGGGTGATTACGACCTAGTCGAGCTCAACGAGGCCTTTGCGGCCCAGGTCTTGGCTTGCAACCAGGAATTAGAAATCCCCTCCGACCGTCTGAACGTCAACGGCGGCGCGATTGCCCTTGGCCATCCTATCGGTGCAACCGGCTGTCGCATCGTGGTGACCTTGCTGCATGAGATGCAGCGCCGGGATGTGCAGCACGGTCTCGCGACCCTCTGCATCAGCGGAGGCATGGGCCTCGCCAGCGCATTCCATCGTCAACCAATCGACTGATTTTGATCACTCGACCGCTCAATACACAAACACCTCAAAGAACCAAGGAGTTGAAACCATGAATATCAAGAAAGTAGGCGTCGTCGGATGTGGCCTGATGGGCCATGGGATTGTGCAGGTTGCTGCCCAAGGTGGTTGCACCGTAATTGCTTTGGAAACCGAGCAGGCTTACCTCGACAAGGGCATCAGCCGTATCGAGAAGAGCATCGCCAAGCTGGCCTCCAAGGACGTCAAGAAAGGCAAGTTGACCGAAGATCAGGCTAAGGATTGGGCCACCGAAGTTCGGGGTCGCATCACCGGCAGCATCAACCGCGAGGACTTGGCTGATTGTGATCTGGTGGTGGAAGCCATCGTCGAAGACTTGGACGCAAAGAAGGAACTCTTTGGCGCTTTGGGCAAACTGTGCAAGGCCGAGACAATCTTCGCCTCGAACACCAGCTCCTTCCCCGTCGCGGAAATGGCGGTGGCCTCCGGCCGTCCCGAGCGTTTCGTGGGTCTGCACTTCTTCAACCCGGTGCAGCTGATGCGCCTGGTGGAAGTCGTGCGCACCGATGCGACCGATGAGGATGTTTACGCCGCGGCACGCGCCTTTGGCGAGGCCTGTGGCAAGACGCCGGTTTCCTGCAAAGATACCCCCGGTTTTGTGGTCAACCGTTTGCTTGTGCCCTACATGGTCCAGGCAATCAACATGCTCGATCGCGGAGACGCCAGTGCGGCGGATATCGATGCGGCCATGCAGCTTGGTTGTGGTCACCCCATGGGCCCTTTGACCTTGACCGATTACGTGGGCTTGGACACGACCCTTTCGATTCTCGAGGGCTGGTGCGAGCGCTATCCGAATGAGCCGGCTTTCGGGATTCCCGATTCCCTGCGATCCAAGGTTGCCGAAGGCAAACTGGGTCGTAAGACGGGTCAGGGCTACTACACCTGGGAGGGGGACAAGAAGAGCTGATGTTTGCTTCAATTCTTTTCATGCTGGCCCCCTTGGTCTCGCCCCTGGTGATCCAGGAAGGCGCAGCCGAGGTACTACAGCCCGTTACTTGGCAAGCGTCGGATCTTTGGATTGCGGGCGCACCCTTCGAGGTTAGCCTCAATATCATCGCTCCCGCCGATGGCATGCAATTGCCCCTTTGGGCGTTGACGCCGGCGGCCTTTGACGTCAACGGTAAAGCCCTGGGCAAACGCCCCAAGGGCATGATCGCCTTGGCCCCGGGCCAGGTGGTGGAGACCCGCTTTGATTTGACCGCGGCTATTGCCGGTGTGGCGCCTAAGGGGACTTTCGCCCTGGCCTGCGCCTTAACCGGAAGTGGCGCGGCGAGTCAGGTTCTGTCCCCCGTTCCCTTGGCGGAGGAACTTAACTTCATGACGATTCCTGAAGAGGAATTGGGTGGCTTTGAAGTGATCATGCTCACCAACCGTGGAGCCATGTGGTTTGAGCTCTGGCCAGAGGTCGCGCCCAATCATGTGCGCAACTTCTTGGATCTGGCGTCCACTGGTTTTTACGACGGGTCCCATTTTCACCGGGTGATTCCGGGGTTCATGATTCAAGGTGGCGGAGGTCAACCGGGCAAGGCGCCGCCGCGCAAGGTCATGGCCGAATTCAACTCAAGCAAGCACGAGGCGGGCGTTCTTTCGGCCGCGCGCTTGGGCAACGACATCAACTCCGCCACAAGCCAGTTCTTTGTGATGCACAGGAACTATCCCAGCTTGAATGGACGCTACACGCCCTATGGCAAGCTGAAGAGCGGCATGGAAGTTGTGGAGAAAATTGTGGTCACGGGTGATCCTCGTTTTTCAGCGAATACCCCCAAGGGATCGACTCCCACCACCCCTCAAAACATCATGCGCGCCATTGTTGTGCGTGCAGGACCTAGCGCTGGCGAAGCCGGCGGAAAGTAAGTAAACCAAAAAGATAAACATGAGCGACGCAAGTAAAACACAAGTCCGTTTCGAAACTGGTCATGGCGACATGCTGATCGAGTTCTTCCCGGAACTCGCCCCCAAGCACGTTGAGAACTTCATCAAGCTCGCCCAGAGCGGCTTTTACGATGGCACCAAGTTTCACCGGGTGATCCCCGGATTCATGATCCAAGGTGGCGACCCCAACACGAAGAGCCCCGAGAGCTCCAGCAACAGGTGGGGAACCGGTGGTCCCGGCAGTACCGTGAAGGCGGAGTTCAGCGACAAGCCCCACGTGCGAGGGATCCTATCCATGGCGCGCTCCCAGGACCCCAATTCTGCGGGTAGCCAGTTCTTCGTGGTGCACGGGGACGCGGCTTTCCTGGACAACAACTACACGGTCTTCGGTCAGTTGGTTGATGGTCTCGACACCCTTGACACCATTGTTGGCGGGAAGTGCAAGGCCGGTGGCGAAGGTTCTTCGCCGGTCGAGCCTGTGGAAATCACCAAGGCTCACGTGATTGTTGGGGAATGATCATGGAACTCACCAATTTGCTTTACGGAGTCGAAGGCGGCGTTGCGACTGTGACGATCAATCGCCCCGACAAGTTGAACGCCCTGAACCACCAGACTCTTCAGGAGCTGGGTCAGGTTTTTGACGCTGCTCGAGAAGACGAGAGCGTGCGCGTTTTGATCATCACCGGATCTGGCGAAAAAGCCTTTGTTGCTGGCGCGGATATTTCCGAGCTGCTCGAAGTTGCGGGTAACGGCGCTGGCGCCGCGACCCTCGCTGGCTTTGGTCAATCGATCCTCCGTAAGCTCGACAACCTGGGCAAGCCCTCCATCGCCATGGTCAACGGCTTTGCCTTGGGCGGCGGTTGTGAACTCGCCCTAGCCTGCACTCTGCGCACCGGCAGCAACACGGCGGTCTTTGGATTGCCTGAAGTTAGCCTGGGCATCATTCCCGGCTACGGTGGATCGCAACGCTTGGCGCGCATCGCAGGTCCCGGCGTGGCGCGTGAATGGATTTTGACGGGGGATATGATTCCCGCGGCCGAAGCCCATCGGGTCGGTGTCATTAACCGAATGTTTGCGCCTGAGGAACTCAAGGAGGGCACCATGAAGATGGTCAAGTCCATTTTGAAAAAGGGACCTCTGGCCCTGCAGTTCGGAATCGAAGCGGTCTTGCGTGGCTGGGACATGTCCCAGGGCGAGGGAGAGGTTATGGAAACCGAATACTTCGGCAAAGCTGCCCAGACTGCGGACATGAAAGAGGGTATGGCGGCCTTCCTCGAGAAACGCAAACCAGTTTTTACGGGCAAGTGACACGCGGGGGGGCAGAGCCTCCCCTTCAATCAAGAAGCGATAATTAAGGAAATCAATATGACTCAGGACATCGTGATCGTTGGCGGGGCGCGGACCCCCATGGCCGAATATGTCGGGACACCCGGCTTTGGCAAGTTCAAGAACATCTCGGCTATCGAGCTGGGCGCCCACGCTGCGAAGGCTGCGCTTGCGCGTAGCAAGGTTGCACCTGAGTCCATCGACCATGTGGTCTTTGGCAACGTGCTGCAGAGTTCTTTGGACGCCCTGTACGGCGCTCGTCACATCGGCCTCAAGGCTGGCGTACCCGTTCCCGTTCCCGCTCTGACGGTCAACCGTTTGTGCGGTTCCGGTATCCAGAGCATCATCAACGCGGCACAGATGATTCAACTGGGCGAGGCCACCACGGCCCTCGCTGGGGGCACAGAGAACATGTCCCAGGCGCCCTATGTGATGTATGGCGCACGGGAGGGCTTCCGCTTTGGGCAGGCGCCTGAGATGAAGGACTCGCTCTTTGCCAGTCTGCACGACCCCTACGCGGACTCGTTCATGGCCCAGACTGCTGAGGCCATCGCCAAGCGCCTTTCGATTACCCGTGAGGACCAGGATGCCTATGCATTCCGCAGTCACGAACGGGGTGCCGCCGCCGTGCAAGAGGGCCGCTTTGCGGAAGAGATCGCGCCCGTCGTGATTCCCACACGCAAAGGCGACATTACCGTGGACGCGGATGATCACATTAGGCCCGGCACCACCGTCGAAGGGCTCGCTCGCTTGCGCGCGGCCTTTGGCAAGGAAGGTACGGTCACCGCTGGCAACGCCAGCGGCATTGTCGATGGAGCCGCCGCCGTCGTGGTCACGACCGATGAACACGCCCGTTCCCAAGGTCTGAACACCCTGGCCGTGATCCGCGGCTGGAGCTACGTTGGTGTCGATCCCAAAGAGATGGGCATCGGCCCCGTGCCCGCGATCCAGCAGTTAATGGAGAAGAGCGGCCTTGCTCTGGATCAAATCGACCGCTTTGAGATTAACGAAGCATTCAGCGCCCAGTATCTGGGCTGCGAAAAGGAGCTTGGGCTCGACCGTGACCGATGCAACGTCAACGGCGGAGCGATCAGCTTGGGCCACCCCCTCGGGGCAACTGGCACGCGCTTGATCTTGAGCTTGGCGTTGGAACTGGGACGCAGTAAAAAACGCTACGGCGTTGCTTCCGCCTGCATAGGCGGCGGTCAAGGCATTGCCATGCTGATCGAGAACACGTCCCTCTAGGAGAACCACTGTGAACCCTTTGATCCACAATGCCGCCAATGGCGGTCGCTTCGTTCGTTTAACACCGGGCAAGCGCGTGCTGTTCCTAACCAAGGACCCGGAGATTATCCGCGCACAGTTGCGTGGTGAGCTCGACTTGCGCATGGAGGATGTCAAGCCGGAAGACTTGCTCGATGACATCAACACGGACACGATGACTCCTGCCTGGGTGTGCTTCCGCCATCGGCCCGAAGAGCTTGCTCTTGACGCCTATGCGGGATTGCTGGACGATCAGGGCAAGCGAGTGTTCGAGACCCGCGACCTGATCAATGGAAACTTTGAAGTGATCGTCTCGGGGCACCGCAAAGGCACGGGTTCGAGTCGCGAAACCGCGCCCCAGGCCGAACGCTGGAGTGGCGTGCGCTTGGTGATCGCTAGTTCATTCGCACCGATTCACGAGCGCAACAACTTGAACCTCGGGCAGCTGATGGGTGGCCACGACGTGTTGCGTCGCCTGCAGGCGGGCAAGGACATCCCCTTGGAGGAACTGATTGGTCATTACGACCCGGTAACCCAAGTGATGCTTGAGGCCGGCGGCCTGTTCCCCTTTGCTGCGAAATTCCGTGCAGGCGATGTCAAAGTTATGCCTCCCAGTACAGGAGCTCGGCCTATGAACATCGCCGAGAAGATTCTGGCCCGGCAAGTGGTTGGCGGTACGCCCGACCAGGCGGTGCAACCAGATGATATCTGCCTTGTGAATGTGGACGGCGGTTACAGCCACGAGTTCACCACCGCCCAGGTGCATCACTTCTTGGAGCAGGAGTACGGCGCTGACTACGAGGTGGTCAACTCCGATAAGTTCGCGATTTTTGAGGACCACCTGCTGTACGCAACAGGCGTCGAGCGCATGCGTCCCTTTGAATCCCAGATCCAAACCCTTCGCGATCTGCAAAACGACTTTCAGAAGCACTCCGGCGTGCGTGATTACTCCGCCGAAGACGGAGTGAGCCCCGGCATTTGCCACGAGGTTGCACGGGAAGAATTCGTCGACCCAGGTGATTTCATCCAGGCCACTGACAGCCACACCTGTATGGGTGGTGGTTCCAACGCCTTGACTTGGGGTGTGGGTGCCACGGAATACGCCGCGTTGATTCACTCGGGCTTCACCACGGTCGAAGTCCCCGAGTCCATCCGGTTCGAATTGGTGGGTGAGCTCGATCCGGGATGTACCGCTAAGGACGTGATTCTGGAAATCCTGAACACCTACGCCAAACAAGAGGACACTCTGAACCGGGTGATGGAATTCGGCGGTCCCGGACTTTCATCTCTTTCTCCGGATGAGCGCGCCACCCTCTGCAATATGGCCACCGAGTGCAGCGCCCGTTCGGGTGTTTGTGAAGGGGACCGTGCTCTTGCGGAGTGGGTCGTCGATCACCGGGAGGGCTTGACCATTGAACAGGTCGAGGCCATGTTCGTCTTCCCGGACAAAGGTGCCACCTATACCGGTGGAATTCACACTGTGGACCTCGGCGTGATCCGTCCCATGGTGGCCGAACCTGGGGATCCTACCTACGGAAAACGTATTGAGGAACTGGCCACCGTGCCCATCGACATCGCCTATGGAGGATCTTGCACCGCCGGCAAGGAAGACGATTTCGACTTCTATGCGCGCGTCTTGCAGGATGCTCTCGACCACGGGCGTAAGGTCGCGGACGGTGTGCAGATGTATGTGCAGTACGGCTCTAAAACCGTTCGGGCCTATGCCCAGGCCAAGGGCTACGATGCGATTTTCAAGGCTGCCGGAGTGACCGTCATCGACCCCGGTTGCGGGGCATGTATCGGTTGTGGCCCCGGCGTTTCCGACAACGCGGACCAGACGACCGTCAGCGCGATCAATCGCAATTTCAACGGGCGCAGCGGCCCTGGCCGTTTGTATTTGGCCTCACCCTTGACCGTTGCGGCTTCCGCTGTGATGGGTCATATTGCTTCTTACCGTCCGGGCATGTTCGCTTCGGCCACCGCCTCATCCGAGGCTTGAATCCTGAACAAGAAATCTCCCATGGCTACCCACGACATTGCGATTATTCCCGGCGACGGTATCGGGCCCGATGTGACCGCTGAGGCATTCAAGGTTGTCGACGCGGCAGCTGAGGTATTCGGTTTCGAACTGAACAAGACCCATTACCCCTTCGGTAGTCAGCACTTTTTGGACACGGGTGAGATCTGGCCCGATGCGGATTTTGAAGAAGTCAAGGGCATGGGCGCCCTGTACCTCGGAGCCATCGGTGACCCGCGCATCGAAGTGGGCAAGATGGAGTTTGGTATCATCGCCAAGGCGCGGTTTGACCTGGACCTGTACCTGAACATACGTCCGATCAAACTCTATGACGAACGCCTTTGCCCCCTGAAGGGTAAGGGTCCCGACGATGTGGACATGGTCATCATTCGCGAGAACACCGAAGGCGCCTACACCGGCATGCATGGTTTCGCGCACAAGGGTCAGAGCTTAGAAGTCGCCACCCAGACCATGGTTTGGACCCGTGCCGGCGTGGAACGCGCCGTGCGCCATGCCTTTGAAATGGCCCGCGCCCGCGGCGGCCGTAAGCATGTGACTTTGATCGACAAGGCCAATGCTCTGCGCGCCCAAGATATTTGGACCCGCGTATTTGCTGAGGTTGCTTCCGATTATCCCGACGTCACCACCGGCCACGACTACATCGACGCCGCTTGCATGCGCATGGTGGATACTCCCGAGGACTACGACGTGGCGGTGACCAGTAATCTCTTCGGGGATATCATCACCGACCTCGGTGCCATGCTCCAAGGAGGCCTCGGCATCGCCGCTTCCGGAAACATTCATCCGGGCAAAGTCAGCCTTTTCGAACCGATCCACGGTTCGTTCCCCGAGGCCGCCGGTAAGAACCTAGCCAGCCCGATCGCCGCGATCCTTGCTGGTTCCATGATGCTCGACTACTTGGGCGAGCAAGAAGCCTCCAGCGCCATCGAGAACATGGTCATCGATCTGTTCAAGTCGGGCCGCCTGAAAGGCGTCGGTGCTGGGGATCACGGCACAAACGAAGTGGGCGACATGGTTGCCGCCGAAGTGCGCCGCGTGGGCACGCCAGGCTGATGGCATAGGGCGAACCGTGACCCCTTCCCCCTTCGTCTGGGACTTTGGATACGGTCTTCGCCCTGAATACTAGGATAGGGGGACCATGAGGAGGTCACCGTTTGGTCCCGAACGGATTGCTGACCCCGCTCCCGGGAGTCTGCTTCCCTCTCGCTTTGTGGGCGTCCTGGACTCCACAGGTAGTTCACAGGTTAGCCTAGGCCTGAGGGATCTCCCCCGTTCGAGACCCGGTTTTTGCAAGTGCAGGGGCCTTTGCTAGGCATCACGAGCTAGGCCTCGGCGCCCAGTTGGTCTGTGATTTTCGACGATGCTTGGTAAGGACGGGAGACGATGATTTTCATTCCCATTTTGGGCATTGCCGGTTAGATTTTGGGCATTGCCGGTTAGGCTGACTCTGGTATAGGCCCCGTCACATCACGTTCCTCATTCTTTCCATGTTCAGCTTGTCGATCTACTGCCGCCGCACTCTGAACACGATCCCGCCTAGCGTGGACGAGCGATTGGCAGTTGATAAGCCCCTCACGTCCGCCGCAGGAAGTGTTGGGGCTTTTTCTGTGGCTGCTCGTAGTGCTGGAGAATTCGCATGAAGTTGAAGGTGGCTATCGGCGCTCTAGCCTGGGCTCTTCTGATTTCAGTCATGCATGTCCATCTCAACATCGGCTGGGGATCTTTTTCTGATCGGATCGCAGTCATGCGGGGTCAACAGCGCGCAGAGTTGATGATTGGTTTTCTGCCCGTGACATGACACCTGACCTGCCCCGTTACCAGTTGGGTGACAGAAAACTCCACCAAAGGCACGCTCTTTCAGAGCATTAAATTCACCGACTGGCCCACGGTCAAGGAAGCCCTGATCTCGAAGGATGTGGGGGGTGTGTTCATCCTCGCTCCCATGGCCATGCAGCTCGTGGCGGATGGGGTGCCCATCAAGGTGGTCTACCTGGGCCACCGGGATGGCACGGCGATCGTGGTGGGAAAGGATTCCAACATCTACGACTTTGGGGATCTGGCCGGCAAGACCGTGGCTATTCCCAGTCGTTACGCCAATCAAAATGTGCTCATGCACCGCCTGATGCGGGAATGGAACATGGCCGAGAACTCGATCGACTTGCGCGAAGTGCCTCCACCCGAGCACCCAACCGCGCTCTTGGCTGGCGCCATTGACGCCTACATTGTGGGCGAACCTTTTGCTGCCAAAGCGGAAGTGGATGGCTTTGGGCGCGTGCTCTATCAAGCCAGCGAACTTTGGCCGGATTTCATTTCCTGCGTGCTGGTGGTACGCCAGGAATTGATCGACGAGCAGCCGGAGCTGATCCAAGAGCTCGTTGAGGGTATCGCCAAGTCTGGCAAGTGGCTGGATGAAGACTTGGAGCATCGCCTGGACGCGGCGGAAGTTGCGGGTAAGCGTTACTACTTCCAACCTCCCGAGTTGCTCAAGCATGTGCTTTCCAAACCTCCGGACCGTGTGCGCTACACCCGCTTGACGCCTCTCAAGGAAGAATTCGACGAGATCATGGAGCTTGCCTTCGAGATCGGCGTTCTCTCCCGGCGCGTGGCGTTTGAGGAATATGCCGAT
>Ga0302119_10001509_pt1 | contig 10449 bp, 11 predicted proteins | sample AG5_Tmax_MG_FD_203114 | JGI IMG/M metagenome (GOLD analysis project Ga0302119, IMG submission 203114) | Marine microbial communities from Western Arctic Ocean, Canada - AG5_Tmax | ecosystem: Environmental > Aquatic > Marine > Oceanic | place: Canada: Western Arctic Ocean | collected 2017-10-01
CGACTGGCTGATTTCCCGCCGGGTCGAAAACGCAAATTTCTTTGTCCAAAACGGAGTTTTCCGCATGGCTCTCACCGGTCCGGCAGGTGAAATCATCACCTACTCAGGGACTCCTCGTCTCTGATAGTTTCAACAACGCAATCTCCATGAAAACGAATCTCAAACCCGGCTACGTGTCCATCTTAGCCGTCGTCTCTCTCTCTGCGGTCATGCTCCTGATGCTCACTGCCTCATTCCGCTTCTCGATTCAAAATCAGGAAGTTCAGAAGAAATCCCAAATGCGCATCGACTATACGAGCCGAGAACAGGCTCTCCTCAGGAGCCTCCTCACCGGAGCTCCAATTGGCGCGATGCTGAACATGATGGAGAATTCCGACAGCAGAAAATGGGAAGCCAAGACCCGCTGGCGCTCGATTTTCGAGTATGCCCGAAAATTGGCTGACGGCGAGTATTCACTAGACGATTCGATCGCCGCAGGTCTTGGCCTAAATGGAAACACCCACTCTGGAAACACCGGAAACGGCTCCCAAGATCACATCAAATATTCGATCGATGCTGTCAAACCACAGCCCGCCACTGATTGGTTCTACATCAACGCGGGCCTGAACGGCACTACTGCACTCCTTGGAAACGGACTTCCCGAGTCTCTCGCACTCTCCGATTTCAAAGTGGAGAAACTGGACCGAGACCGCCCAATCATCACTTTCAGGAAGACCTATTCAAACGGCGATCAATATAAACTCATCCCCTACCCCAATATTCACTTCGGATATATCACGCAGGGAAAAAACTTCTTGGCCAAGAGAAACTGGTGGGCCTTTTCCATCACCTCCGGATCCAAATCCAAGGCCGCAACAGGAGTTGAGACCAAGACCAAGAACTACGTTCTATCGATCTACGAAGTTCCATCCCAGTTGGCACTTGGCAGCACCGCGACCACTTTCCTCGGAAAACACGAAGACGGATCAGCCTGGAGAAACATCAACATCGACGGTGGCGTCTTCGCAAGAAAGGTCACCACCGAAGGCTCCGTCACCCTTGATTGGCTTTCAAGTCGAGAGGGGATCTCAATGACCGAGAACTCCTCCATCGGAGGCGTCAGGCCTGATAATTTCAGCGGAAACCTGCCATCTCGTGAGAAACACGAAGCGGACACTGGCAACTTTTTCCCTTTGTCCAACTCTTCAGATTCTGGGCTCGTCGCCTTTCTCCCAATCACCCGAGGTGCGGCTGCCTTTGATGATTTGGAATACACCACTGACAACAACCGTGCCTCCCCCACAAGCTGGAACTACTACAGCAGGCCGGCCCTCCAGACGGTCATGAAGCTTCGAGTAGAAGATGTCATCTCGTTGGACAATCCAACTCCAACTTCAATCTCCTTCACCTACATGAAGGGCGGCATGGCCACGAAAGAAACCTTCGATCGAGGAAACAACTGGCCAACCGAAAATTCTGCTGAAGGGGCGAGGTTTCCCTTTCAATTGGAAACAACCCAGATCGGTCGGCAGGCCATCACGGTTTATGTTGATCGCCTCACCTCTTTTCTCGCCGCAGCCGGCGCGGACTCCCTCGCGATCAACAACTCGCTCATGGTCAATGCGAACTACCGCGACAATGTAACCATCAACAAGCCGAACATTCCAAGTCTCTCCAGCGACATTTCCCTCGTTCTGCGCGGCACCAAGGACCTCACTCCATTCCCGACCGGATTCTCATTAGTGACCCCATTCAGAATGTACCTCGCGAACGATGTCAACATCGTCTCCAATGGAGTAGACTCCGGGGAGAACAAGATCTTCCCCCCGCTCTCCCTCTTCGCTCCTGAAAAGCGATTCGGTGTGAGGGAGGACGCCATTAACATCGAGTTCAAAGGACAGATCAATCACATCGGCAACAACAGATCCTCGGATGTGCGCCTCATGGATCTGCGCTCCGGAGTCAACGACGAAGTGATCTCCGACCACATCCAAGCCGATCTTCACTCAATTTCCGATCTCTCCCAACTTCCTCCAATCAATCAGATGAACTGGTTGGTCGTAATTGAAGAGTTCTGGCCGCCGCCAATAAAACTGGGCCACGTAAAGTGAGAGGATCTGGTGGATGCGCTCATGGTTGTAGTCCTCTATCCAGCGCCACACCCCTTCCTCCAGCTCCGGCACATTGCGGTAATCCTTCAGGTAGATCTCCTCGCACTTCAGGTTTCGCCACAAACGCTCGATGAAGACGTTGTCCATCCAGCGACCGCGACCGTCCATGCTGACCTTCGACCCCATTGCCTCTACAGCTTCGATCCATGCCTCGCTGGTGAACTGGCATCCTTGATCGGAACCGAGCGGAGCGAGATGGATAGGAGCGAAGCGACGTATCCCGGAGAGAGGCGACCGGCTGGGAGCATCAAATGTCCGTGCACCACACCTGATCGGGACGATCCACCGTCAGATCCCGTAAAAGATAAGAATCCTTCCGATCTCCTGCGTCCGGAATGCTCGTCTTCGGTTTCGGAGCATCCACCTCCATCCCCATCACTCTCATGAGACGCCGGACTCGCTTGCGACCCACGGGCCAGTCTCGCTTTCGAAGTTCGCAAACCAGCTTGCGCTGGCCGTAATGCGGCCCGCGGGTGTGAACCTCGTCGAGATCGCGCATGATCTCCTTATCTTCGCCGTCGAGCTTCGGGCGCGTCCCCAATCAATTGCGATTCACCTCCAGCAGGGCGCACTGGTGACGGACCCTGAGCTCGGGATGATTCTTCTCAATCATGGCTTTTCGTTCCGATCGATCCCGAGCTCCACGCATTTTTTTCGAGGAACTCCTTCTCAATGACGAATTGTCCCACCTTGCGCTCCAGACCGGCCTGGGCGCGCTCGGTCTGCGCGGCCTCGGCCTTCGCATCGGATTTCGAGCCGAACACCTCCGGTAAGCGTTCCTGCAGTTCCTTCTTCCAGGTGCTCACCTGAACGGGATGGATCCCCTCATCCTGAGGGATCTGGCTTCCCTTCAATGCCTCCAGGGCGACTCGCGCCTTGAATTGATTCGCTTCGCTCACCCTGTGGGCAGTCCTCCGGACCGTCTATCTCCGCTATGCTCCGGTTCAGCACTGTGGATTCTTTTCTTTTTGCTTCACGGTTTGTTGGTTGGCTACGCAACCCCCAAATCCTACCGCCTCACAACAATCCCCCTGTCTCCGAATTCGGGGACCACTTCACATGCTCCCTATGTCGGGATCCCATGAGCCCTCCCGCCAAGAAAAAGAGCCCGGCTCCTTCTTTCGAAGAAGCCGGGCAAATACCTGGCAACGACCTACTCTCGCGGGGCCTTTCGCCCAACTACCATCGGCGCGGCAGCGTTTCACTTCCGGGTTCGGAATGGGACCGGGTGGTTCCACTACGCTCTGGCCACCAGAGGCCGTGCTTCGCTTTGTTTCTCATCAAAACGCGGCCTCCGGGTACCAAATGCCGCTCTCTGACATCCATGTGAAGAATTCAATTTCAAGTTCTCGATCTGAATTAACCTGGTCCGTCTAGTCCTTGAAATTCCCGATCTCAAGAGAGAAGGAATCAAGCCTATCGGATGATTAGTACTGGTGAGCTGAATGCATTGCTGCACTTACACCGCCAGCCTATCAACGTGGTGGTCTACCACGATCCTCAGGGAAAATTCATCTTGGGAGGAGCTTGGCGCTTAGATGCTTTCAGCGCTTATCTCTTCCGCACTTAGCTACCCAGCCGTGCTCTTGACAGAACAACTGGAACACCAGAGGTGCGTCACTTTCGGTCCTCTCGTACTAGAAAGTGAACCCCTCAATTTTCCTACGCCCACAGAGGATAGAGGACCGAACTGTCTCGCGACGTTCTGAACCCAGCTCGCGTGCCGCTTTAACCGGCGAACAGCCGGACCCTTGGGACCTTCTCCAGCCCCAGGATGCGACGAGCCGACATCGAGGTGCCAAACCGCGCCGTCGATATGAACTCTTGGGCGCGATCAGCCTGTTATCCCTAAGGTACCTTTTATCCGTTGAGCGACGGCAATTCCACATTCAACCGCCGGATCACTAAGGCCTACTTTCGTATCTGCTCGACTTGTAGGTCTCACAGTTAGGCGGGCTTGTGCCTTTACACTCAACACGCAGTTACCAACTGCGCTGAGCCCACCTTCGCGCTCCTCCGTTACTCTTTGGGAGGATACCGCCCCAGTAAAACTGACCGGCTGCCAGGGTCCCCCGGCCGGATAACGGCTCGGGGTTAGATCATCCAATACCAAAGGGTGGTATCTCACTGGCGGCTCCATGACGTCCTAAAACGCCACTTCAAAGCCTCCCACTTATGCTGAGCATTGAAATCAAATAAACAGTAACAGCTTACAGTTAAGGTCTATAGGGTCTTTCCGTCCTTCTGCGGGTAACCGGCATCTTCACCGGTGTTACAATTTCACTGAGCTCCTGGTTGAGACAGCGCCCAACTCGTTGCACGATTCGTGCAGGTCGGAACTTACCCGACAAGGAATTTCGCTACCTTAGGACCGTTATAGTTACGGCCGACATTCACCAGGACTTGGGCTCGGAGCTTCGCCACAAGGGCTAACACCTTACCGTAATCTTTTGGCATTGGTCACGTGTCACATCGTATACGTCGACTTACGTCTTAGCACAATGCTGTGTTTTTGCTAAACAGTCGGTTGGGCCATTTCACTGCGGCCCCCCAAAAGGGGGCACTCCTTATCCCGAAGTTACGGAGCTATTTTGCCGAGTTCCTTAACCAGGTTTCACTCTTGCGCCTTGGTATACTCTACCCACCCACCTGTGTCGGTTTACGGTACGGGCTCCTTAGCATATGCTGGGGCTTTTCTTGGCAGTTAGTCTGGTGATACGAATTGGCCGTAGCCGCATCTCGGAATTCAATAACCTAGTCACTTTTCTAACCGCGTCCCCCCAGTTTAAGGGTCGGAGGTGCAGGAATATTGACCTGCTTTCCATCGCCTACGCCTATCGGCCTCGGCTTAGGTCCCGACTAACCCCGGGACGAAAAACGTTGCCCGGGAAACCTTGGGTTTACGGCGGACCGGGATTTCACCGGTCTTATCGTTACTCATGTCTGCATACTCACTTCCCAGCGCTCCAGGGTCAGTCGCCATCACCCTTCGCTGCACTGGGAACGCTCTCCTACCACGCCATCCTAATGGATGACATCCAGAGCTTCGGTAGCACGCTTATCGCCAATCATTTTCGGCGCAGAGTCTCTCGATGAGTAAGCTGTTACGCTTTTTTTAAATGGTGGCTGCTTCTAAGCCAACATCCTCACTGTCTATGAGACTCTACCTCCTTTCCACTTAGCGTACTTTAGGCACCTTAGCTGCTGATCTGGGCTGTTTCCCTTTCGACAATGAAGCTTATCCCCCACTGTCTCACTGCTACGCTCCACCGGACGGTATTCGGAGTTTGATAGGGGTTGGTAGGCGGGTATGCCCCCTAGCCCTTTCAGTGCTCTACCCCCGTCCTTCAGCACGTAACGCTGCACCTAAATGCATTTCGGAGAGAACCAGCTATCACGGGGTTTGATTAGCCTTTCACTCCTACCCACAGCTCATCCGAGCGTTTTTCAACACACAACGGTTCGGTCCTCCACGTGATTTTACTCACGCTTCAACCTGGCCATAGGTAGGTCACCTCCGCTTCGGGTCTACCCCCTGCAACTAAACGCCCTATTCGGACTCGCTTTCGCTCCGCCTCCGTTCCAAAAGAACTTAAGCTTGCCACAGAGAGTAACTCGCAGACTCATTAAGCAAAAGGCACGCCATCACAAGACAAGCTTGCTCTGACACCTTGTAGGCATAGGGTTTCAGGTTCTATTTCACTCCGCTCGCAGCGGTACTTTTCACCTTTCCCTCACGGTACTGGTTCACTATCGGTCGCCAACTAGTATTTAGCCTTATCCCGTGGTCGGGACAGATTCACGCAACGTTTCACGTGTGCTGCGCTACTCAGGAACTCCCTAGGGCCTCATCTGGTTTCGGTTACGGGTCTGTCACCCTCTTTGGAGCTATTTTCCAAAAGCTTCACCTACCTTCCGAGGTCCCACGTCGGGGTCCTACAACCCCAGGGCCAAAGACCCTGGTTTGGGCTCTTCCGCTTTCGCTCGCCACTACTTACGGAATCACATTCGTTTTCTTTTCCTCCGGTTACTGAGATGTTTCACTTCACCGGGTATTGCGTATCCATCCCTATTTTATTCAGGATGGAACGACTCCATATTACTAGAGCCAGGTTACCCCATTCGGAAATCTCCGGTTAATAGCGCCTGTGTGCGGCTTACCGAAGCTTATCGCAGCTTATCACGTCCTTCATCGCCTGTTGGCACCAAGGCATTCACTCTATGCCCTTATCTGCTTGATTCCTATTCTCGAAATCAGCTGCGAAACCGGCTGCTTAAAACCGGCCTCGCGAAATTTGCCGTATAATACTGCTTACGCAGTATATACTAAAAAGGTCGAGTCATTCCAAGGACTGCAAGACAGACTCAGTTGATTTGAATTTCTTCAAATCGATCAAATCGATTATTTTTGCAGAACTTTAGAAAGAATCTTCACATGGATGTCAAAGAGCGGCCAAAAAATGGTTCCTTCAGGGTTGGAAATCCAGGAAGAGGGATGGTGGGCCAGGCTGGACTTGAACCAGCGACCCCGCGCTTATCAAGCGCGTGCTCTAACCAACTGAGCTACAGGCCCCTTTATCGGTAGTCGGTAGTCAGTGGCCGATAGTTAGTAGATACTGTCTACCGTCTACAGCCAACCGAAGTGGAGGCAAGGAGACTCGAACTCCTGACATCCTGCTTGCAAAGCAGGCGCTCTACCAACTGAGCTATGCCCCCTCATATTGGATCATGAAAAGATAAAAACTAAATTGTGCACTGCATGAATTCTCAAAATCAACACAAGTAAAAGATCGAGTATTACAGGTTTGCCTTCGCTTTCGCTCCAGCGGGTGCCGCCTGATAGGTTCATCCTACCAGGGACGGCATCGACCTACGCCCTCGGTTAAATATTGAGGGCATTACTCCGTAGAAAGGAGGTGATCCAGCCGCAGGTTCCCCTACGGCTACCTTGTTACGACTTCATCCCAGTTACCAGCTACACCTTAGGACACTGCTTCTCCGAGGAGTTAGCGCATGTACTTCGGGTGCGACCAGCTTCCATGATGTGACGGGCGGTGTGTACAAGACCCGGGAACGTATTCACGGCTCCGTTGCTGATGAGCCATTACTAGCGATTCCGGCTTCATGGAGGCGAGTTGCAGCCTCCAATCCGAACTGGGCCCAGTTTTACAGATTTCCTCCACCTCGCGGTCTCGGTTCTCATTATACTGGGCATTGTAGTACGTGTGCAGCCCCAGGCGTAAGGGCCATACTGACTTGACGTCGTCCCCACCTTCCTCCCAGTTGATCTGGGCAGTCTGAACAGAGTCCCCACCATTACGTGCTGGCAACAGTTCACAGGGGTTGCGCTCGTTGCTGGACTTAACCAAACATCTCACGACACGAGCTGACGACAGCCATGCAGCACCTGTGCATCGTCCGGCCGAACCGACCCCTCCTTTTCGGGAGGGTATGACGAGCATGTCAAGCCTGGGTAAGGTTCTTCGCGTTGCATCGAATTAAGCCACATACTCCACCGCTTGTGCGGGTCCCCGTCAATTTCTTTGAGTTTTAGCCTTGCGGCCGTACTTCCCAGGCGGTGCGCTTAACGCGTTAGCTCCGGCACAGAAGGGGTCGAATCCTCCCACACCAAGCGCACACCGTTTACTGCCAGGACTACAGGGGTATCTAATCCCTTTCGCTACCCTGGCCTTCGTATCTCAGCGTCAGTAAATGTCCAGTAACTCGCCTTCGCCACGAGTGTTCCTCTCGATATCTACGCATTTCACTGCTACACCGAGAATTCCAGTTACCCCTCCATTACTCTAGCGCGGGAGTATCGGATGCAGTTTCCGGGTTGAGCCCAAAGATTTCACATCTGACTTTCCGCGCCGCCTACATACTCTTTACGCCCAGTGATTCCGAACAACGCTTGGGACCTTCGTATTACCGCGGCTGCTGGCACGAAGTTAGCCGTCCCTTCCTCTTCTGGTACTATCAACCTTGCACGCTATTAACGAACAAGGCTTACTCCCAGATGACAGGAGTTTACAATCCGAAGACCGTCATCCTCCACGCGGCGTTGCACCATCAGACTTTCGTCCATTGTGAATGATTCTCGACTGCTGCCACCCGTAGGTGTCTGGACCGTGTCTCAGTTCCAGTGAGGCTGATCGTCCTCTCAGACCAGCTACCCGTCGTCGCCTTGGTGAGCCGTTACCTCACCAACAAGCTGATAGGCCGCGAGCCCATCCTAAAGCGATAGCCGAAGCCACCTTTGGTCCGAAGACCACATGCGGTATTAATCTCCCTTTCGGAAGGCTATCCCCCACTTTAGGGTAGGTTGCTCACGTGTTACGCACCCGTCCGCCACTGTCACTCTAATTAGCAAGCTATTCAGAGATCTCGTTCGACTTGCATGTCTTATCCACGCCGCCAGCGTTCGTTCTGAGCCAGAATCAAACTCTCCGTAGAAATTTTGATTGGCTATGATCGCTGTTCAAAGCAATTGCCAAAATTGACCTACCGGGGGGTTTTGAAACCTTCCCGGCCCTGCGCATCAGATGATCCAACACGCAGCACACAATTTAGCTTTATCTTCTCATCCCACTGATTTTTTTGTGGTGGCACGGATTGTGCAACCACGGCGCAAAAATCTGCGGGACCAACACTGTTAAAGAGCTTTTCATCGCGGGGACAATAAAGCCGATCGGACTCTCGTCGCGATCGACCTTATGTTTGTCTCTCACGTGCCGCTTCGCGCGGCGGGCGGGAGAATAGCTGGGAAAATCCGTGCGTCAACTGGTTTCCGTGCTTTTTTCGGAGGTATTTTGGAAGTCCGTTTTAGTGGCTCTCGCCCCCTATTTATAGGACTCCAAGCAGCGGTGTGATCGCTGGTGCCGTGCAATGCTACCCTTCATGATCGTTAAGTTTCGCGCAAATTTCCAACTCCACAATCAATCCCCCTTCGTTCCGATTGCGCGCTCGGATCCGTCCGCCCAATCCTTCCACGCAGGTTTTCGCGATCGCGAGTCCAAGACCTGCTCCCCCCGCCTCTCGAGTGCGCGCGCGCTCTGGTCGAGAGAAGGGTTCAAAAACCTTCTCGATCCACTCCTCGGGAATCCCAGGGCCATGGTCCCGAACTTGGATTGAAGCCGTGTCACCCTTCACCTCCGCACAGAGCTCAATGGGCCCTGCCTCTCCCGCATAGCGATTGGCATTGCGAACCACATTGGCCAGCGCACGACGCAATAGGTCCCGGTTGGTCGTGATCTGCAGATCCGGCGCAGCATCGATCTTGAAGACCGCGCCCTGCCCCTCTCGACCTGCCACTTCCTCCAGCAACTCCGCCAGGCCAACCTCGTGGGCCGGCAAGGCGGCGGGGGCGATCGAGGCCTTCGAGAAATCCAGCAGTTCATTGACCAGCTGCGAGAGTTCTTCCGCCTCTTCATGAATCGAGTTCAGGTTCCCATGATTCTCCTCCGGAATCTTGCTCTCCAGCACTCCCACCGACATGCGCAGCCGCGCCAGGGGCGAGCACAGCTCGTGCGCGATATCGCCCAGAAATCTCTTTTGCCCCTTCAAGTAGTCGTCAAGGCGATTAGCCATGCTTTGCACTGCGCGACTCAATCGGCCCAGTTCATCGGTGCGCCGCGATGCCACCTCGACATCGAAGTTCCCTTCCGAGATCGATTCCGCAGCACTCGTGAGGCGACGCAAACGGCGCGACACCCTTCCTACGAAGGGGAGCCAGATCAGGGCGGATACCAAGAGCACGCCCACGATCACCCACAACCACGGCCGCCAGTCGTAGAAGATCTCGTTTCCTCCCAAGGTCTCTGATGAGGCCACCACCAAACCATCCGGGGGATGCCTGTATTCGCGGTTTCCCAGGGAAACCATGGCCGCCGCCCAGTAACGTTTGGGATTTCCAGCCTTGCCCACATAAAAAACGCGCACGATGCGTTCGGAGCCACCCTCGGTGCCGTTGTCAATGCCAGCCGGTCTCTCCCGATCCTCCAAGCCCGGGCCGCGCAGTCGCGATGGCCTGCCCAGCCCATCCGGAGGATCGCGATCTCGATTTCGTGGCGGAGGGCGAAATTCGCCCTCCGACCCGAGCCTGGTCGGTCCAGGGCGGCCACCTTCGGCCTCCTCATCGCCGCGCCGACGGGGTCGCGGCGCTTGATTGAGGCGCTCACGAAGCGGGAATCTTTGCTTCAGCGACTTCTGGAGCTCCTCCGGCAGCTCTAAATCCTCTCCTTCCAGAATGATTCTCCCCTCCGGTCGATAGATGGAGAACTCAACCCCATAAACCTTGTCA
>Ga0302119_10001517_pt1 | contig 10427 bp, 6 predicted proteins | sample AG5_Tmax_MG_FD_203114 | JGI IMG/M metagenome (GOLD analysis project Ga0302119, IMG submission 203114) | Marine microbial communities from Western Arctic Ocean, Canada - AG5_Tmax | ecosystem: Environmental > Aquatic > Marine > Oceanic | place: Canada: Western Arctic Ocean | collected 2017-10-01
CTTTTCGGAATGGCGCCGCAGGTCATGGGTGCCCGGGGCGGGCCTCTTCTGGCAGGTCGGACACGACGACGGGATGGAGTTCAACATCGCGAGCCGCCAAACCAAGAACATCCTCTCCGGCGCTCCGAGTTACCGTCCCAGCTTCAACAGCTACATGTGGGCCGATGCCCGCGCCCTCGCCAAGATCGCAGCCCTCACCGGAGATCACAAATCGGCCCAAGACCACACTCTCACGGCCTCGAACCTGAAGGCCGTGCTGCAGAAAAAACTCTGGGATCCGAAGCGCGAATTCTTCTTCCCCATGTTTCGCGACGACGAGGAAGACAAGGATGGCAACAAGGTCAAAAAGAACACCCTCATCTATCAGAGCGGAAAGTTCGCCGGCAGCAAACACGGTCGCGAGGAAGCGGGCTATGTCCCGTGGAGTTTCAACCTCCCCGATCCCGGATATGAGGCAGCCTGGAAGTTCCTCATGGATCCCGACTACTTCTATTCCGAATTCGGCCCCACCACCGTGGAGCGCCACGACCCCCTCTTCCTTCTGCAAAACAGCTGTTGCTGGTGGAGCGGTCAGTCCTGGCCCTTCGCCACCACACAGACCCTCAAGGGCCTCGCAAATCTCCTCCACCACTACAAGCAGGAGGAGATCTCGCGCGCAGATTACTACAAACTTCTGCACAACTACGCCCGCTCTCAACGCAAGAACGGAAAACCCTACATCGCGGAGGCTCTTCATCCCGACACCGGATCGTGGGACCACCACGACATGACCTACCGCAGCGAACACTACTTCCACTCCGGGTTCGTTGACCTGGTCATTACCGGCTTGGTCGGAATCGTGGTGGACGAGAGCAACACCCTCACCGTCGATCCGCTCGCTCCTCCGGAGTGGGACTACTTCGCCATGGATCAAATTCCCTACCGGGGACATCGCATTGCGATTGTCTGGGACAAGAGCGGCAAGCGCTATGGACGGGGCGCGGGACTGCAGATCTTCATCAATGGTGAGAAAGCAGCCGCCTCGCCGTCCCTGCAAAAACTCATCGCAAAGCTCCCTGAGGCCAGGGAGGTGCCACTCGATTCGCGCCCGGAGGTCAACTACGCCGTCAACAATGACGGAAGCTACTTTCCCCGTTTCACGGCCTCCCACACCGGACCGAACTCCTCTCTCGCGTTCATCCACGACGGCAACACCGCCTGGTATCATCTTCACCCGCCCCTTCGTTGGACCAGTGCCGACTCCCCAAATGACAGCGACTGGGTGACCGTTGATCTCGGCATCCCTCGCCTTCTGACCCATGTGAAATTATTCCTCCTCGATGATGGGGAAGGTCAACCGATCGCGTCACCGGCAGAGATTGTGTTGGAATACACAAACGGCGACACCCCCTGGAAAGCCGTCCCGCTTGTTGGCCAGGCAGAACGCCAGACGGCGGCCCCGGCGGGGCATCGCCCCTACCTCATTCGCTTTCCCAAGTTGAAAGCTCAGAAACTGCGCGCGATCTTCAAACACGCAAAATCAAAACGATCCGGCCTCACTGAATTCGAAGCCTGGGGCCCGGTCACCAATCCCTACTCCCCGGCGCCACCTCCGGCTGGAAATATCGCCTTCAATCCAAAGCCGAAGGAGGGCGGCTTCCCCAAAGCCAGCGCCTCCTTTCATGACCGCTACGGCGGCATTCCCCCCAGCGCTCACGATGGGAAAATCGTCTACCGCGCCACTCCCGCCAACCGCTGGACCTGCTACGGATCTCCCAACCAGGACACCGATTGGTTCGCTCTCGACTTCGGCGAAAAGAAAACATTCGCACGCGTGATCCTCCACATCTACGACGACCGCGGCGGAGTACAAGCTCCCAAGCAATATCGCCTCGAACGGTGGAAGGACGATCAGTGGCAAGAGATCCCCAACCAAACAAAGACCCCCGAGAATCCTGTCGGCAGCGCCGCCAACACCGTCCTCTTCCCACCCGTCAAATCTGCCAAACTCCGCGTCGTCTTCACCCACCTCGGCAAGGGTCACACCCGCAGTGGGCTGACGGAAATTGAGGTCTGGGCCGAGTAGAACGATCAATCCCGCGGCCGGAAGAGAATGAGGTTTTCGCGCAGATGGGCTCCAAGTTTCTGAAAGTCGCGTTGCAACAGTTCCTGTTGCCGCACGACGTAGGCGAGAGTTTGCTCGCGAACCGGTGCTCCTTGCGGAGTGGGAGGGACAAGAGGCTGGACTGGAATTGGCGGCGGATCGGTCACCATCTCGGTGGGTTCGTCTGACTTGTTCAGGATGAGGAGCGCGAGGATCACCGCCGCAGTAGCGGCCAGTCCAGAAGCAACAACCCACCGCCGAATGGGAATCGTGAATGCCCGCTTCACCGCTGGACCCTGCTCCCCACCCTCAATCATCGCCATGATTGACTGAGCGAGCTCCTCGTCTGGTTTTTCGGGAGGGGTGCGGAGGTCCTCCTCAAGGGAACGAACCCGATCAAAGTACGATTGGCACTCTTCGCAGCGTCCGACATGGTTGGCCAACAAACCGGCAGGAGTGATTGTTCTTTGAGCCAGGCGGCAAGTGATTCGTTTCATGACATTGTTCAGAGGAGGAACTGCGACACCGTTCTCTGTCTCGTTCCGGTTGTTTTGGTGGAGAGTTTGGAGGATTCTTGGGAAAGGGTGCGGAGGAGGGACTTGCGGGCGCGATGGAGGAGCACTTTCACATGGCTGCGGGTCAACTTCATGACCATCGCGATCTCGGGCAAATCGAGTTCTTCCTGGATTCTGAGCCAGAGAAGTTCTGCCGAGCGCTGATCGAGGGTTTGCCAGATCCAGCGCCAGATCACATCGACCTCTTCCCTCTGACCAAGAAGGGTTTGGGGATCCGCCCCCGCCGTCGGCTCTGGCTCGCTGAAAAGTTGCTCGTGAACCCGGCGCCGCGATCCCACTTGCCGCAGAAAATCGATGCCCTGGCGGCGGGCAATCGTAAAGAGCCAGGGCGCGAAGCGATGACCTGGCTTGAATCGCCCCATGCTGGCATGGACCTGGAGAAAGGTCCGCTGAGTCACATCCTTGGCGTCTTCCCGATCTCCCAGCTGATTCTCGTGAAAGCGCAGGACCCGTGGCTGATAGCGTAGCAGGAGAAGTTCGAAAGCACGAAGCGAGCCGCGTTGGCAACGCGCCAAGAGGTCTTCGTCCGATTCACTCATCGATCCGAACGCGAGATCTATTCTGCGGGGGTTGGTTGCTTCGCCTCCGTCTGGAAGAGGGGCCCGAGTGACCGCAACAATCTCGCGGCCTTCTCCGGCGGAGCACCCACCTTCGCGGTCATCCAGTGATCCTTGGTCTCCACTTTGAGGGCGCTCATCAATTCAAGCCATGCTGGCGGAACGCCTTCCTGGGACTTCAGCATGACCGTCAGGAACTGCAATTGGGTTTGGAGATAAGCGAGGCCCGCGGCATCGGTACTATCGATGAGCACGGTGGCTTCGACCTGATCATCACGCGACCCGATCAGGAACCATGCCCTCCGGATGGAGCGCGTGAAGTCCGCTTCAAACTCCAGTTGGCCGCCAAGTCGTTTCATGTCCAGCGCGAGCAGGGCGGTGGCCGAGTTCAATTCCCTCTTGGCGTGCGCCGCGAGGGAAACGCCTCGCCAGGACTTTTGGCGACCGGCCAGGACATCCAGCGCCTCACGCACCGCTGACAGGGAAGTTCCGGCCACCAGCTCGCGGGCCGAGGAGCTTGCGAGAAAGAGTGCGCCGGCCTGCCATGGCGGCCCCTCGTGAAGTTGTATCCCGCGATAGGGCCCACCTGGTGCCGCCGACAGTCCCGACAGATCAAGGCTCTCGAACTTGCCGCGCACAATCACGGCCGTTTCCTGAGAATTCTTGCCGGAGCCAAAGAGGGTCACGCTGTCGGCCGCCTTGACATCAATCGCCAGTTGTTCCTTCAGGACGTTCTGGAGTTGTATGATGCGGTCAAACCCCGCGATCTCGAGAAGGAGGGAGGAGAGCGGCGAATCATCCAGTTTCGCAAGATCGATGTGAGCCGCCCACGGCGAGGCCGCACCGATATCCTGCTGCTGAACCGGATCGGCGATCCCCGGGGCCAGCCCCAGGAGCAACGGGATCAAGGTGTATAACGCTCTTTGGGCGAGGTGCATGGAAGGGGATTTTGAGACCCGAGGAACAACCATGCCCCCCCGGGTCGAAGGTCGTCAATGACTCAGTTTACTCGCGGGGCTGCCCTCTTCGCAAAAGATTGCCAATGCGACCTTCCAGTTGGTTCCGGTAGAGTTCCAGTTGATCTTCGGTCAGGACCGGACGGAGTTGCTCGATCTGTTGTTCGACGGACCCGTTGACCGCACCCTTGGCAAATTCCTCCATCGACTCGCGATCCAAGGCCTGGCCTGAGGCCAGTCCTTCGAGCCCGCGATCGGCAAGGCCCGAAATCACGCCCTGGAGCGCGGGGTCGATGGTCACTCCGGCCTGGGAGGCAAAGGACTCAATCAGCGCGCTGACGTCGGATTTCCCCTGGACCTCGGTCAGCGAGTTCTCGTACAGAACACCGTAAACATCATTGCGTTGTTCGGGGGTGAGCATCAGGTCTTCCTGAAGTCCCGCGAGCTGGCGAAGGGTTCGGGCTTCGGCGCGACTTTGGTCCTGCCTCTCGCCGAATTCCTGATAGGTCGCCTTCTGACTTGGGGTGAGAAGTTCCGCCATCGACTCTTCGAGAGCCCTCCCGCTCATGATCGCCATGGCGCGCTTGGCTGAGTCGGAAATGAGAGCTGAATCTCCGCTCTCTGCGTTGGCTTCAAGGGTCTCCAGCTCTTCGAAATGGGCGTCCGCGAGCTCAAGAAGCTTTTCCCGCTGGCCTTCTTCGAGACCCAGGGCGGCGCTCCATTTGGCCATCTTGCTCGTCAACCGCTCCATCTGACGTTCGCGCATCGCACTCCGGAATTCGTCCCGCCGTCCCTCGAACTCCGCGAGATCGAGCTCGGGATTGGCCTCGGCAATTTGCTCGAGAATGTTCCCTGCGGCAGGTTTCTGATCGGACTGGCCGTCGCCCTCCTTGAGACCCGGAGCAACCGCGGCCACTTTGGATGGGGCCGCAGACTCCGGATTGGCGGCGCTTTCTTCCCCGGTGGGCTGGGCCTTCATGATGACAACAGCGGCGATGGCTCCAAAGGCGGTCCCGCCTCCAATTAAGAGAATTTGTTTCATGTTCATAGCTTCGATGAGTTCGGACCCGATGAGAATCGGGCCTTCATCTGGGTGTTCGAAGCTCGATCCGCGACGGTTACAGGAAAATTCACTTTCTTTCCAATAGGCGGACGCAACCGGCCAGGCAAGGGGCTCAAAGGCCGGTTCCCTCGTCGGCCCGCAAGCAAGCTCTACCCCTCTCAAGCTGGGAATCAGGCTGATGAGGGGAATGCCCAGGATGGAGCTCATCTCCTGATCTGGCGATCGGGGAGTATGCAATTTGAGCCTTTCGCCGCACCCCATTCTCTCTCGTCTTGTCCTCGCGCGCTCTCCCCTTCAAGAAAGGTCATGCTCAACTGGGCTCAGAACATCGCGTATCGCGCCTCCGGCCTCGAGAGGCCAGGCTCGGTCGAGGAACTGAGCTCCCTGGTCGCCCGAAGCGAACGCATCAAGGTCCTGGGCTCGCGTCACTCCTTCAATCGGATTGCGGATACCCGCGCACTGCACTTGTCGTTGAACAACCTGCCACCCTGCCTGGAAATTGATCACGAGCGGGCGACCATTACCATCAGTGCAAACCTCGCTTACGGCGAGTTCTGCGAATCGCTTCACAAGAACGGATTCGCTCTCCCCAACCTCGCTTCCCTCCCCCACATCTCCGTGGCCGGCGCCTGTGCGACCGCCACCCACGGCTCCGGGCTGAGACATCGCAACCTGGCCGCGGCAGTAATGCGCCTGGACATGATCACTGCCGATGGCAAGGCGGTAACGCTCTCGCGGGGCGACCCCGAATTCACTCTCGCCCTCGTCGGCTTGGGCGCCTTGGGAATCGTTTATCGGATCACTCTGGAACTCGAACCAACCTACCACGTGCGCCAGTGGGTCTACGAGTCGCTTCCCATGGCGCACCTTGACGACTATTTCGAGGAACTCATGCGTTGCGCCTACAGCGTCAGTCTCTTCACCGACTGGCGCCACGACACCTTCACCCAGGTCTGGCTCAAGGAACGAATCGGGGACTCCCGCCTCGCCCCAGGGACCCTTGCCCGCGCCAAATCAGAACTCGAATCGCTGGGCGCGCTCCCCGCACAGAAGCCACTCCACCCGGTCATGGGCGATCCAGATCACTGCACGCGGCAAATGGGAGAAGCAGGTCCCTGGCACGATCGACTCCCTCACTTTCGCATGAGCTTCACCCCGAGCGCGGGCGCCGAATTGCAGAGCGAATACTTGATCCCCCTCGCGGACGCTCCCAACGCCATCCGCGCCCTCAACAGTCTTCATGCTCAAATCTCTCCCCTGATTCTCGTCAGCGAGGTCCGCACCATCGCGGCCGACGATTTCAAGATGAGTCCCTGTTATCAACAAGATAGGGTTGCGATTCACTTTACTTGGAGACAACACCTCGGACCAGAGGGAACAGTTCTGCCGAGCGGGCTCACCCCGGAGATTGAGAGAGTGCTGCACCTGATCGAAGAGACCCTCGATCCCTTTGACCCGCGGCCCCACCTTGGAAAACTGTTTACAATGACTCCCCTCCGTCTGCAATCGGCCTACCGGAACCTGCCTCTCTTCCGAGAGCATCTCAAGCGCTCCGATCCCCAAGGCAAGTTCCGCAATGAGTTTCTCGATCACTACGTCATCGGTCATTGAAGGGACCTCTCGAGCCACCCTCTCGACGATTTCCAGCCCCTCTAGGGAGTTTTGGCGCGCCACGAAGCCTCCCCCCACGATCTCTGTGGAACGCATTGGGACTGAGGAGTGAATGCCGTTGCCATTGCGGAATCACAATACTATAGCCTCCGCCCGCAAGCGCGGCCAACCTCGCCCCCCAATCCCAATACTACTCCTCCCATGTTCGAGTCCCTCCTGCCCGCTCCCCCCGATCCCATTCTCGGCCTCACCGAAGCATTCAAAGAGGATCCCAATCCCGCCAAGATCAACCTCGGCACTGGAATTTACACCGACGACAACGGGAAGACCCCGACTCTGGATTGCATCAGCCGGTCCGAGAAGATTCTCGCCGAGAAGTCCACCTCCGGAGGGGGCTACCTCCCCATGACCGGCCTCGCCGAGTACGACCGCAGCGTGGTCGAATTGCTCTTCGGAGCAGATCACGAGATGGTCCAGTCCGGTCGCGCTCTCGCGGCCCAAACCCCGGGCGGAACCGGCGGGCTTCGCGTGGCAGCCGATTTCATCGCGCGCACAAACCCCGGCGCGAAACTCTGGATGAGCAATCCTACCTGGGCGAACCACAACGGCATCTTCACTGCTGCGGGTCTCGAGTTGGGCACTTACCCATACTACGATCAGGAGTCACGCACCCTCGCCTTCGACGAGATGGTGACGGCCCTCAAGAACGTTCCCGCCGGTGACGTCGTCCTCTTTCACGCCTGCTGCCACAATCCTTCCGGCATGGATCCAAGCCCCGCGCAGTGGGAAGAACTCGCCGAACTCGCTGCCGCCCAGGGATTTCTTCCCCTCTTCGACTTCGCCTACCAAGGCTTCGGGGAAGGGCTTGTGGAAGACGCTTTCGGTCTACGCGCCTTCGCTGCGAAAGGAATCGAACTCCTCGTCGCTTCCAGCTTCTCCAAGAATTTCGGCCTCTACAATCAACGGGTCGGAGCCATGACGGTGGTGGCTGGTGCCGCGGAGGCTGCTCAGAATGCGATGAGTCACGTCAAACTCTGTATCCGAACGAACTACTCGAACCCACCGGCTCATGGAGCCCGCCTCGTCGCCACCGTGCTCGCCGATGCCGAACTTCGCACGATCTGGGAACAAGATGTCGCCACCATGCGCAATCGCATCAATTCCATGCGCCGGCTCTTTGTGGAAACCATGGCTGCCAAAACCGACAAGGCCGACTTCTCATTTGTGGCGACCCAACGCGGCATGTTCAGTTTCTCCGGGCTCTCCAAGGAGCAAGTGCTTGAGATTCGTGAGAAACACTCGGTCTACATCGTGGGATCCGGGCGCATCAGCATCGCGGGCATCACGAGTGCAAATATCGAGCCCCTCTGCAACGCCCTTGCCTCGGTCTTGTAGCCGGGGGCCGAGCCCGACTGGGCCCTCAGGCTTCCTCCATGGCCTTCTCGATCCGCTTCTCGCTCACCCGCATCTCTCGCGCTTGACTGGGGGCGAACTGTGCCATTCTGAGCTCCGCCAGCATCCAACCGATCTCCCACCAGCGCACCGCTTCGGGATTCTCCGTCCAGCGCGCAATCCACGCTTCCCACAGGGGTAGAATCCGTGCGCGTTTCTCCTCATCACGCACGATGGGATGACTCTCCAGCCGTGAGATTCGCTCCTCAATGCCGAAGAAGAATCGCTGGTAACGCTTCATGCGGGTAAAGCCCGCCTTCCAGGAAAATCCTGCCCGCCACAGCCAGGCCAGCTCTTCGTCGAGATCATTCACCACTTGGTAGAGATGGTGATCGGCCCGGTAGTGCTCCATCCACTCCGAGATGCGTCGATAGCTCTCCACCGCTTCTTCCAACGCATGGGTCAGCTCTTGCGCGCATTCAAAGAGCCTCCCCGTTCCTGCTCCGGAGGCCATCGCAAACTCCTCTTCCGTCCGCGGCAGGCTCCCCATAGCCCCCTCCACCGCACAACGCAAAAGATCTTCCCCCAGTTCTCCTCCGGGGCTCAGCATGGAGGCGCACAATCTCGTGGTTGGACCCATCGGGAACTGCCTCCGCACAAAATCGACCTGCGCGGGCTGGTCTAACAGGAAAAGCCGCACACAGCCTGCGCGATGACTCTCCGCGGCTTCTTCCTGTTCGAGAAAGGCCCGCATTCCCACCGTTTCCCCTTCATCCACCAAGCCCGGATAGATCGGCTTGGGCACCGCAGGGGCCACAGACGAATCCTGATCCGCGACCACGGGCACCTCCCCGAAGCTCCACACTTCCCCACCCGTCATTTCCCACTCCAGATTGGCGGTGTCCTCCCTGCGCTGACGCAGCACCGGGGCCAGGCGACCTAAGATTTCCTGTACCTCCTCACCGAGGGCCAGCTCCTCACCCTGATCGCCACGGACTCGCAGCTTGGAGCGGATTTCCGCCGGCAAGCGCTCCGGCTCAAAGCTCTTCGCCTCGATCACATGCCCGGAGCGCTCGGAAAGATACTCTGCCAAGGCGCTGGTCAACTCGCGATCCGGCTCCCAATCCTGCCACAGCTCCAGGAAGTCAGCCACCGCATCCACGATCGGGAAACAGGCCTGCCGTTGCCACTTCGGCAAGGAACGAACGAGCAATTCCACCCGCTGCTCCAAATCACCCGGCACCCCCCAGCTGATGAGGTGTCCGGGAAAGAGCGCAAGTTCATCGATCGAAATCTCAAAACAAATGCCATCATCCGGCTCTTCCGGGTCACTGCGATAGGCAATGCGATAGCTCGCTTCACCGTGATGCACTTCATCCGGAAAGAGCGCCAATTCATTTGCAATTTCTTCCCACACCACATCCGTGAGACGGATCATGAGCCGCTCTTCATTGCGATCCTTCAGTCGCCAACGGTGGAAGTTCTTCGCCGTGGAAACCTCACCGGGAATACGCTCGAAGAAGAAGTCGTAGGCTCCCTCGTCTGACCAGAGCCCTCCCACTCTGCGGAGCTTGTGCTCCGCCCGTTCCACTTCAGCCCGCACCAGCATGAACTGATCCTGATAGTCGCACTTGGCACTGATCCCATCGCCCAGGATGGCCTCCCGAATGAAGACTTCGTGGGCGGCTTTGGGATCAACCCGCCCATAATGCACCCGTCGCTCCGGGATCAGGGTGAGCCCGCCGCACACCACGGTCTCGATCCCATAGACCGCGCCCTGTTGCGCCTCCCAGTAGGGCGAATGAAAGTTGCTCCGACACAACTGGGGGGCAACCTCCTCCACCCACTCGGGCTCGATCGCTGCCACCTTGCGCGCCCACAATCTCGTGGTCTCCACCAAATCGAATCCCAGCACCCACGGCAGCCGTTTCTTTCCGAACAAACTCGATCCCGGAAAGACCGCAAAGTTGCGATTCGCAGTCCCGCGATAGAAGCGCTTCTCTTTCTCCCAGGTCCCGATTTGCTGCGGCATACCCGCGAGAATCGACTTGTGGATCTCGCTGGCATCTCCCCACTCGTTCCGATTGGCCGGCAGGGGACGGGGGCGCCGCCCATACTGCTCTCGCATCAAGCGGCTCAGCTCCCTGGCAACCTGATCCCACTCCATGACCCGCCGCATGTTGAGAAACG
>Ga0302119_10001520_pt1 | contig 10413 bp, 12 predicted proteins | sample AG5_Tmax_MG_FD_203114 | JGI IMG/M metagenome (GOLD analysis project Ga0302119, IMG submission 203114) | Marine microbial communities from Western Arctic Ocean, Canada - AG5_Tmax | ecosystem: Environmental > Aquatic > Marine > Oceanic | place: Canada: Western Arctic Ocean | collected 2017-10-01
CGATAACGATCACGCGCAACTGCATTGTTGAACTCATCGGACCGCTCAAACCGCAAACGGAAATCCCCGCTCCAGTTCCAGCCGTCTTCGGATTCCTGTGCCTGTGCGCTTCCTGTCCATCCCAGGGAAAAGACAGCGATCGCCAAAAGGAGGGTGCTTATTTTTTTCATATTTCTAGGCCGAGGCTTTGCGTCGGCGAAGGGAATTTTAGGAAATCCCGCTCTCCCTTTCATAGACATTCTGTGAAGGGTCCATGTATCCTTCCAGAATGTTTTCCTGGCCATCCCACCTCATCCTTAGCAGCTTTTTTGCCCTGTTTACTGTGGGCTGTCATGCTCCAAGCACCCTTGCCGCTCCAGAGCACCTTCCCGTCGGCGCCATCTCCATTCATATGCCCATGATTGACATCCTTGACTGGGACCAAACTACATACTTCTCCGGGGAGGAGGAGGCCTACACGGCAGCCAACGCCTCGACCACTGGGTACGGATTTCAATATGAATACTTCCTGACCCCGGACACCTCCGTTTACGCATCCTTAGATAGCCGCATCTATGACATCCAAGACGATAGCCGCCGTGATAACCGAGAGGGCGTGGAATACCGCCTTGGGTCTCGCCTGCGTTGGGGCGCCGACGCCCACGGTTGGATTCAATATTTTTGGGGAAGCCATCTCCTTTTAGGCTCTGGCTGGACGTTCTTAGATGATATCAATGACACCGGGGTAGAAACAACAGACTACTGGGGCCTTGGCGTGGAAGCGGGTGCGCACTTTTTTGTCAGCCCCATGGTTTCCGTTGAGGCCACCCTTTCCTATGAACATCTCCTGGGTGAGCCCACACGCGGGGACAACAATCCCACCTATGAAGAAGGCTTGCGTGGCCTAACCTCTCTGATTGGCCTCGTACTTTACTACTAATTCTTCTGTAGCCGAAGCATTTCCATTAACTCATCGGCCTTGGCATCTAAGCCTTGACGCTGATAAAGGGCAATGAGATTACGGATAGATTTTTGGTGGCCCGGGCTTAATTCAATTGCCCTTGTGTAGGCCTGCTCTGCGGCGAAAAACTCATCTTGCCAGTCATAACAACAAGCCAAAATAAACTGTGCGTCGCCGTGCTGAGGCTCTAGCTCAAGCGCTCTTTGCACCAAACTGGTTGCGCGAGGAAACCACTCTTCGCCTGGGTTTTCTGTACCCAACATAAATGCGCAAAACCCGGCCTTATAAAAGAGGTTGGGTGTTTCAGCGTGATCGCCAAGAAGCTCTGTATATAAATCAAAGGCCATCGCATAGCTTTCGCCGTGGAGCGCGCCGTCCGCAAGGTCCAGCGGGGTAATGACCATAATATCTTCGTCTGGCTCGACCACTTCTGCCGGCTCTAGCGGTGTTGGAGCCGACGCCTCTGACCAAACGACCTCTTTCTCAAAACTTGGTGTAGGCGTCCAGCTTGGGGTTGCGCGAACCACCTGATACCCGGGCGCCACTGCCTGCGGCAAATCTGGGTGAAAGTTTGAAAATGTACAGGACGCTCCAAAAAGGGCGACAGTGGCAAAAACGCCCAGGAGGCGAGAGAAGGCGGTGTGATTGGAAAGCATGATGAGAAGGAGAAACTCCCGTACCCCTATTGTAGAATCCATGGGTCGTTTTCGCATCATGGCAACATCCCCCATTAAAGCCGTATTCTTAGACGCAGGAAATACTCTTTTTACAGAGAAAAAACTGCGCTCAGCAATCTATGCGGACATTGCTGAGGAGTTCTGTGGCGCTGCCAACCCCGACCTCTCCAAAGAGGCAATGTCGTTGGCCTATACATCTCTGCCACCGTCCATCGACGGCTGTTTCCGATTTAGCCTGGGTTGGTTTCGGTTTTTCAACGCCATGGTCTATGAATCACTCGGCGTTTCTACCGAGGACCAGGAAGATGCGCATCAGCGCACGGTTGCAGTGTTCGAAGACCCCAGCACTTACCACCTCTTCGAAGAAGTTCCTGAAGTCCTCACGACCTTAAAAGATATGGGGCTCCAAATTGGAATTATCTCCAACTGGTCAGAGCGCCTCCCGGAACTTTGCGCAGGCCTTGGCATTGCGGACCAAGTAGATTTCATCACAGCCAGCGCGGAGATTCGGTCAGAAAAGCCAGACGGCCCCATTTATGCCCGCGCACTCTTTAGAGCTGGTGTCCCTGCGGAAGAAGCGCTTCACGTCGGCGACCGCATGGACCGTGATGTCCGCGGTGCGCTCAAAGCAGGCTTGCGCACGGCATTTCTGGACCGATCCCAGAAATACGACAAAACGCGGGAGGGGATTCCCGTGCTTCACAACCTGTCGGAACTTCTGCCCTTGATTAAGTCCGTAGCCTGCGCAACTTCCTAAGAAGTGCGATAATCCCCGCACATGGACTGCCTCGTCGCCCTGTGCCAAACGCGCCCCGCCCTCGGGGACCTTTCGCGGAACTTTGAGTCGCATCAAGATTGGATTTCCCGCGCCAAAGATGCGTCGGCCAACCTAATCATTTTCCCAGAACTCTCTTTGACAGGGTATTTTTTGAAAGACCTTGTGCCGGAGGTTGCCTTGCGCCTGGATGACGACCGCGTTCAAAAAATTATTGCTCAATCCAAAGACTGCAGCATCTTGTTTGGCCTTGTGGAAGAGTCCGACGATCACCGCTATTTCAACTCTGCCGTTTTTGCGGAAGACGGAAAAATCTTGCATGTGCATCGCAAGGTGTTCCTACCGGACTATGGAATCTTTGAAGAGGGGCGCTACTTTGCTGCAGGAGAAGACATCGGCACCGTAAAAAGCAAATGGGGGAATTTCGGCATCCTACTTTGCGAAGACGCTTGGCACGCCGCTGCCCCTTGGCTGCATTTTCTTCAGGGTGCCGACGCCCTCTTGATTCCATCGGCAAGTCCAGCGCGTGGTGTGGACACGGACTCTCCAGAACTTTCTTCACAAAAATCCTGGCATATACTCAACCAATCCATCGCTATGTTTTCACAGACATGGGTTCTTCATTGCAACCGCGTTGGTTTTGAAGATGGCACTTCCTTTTGGGGCGGATCGTCCGTCACAAGCCCTTTTGGTCAAGTTGAAGCGGAGGCAGAAGGCCAAGAAGAGCAGCTCCTCCTCTTTAAGGTGACCGCCGGCCCGCTCCGCCGGGCACGAATTTTTTCACCGCTGCGCAGAAACGCTCAACCGGACCTCATTCGCCGACACCTTGCGCGTCTCCTCAAAGACCCTGATGCAATGGAACAATGAATGACCTCCCGTCGCCTCCCGGATGCAATGTAGAACTTGCTGAGAAAGTTCTCGTAGGCTTTTTGGCGGAAGAGTGCCATAAGGTGGGCTTCAGAAAAGCCGTACTTGGGCTTTCCGGCGGCATTGATTCGGCTCTCGTAGTAGAGTTAGCGGCGCGTGCGCTTGGCTCAGAAAATGTCTTGGCCATTGCCATGCCACACCAACTATCTTCCCCGGTCAGCTTGGCATGCGCACAAGAGTCCGCGGAGCACGCTGGCGTACAGCTGGAAGTCGTGGACATTACCCCGCCTGCCGACGCCGTCATTGCTGATGCCGAACTTGCTGAGGACAACTCCGATCACGGAAGACTCCGCAAAGGAAACATCATGGCACGAATCCGAATGATTACTCTTTATGATCGATCCGCCAGAGATCAGGCATTGGTCTTGGGCACGTCAAATAAAACGGAACTCCTTTTGGGCTACGGAACCATTCATGGAGACATGGCGTCGGCGGTCAACCCCATCGGAGACCTGTACAAGTCCCAAGTGGTTGCCCTGTCCAAACACCTTGGCGTTCCAGACTCTATATTAAATCGGCCGCCCAGCGCTGACCTCTGGGAGGGACAAACCGATGAAGAGGAGCTGGGCTACACCTATGACGCCCTTGATGCTTTCTTGCACGGCATGGTGGATCGCCGCTACTCCAAAGAAGAGCTTCGTCAAAAAGGTTTTGCCGATGACTTCATTCAATCGGTAACGCATCGTGTGCAAATCAATCAATACAAACGGCGCCCACCGATTATTGCCAAGCTTGCGAACAGAACGATTAATTTAGATTATCGCTACGCCAGAGATTGGGGCGCTTAGGCTGCGGAATCCGAGCTCAAAAGTTCCGCGCAGAGCGCATCGAGATCGACCGACTCAAGCTCGTCTTGTTGAATGGGTCCCTGTTTGTTCATTCGAACGTATTCTTCGTAAGAAAGCACTTCTAAATATTCTCGGTAACTCATGCCGGACTCCATTGGTTGAGAGGGGCTCCAGTTTTGCAGCTGCCAACGCGCACGAAGACAAACCTGAAGAATGCGTTCCGCATCAGAACGGGTGCGCTGTAGCCGCAAAGAGTTTGCGCCTGATTGCCCTTGACTCATGCGCACGCGGCTGCGCATAATTTCCATGACCGCCATCACCGATTCAATTTTTTGGATCATTTGCCGACGAAATGCGGGCTGCCGCATTTGGGCTTCTGGAATGGAGGGGAAGGGGCGGGACATTTGACCTAGTGAGGGACACTAGAAAACTACCCCAAAAAAAGCCGCCCTGCGGGATTTTTCTACTGATCGATGGATCCAAAAACGCCGACTAATTCATTAGAGGGCAGTGCGCCCACTACAAAAACAGGCTGTTGTCTAATTTCTCCGTCAATCACACGAATTCCACCGATGGCGGATTCACGGGCAAAATGCACCCGATCTCCAGGCAGCGTATTTCCAGAAGGCGGACCGACAGGGGCCTGTTGTGCAACAAAAAGCGTGCGGAGGCCGTCGGAAAATGCGGTGAGATGAATGTTTGGAATGTCTTGAAAAAGAGCTTCCGTTAACAACATTTTCTCGTGCAATTCCTGAAACCCTGGAGGGGTGTAATGAATTTGTAGGGGCGCAAACCCCAAGGTGGTTTCATCACCGGGACTTTGGAATGGGTCTTGTGCAACCGTGGGCTCGGACCAAACCACGCCTGACAAATCCGGTGCAAAATCAAGAGCCGTAACCTCGGACTTCATGACTTCAACGCCGTCCGGATTGAACAAGGTCCAACCCATCAAAAGTGAAGTGTCTTGGTCTACCAAAAGAGTGAGGTCACCAAAACCATTTCGTGAGTGAAAACTGTATTGGTGACAAAGCCGCCCCGCAATGGACACGGCCTGAGGAGACAGATGAAAAGAATAGTTTGCAACCACGTCTTCCGTAAGGCCAAGATGAAGGTCTCGATACCGAACGAGGTAGCGTTGCCGACGCTCATAGGTTGCAATTGTTTCGCCCGACGGCGCCCAGCGGTTTGTGGTGTTCCCTGTGGCCCAACCCACGACGTCTAGGCGGAATTCTCCCTGACCATCGGCCAAGAGGACTTCGGAGAAATGCTCGTAAACGCCATCAATGCCAAGAACAGAAAATTCACGCTCCATCCGAAGAAGCTCGGTCTCCGGGGCAAAAACATCCGGCAGTGTTTGCGTCTGGCCGGAAGCGCTTTGCCCCGCCGTACCCGAACCACCCACCGAGACATTCACGGACCGACCTTCCGCGTCCATTCCCTGGGGTTGTGGCAAACAAGCTGTACTGGCCAAAGCCAAGACAAGGCTGAAGGCAAAAAGCCGTGTCATAAAGACCTGCCTCCGCTCACGGGTGCTCCAAGTGAGCCGGCCAAGCCCTGGGCTGTGGCGGACAACTGGGAAGGCTCAACGCGTAAAACTAAAACGCGTGCACCATATTGATCTCTGAGGGTCTCTAAAGAAACCGACCCTTGAGAGGCTCCGGAAAAAACTCCGCCCATCCACAAGCCAGCCCCCAAAACCACCATGACGGCGGCCGCGGCTGCGAATCGACGGAAAGAGAGAATCCGCGTGGTGGAGGAAACGTCAGCCGACGCCTCTTCTGCCAAAACGGACTGAACCCGAGTCCATAATTCTTCCGGTGCAGGTTCTACGGCGGTCAACGAGAGGGCAACCCGGTGATCTAACTCTTGTGGTGCTTCCAAACCACCCATGCCTCGGAGCGTCTGCTCAAGGTCAGTGGGAAGGGGCTGGTAGGAAGGTTCGTTCATGATTAAGAGATAGAGTGGCTGGTGCCGCCTCTTTGAGACAAATGTTCACGAAGCGCCGTATGGGCTCGGTTAAGCCTTGATTTCACGGTGCCCAAACTGCAATCCAAAGTCTCTGCGATCTGTTCGTAAGAAAGATCTTGGAGATAGCGGAGAACAAGAAGGCTGGCAAACTTCGGATTGATGTTTGTGAGCGCATCTCGAACAGCTTGCATGGATTCCGTGCGTTGTGCGGAAACCACAGGATCAGAATCTCTGCCCTCCGCAGTGCTGTCTGCCATCCAACCTTCCTCCTTTCCAGAGCCGACGTGCGTCCGCACTTTGCCCCGAGGGGCATCCAGCCGACGGCGACGGGTGTCGATGGCGGCGTTTACGGAAATTCGGTAGACCCAGGACGAGAAACGGCTTCGGAATTGAAAGTCGCTGATGCGTCTTGCAAGCGTAACCATGGTCTCTTGGGCCGCGTCAAGGGCGTCGTCTTGGTTGCCAGTGACACGAAAGCAGATGGTGTAAACTCGGTCTTTATAGAGAGCGTAGAGGCGACTAAAGGCCGCTTCAAAATCCACGCCCCTCGCTGCTTGGCAGTCTTTAACGAGCTGTTCTTCAGAGGAGGGCACGGAATTCAAGGAGTAGGACGGGGACCCAGCGCAAAAGGTTCCCAAAAAGGGGAAAGGAGTTTTTTCTGCGGGTGATGAGTCTAACTACTTTATTAAACGAGAGTTAGAGGGATAATAAGAAAGCGCCCCCGCTAAAACGAGGGCGCTTTTTCTTATTTGCGACTTCCTATTATTTTCAGCCCCCTAGGAGGCCAATGATGTCGATGCCTATCAACACATCCTCAATCGAAGTGCTACAACCGGTGAAACAGGTGGCACTGGCCATCGGGGCGCAACCGGCCGCAGAAACACGGTAAGCCACGCGACCACCGCCAAAACTGCCTATGGGCTGCAGGGTTTGGACACAAACTTCGTCTGAGTTGCCTGGGTAAGGAGGCTCTCCGCCTCCAGATGGCTCCAGAGGAACAAGCCCGCCTGTTGGCGTGCTAGATCCTTGACGGCCAGATCCTTGTGGGAAGCGCACTTCGGACAGGATGTGGTCCACATGGGTGAACATACGCATTTGGGAAAATTGAATCCCATCCACAATGGCGGTGACCGCAAAGGCACTGCTCAATTCCGACTCAAACCAGCTGCGCGGGAAGGCGTAAGTGGCTCTTTGGATATACCAGCCCGGACGGCTAGAGGTGGTTTCCGAGTAGGCCACAAGATAAGGCTGAGCTGCGGCAGCAGTGACGGTCACTAGAGATTGCTGTCTGGCCATGGAATACTCCACACTGACGGCGCTGGTTTGGCCAATCAGATTGACGGACAAATAAATGGAGTCGGCTTGTGCATAAGCGTCGGCGTAAAGGCCGGCCGACGGCGTAATCTTCGAGAGATCGTCCCAAATGAGAGGATCTGTGCCAAGGAGCATCTCTTCCAAATCAGAGAGGGTGTCCGCGTCCGAGTCCACTGAGTAGGGATTAGAACCAATGCGGAACTCCAAAAGGTCATCTAAGCCGTCTCCGTCAATATCCTCAAGGGCTAAAGAGCGCCCCCCAGAAGCCAAAAGGGTCGTCTGGGTGGCCTCAAGGCCAATCCAAACCCCGGCGGTGCCCAGGAGGAGGGCAGCGATGACTGATTGTGATGTGGGGCGCATTGCGTTGTTCGAAGAGCCGAGGGGCTGAAACCAGAGTAGCAGGGTTTTTCCGCCGTGAAGCCTTTTTTTTTCTTATTGCTATCTAAGGGCATCTCCTTCAGAGTAACGGCTTCTTTCCCGGACTCCCGGAAAAATAGGGGACGAATTCCCCCCGAAATCGTATCCTGTTCGCCTCTCGGACGCGCCCGTAGCTCAGTTGGATAGAGTGACAGCCTCCGAAGCTGTAAGTCGCACGTTCGAATCGTGCCGGGCGCGCCATTTTTACCTTCCGAGGGGCTTTTGTAGGCTTTTCCGCGTGAGTCGATTCCTCCCCGCCGGTGCCCTTGTGGTTGCCGCCCTTTTGGCCTTCCTGCCCACTCTAAGCAATGGGTGGATTTGGGATGACGATGACTACATTCTTCACAATCGGACTTTGGTTGAGAGCGGTGGATTGGCGGATATTTGGCTGGACCCATCGAAAACCCCTCAGTACTACCCCGTTGTTCACACAAGCTTCTGGATAGAGACCCGACTTTGGGGACAAAGCCCGATGGGCTTTCACTTGGTCAATATTCTGCTCCATGGACTCGGGGCCATCTTGCTTTGGAAACTTCTGCGGAAACTTGGACTCCGCGGCGCTTGGGTTGCAGGACTTCTTTTTGCCGTTCACCCCGTGATGACAGAATCCGTGGCTTGGGTGACGGAACGGAAAAACGTTCTTTCCGGGGTCCTTGTTTTTGCAGCAGCCCTTCAATGGTTACGGTTCCAAGAAAACACTAAATGGAAAACGTACGCCGGCGCCTCCGCTCTTTTCCTTGGCGCCCTTCTTTCCAAAACGGTCACGGCGTCCTTGCCCGCCGTGCTCTTGGTTTTGCTTTGGTGGAAGCACGGAAAACTTCCTCGCCGAGCCGCCCTCAGCTTGACCCCCTGGATTCCCGTTGGCGTTAGTTTTGGACTGTACACCGCCAGGCTGGAAAAAGATCACGTCCATGCTTCAGGGCATTACTGGGATTTTTCTTTTGCTGAGCGCGCCCTTGTGGCGGGAAAGGCGTGCTGGCTTTATCTCAGTCAATTAGTTTGGCCGCACGACTTAGCCTTCTTTTATCACCGATGGATTCCCAACACGGCCGATGCTCTTTCTTGGGCCTGGCCCCTCACTCTTTTTCTGGTCCTTTTTGTGCTCTGGAAATATCGGGCCCGCATCGGGCGTGGACCCCTTGCTGGGTTTTTAATTTTCGGAGGTGTCCTTTTTCCGGCGCTAAGTTTTTTCAATGTATACCCGCACAAATTTTCCTGGGTTGCCGACCACTTTCAATACCACGCGGCGGCGGCCGTCTTCGCCATGCTTGGCTTTGCGCTATCCCACCCTAAACTTCCGCGTTGGACGCCCCTAATCGTTGCCCTTCCGCTCATGGGCCTTAGTTTCCAGCAATCAAAGATTTACGAAAACGTGGAGACCCTTTGGGCGGACACCGTGCAAAAAACACCCACGTCTTCCGCGGCACTCGCCAACCATGCGGCTATTCAGTGGCGAAACGGGGAACGGCAAGAGGCGCTTCGCATGTGGGCCAAGGCGGTGGAATTAGATCCCGCTGACCTGTCCAGCCTTTCCTCTTTGGTGCAATTTGGAAATCCAAAAAATGCCGATGCATGGATCCAGAAGCTGGAGCATTATTACCCGGGAAGTTGGGACGCAAACTACTGCCGAAGTTTTCACGCCTTGCGGAAGGAAGATTTTACGACCGCCATTGCAGCAGGTCGACGCGCACTGCTTTCCCCAGATCGCAAAGACCGTTCCGCAAAAATGGGGCGCACGCATTTGACAATTGGCGCCGCACTCACAGGGCAACAGGCCTGGTCCTTGGCAGTTGTTGAATTAAAAAAGGCCACGAGTCTCATTCCAGCGGTCCCTGCAGCTCATGCTTTTCTAGGGCTTGCTTTGGCCGGAGAAGGAAAGACCGCTGCCGCGCTGAATGAACTCTTGTTTGCGCTTCCGCCCAAAGGGAACGAACTGGTTGCCATGACGACCTTGGCATGGATTCGCGGGTGTCACGCAAATCCAAAGTTCCGGAACGCGCAAGAAGCACTTCAAGCTGCGCAAACAGCTTGCAAAATGTCACGTAATCAAGACGCCGATGCCTTGGACGCCTTGGCTGCGGTTTATGCGTCGCAAGGAGACTGGTCCAATGCAGCAAATGCGATACAACAAGCGCTTCGATTGTCGCCCGGAAACCGTGGCATGCGCCAGCGAAGTAATCTTTATTCCGCACAGAAACGCTTTCGAAGCGCGTCAGGTTTACCTTAAGACGCACCTAATAGCGGAAGCGCCAAGTCAACTGGCCGAGCCACCACCGCCTTTCCGTTTACGACCAACACAGGCCGATTAAAAAGTTCTGGGTGCTTCACAATCGCCTGAATCTTTTCTTCTGCCGAGGCATCGGCCAGGGCAAGCTCGATCCAGAGGTGTTCCTTCTGGCGAATTAAAACGACAGGGTCTGATTCCCCCAGGGCCACCAAGAGCTCACTGATTTCATCGGCCTTGGGGGGATTCTCTAGGTAGTAACGAAGTTCTGCCTCGAGCCCTCGCTCTTCCAAGATTGTTTTCAGGGCGCGGCACTTGGAACAAGCTAGATTCAACCAGGCGACGATTTCCATGCACAAAGTTTACAAAACCCCGTTTTTGAA
>Ga0302119_10001521_pt1 | contig 10407 bp, 5 predicted proteins | sample AG5_Tmax_MG_FD_203114 | JGI IMG/M metagenome (GOLD analysis project Ga0302119, IMG submission 203114) | Marine microbial communities from Western Arctic Ocean, Canada - AG5_Tmax | ecosystem: Environmental > Aquatic > Marine > Oceanic | place: Canada: Western Arctic Ocean | collected 2017-10-01
AGATGGCATCCTCGGGCCAGATGTCGATCTGCTCGTTCTGGCGCGTCCAGGCTTCTCGAATTTCACACTTGGTGGGGCAATCACATCCCATGTCTGAGTCATCTATCGGGAGTCCCGGTTCCCTGTCTGGGTCGGGCCAGCACCAGTGGGTCCCCCAGCGCTCAGACGCAGAGAGGGGCACCGGTGTGGGGGAGAAGGGGGCCTCCTGTGCTCGAAGTCTTTGGGGCGTTCCCGCATAGAAGTCCACCACTGAGCTTGGAGCGTGGAGGATAAATATTCCTCGCTCTCGCGCAGCACCCAGTAGTTCATTTAGCGGACCCGCTAGCTCGGAAACGCGCTTTGCGGCACCTACGCACCAGTGGTCGTCCCACATGTCGCAGACAATGAGTGCCGTTTTTTTCGCTGGCCATTCCACGGAGCTCGTTTGGAGTACTTCGGGTGCTTCAGGGCTTGGACGCGAGCGGGTAGTCAGTGTGAGGGACGCGTGCTTGGAAGGCATGGATTCGTGTAGGCCAGCACAGGACATGAGTCCCCCGGAGAGGAGCGCGAGGGCCGACAAATAGGTGTTCAAGTGGATGGATGCCATTTCAGATTTATTCTCGACGAATGGTCCGTGATCTGCCAGTACCCCGATGGCCGGCATGAGGAGGAGTGAGGGTGTAACGGCAAGGTGCTCCGTAGGGGATAGAGCAGAGTAATGGATGCCTGGCGATTAGGGCCCTCCATTGGGTCATTGTCCCGACGCCGATCTACATGCTGAGGGAACCAATCAATGGGAGGGGCTCATTTCGAATGCCCATTAGAGGAGGGTGATTCCCTGCCGCTAACGGACCATTGGATTTTCCAATGGCGCTCGGGGGAACATTGGATTTTCCAATGCCGTCTATATCAGTGGCCGAACCTATCGTTTCGTCAGTTCAGTTCTCCCCCGCCCACCCCCCCCAAAAAAACCAAGCAACTTCTCTCGGGAGACCAGGTGTGTCATCCGGGTTTGTTGTCTCACGGTGCTGAGCCTTGGCTCGGCATTTATACCTTCCCGCCTTCTGCCCAAGCTGGGTCAGGATGCGAGACCTGCCTCGGAAATAAACTCATGGCTTCCCACAGAATTCTCCGTTTGCTTGCATGCGTTGCCTTCCTTCTCGCTGTTTGCCCTACCAGTTGGTCGCAGGGCCGAGCTCAGGACTTGCGCACCGAGATGGCCCACCAACGTTCGCTGACTTATCTGGAAGCGGACCCGATCCTAGCGTGGGATCCATCAACGCTGCTCGTGCGCTTTCAAGCTGCACAGACAACCTCTGATCGAGTTGCGTTACGTAACCTGGTTGGCGGTAGTCGCCTGCGCACCTTCTCAACCGTTCCTGGCCTCGAATTGATTTCCATCAACTTGGACGTAGATCAGGCGATTGACGCGCTGAAACCCTACGTGATGTACGCCGAACCGAACTGGGTCCACAGACCTGTCGGCTCCTCCAACGACACCTACATCGACCTCCAGTGGGGCATCAACAACACAGGTCAGACCATTCAAGGATCGGTGGGAACGCCTGATGCGGATATCGATGGTTTTGAGGCCTGGGATATCACGACGGGCAGCGCGAACTTCGTCGTAGCCATCATTGACACGGGTACGCAATGGACGCACGTGGACCTGGCCGCCAACATCTATTCCAACCCCGGCGAAGTGCCCGGCAATGGTGTGGATGACGACGGAAATGGCTACGTGGACGACATTCGCGGCTGGGACTTCTACTCCAATGACAACGACCCCGACGACGTCGACGGGCACGGGACCCATACTGCGGGAACCGTCGGTGCCGTTGGTAACAACGGGATTGGCGTGGCTGGGGTTAACTGGCAGTGCAAGCTGATGCCGCTGCGGTTTCTCGGTCCTCAGGGCGGATACACCTCAGATGCCATCCTCGCTGTGGAATACTGCACCACCATGGGCGTCCGCGTCTCCAACAACAGTTGGGGTGGCGGTGGATTCAGCACGGGTCTGTACGATGCCATTGATGCTTCCAAGGCCATCGGGCACGTATTCCTGGCGGCGTCGGGAAACAGTGGCGTGAATACGGATTCGTCACCGCACTACCCCTCGGCCTACGACCTCGACAACATCGTCTCCGTAGCTGCTACGGACAATCAGGATCAGATGGCTAGTTTCTCCAACTACGGTGCCACCTCGGTGGACCTGGGAGCTCCTGGTGTGGACATCGCGTCCACTTCCATCGGTGATGGTTATGTCTGGTTGAGCGGTACCTCAATGGCGTGCCCGCACGTGGCTGGAGTGGCCACGCTGATCGCTGCACAGAACCCCAACTGGTCGTACTCCCAGGTGGTCTCCAAGTTGCTTTCCTCCGTACGCCCCACATCGTCAATGTCTGGAACGACAGTGACCGGTGGCGTATTGAATGCCCGGGCTGCGGTCGATAACGGTGGCGGGGGAGGAGACACAACTCCGCCCGGGAACCCGACGAACCTTGCGGCCACAGGTGGGGACGCAACCGTAGCCCTTGCTTGGGACGCCAACACGGAATCCGATCTCGCCGGGTACCGGGTCTACCGATCCACAACCAGCGGCTCGGGCTACAGCGAAATCTCCAGTGGCCTGATCGCGACGAATAGCTACGGGGATGGTGGCCTGACGAACGGGACGACCTACTACTACACGGTGCGTGCCGAGGATCTAACGGGTAACCAATCTGGTGATTCCAATGAAGCGTCGGCAACGCCGACCGCTGGCGGTGGCGGCGGCCCCAGTGTCTTATTCAGCGATGGATTCGAGAGTGGTTCGTTTGGTGCTGGCGGTTGGACGCTCGACAACGGGAAGGCCACGGTCAGCGGTGGAGCGGCCTACTCGGGCGCCTTTGGTGCGCGCCTCAAGCGTTCCACGGGTATGCAAGTGGGAGTGGATACCACGGGGAACACGAGCATCGTGGTGTCCTATACGGTCCGCACCCGGAACTTGGATGCCGGCGAGGCATTGAGCGTCTACTGGACGTCCAACGGTGGAGCCGTCTGGAACCTGGTGGACACCTTTTCGTCGACCGTTTGGACCGCTCGCACCCTCAATCTTGGGGTTGGAGCTTCGAACAATGGGCAATTCCAGGTGCGTTTCAGTACAAACGCGAGCCGCAATAATGAGTATGCCGACATCGATGATGTGGAGGTTGTCGGGACGGGTAATGGAGGAGGAGGAGGCGACACAACGCCTCCTGCGCCTCCCACCGGTTTGGGCGCCACGGCAGGCAACGCATCTGCGGCCCTGGCATGGGATGCCAACTCGGAGCCTGATCTGGGGGGATACCGCATCTATCGTTCCACGAGTAGCGGCGGTGGATACTCGGATGTTGGCGGAGGTCTGATTTCGGGGACTTCGTTCGCCGACTCCGGACTGACTAACGGTACGACCTACTACTACGTGGTCCGTGCACAGGACACCTCTGGCAACGTGTCCGGTGACTCCAACGAGGTCAACGCCACTCCTGCCGGGAGTGGACTCGATCTAAGCGCAACCTCGTTCAAGAAAAAGGGCCGCGTCATCGTGGATCTCTCTTGGGTGGGTTCCACGGCTCCAATGGATATCTATCGTGGAGGCAGCACGATCGCCACTGGAGTGAGTGGGGCGTCCTATCGAGATGAAACCGGCCTCAAGGGAGGCGGGACGCTCCTTTATCAAGTCTGTGAGTCAGGCGGGGGCGCCTGCTCGAATGAGGTTACGGTCACCTTCTGACAGATACCGCACTGCCGCACTACCGCAGCAAGTTTCCCTTTCCGCTTGCATGAGGCGCATGGCTCCTAGAGCCATGCGCCTCATCCTTGCAGCGGGATAACCTTGGTAGGGTTCTGGTGGGGCTTGAGTCGATTCAGGCGCCCGCTGGACGGAGTCGCAGGGATGAAGTGAGCCAACCTCGTCCGTCGCGGTATCGGCCATAATCCAGGCTGCAGGCCGTGCGGTAGTCAGCGTGTGGAGATCTCTCCGCGGGGCTGACCAACCTCCGGATTGCGTAGGAACGGGTCGATGTGCTGTTGGACAAAGCCCTTCGGGAACAGGGCATCATCGAGCCCTAATTGCGCTGGCCACTCGTCTGATGGCGCGTAGCAGGTTCCGAAGAGGCGATCAATCCAGGGGAAATGGACGGCGTAATTCTTGCCGTAGGCGCGCTTGTCCGCGGAGTGATGCCAATGATGGATACGAGGAGAAACAATGAACTTCTCGAGGAACCCATAACGCAGTCGCGTGTTGGTGTGGTTCATCACGGCGTGAGTCGCGACGATTGCAACGTAGGTGTACAGGACTTCAGGTGCGAAGCCCATGACGTAGAGTGGCAGGTAAACCACCATGCGCGTGCCGACAACGTCAACGAAGTGTTGCCTCGATCCCGCCAGCCAGTCCATGGAGCGAGTGCTGTGGTGTACTGCGTGGAACCGCCACAGATAGGGGACGCTGTGGAACAGCCTGTGCATCCAGTACTGGACAAGGTCCGCAGTAAAGACCGCTAGGAGTACTTGGGCGAGGTAGGGCAGGTCAGCCACGCCATCCCGTAGTCCCCCGAGACTGACGTTCGAGAAGAAGACACGGGCCGGTTCCTGGGTCGCGACGGCTACACCCTGGACGAACAGGTGTGCCATGATGAAGTAGGCCAGGTCGGTCTTCCACTCCGGGTGGAACTTGGTCTGTTTGGGCCGCTTCGGGAAAAAGAGCTCGAGTGGGACAAACACAAGTGCCATCCCGATCAGATCGAGAAGCAGCCAGTCGAGGCTGATAAAGAAGGGCGAGCTCTCAACGGCTCCAGCTTCAATTCCAGCACCTCCGAGGGCGAGGGCTAAGGTGGCTAGGCTGGCACCCCAAAGCCCCGAGCGTTTGGTGGAATTGGCGATCAGGCTTCTCACCGCGAACCCGTAGGCTGTGAATATGCACGCTGCGAGGACGTGCCGAAGAGCGGGAACGTCGTATTCGGCACGGAACTCTGGAGTGGTGAGGAACTCCGGAAACAAGAAGCACAGCACCCCACCGAGGGATATGGACCCGAACACAATGGAGAGCGCTCCGCTGATGCGGCCTTCGCCGATACGCATGCGGGCGGGAGCTGTGGGTGCGGCCACCACTGTTAGAGCCTGAAGTCCCAGCCCTCGCGGTATTCCTTGGTGATGAGGGCTGTCGCATCCGCGCGATCCGCGAAGGTCATCGTATCGGGGTCGTAGCGCAGTTTCCCGCCCAAGCGCTGCGCGATGCAGCCCAAGAGGAGCATCTCGGTGAAGGGGCCCGCATAGGCAAAATTGGACTTGGGGAAGTCATGGGGCTTCTCGCCAACGCAGGCGAGGTACCACTCCTTGTGATGGCCTTCGGCCGAGCGTGCAATCTGCTGCTCGGGACGGCCCTGCTCCTTGTTCCGCTCTTCAGGTAGGAGTTTGGGCCAGTTACGAGAATCGCCCGCGGCGTACATCTTGCCCTTGGTGCCGATATAGAGGCCGCCCTGGTTGGTGAGGTTCTCACCCTCGGGCAGTTCCTCGGGTCGCTCGGGCTTGTTGCCGCCATCGTGCCAGTAGACCTCAAAGCCGGGCCGGTCTCCTTGGGCGGGGAAAGCGAAGCGTACCGTGGAGTTTGTTCCGAACATGGGCGCGTCACCGAAGGCGCCGCCATCCATCAATTCGATTTCGGTCGGATAGCCGGGTTCCATCGCCCAATAGACGGGATCCAACTGGTGGCAGGCCATGTCGCCGAGCGCACCGCAGCCGAAATCCCAGAAGCCACGCCAGTTGAAGGGGTGGTAGACACCGCCCCACTTATCCGATGGGTCGTGGTGGAAGGGGCGCATCTTCCCCGGGCCGACCCACGTGTCCCAGTCGAGGTGATCGGGTACTTCTTGCTCACCCTCCGGCACCGGCTTGCCCTGCCGCCACCAGGGGCGGTCAGACCAGACATGGGCCTCGACCAGATCGCCGATCGCGCCACTGCGCAGGTAATCGATGGTGCCACGCAAGGAGTCGGTCGCATGACCCTGATTGCCCATCTGCGTGGCGAGCTTCATGTTCTTATGCGCGATGGTCAGCTGCCGTGACTCCCAGACCGTGTGGGTCAGGGGCTTTTGGGTGTACACGTGCTTACCGTGGCTCATGGCCAGGCTGGTTGCGGGATAGTGATGATGATCGGGGGTTCCCACCATCACCGCGTCGAACTCCTTGTGATGCTTGTCGAACATCTGGCGGTAATCCGTGTAGCCCTTGGCCTCCGGCCAGCGCTTGGCCGCCGCGCCCCAGCGATTACTGTCCGTATCGGCGTAGGCGGGGCATCCGGCACCCATGCCCGCGATCTGTCCGATGTGTTGACCCGTGGCGATGCCGCCGGTGGCGACGAAGGCCACGTTCAATCGCTCCGATGCACCGTAGATGCGAGCATAGGAGCTCGCGTTCATGCTGAGCACGGAGCCCGCGGCGGAGGCGGCGAGGAAACGACGGCGGGTGAGTGGGATGGGCATTTCCATGGTGGTCACTGATGGGGAGCTGCGGGGCGGCGCCGGGACTCCACGGATTATGGCCTAGAGCTCTCCCCTTGGGGGCATGCGATCTAGAGCCTCAGCGACCCACCTTGAAAACCACGAAGTGCTTGTTCTTGTAAGCAAGACCCGTGCCATAGGGGTCCATGTGCTGCCGAGAGACTCGCTCCATATCCAGCTCACCGATCAGCCCGCTGCCTGCCCGCGCACCGACTTCGTAGCTGGTGTCCGCGACGTATTGGATGCCCTGGTCGCGGATGTAGCCCGCCATGTCCTGGTGCTCAAGATAGGGGAGGAACTCCCAGCCGTTGATGAGTCCATCGAGATTCACGACCGGATATCCGGAATAAAAGCCGAGCACGCCAGCATTCCAGCTGCCGATCACGGATCCCTTGGGGACCCTCTTGCGCAGGGTGATACAGCCTCGGTACCTCGCGTCATTGGTAGAGACGTTCCAGTCGCTGTACTGCACCTCTCCGTCCCAGTAGTGAGTGATCATTTTGGTCGCGCTGAGCACGGTCAGGAGCGTGAGCGCCGTCGTGGCGACGATCGTGTGGGCTCTCTTCGGAATTAGGCGCGTGCCCACGAATGTGATGCTGGTTGCCGCCAGGAGCGCCACACAGGTTGTGATCACGATCTCGCCCTCCAGCAGTCCCCAGCGCTTGAGTGCGTAGGTTGCCTCGTAGGGGAACCACAGTAATGACACGACGAGATTCACCAGGGCAAAGGCCGCCAGATAGGTGAACTGTGCAAGGCGTCCGAGCTTGAGCCGCAGTTCAGCGAACCAGGCCTTGGGCCCGCCAAGTAGGGCCGGTGCAACGAGGAAGGCCAAGACAAACCCCCACATGGCCGTGAACGTGGTGGAGTCCTCGAAGATCAGGCGACCGCCGCTAAGCCACGTGCCGTCCATCGCGCGGGACGTCAAGAACCACTGCCGCGGTTCCCGGGTCCACTGGTTGAGGAGTTCCAAGAACTGAAGCGACCAGACTGTCTCGATGCCGTTCTCCGCGAGGAACTGTGCGGACCGGATCAGTTTGGCTCCACCCGAGACCGGCAGGGGGTGCCCCGTGGTCGCTAGGTTGTACGCCAGGTAGGGCAAGATGATCGCGCTGGCTACGCCGCCGATCACCAGGCAGTCCCGCAGGCGCCGACCGAGAGATCCGTCACGGCGGCTTGCGATCAGGTACGTCGCAAGCAGAACAGGAATCAAGAACCCGGCGTTGAGCCTGGCCAAGCACGTTAGGCCAAGCAAGGCACCCAGGCTCGCTGCCTGCCGTCGCGTACACCCTGTTCGGAAATGCTGCTGGTAGTACGACACGGTCAGCAGGAGCAAGAGCGCATAGAGGCTGTTCTCCATGCCCCAGACTCGCGTCCACACGATGCCGAGGGGGAACAGGAACGCGCCGGCGGCGGCGATGCCCGCACCGAGCGAGATGGTCCTGCTCACGAGACGCAGGAGGACCATGCACGAGGCAAAGTGGATCGCGGCCGTCAGGAACACGAATACCCGGGACATCACGTCCACGTCCCGGATGCCGATCCAGTGCATGATCTGGGCCAAGGCGGTGAGGATCAGGCACCAGAGCGGCTGCACTCCGTTGGTGGCGTGGATGCCATCGAAGGTCCAGAAGCCGTGCCTGGGATAGTTGACGGCCAGCTTGAAGTAGTAGAAAGCGTCGTCCCCCCGGTGGACGAACTCCTCAAGGGGCACAAAGGCGTGGCCCAATAGGCCGACCAGACCCAGGGATAGAATCCAATATGCCCGTCGACGGAATCCGCCCTCGATGGTCAGATCTGGCGAGGCTTCAGGCTGTTTAGTCATTCTCTAACCAGTCCGTTGGGAACTCGGGTGGCAGGCGGATTACTTCGAAGAGCGTGGCCACCAAGCGCCCCTCTTTTCCTGAGCGGAAGGGGTTGAAGAATTCCCAGACCACCTGGCTCTGGCTGGTCACCTCCAGTGCGCGGCCGTTGTCGGATTCGGTGATAAGCGTATTGCCATTGGGAAGGCGCTGGCATGATCCGCAGGTGTTGGTGAAGAAGCGATTTGCTGGCGTTCCGGTGTAGAGCCATACATTCTTCCCCGTGACCGGATCGAGCTCAATCACGCGCGAGCGCCCCGACTGGGGGCGGCCTCCCTTGTTGTCGAGCAGCAGGATGTGGCCATTATCCAAGGCTGTCGGCTGGTGCTGCCATTTCCAGGTGCTACGCATGGCCCAGACCACCTTGCCCGACTTCACTGAGACGATGGCGATTGCGTGGGTGAACAAGCACGAGATCAGCACGTCCCCAGGCTCCACACCGGGTAACTGATCCGACAGTCGTTCATCCACCAACTCAAGCGTGTTGGTGTGCAGGATGTCCCCTTCGCTCTGCATAGCCTCCAATGCATCGGCGAACTCCGATTCCTCGAAGGCTTCCAGAATGGAGATTCGTCTCAGCTCCTTGCCGGATGCGTCCAGTTCGGCAATGAAGTCCAACAGGACCGGTTCTTCGGTGTTGATGCGTGGGACGATTGAGGCCTTGCGCGTCAGCACCCAGATGTGACCTTGATCGTCAATCTGCAGGTCATGGTGTGCCCGGTCCTTCCAGGTCCACAGGAGATTGCTTTTGGAATCAAGCTTGATGAGGGCGTGCCCTTCGAAGATCGCTAGTAGGTCGCCGTTCTCAAAAATGTGCGCCCGCCGCCAAAAATCCCGATAGACCTCTCTCTCCATGTCACGGGCCGAGTCGTCCTCGACGACGGAGGAATAGCTGTAGTGCCAGCTGTGCAGGATCTCGCCCTCCATATCCATCAGGAGAGCTTCAGGCGCATGGCCTGAGACAACTAGGTTGAGCCCGGCGAAGGCCTGCTTGCGGTCGTGGACGGTGACGTTGCTCAGTTCGCCAGCCTCCTCGCTGCCACCCGCATAGCCGATTCCCTCAAGCCCCTCGATCTTATCCGCGAGACTTTTTGACCAGCGGGCCTTCTTCCAGCGCCCACTCAATGCTTCCCGATCGGCGTCCAGATCGAGTGGCTCTTCCTCCGCCCCGCCCGCAGGAATCGGCTGATCGCCACAGCCTGCTAGCGCCGAGCAGGCAAATATCGTGAGTAAGGGCTTCACGTTGTGCACACTACTGTTCCTCAGACCCATCTGGGGCGGGGTGAATGAGGGGTTTTACATAAAAAAACTAGTGGCGAACACTCGAACCCTTGGGCCGGCCCCCAATCAGACTCTCAGAAGCGGATCACCTGCCCCAGTCCCTTTTGGCGGGCTGTTGTTATGGCCGCCGCCGCTGCGGTGACGTCTTGCACCGCGAGCCCGACCGATTTGAACCAGGTTTTGTCCTCGGGGGCCTCTCTACCTGTGGTCGCTCCGCGAGCCACATCTCCCAGCAGCGTCCATTCGTCCGCGGTCGTGTGCCCATGCTCGATCGCCGCGATCAACTCTCCGGCTTCCGCGAGAGCCGCGTCACGGTCGTCCACGAAAACCCGGGCGCAAGCGGCGAGAGCCGGGTCCACCTCAAGCATGTGGGGCTGATGGCTGCCAGCAGAGCCGAGGTGTGCTCCCTCTGCAAGGAGGGCAGCATCGAACAGCGGCTCGGATGCGGAAGTCGCGGCCAAGACAATGTCAGCATCGCCAACAGCCTCCTCGACGCGTTCGACAACCTCCAGCTTCGTGTCCACCTCCGGGGCCCAACGCTCCGTAAAGGTCGCCGCGTGGTCGGGATTCCTCGACCAGACGCGCACGCGTTCCAGGCGTCTCACCGCGCACATGGCGAGAAGCTGTGTGCCCGCCTGGACGCCACTTCCCAACACCGCGCCCGTGACCGCGTCCTCGCGCGCCAAGAGGTCCACGCTGGCCCCCCCCGCAGCGCCGGTGCGCCACGCGGTTAGAAAGGCCCCGTCGAGGATGGCCATCGGTTGGCCCGT
>Ga0302119_10001523_pt1 | contig 10391 bp, 9 predicted proteins | sample AG5_Tmax_MG_FD_203114 | JGI IMG/M metagenome (GOLD analysis project Ga0302119, IMG submission 203114) | Marine microbial communities from Western Arctic Ocean, Canada - AG5_Tmax | ecosystem: Environmental > Aquatic > Marine > Oceanic | place: Canada: Western Arctic Ocean | collected 2017-10-01
CAAGAGCTGGCAGCGAAACTCGGGGAGTTTGAGCACAAGCTCTCGACCGCGCAAGGCACCATCGCCGAGTTGACTGAAGCCAACGAGACTGCGGAGCAGGCAAACGGCGCCCTCACAGAGAAACTCAAGACAGCGCAGAGCGGCTCCGAGGAGATCGACGCTCACGCGAAGGAACTCGCAACAGAATTGGAGGCGGAGCGCACCACGCTCGCCAGTGAGCTCGACGCCGCGGACGCTAAGCTCAACAACACAATCGCCGAGCTGACCAATACCCACGCTGAGAGCGAGAAAGAGGCGGTCGAGCGAGCCGTGAAAGAAGCCCGAGAGGAGTTCGCGAAAGTGGAGGAGGCCAACAGCTCCACCATCGACGAGCTTCGAGGTCAGAGCGCCGCCCAACTTTCGGGCGCACACGAAGCTCGAGACGCCGCGACCGCAGAGTTAAACGAGAAACACGCGGCGACCCTCGAAGCGCTTGAAGCGAAGCACACTCAAACTGGAGCAGACGCTCGTGCCGCGCACCAAGCGGCCGAGACGGCGTCCAAGGAGGCCCTCGCGGAGAGCCAACGCAAGTACGATGAGCTTGAGGACGAGCGTGACCTCGCGAAGACAGAGGCTCGGGCGGCCGCGCGACAACTGGAGGATTCCGAGAGCGAGCGCGCCGAGATCGAGACACGCGAGAAGGCGCTCGCGCGCCAGTTGACCGTCCGCGAGGAGGCCATCTTGAGGGCCCAGGAAGCCATCGCGGTCGCGTTCAAGGTCCTTGATTCGTGAGTGCCAACGTCTTCGGCGACACCTCCAATCTAAAAGCTTCGCAAGCTCGAGCTCTTGAGAAACTCGCGACCCGCCAGCTGTCGCCAGAGCAAATAGTCGGTCCGACGCTGGCGAAGGACCTGCTCACGCTCTCGCGGGAGTTAAACAGGCAGCTTGGGCTGTTCGTGGACCGCCGAGGGCGTATCGAGCGGGTCATCGTCGGTGACGCTCACGCGCTCCAATTGCCGGAGTTCGCTCGGGTGCGCGGCGCAGACGGACGCCTGCGAGGAGTCCGGCTCTTGCTGACACACCTGCTCCCCGAACGGCTCAACAGAGAGGAACTCGCCGACCTCGCGAAACTTCGACTCGACTGCACTGCGGCCATCCACGACGGCCCGTCGGGCGTCCAAGTCGATCTCGCGATGCTCAAGCCGAGCGCCAAGGGCGAAGCGTTCAGCGTTCGAACCTGGCCTCGGGCTCCCTTGGCGATCCTCAACCGCCTCGATGACCCGGCGATCGCACGGGATGGCCTCCCGATCCCGCTCGACCTTCACATCCGCGAGAGCGAGACGGCGCTCGTTGCCGCGACGACGACCGCGAGAGAGGAGCGCTCAGGGACTCGCGCGATCGCCTTGATGGTACACCGTGGCGGCTCCGAACCCGACTCACGCGCTGCCGAACTCAAGGAGTTGTGCCGCACCTCCGGGGTGAACCTGCTTGAAATCATCAAACAGCGCCGGCTCAAACCAGACGCGCGGACTTACTTTGGGAAAGGGAAGCTCCGGGAGGCGCTCATCTACGCGCTCGAGCATGACGCCGAGGTGCTGATCTGTGACACCGACTTGAGCCCCTCTCAGGCGAAGGAGATCGCTGCCCAAACGGATCTCAAGGTCATCGACCGCACCATGCTGATCCTCGACATTTTCGCCCAGCACGCCCAGAGTTCAGACGGAAAAATCCAGGTTGAACTTGCTCAGCTGCGCTATCGACTGCCGCGCATGATCGGTCGCGGGACGATGATGTCACGGCTCGCGGGTGGCATCGGCGGACGTGGGCCAGGTGAGTCAAAGCTCGAGATCGACCGACGGCGAGCTCAGTCTAGAATTACCGAGCTTGAGCGGCGCCTCGCCAGCATGCAAAAGCGTCGCGACCAGCGCCGCGCCCAGCGCCGCCGCGCCAACGTGCCCGTGGTCGCCATCGTTGGATACACCAACGCCGGAAAATCGACGCTGCTCAACACCGTCACGCAGTCGGATGTTCGCGCAGAAAACCTACTCTTCGCGACGCTCGACCCCACTGTCCGGCGCGTTCGATTCCCGCGCGATCGAGAGATCGTCATGCTCGACACGGTGGGGTTTATCCGCGACCTCCCCCCTGCCCTCATGCAAGCCTTCAGCGCGACCCTCGAAGAGGTGGGCCGCGCTGACTTGCTACTCCATGTGATCGATCTGGCCGACCCGGACCAGGCGAGCCAAATACAGACTGTGGAAAAGATCTTGGAAGAACTCGACGCGGCTGGCATCCCTCGCTTCCAGGTGTTCAACAAATGCGACACGCTCGGCGACGCGTCGCGGGCCGACGACATCTCCACGCTGGGCGCTGCCCAGCCGCACGCCCACGGTATCGGTCGATTCTTCATTAGCGCCGTCGATCGCAAGAGCACCAGGGAGTTGATGGAGGCCATCGAGGTGCAGATCTGGGGACCGGCCGCCCGCGGATCGGTTCACTCCTCTCCCCTCGACGTCAGCTACCAGCACGCGCCCGACTCTGCGGCAACCCATGAAGACGCAGAGAGCCCCCAAAAGTGAGGCGCCGGACCACCACGAGTCGTCGGCCTGAGTCGCGTTGCTAGTCGCCGCCGAGCGCGGCCATCAACCATCCGCCGAGGCCGGCACTCACACCGAGCAACGCCGCCGGTGCCAACAAAACCGCCCATTGGCGGCGGCGCGCGCTGACCGTTTCGCCGCCTAGCCAAGCCACCGACTGCGCGAGGAGAACCAGGCTCAACAAGCTGACGACCGCGCTCACGGCACACCCTACCGTGTCAACGTTTGGACGGCCATGAACATCCACGCTACAAGGGCAACGTGTCGCCTCCCCCTCCAGCCCCGAGCCTGGACCTGATTTCGGCCGTCATTTTGGGCATCGTGCAAGGGGTCGCAGAGTTTTTGCCGATCTCCTCGTCTGGCCATCTCGCCATCGGACAGGCGTTGCTCGACGTGGATCCCGCCGTGGGAGGCCTCAAACTCAACGTCTTGCTCCACGCGGGCACGCTGCTCGCCGTCCTCGTCGTCTTCCGCCGAGACCTCTGGGAACTCCTCGCCTCCCTCACCCCCGGCGCCGGCCCCTCCAACGCACGCGCGGGAGTGGTCGCCATCATCATTGGCTCGAGCCCTCTCGTGCTCGCGCTCGTCCCCGTGGTCGAAGAAACCATCATTCGGCTCGCACACTCGATGTTCGCTGTTGGAGTCGCGCTGCTGTGCACAGCGGTGATGCTGGGCGTGAGTCATCGAGCATCTCCGCCCGATGACCCCCTCGACCTCGCCCCAACCCGCGCCAGCGCTCTTTTGATCGGCGTGGCCCAAGTCATCGCGATCATCCCGGGAATCTCGCGTAGCGGCGCGACCATCGCCGCTGCGCTCGGGATGGGCATGGGTCGCGAGCGGGCTGCGCGGTTCTCATTTCTACTCAGCGTCCCTGCCGTCGCCGCGGCGACCTTGAAGACAGGAATTGAGTTCGCGCGCGCACCTCAAACGAGCGAGGGATCGCCCGCCCCCTATATGATTGGCTTCCTGGTGAGTTTCCTGGTCGGGCTCGCTTCGCTGACAGGACTCCTGCGACTCATCCGTAGGTTCGGCATGCTGCCCTTCGTGCCCTACCTCATCGCGGTCGGATTGCTCTCAATCTGGATGGCGCGGTAGAATCGCCGCGGATGACCACAACAACCCACAAACTGGCGATCATCATGGCCGGCGGAGCCGGCACGCGCCTGTGGCCCGCGTCGTTCGCGGCCCGACCCAAGCACGTTATCCCTGGACTTGGAGCTGACGGCGCCTCGCTGCTCCAGGCGACCCTCGATAGGATCGAGCCGCTGATCCCCGCGACCAACGTACGAGTGGTCACCACAGCGGCCCAAGTCGATCCGATCCTCTCCGCAGTACCATCCTTGACGCGTGACCAGATGATCGTGGAACCGGAGGGGAAGAATACAGCTCCCTGCATCGCGCTCGTCGCAGCGATCCTTGAGGCGACCGCCTCCCCAGACACCATGCTCTGCATCCTCCCCGCAGACCACGCCGTGGCGGACCACGGAGCTTTCCTTCGATCGTTGCACACTGCGTGTGAGCTCGCCGCCGCGCGGGACACCATCTGCACCCTTGGAATCCGACCCAGCGGACCCAGCACGGGCTACGGATATATGCAGCACCGCGCCATACCTCTGCCCAACTCTGAACCCAACTCTGCACCGGCAGCCTACGAGGTCGCGCGCTTCACCGAGAAACCCGACGCCGACACAGCGGCGCGCTTCCTCGCCGACGGTCACTACGTTTGGAACGCTGGGATTTTTGTGATGACCCTCGGCCGTTTGGCACGCGACCTCCACGACCACTGCGCGTCGACCCTGCGACCGATCCAGGATGCGATCTCAAACGCGACCACCCCCGCCGAGCAGCGTGACTTCATCTCGCGCGCTTACGCGCAGTTGGATCCCGCTCCCATAGACATCGCCTTGATGGAGAAACTAGACGACCTCTGCGTGGTGGACTGCGACGCAGGGTGGAGCGACCTAGGATCCTGGTCCTCGGTCGCCAGCCACTTCGAGGGTGACGCCGGCAATCACGTGCGAACCGAGGGCGCTGACGCCCGTACATCCATCGAACAAAGCGATGGCTGCCTCGTGTGGAACGAGGGGGCTAAGGTGGGGGTGCTCGGCATGGAGAACGTCGCGGTGATCGTCGCCAATGGTCGGGTGCTCGTGTGCCCGCTCGACCGTACCGAGGAGATCAAGCGACTCGTCGGGCTCGTCGAACGAGACGATTAAGCGGCTGCATCGAGCCTCCAGTCTCGTCAGGGGAGGCCGGGGAAGTGCTCGACAAATTTAATCTTGAGGTCGGGAAAATTTTGCACAAGCTGGATCTTCAGATCTGGAAAGTTCTCCACCATCTTCCACTGCCCGCACTTGTCGGGAAAGTTGCTCACGGTCTGCACCTTGAGTTCGGGGAAGTGCTCGACCACCTGCACCTTAAGATCCGGGAAGTTCTCGACAATTTTGATCTTGCCGTACAGCTTGAATCCCTTCAGGGTGCAGTCCGACGCCACTTCGTCTGCGAGGGCGCTCGACATCGACGGGACGATGCACACGCCGGTCGCGAGCGCCAACTGCAGGACGACGAGACAAGAACGCAGAGGAAGGTACGCCATGATGATTCTATAGTAGCACCGCGGCACTGCCGAGCGCTCCCCGCTATGAAGGACGGGCGCTCGTCGTCCGATATTCGATAAAATTCGCGTGCTCAGGCACGTGCACCACCCGCTGAACGAAAATACCTGGCAGATGGATGTGGTCAGGATCGAGCGCTCCCGCGGGGACGAGCTCATCCACCTCGGCGATCGTCACACGCCCTGCCATCGCAGCGAGGGGGTTAAAGTTCTGAGAGGTGCGATAGAATTGCAGGTTGCCGAACACGTCGCCCCTCGCGGCCCGAACAATGGCGAAGTCGGGCTTGAGCGCGGTCTCAAGCACGCACGGACGACCCGAAAATTCGCGCACCTCTTTCCCTTCTGCGACCTTGGTGCCGGCCCCCGTCGGAGTGAAGAACGCTTCGATGCCGGAGCCCCCGGCTCGCAGGCGCTCCGCCAATGTCCCTTGTGGGTTGAGCTCCACCTCGACCTCTTTGGCCAACATCTGAGCCTCCAGGTCTGGGTTGCCCCCCACGAAGCTACAAATCACCCGCGCCACCTGGCGCTGTTTGAGCAAGATGGCGAGCCCGCGTCCCTGGTTGCCACAATTATTCGACATGATCGTGAGGCCGGTGACACCGGAGGCCGCGATGGCGGCGATGCATGCCTCAGGATTGCCGCAAAGACCGAACCCTCCAACGGCGATGCTCTCGCCGTCGACCAAGTCTGCCAGGGCCTGCACCGCGCTCTCGCGAACCTTGGGACTCTCCAGGTTTTTCACGGGGGTAGACACGGCCCTAGCGTGCAACCGGCCTGTTCTGCGGGTCAACCCCTCCATGAGGCAGTATTGCCCCCTTCTGGCCCCGGATAAACGACTAGTCCCGACAGACCCTCCAGCATAATAGGCCGGAACAGCGAGACTTAAAGCCGCCCTCTTGCCCTCCCCCAATGGCGCTGCTACATGAGTAGCGTGCATACCCAAGGCTTATCTCACTCCTTATTGCTCACGCTCGCGGCGGCACTCGCGGTTTCTACCACCGGCTGCACCGGCTCCGACGCCGACGACTCGTCGAGTGAGGAGTCGTCCACAGGCGGCGACGACGGCGGATTTGACTTCGACGTCTGCGCTGCGCTCCCCGGAGATATGAAGTGTGTTGAGGCAACGACCTTCACCATGGGATCGGACCTCTACCCGACGGAGAGCCTCCCGATGCGCGAGATCACGCTCGACCCATATTGGATCGACACCCTAGAGACCTCGGCGGACGACTACCGAGCGTGTGTGGACTCTGGCGAGTGCACCGCCCCGAGCGGCACCGACTGCACCTATGACGACCCAAGCCGCGGGATGCATCCGGCCAACTGCATCACGCACCCTCAAGCTGATGCTTACTGCGCGTTCCGTGGAAAGCGACTCCTCACCGAGGCGGAGTGGGAGAATGCTGCCGGCGCAGACGGGGTCCGCCTGTACCCCTGGGGTGATGAGGCCCCGACGCAGATGTGCATGAAGGTTATCTGGCGCACCGACGCTGGGAGCGGATGCGGCGCCGGGACCCAACCAGTTGACGTGAATATTGTCGCGGGTGAGTCGCCTTACGGCGTGCGGAACATGGCCGGCCACGTACGTGAGTGGGTCGCAGATTGGTACACGAACGGCTACGACGCCACCGAAACCACAAACCCGCTCGGCGCCGCCGAAGGAGAACTGCGCGTGATTCGTGGCGGCTCCCTCGCCAGCAACACGGGCGAGAAGCTACGCATCAACAAACGCGAGCGCCTGTACCCCGACAGCAACAGTAACAGCGTGGGGATTCGCTGCGCGCAGACCCCCGTGCCCCTCATGTAGCGGAGGCGATCGGGGCCGAACGTGCCGCGATCCGACTGCTAATAGGCCCCTCCTCACGAGGGGCCTTCTCATTTTCTCGGCGCCAACGCGTGCGCTAGATGTCAGCAGGGAGCTTGTCTACCTCGGCGAGCAAACGGTGATGCTCGCTGCCTGGCCACGTTCCGCTCGCCTGCGCGAGCCCAACAAACCACCCGTTACGCCACACGAACTCCTTCACAGCGCCGCGGTAGGTGGGGAGCGAACGCGAATATGCAGCGAGCGAGTCCAGCATTTTTGCGACGTCCGCTTCGATCGACAAGGACGCTGCGCCGAGCACGATGAGCTCCGTGGCGAGGCGCGCAAACGCATCGCCGTGCAAATCGACCACCTCTCCAACTGCGGCGTCGCAGGCCTCGCATAGCAGCCCGAAGGCGCTGTTCCACACCAGTTTTTCCAACTCGACTTCTCTAAACTCAAGCTCGCTGACCGTGCGTGCGTCGAGTTCCATCGACTCCAGCCATCGCACAAGTGCCTGCGCGTGCGGGCCAACAAACGGGCTCGGGCCGCCCACCTCGGGCGTCGCTCCTGCCGAGGGTACCGCGAAGAAAAGAAGTCCCCGCGTGACCTCGGTAAACGCCCGTTTCGCGAGCCACGGTCGCAGCATGCCATTTTGGATCAGCACGAGATCTCTGCGCCGCGACTCAGAGATGCGATCGACCACGCCGTCGAGATCATCGTTGCGAGTGGTCACCACGATGGGACCGGGAGCCGCCTCAACCACGCCCCAATCGCCGCCGCGAAGGAGCACTGTGCACGGTGTGGGCGAGCGCTTCTCAAGCGCGCCGCCAATACGACCTCGGCCGACGACGAACATGTCCCATATTCCCCCGGCGGCTCCCGCCGATCAAGCACCTTGGCTAGGCAGAGGCGACGTCGAGTCCCGCAGCCTTCATGGCTTCCTCAAGCCGGCCGAGGACCTCCTCCGCGCCATCGTGCCCGAGGCAGAGCGGCGGGCAAAGGAAGATGGTGTCCGCGCGACTCGGGATGTACAGGTCTCGCGTCCAGCCCTGCTCCACGAGCACGTCGGCCGGCCGATCGAGGACGACGCCGAGCATCATCCCGCGACCCACCACCCGCACGATCCCCGGAAAGCGATCGGCGAATGCCTCGAGGCTCACGCGCAGCTTGCGGCCTACCTTTGCGGCGAGCGGTACGAGCCCGTCTGCCTCAATGGCCTCGATGCTCCCCACGGCCGCCGCGCAGCTAACCGGATGCGCGTAATGGGTGAGCCCACACCACAGCTTTTGATCTTCGAAGTGAGCAGCGACGCGCTCGCTAACCACGACACCCGCGAGCGGCGCGTATCCAGAGGTCAAGCCCTTACCCACGGTGATCATGTCGGGACGCACCCCCCAATGCTCCACCGCGAACCACGTGCCGGTGCGACCGAACCCGGAGAAGATCTCGTCGTCGATGAGCATGATGCCGTGCTCGTCGCAGCGGGCCCGCACGCCGGGCCAAAAGTCCGGGGGGGGCGTTTGCATCCCGTTGGTGCCCGTGAGCCCCTCGAGGAGCACGGCCGCGACCGACGCTGGACCCACGCGCTCAAGCAACCTGTCGAAGCTCGCGAGCCACGACGACGGACCGTCGCCGGGCACCTCTGGGTGTGGAAACGGATCGTCGATAAGATACGACTCTTGGAGGTCGCGCTCGAACGGCGCGCGGCGAGCGTCTCCCGAGATCCCGAGCACGGCCAGGCTCGCGCCATGGTAGCTCTGCCTGCGCGCGAGGACCTTGCTGCGCCCTGTCACCAACCTCGCGATCTTGATGGCGTTCTCGACGGCCTCGCTCCCACCGCAGGTGAGGAACGACTTGGTCAGCCCAGTCTTCTCCGCCAACAGTTCCCCAAGCCTCGCTCGAATTTCCAGCAAGGCGTTGGGCGCACAGGCCGGCAAGGCTTGAATCTGCTCGACCATGCGAGCCTTGATGTGCGGATGATTATGACCCGCGTTGACGTTGTAGACCTGACTCTCAAGATCCCAAATCCAGCGGCCATCGTCGAGCTGGAACCGCGCCCCCTCGGCTCCCGCGACTTGCAGAGGGCGGGTGGACGACTGCGCGCTCCAAGTGAAGAAGAGCCCGGCTGCTTGTCGATCTCGTAGGGATGAGGTGGTCATGGGGAAACGTCCAATCTCTGGATCTCGCGCGAACCTTCACATCCAGCGAAGATGAGGAGCGACCGCTGCTCACATTGTGCGACGAATTGTACGGAAGGGCCAAATCGTTCGAGATCTGAGTCGTGTGGTCCCGCGTCTCCCGTCGCGCCGTACGTGCGATCAAGCTCCGCGAGGAACTCAAACATCGCCTCTGGCCCCTTGGGTTGTCGCTGCACGTAGATCGAAGAGCTAAGCTCCATGCGCCGAAAAGAGCGCGGGCTCACAGGCTCTCGCTCTCGGCTGCGTAGACCGACGTCAAAGAAGTGATCCGTGTGGACGTGGGCCGCCTTCGCACCGCGCCTCGTCACCGCAAGCTGGTCGGGCGCGCTCTCGATCCCGAAGCTCTCCGCTCCATCTGACAATAGCCAGTAGCGCCCGCCCCGTCTCGGGCTCCTTCGGAGCAGTTCACGCGCTATTGAGGCGCGCTCGCAGGTAAGTGACTGCCTCAACAACACCGGCCACGCCTCCCCGCTTGCGTTGACGGACGGCCAACGGGGGTGCGCCGCCATTACCGTGAGCCCGGCGTCGTTGAGCCCCGCCCATCCGAGCCCCCCCGGCCCTCGCAGCAGCGCAATCCGACGGCCTCGCTCCTCGTGTATGGTCGCGGTCACGCCCCACGCCAAAACTCCACCGTTCACAGCCCCTGCCATCACGACGCCGTCATCTCCTCCTGCGTGGATGAGCGTGGACGTCCCCATCATCGCCTCGTCGGCGGTGGCGAGCCCGAGCGGGCTATCCCCGAGAAGATTGAGCGCGGCGACCATCCGCTCCGAGACGCCAGACGCCCTCGCCATGCCGGCGACCTCGTCGTGCAAGGCCAGGTTGGATCCTTGGAGCGCCTCCAGGAAACGATGACAGCACGCCTCGTGGTCATCGCGCGCAGACGCCGACACACCCGCCTCGAGTGCGAGCATGTGCTCCGACGCCTCCCGCAATAGCTCCGCGTGGGCGGCTCCGAGGGCCTCGCCCCGCGCCGGCGCCATCGCGGCACCTAGATCGATCACGGCAGGCGCGGACACTCCACCCTCCCCTTAAAGCAAGGACACCGCCGCGCGCATGAGCGCCGGTCGAACCTGCGTATCGATCTCTTCGGCGGTGATGTCGAGGGGTGGACAGAAGGTCCATACGCTCGGGAGGCCACGCTTAGCGGTGACGCCCTCCCGCGCGAGCGCCTCTCCGAAGGCGTCTGCCAGCCCGTC
>Ga0302119_10001525_pt1 | contig 10386 bp, 6 predicted proteins | sample AG5_Tmax_MG_FD_203114 | JGI IMG/M metagenome (GOLD analysis project Ga0302119, IMG submission 203114) | Marine microbial communities from Western Arctic Ocean, Canada - AG5_Tmax | ecosystem: Environmental > Aquatic > Marine > Oceanic | place: Canada: Western Arctic Ocean | collected 2017-10-01
TTCCGGAATCTCGACTTGATTGCAGCCAAAATCGGTGCCGCACGCGAGCGCGTCAGCGACGAGGTCATCCCGGCAGTTGGCGGCGCCGTCGGTGATGAAGATCGCATACTTGGGGATCTCCGCCTCCAGAGTCGCAAGGTGGTTGTACGCGGAATCAAGCCCCGCGTACGCAGGGGTCGCTCCACCCTCTCCCGTCGCGGTCGCTCCTGGAATTCCAGCGATGATGTTGGCGCCGTTCATGGTGCCTACGGTGACCTCAGGGGTCATCTCCGTGTCGCACGAGGCGATAGAGAAACTGGTGGAAGCGCCTGATTTCGGGAACAGTTGCGCGCCGAGGTTCAAGGTGGCGTCATTGGACGTGGTCACGTTCGACACCACGTTGTGGAGGCTGTTCCATCGAGTGATGCTGCCGCCCATACCGTCGTTCACAAAGTTCGAGAACATGGAGCCGGACTTGTCAAGGATCAGCATCACGTCCGGTGGAATGGCCGGGATCGTCACCTCGACACATCCGCAGTTCTCGTCCCCGCAGTCGCCGCCGTCTCCGTCTCCGTCTCCGTCTCCGTCTCCGTCTCCGTCTCCGTCTCCGTTGCTTTCGGACGCAGAGGCCGTGCTCGACATATCGCCGTCGCCGTCGCCGTCGCCGTCTCCGTCTCCGTCGCCGTCGCCCAAGCTACCGATGGAATCCGCGCCGCCAGAGCCGCTGCCGTTTCCTCCGTCGCCGCACGCTGTCAATAGTCCGAGGGTCAAAGTGAGACTGAGTACTTTCTTCATAATGGGACTCTTCGTTGCAAAAATATAAGGCTGTGAGACATACATTCATCCCGCTAGCCGCGCTCGTTCTAGCATGAATGACTGGTGCGGCCCATGCTCGCGCTGCAGGATTCCAGCCCACACGATTTTCACCATACAACACGGACTGCGCAATGCGCGCGTGTTTGTTTTGGTGGTTCTTATGCCCATGAGAGCCGCGTAGTTCGCCGAAATCCTGTTCGGCGTACACGGCTAGAAAAGCCATCGAATGCGAAGGTTCGCCGCGCCCGGAAGCACCAACACCCTCACGGCCCACTGCCTCTTCCACTCGGCGTAGCGGCGCCCCCTCGCGACACCGAGCGCGAGGAAGGTCGCACCGGTGATCGCCATCGCCGCGCCGAAGGCCAGCCCCCAATATCCGTACGCCCGCAGGCCGTTGCAGGTGGTTTCGTTGCCATCGAGCCAAGCCTCGCAGCGCGGAGTCTTCGACGCATAGATCGACAACGCGCCCGCGCCCGCGCGCAGAAGCCCCAAGGGCAACATGATGGATCCCGTCGTTCGTTGCCACGCTCCATCCGGAGGCGCAGGCGGGGCTTTTCCGAGAGGGCCCCAATAACCCCCGCCGAGGGGGGCCTCAATCTCCGACGCGCCTGGCGCCGGGGATCGCGGCCTTGTCGTATCGGTCTCGGTCTCGGTCTCGGTCTCGGTCTCGGTCTCGGTCTCGGTCTCGGTCTCGCCCTCGTCCGCGGGCTGCTCGGATCTCTCGGGCGACGCCGCGAACGCGGCGTTCGGCGACGACACAAACATCGTCGCACACACAAGGCGAGCCCCCCACCGCGTGGTGCTTTTGGACCTCGAAACGTTCATGGAGCTCCACCCGCGACGTGGTTTTCTCGTCGGTAGGCAGCCACCTTAGGGGCAAGTCGTCGCGCCCGCTCCATGGACCGCTCGGCCCGCGCGGCGTCTCCCGCCCCTAACGCCAAACGAGCCTCCAATGCGGCGAGCGCCGCGTCGCCCAATGAATCGCCGGTTGGCGGAGGGATCCAAGCCAGGCAGGGAATCGCTGGCAGTTCGAGCTGGGCGCATGCCCACGCCGCCTGCGTCCCATGGGTTGTGGCCAGCGATGCGAGGAGTTTTACGGCTTCGGCGGGCGATGAATCCGCCACCAGTGTAGCGAGCCTCATGACCGCGTCTCGTTGCTCCGCCCCCGCCTTCGTCTCCACCCGTCGCCGCAAGGACGCCCGCGTCGCCTCACCACACTCGTTGCCCAGGCCCCAATGCGCGATCACATCACGCACATGGTCTGCCGAGGACCCAGTCTGCTGCAACAACGCCTCTGCCTTCGCCGCGTCACCGTCGCTGGTCTCCGCGAGGGCGCGCGCGCGCAGTCGAGGGCCGGAGGTGGGCTCCGCCTCGTGTCGCGCCTTCGCCCGTGCAAGCGCCTCCGCGCGAGGAGGCCTCGGCGTTTCGAGCCACGCCAACACTTTCGTGGGGGAGACCTCCTCCACGAGCCGCGCGACCTCGTTGCCGTTACCATCCACCCGCAGCAACGTTGGGAACGTGCCGATCCCATACCAATCGACGAGCTGTGGGCCTTCGGCGACGTCCACGTCGATGGTGATGCTGACGAATAAACGTTCGAGGAGCCCACGTATCCGAAGATCTTCGAACGCTCCGTCGTGTAGTTCTTGGCACGGGGGACACCACGCTGCGCCAAAATCCACGAACACTTCGAGGTCTCGCGCCCGCGCCATTGCCAGGGCGCCCGCGTATACCCCCGGAAACCAGCGAATGCGCGCCCCGGCTCCAGCTGCCTCTTTACTTGGTGCGGCCCCAGAAGCCTCGGTCCGCGCGCGATTCTCCAAGACCTGGTCGGCAGCGCTTTTGTGGGACGGGTGCCCTCCTCTAGCGCCTGAATCGTCCCGCTCTATGCCTATTTGCGAGCGCCCAAGCTGCGCGTTCTCCCCTAGCGCTGGTCCGTCCGGCTTTGAACATCCAGCTAGCAGGACACAACCGAGCAGCGTCGTCACGTTCCGGTCCATCCACCCGATGATCGCGCGGTCGCGCGCTCATCGCAAGCCCTCCCATGCGTCCACTTGCGTCCACTTGCGTCCACTTGCGTCCACTTGCGTCCACTTGCGTCGTAGACTTACGTGCGTAGGTTGTCAAAAGCGCGCCACGGGACCGGGCGCGACGACCTCAAACCAACCGCGCTCCTAAGCGAAGACCAAAGAATCCCCAATGGCCACGTTCGACCCCGAGAAAACGACGGTGAAGACCCGACGCGCGCTCGCTCACGCACAGGCGATGGCGCGAGATCTTGGGCATCCCGAGCTCACCTCCCTCCACCTCCTAATGGGGATGGTGCAGCAAGATGGCGGCCTCGTGCGCCCGCTCCTCGAGCGCGCGGGCGTCCATGGCGCGGCGGTCGAACGCAGCGTCTCCGCAGACTTCTCGCTCCTCCCCCGCATCGATGGTGGCGAATTGCAGCCGTCCAAGGAACTCGGCCACGCCCTCGACGCCGCGACCACGGAGGCGTCGCAACTGCGCGATCGTTTCCTGAGCACCGAGCACTTGCTGCTCGCGTTCTTGTCCGACAGCGCCGAACGCCACCGCGTAAAAGCTACCGACGTGCTTCGCAAGCTGGGCGCCACGCGTGAACTCCTCCTCTCGGCCCTCTCAGAGGTTCGCGGCGCCCAGCAAGCCGACAGCGAATCGCCAGAAGACAAATACGAGGCACTGGCGAAATACACCCGTGACCTCACGGCGCTAGCGCGCGAACAAAAGCTCGATCCGGTCATCGGCCGTGACGCCGAGATTCGGCGAGCCATCCAGGTGCTCTCGCGTCGCACGAAAAACAACCCCGTTCTCATCGGCGATCCGGGCGTGGGGAAGACCGCCTTGGCGGAAGGAATCGCCCTGAGGATCGCCGCTAGAGACGTCCCCGAGAGTCTCCAAAACAAGCGACTGTTACAGCTCGATTTGGCCGCGATCATCGCTGGAGCGAAGTATCGGGGAGAGTTTGAGGAGCGGCTAAAAGCTGTCCTCTCTGAAATCTCAAGCGCAGAAGGCCAGGTCCTCTTGTTCATCGACGAGCTCCACACATTGGTGGGCGCCGGCGGCCACGAGGGCACGCAGGACGCCGCCAACATGCTCAAGCCGGCCCTCGCGCGCGGTGAGCTGCGGTGCATCGGAGCGACGACACTCGACGAGTACCGAAAACACATCGAGAAAGACAAGGCGCTCGAGCGCCGGTTCCAACCTGTGATCATCGATGAGCCGAGCGTCGAAGACACCATCGCGATCCTCAGGGGGATTCGAGAGAAGTTTGAGACCCATCACGGCATCGAGATCCAGGACGCTGCCCTGGTCGCAGCCGCCACGCTCAGCCATCGCTACATCTCCAATCGATTTCTGCCGGACAAGGCCATCGACCTCATCGACGAAGCATCCGCGGGCCTCAAAATGGAGGTGGAGAGCCTCCCGCTCCCCATCGACGAGCGTGAACGCGTACTGACCCGCCTCGAGATGGAGCGCCAAGCGCTCACTCGCGAAACCGAGCAGCAAGGGACCGCCCGACTCGTAGCTCTCGAGGGCGAGATAGAGTCGCTTCAAGAAGAGGTCAAGGCCATGCGCGCGCGGTGGCGCAGCGAGCGAGACCTCCTCGATGAGATGAAGCAGCTCAATGAGCAGCTCGAGCGACTGCGCACCCAAGCGCAGCTCGCCCAACGCGAGGGCGACCTCGATCGCGCGGCGGAGATCACCTACGGGCAGATGCGAGATACGGAGCAGCGACGCGACGCCGCTAAATCAAAACTCCACCGCATGCATGAGGACGGGGAGCTCACCTTCCTCCGAGAAGTTGTCACCGCAGATGACGTGGCGAGCGTCGTGAGCAAGTGGACAGGCGTCCCCGTCACTCGAATGCTCGCCTCCGAACAGGCTCGCCTGCTCGACCTCGAATCCGCACTGCACAAGCGAGTGGTGGGACAAGATCGCGCGGTGAGCACTGTCGCCGCAGCGGTGCGACAGGCACGGGCGGGTCTCGCCGATCCCGACCGACCCACTGGTTCCTTCCTATTCCTCGGGCCGACAGGGGTCGGAAAGACCGAGCTAGCGAAGGCGCTCGCTGAGTTTTTGTTTGACGACGCGCGCAACATGGTGCGAATCGACATGAGCGAGTACATGGAGAGGTTCGCCGTGTCACGCCTGATCGGGGCGCCGCCCGGCTATGTCGGCCACGAAGATGGCGGCCAGCTCACCGAGGCGGTGCGTCGCAAGCCCTACAGCGTCGTGCTCTTGGACGAGATTGAAAAGGCCCACCCCGAGGTTTTCAACCTCCTGCTGCAGGTGCTCGACGAAGGGCGCCTCACGGACAGTCAAGGACGCACCGTCGACTTTCGAAACACGATCATCTTGATGACCTCCAACGTCGTCACCAACGCGCTCGACGCGGCAAGCGAGAGCGACCCTGAGACGATCGACAATGACCAGCAGATGCTCGAGGCGCTGCGCTCCCACTTCCGTCCAGAGTTCATCAATCGCTTGGACGGCATCGTCAAGTTTCAGCAGCTGGCCCCCGAGCAGATGCACGCGATCCTTGACATCCAACTCAAGCGCCTCCACGAGCGGTTCGTGCATCGAGGGCTGCACGTCGAGCTAGATGTTCACGCCCGCGAGTGGCTCGCCACCCGAAGCTACAACCCCGAATTCGGTGCGCGCCCGCTCAAGCGGCTGCTCCAGCGGGCGGTCCTCGACCCGATTGCATCCAAAATTCTAGAGGGTAAATTTAGTCCTGGAACCCGCGTTGCGATCACAGTGCACGAAGGCGAGCTCGCCTTCGAAGGCACGCAACCACACTAGTCGAGCGGCGTAGCCATCGGCACCCATGAGCGACCTGGAGGTCGGACTGACCAGCTGCCGCGTTCAGCTGCCGCGTTCAGCTGCCGCGTTCATCTGCCGCGTTCATCTGCCGCGTTCATCTGCCGCGTTCATCTGCCGCGTTCATCTGCCGCGTTCAGCTGCCGCGTTCATCTGCCGAGGCTGAGGAATGTGACACCAGCGAGCAACAGCGCAACCGCCACGACGGTCAGGGTGTTGAAGTAGCGATCGATAAACTCCTTGGCCCGCGACCCCATCATCCGTACGATCCCCGCGACCAGGAAGAATCGGGCACCACGACCGACGGCGCTCGCGGCGACGAACTCGGCGAGATCCAGCTTCGCGACCCCAGCGGTGATGGTGAAGACCTTGAAGGGGATCGGGGTAAACGCGGCGGTAAACACCACCCAGACGCCTTTCTCCCGATAAATGGAAATGACCTTCTCAAACTTTTCTTGCGCGAACACGTGCTCGAATACGAACTGGTCGACGCTCGACCAGAGGGTCATCCCAATGACATAGCCGAGCAGGCCGCCGACGACGGAACCGACCGTGCACCAGGCCGCATATTGAAGCGACTTCTCTGGCACGGAGAGCGCCAACGCCAAGAGCAACACATCAGGAGGAATCGGAAAGAAACTCGCCTCCATGAACGCGAGGATGACGAGGGCAGGAATTCCATACGGCGTGTTGGCCCAACTCAACACCCACTCGTAAAGGCGCCGCAGAAGCTCGGCGGGTCGAGTGACAACTCTCTTAAGGATGCTCTCCGTCACGAGGCGAACCTCACCGATCCAAGGTCAAATGGCAAGAGTTGTCTGCGGAATACGATCTCGACGTGCATCCAAACTACCAGTGCGGCAAGGAACCATGCGGGGCGTGGAACTTTCGTACCGGGCTTACGTAGCGAAAGTTGCTCACACGGCTCGTGTAGATGCACGCGTAAATCTCAACTTGCGCTCCAAATAACGAGGTGTCGTATCGCTCAGAGAAGACGGAGCCCCAGTAGGGATTGAACGCCTTCCCGACCTCCATCCGCAACTCCTTGAGTCGCTCGTACACCCGCTCATGGTGACGTTTCAGCCGCTCGTGCCTGCGGCGGGCCGCCTGTACGCCCTTCTCGAGCAGCGCCTTGCACTCTTGTTTGGTGAGGACCCCCTCTCCCACGACTTCATCGATTTCACTGGGGCTGAGCTTGTCGATCTGCCGCAGGAGGTTGCGCTGGTCGCCGCTCTGCTCGGCGAGCTGATTGCGGAGCCGCGTGAGGCTCTCGATCTCCTCCAAGGCCGAGCGATACCGGTCTCGAACGGCGAGGTCATGCTCGAGGTCACTGAGCACTAGCGCGGTCCGCCAACTCGATGACTTCTTGCTCTTTACGATGTCGCCGTAGATATGGTCGCCCACGTACAACACAGAATCACCGGGCATGCCCAGCGCCTCCTGCAAGCCCTCTCTCGCGCCTCCCTGGTAGACCTTGCCGCGCAGCGGCACGTCCACAGCCTCCCCACTGAGTTCTCCCGACTCAAGATCAATCTCCAAGAACTGTTCGCCGTCGTCAAAGAAGCTCGGTTTTTTACTGCCGACGACCACATAGTCGAAGAAGCTCTGCCAACTCTCGTACTCGGGCAATTGCCGGTCCAGAAGATGAGACATCAAGACGTTGGAGTAGGGGTAGTAGCTGTTCGTGAGCAGAAATAGTTTTTTGCCCGACGAGCGCAGCTTGTGAAGCATGATCGCCAGTTCTGGATCATCCTCGAGGTACTCCCCCGGCCGCAGTTTGATCTCGCGCTTGATCGAGTCATCTTGATGGGCGAGATCAATGGCTGCGCGCACGTCGTTCCACGCTCGCTCGTAGCTCGGCACCTCATGGTCCAGAAACTTCTCGGGGGAACCATCGATCATGTCCACTAGCTTCGCGAACACGGTTATCTCGGGTAGCGCGAAAAGCGTGTCTACCCACGCGAATCGCTCGGGGTCTTGACCGATCCGCTGCGCCGAATACATGGCCGTTCGCTCCGAGCCGCTCATGCGTCGATGCCCGTGAAATGCGCGACCAACATAACCGTGGCGGTCGAGCTTGAGCAGGTTGCCCTGCTGCTTGTCCACGATGAGCCCCCTCATCGCGAATTCGAGGTCCACGCGCAGTGAAGAGAGCTCGGTTGGGTAACCCTGCGCCAGTAACTTCGCCACCGTCGCGTCCAAGCTCAACTGCTCCATCGCGGTCTGCTTGTAGACCGCGAGGGTATAATCCATGTCAAAGCCGATCGCCTCAATAGACTCGAAATCGAGATCTCGATTGGTGAAAATCCTCTGCGTCTTCGGAGGATCGGAGACCTCGTCTCCCAGCGCCTCCAGCACCAGTTCACTGATCTCTTCGCTCAATCGCCCGCTCCTTTCCCAAGCCCGTGACCACAGTCCGAGTGACCGGCGCTCGCCGTACTCGACGCCAAGCTAGTGCACCGAGAACACGCTATGGCGACGTCGCCGCCGCATAGTCATCGGAGCAGACGGAGACGCTCGCGTTGTCATTGTTGTGACCGCCTCCATACCCCTCGTCGGGAGTTTGGAGGCTCCACGCCTGCACGCCGCTCAACGGCGCGAGCGCGAGCTCTTGCTCGACGACGATGGTCGAATTTCGCACGGTGGCCGATGCCGTCAACACGACTCGACGGTCTGCGTCGTTGAGCCACGAGGTCGCCGCATCGACCGCGTTGGGACTGGAGGGCTTGAACACCTCCACCACATTGTTGCGAATCCATACCGTGACGACAGCCTCCGGGTCTCCTCCAGCGAGGAGATTGCTGAGCGGGCGATCGACCCACCGCGCTGTCGGCCCCGTCCCACCACCGGTCGGCAAATTTACGACCGCGCCAGGTCGCATGCACGGCATGCCAGAGCAGTCACTAAATCCCGACAATGCCTGCGCCCGAAACCCGGTGGGATTGGCGCCCGCCCCCGCCGCGGGGACACAGTCGCCAGTCGCTGTTGAGCAGTCTGAAGTGGCTCCCGTTCCGGTCAAAGCGGTCGCAAGGATCGCCTCCACGGAACTCGGATCGACCGCGACTTGCTGACGATACAGGGCACCCGCAAGCTGCGCCGCCGCGTGCGCCGACATGGTGGCTCGCTCGCGGGCCACCATCGCGCCCGACTCGGAGAGTTCTCGATTGGCTGACTGCACCACCAGCATTCCGACCGTCATGAGCGCGATCAGCAGCAGCATCACGCTGACCATCGCTGAACCTCGCTGAGACTGACGTCGAATAATTTTATTTGTTGCCATGATTCCGTTCCTATTGTTGTGACCTACATCGATGGATTTCGCCACCGCAGATTCGGCGGAGAAAAAGTCTCTGAAACCGAATAATACTCTCTTCCGGGCACCGTTGAAGTGACTTCTGGCCGATCCTCAATGGGAAACAGCACCTGCGGAGCGTCCTCAAACGCAGAATCGTTGGCAGATTTTCCCACAATCGTCACTCGTACCATCTGCGGGCTCATACGAAAGCCAGGTCCAATGCGCTGCTCCGACGGGGGACCGCTCGATTCCCATGTTGCTGCGCGAAACTCGCCGGTTCCGTAGTACACGCAGTCTGCAGCCCATTGCTCGGTCACCGCGTTGCCGAGCCACTCGTCGTTGCCGCGATTCGTCGCCCATTCATCCACGCGGGCGTTGGCCGGCCCCCCCATGCTCTCCCCGCGCTCTGCGTAGTCGGTGGAGAAGTTGTCAGGCGCGCGGACCGACCCATCCATCACCGGTATCGAGGTCCCCACCCAGCCGTCACATCCAACAGCTACCTGGAGATCTTCGATCATCGGGCCTACCGCGATTCGCGGGAGGTTTTCGACAGCGCCAGCCGGGCCAAGATCCGGGATGTGTAGCTGTGCCAAGGGACAATTCGTCCCCGTAGCGCATCCGGGCACCCCCGCGCCGACGTTGCCCGTGCTTGTGGGATCGAACCCCTGCGTGTACCCGATGATGTCCGTGCGGACCAAGTACGGGCGCGCCGGTAGCGTGTAATCGATTTCGTATCGCGACCAACGCAGCCGCCCGAGTGGAACGAGCATCCGCGTCGTCGTCGGTGAATCGGCACCGCTCGGATCCCAGTCTACACCGAGTACCGGGTCGGTCGATCCGTAGACAGGTTTGCTCCCCGCACCGAGCAGCTCGGCGAAGTTGGCGTTGAACTTCGAGATGTTGCCCACCGGGATCTCCCACTGGCTATCCGAAGCGCCGGCCTCAATCGGCCCGGTCACCTGAACCAACGCGCATTGGCCCTGCGCCTGCGCCTCGTAGGTTTGATAGGCAGATGCCGGCTGCAGGTTGTCACGCGCGACGAGCAGGAAGCTCCCTGGCGGCATCAACTGCCGCACCCACGCCAAGGTCGTCGCGTCGCCGCTGCTGAGCACGGCGGCGTTCGACTCCCCGACGATAACCGCGTTGGAGTCCGACGTCGTCGGGATGGTGAGGCTCTCGAAGATCCCGCTACCCGCCGTGAAGTTACGCTCCCCCAAGATCACGTCGAAGCTGTCCGCGGCGCTCTCAAACGACGCCGAGGTGACCGCGCCTCCCGCCATGTCCGAGGTGTTGACCGCCAGCGAGCCCGCGTTCGCGACGCTGCTGCGCCAATGAGCCTGAATGCCGTCCCGCAAGACCCAATAGGGCTCCGCGGTCGTCGGATCGAGTTGCACATCCGAGCTGAGGCTCCCGTTGTCATCCGGAGCCCCGGGGTTGATCAGCTGTCCTTCGTCTTC
>Ga0302119_10001530_pt1 | contig 10377 bp, 9 predicted proteins | sample AG5_Tmax_MG_FD_203114 | JGI IMG/M metagenome (GOLD analysis project Ga0302119, IMG submission 203114) | Marine microbial communities from Western Arctic Ocean, Canada - AG5_Tmax | ecosystem: Environmental > Aquatic > Marine > Oceanic | place: Canada: Western Arctic Ocean | collected 2017-10-01
TCGTGAAGCACAGCTTCCTTGTCAATGATTAGGTCAAATGGTAACTCGTGCTTGTCAATGAACTTCTGATGGGACTTGGCACCATCTGTCGAGACTCCGACGACCTTCCAACCACTCCCTTCGAACCTGCCAAAACTATCCCTGAAGTCACAGGCTTGTGTGGTACATCCAGGAGTGTTATCTCTGGGGTAGAAGTACAGAATAACTCCCTCTCCCGAGGAGAGGATCTCAGAAAGTGAAATCTTCGACCCATCGGTAATCTCGGCCTCGAAGTCAGGTGCCTTGTCTCCAACTGCTAGTTCTACTGTTGCCATGTAATCGCGTGTCGAACCAGACTCATGAAGGCTACCATCACTCGATATACGATTTCAGAGTGACCGATGCAGATATCGATAGAGGTTCGCTGAAACCAAAGCAGATATTGGTCCCTAAATCCCTCTTTTCGTCCATTTCAATCACCCATCTCTTTCCTAATTCTCTTCTTTGTCGAGGCCCACGAGCATATCGGACAACTCCTCAGGTCGTGCCTTAGTGCGGGACAGTGCTCTCTCCCGAAGTAGATAATCTGCAGGTGTCTCCTGTTCCAGGACCCCTCGGGGAAGGCGACTTTCAAATCCCTCTCGGTCTTAGACACGTTCCTACCATCCGAGAGCCCCCACCTAGCTGCCAATCTGTGTATGTGAGTATCAACAGGGAAAGCTGGAACTCCGAACGCCTGACTCATAACCACGCTCGCGGTCTTGTGACCAACACCGGCCAATGACTCCAGGAAATCCCAGTCAGGCCTCACCCCCCCTCCGTCTTCTAGAATCTGTTCTGCCATCTTGCGGAGGTTCTTCGCTTTGGTCGGGGCTAATCCAATTTCACGGATGATGCCGTGAATTTCTTCCACTTCGAGCAAGGCCATTTCCTCAGGTCTTCCCGCAGCCTCGAACAACTTCGGAGTAACTTCGTTCACCTTTTTGTCAGTTGTCTGGGCAGACAGCATCACTGCTACCAGCAGAGTATATGGGTCGACATGATCCAGTGGAATGGGAGTCTCCGGGTACATCTCATCGAGTTTGCTGCCAATTATGCCGGCCTTCTCTGCCCGGCGCAATCTCAGGCCTCCAGATCCGGGCTCCTTTCATCCTTCCAACCAATTATCGCACCAGCAGCAATGCATCCGAAAAATGGGGCATAGCATGACAACCAGAGCGTGGCACTCCACTCCTCCGGACTTCCGCTCAGAATCCACCCAAATAGGGAGAGAAGGGCTCCTGGGATAATTGCAAGAGATCCGAACAACACAGCCCTGCCAAGTCCCATGGCATCAACGGAGCACTATCAGACTTGACTCTAACGGGAGCTCTCCTTCACTACCCATTTCGCCATTATGCCTGTCTGGACCAGAGAAAGCAATGCCGCCCACCAAATCCATTTCGGTAGTCCTAGTGCCCATGTTTCACCGTCATCCCACCACCAGAAGTCCTGAGCGAGAACGAAAACGGCCACTAGTCCGATCATGGGAGCCATTTCTCCAGAACCAATTTCTCCCAACCATCCGAATCCGATTTTCCTCTTGCATGCATACTGCACCGAGGTCAAACCAATAATGGCAGCCACCAGAGATGGAATTACTGAAGTTGGAACTGCTCCCTTCACTGGCTCTACCCACCACCCATCGAATGACTCCGGAGAGAACACCGCCAGTAACACGACTGACTCTCCTGCAACTATAGATGCAATTACAGCCCTCCCGTCGACATTGTCGAAATGTGCCGCGGCAAAAACGGAGGGGAACATAACTGCGTACATCGAGAAGGCAAGGAGCCCCAAATCCAGTATTGACAGTTCGGACCAGAGTGAAAGAAACAGGCCTAGCACAGCTAGGGCTATGATCACCGATTCTCTCGACCAACTTCCCTGGATTTCCCTGGGAACTAGATCCCTTGTAACCAGTGATCCTGTAGCGAGAAGCTGCGAGTCCATCGTGGACATTAGTGCTGCAAGGCCTGCTACCAGCACCAGCCCTCCCAGCCATTCTCCACCGACTTCCATGATCATGGTCGGCAGGATGTTCTCAGACCCGGCTCTATCAAGGCCGGGATTGTTCAGATGCCCCAATGTGCCAATCAAAATGGGAGGGAGGAAGGCTAACCATGCTACAGCCGGGTAAAGAGTAGCCATCCTCCCTATCGCGAAGTCACTTTCCGCAGCACAAAGCCTCTGATACAACTGAGGGAACATCGGATCAGCGAAAAGCCACAGAATCATGGTGCTCGTCCAGATCAGGAGGGTGTAGTTCCCTTCCCTCCCTAGCAATCTCGCGGTATCTTCGGATGATGAGATTACATCCATTGCCACGCCAAGTCCTCCTGCATCGTTGATTACCATGGCTAGTCCAAGCCAAAGAAGTCCTAGTGCTATCGCACCCTGAACAGCATCCGTCCTAACGACTGCCTTCAGGCCACCAGTGAGGGTGTAAGCTACTACGAGGACAGTGACTAGAACGGCCCCAATCCACTCTGGCCCTCCAAAGAGGGCTGAGACAACGATTCCTGCGGCACGAGGTTGTAGGGCTAGATATGGGATTGTAGCCATTACGAGGACTGAGGCCATGGTGAGCTGTGCATTACGGGACCCTGTCTGGCCCAACACCATCTCGGGAGCGGTAATTGCCCCGTGCTCCAATGATCTAGCTCTGACCTTCCTCCCAAGCAAGTACATCGAAACCGCCATGAATCCAGTTCCGAAGGCCATAATCGGCAGGAAGGATAGGCCGATTCTGTAGGATGCCCCACTCGAACCATACACAGTGAAGGCACTGAAGTTGGTTGCCGCCATGGTAATTAGGAGAATTGGCCCAGAGAGGCTTCTTCCAGCTAGGTAGTACGACTCGTCTTCTTTCCCTAAATCACGTCGTGCCCAAATCGCAAATGCCACCATGGCAATTGCATATCCGCCGACTATCAGCCAAGCAGAAGACACGCCAACGCCATGAGGTCTCCAGCATTATCTTGACTGTCCCAGACGTTTTATCGCCATGGGAACTTGTATACTCAAATTACGAAGTCATTCAGAATGCATGTATCACCAGCATGATGACACCAATGATTACCAGAAAAGAACTCCTCTCTTATGGTGGCATTCCCGCCAACACAATTGTACGCGAGTAATACCGAAAGAAGATTAATCCAGAACCGAACCAGTGGTTCGTGCAGCGATGTGGGGTAGCCGAGGTATCCGTTGCTCTAGACTCCGAGGAAGTCACACTCATCCTCTTCCTAAGAGACTCACAGGACCCCGAAGCCGACAGACTCCGGAAACTGGCTGAAGAAAAAGGAATCACAGTACGTGAGTCCTCCAAGATGGACATGTGGAGGATGGCTCGAGTCAACGACGGCAATAATCCCCCTTCTATACTTGCCCTGGTGGGCAGACAACCAGATTCTAGCGTCGGACAAGTTCTATCTTCAGGAGGGTTGTGCTGGCTTCTGGATGGGGCAAGGTATCCGGTCAACATTGGATTCACTATCAGAACGGCCGAGGTCAGTGGTGCTCAGGCCGTATTCGTCGATGGCTCACTGAATCACGCCGAGAAGAAGGCAGCAAGACGAGCATCGATGAAGGCTCACAGATTCATGCCAGTGCACTGGGTCGATGGGAAGAAACTGGTCGAAATGGCCAAGGAAGCCGGCTTCCGAGTCATTTCCATTGAGGACACCGGCAATCTAGGGCCTTGGGAAGAGGATTTGACAGGTAACGTCCTTCTTGTCGTCGGAGGTGAGCGTGACGGCATCTCAGAACCGATACTAGAGGAATCAGACTCCGTGATTAGAGTCCCGATGTCCGGTTTCGTGCCTTCTTACAATCTACAGGCGCCTATGGCAGTAGTTGCCGCTGAAGCACTCAGACAGAGAAACTCAGAGGCCTAGAAGGAACTCTCTAACTCCCTGCTTATGATCATCCTCTGAATCTGGCTAGTTCCCTCGAATATCTGGTAGATTTTAGCACCCCTCATTCTCCTAGCGACGGGGTATTCCTCGGAGTAACCGTACCCCCCGAGCACCTGGACTGCATCAGTAGTGACCTCCATGCACATGTCCGCAGCGAACCTCTTGGCATGTGCCGACTTCAGAGTTGCCCTTTCCCCTAAGTCAAGTGCATTGGCAGCACTGAGAGTAAGGAGCCTAGCGGCTTCTATCTTGGTGGCCATGTCAGCCAGAATGAATGAAATCGACTGGTGCTTAGAAATCGGTTTACCGAAAGTTCGTCTCTCCTTGGCGTAGGTCCATGCTTCTTCCATCGCGCCTCTGGCATTTCCGACTGCGGCCGCTGCCACTGCTGGCCTCGAGTGGTCAAAAGCCTTCATCGCATTCATCCATCCGCCATTCTCTACTCCTCCGATTAGATTTGATACAGGTACTCTTACATCGGTGAAATTCACGCCTCTGGTGTCAGAACACCTCTGACCCATGTTTTCCTCCTTCTTGCCAAGCTCTATTCCTGGCGAGTCCGCATCGATGATGAATCCACTAAGGCCCCCATATCCGGCTTCTTTGTCAGTGTAGGTCAGGACGAAGAACCAGTCCGCGTATCCAGCACCAGAGATCCATGCCTTGCTGCCGTTGATCACGTACTCATCACCATCTCTAACTGCCTCGGTCTTCAGAGACTGGACGTCAGAACCCGCATCCGGCTCAGTCACGCAATATGCTGCCAGCTTCCCTGAAGCTGTCCTTCCCAGGTATTCCGACTTCTGCTCCTCAGTACCTCCAGTCAGGATTGGGAATGATGCCAACATAGTGTGGTAAGCGGCCGTGCCAAAACCAGGATCGCCTCTGGAGAGCTCCTCACAGATAATCATCTCATCAACTGTAGACATCCCGGCCCCACCGTACTTCTCCGGTATTGTCACATTCAGCAAACCCAACTCGTGGGCCTTCGAAATCGCCTCCTTGGGGTAAGTTCCGTTCTTGTCCCACTCCTCTGCATTGGGAGTCACTTCCTCGTCACAGAATTCCCTAGCCATGTCACGAATCATCATCTGCTCTTCGCTGAGTCGGAAGTCAACCATGCACCATCCAATGAATAGCACTATTTGAGTAATTTCAGGGAGAACTCATTTTCATCAACAGTTATTTCTCATCCTTTCTTCCGAGTAATTGATTCGCGTGGTAGGAAATAGGCTTATCGAGCACACAGGAATAGAATACCCAATAATCTGCGGAGCCATGTATCCTTGCTCTAATCCCGATCTGGTTGCAGCAGCAGCCAATGGTGGGGGAATGGCGATCATCCAACCAGTATCTCTGACTGTGGTTCATGGATATGACGAGCCAGACCTGAATCAGGGGTTGACTGAGGGAATACGGTACATCAAGTCAAAAACCAATAATCCACTAGGATTCAATGCCCTGATTGAGAAGGGCAACGACAAGTACCTACAGAGGATGTCCCAGTGGATTGACATAGCACTGGACGAGGGAATCAGATTCTTCGTGACGTCCTTGGGTAAACCCGACTGGGTTTGCGAGAAGGTGCACCCAAGGGGTGGCTTCGTCTATCACGACGTAACAACCAGATTCCATGCAGAGAAGGGAGTTGAGTGCGGTGTCGATGGTCTGATTTGCGTGAATAACAGAGCGGGGGGTCATCTAGGTACTGACAGCATGGAGCAGATGTACGAATCACTTTCTGATCTTGGACTCCCTCTGATTTGCGCAGGTGGCATAGGAAGCGAGAAGGAGTTGAAGAGGGCGATTCAGATCGGTTATGACGGGGTCCAGATGGGCACTCGTTTCATCGCAACCGATGAGTGCTCAATGCCTGATGGGTACAAGCAGGCCATAGTCGGGGCGAACGAGGAGGACATCGATTGGACCGTCAAACTGACAGGAATCCCCGTCTCTGTAATCAAAACTCCAAACTATCGTAGGGAGAACTCCTGGCTAGTTAGGATCCTTCTTTCAGGACGGTTGAAGCACAGAACCAGGTGGTTGCTGAACACAATCTCATTCAGAATGTGGAGAAAGATGTCCAAGGGCACAAAGTCATCAGACATATGGTCCGCGGGGAAGAGTGTTGACACCATCGAAAGCGTGGAGTCTGCAACCACGATAATGAGGAGGCTTGGTGAGTCTCTATGAAAATAACTCAGGCCACTTTTTCTTGATAGCTCGGAAAATAACCCTTGAGAATACCATGGAAGTTAGTAGGAAGGCTACCGATGCCCACATCGAGGTATCTTCACTAGTCGCAAGAAGATATGTGACAACCAGTATCCCTGCCCCATAGACCGCACGAAAGGCAGAGAAAACCAAGAAAGCCCGAAATGCCCTACTTTCAAGAATCCTAGCCTTCAGAGTCCTACTCTCTCCTTCGTCCATGCAAACTCATTTCGATGCCGGGTTTGTCGCACTTAGTCGTGCCCGTGCTCGATTAGTCCCGCAGCATCAGCACCATAGAGTATCACGATCATCAGGGCGATTCCGATGATGACGTTAACCAGAGCCTCTCTTCCTGTCTCTGGGTTGTGGATGTCGGGAAGGGTATCTACTGTAGCCACGTACAGGAATGTACCGCCTGCGAATAGAATTGCAAGGGCAATCATGTGTTCATCGAGACCTTCTAGAGCGTAGAATGAGATCATTATCATCACAGGAGTGGTGACAGAGAACAACACTACGTCTCTGATTGAGTCGTTCCTTTCGTTCCTTTCGTGGGTTGAGAATACCCCTAGGCTAAACGCCGCAGGGACCTTGTGAATTAGGACTGCGAGTGCAACAATTGCCGTAACTGCCTCAGAGCTTCCGGCAGCAGCGGAACCTATCGCCAGACCGTCGGCGGCAGAATGTATGGATAGGCCGAGGATGATAATCCACGGCGAATTCCTATGATGGATGTGCTCGTGCCCATAATCTCCCTCGTGATTGTGGTGTTCTTCGTGGACGGCGTGACCAATTCCTGATCCTTCTAGAATAAGCATCATCATGAATCCGGCCAGTATGGCACCTCCGATAATCAGGCCCTCCAAACCTTCCTCTTCCTCGTGTCCTGCCTCCTCTTCCTCGTGAACCCCCTTGTCGTGCTCTTCCATTGCAAGCTCAAAACCCTCTGGAATCACCACAAGGATGGCCGATGCCAGAAGAATGCCAGAGGCCACGCCAGTAATCCTGCGCAAAATATCTCGATCCTCCTTGATTCTACTCAATATTGGGGCCAATCCTCCAATTAGTGCTAGAATCAGCGTCAATGCGGCTAGTTCGATAGGGGCGCTCTCCAAAGCCATTACATCGCCGAGAAAATAATAGATATTTAAGAAATGTTATTAATTTAGCTTTCTGTCGTTGCGTCATGACCCGGATAATCTCCTTCAGCAGTGACAACGAATTCCTCGAATCCCTTGATTCTATGATTGAGGAAACTGGTTACAAAAACAGGAGTATGTTCCTTAGGGACGCCAGTCTTCACTTCGCCGACTCCAGTCGTGGGGATCTCAGTTTCATGGATGACGACTCGGAAACAGAGGGCGTGATGGTAATTTTCTACCAACACGGAGTGGAATCAAAGATTCTAGACATCAGACACTCTCATTCTGTAGAAGTGTCCTCATTCCAGCACAACTGCCTCACTGGGAGTCACACCTGTGTTGACACATTGCAAATTAAGGGAGTCGCCAGCTCGCTGAGGGAAATCGTTTCCAGGTTAAGGAACACAAAAGACGTCGACAGGGTCTCCTTCGTACCTGCACCTCAGCGAGAAGCGGGTTGCTGCTGAATATGGAATTGTGGGATACATTCGGCGTGGCATTCAAGGTGCGGCGCTTCGACCATGCACTGTGGGAATCCCCTCTCAACTCAAATCTATGCTGGATGGCTCAATGGGTCCGACCAAGCAGAAGGCCGCTCGTCTGGTAGTCGATCTGGCCTCTACAGCAGGCGCTTCTGAGTATATTCCAGTCAACAATGCGCATGTTTCAGGTGTCAGTGTAATCACTGGTGGCCATGGGCTAAGGAGATTCCTTTCAGATCTCTCAGGAGATCCTCTAGGTGTAGTCTCTATCCCAACCACCCTGAACTCGGCTGGATGCGATCATGAGAAGATGGAAGAGATGGGGATTGACTACCCTGACTTCCTTGAGCAGCAGTTTGAGATTATCTACTCTTACTCCGAACTGGGGATTGAGGCAACCCTGTCTTGCACACCATATGACCGGGGAATAGAGAGTTCTGAGGGCATAGGGTCTTGGGCGGAATCTAACGCAGTTTGCTTCTCTAACTCCTATACTTCCTTGGTGACAAATCGAGAGTCAGGGCTCTCCGCCCTAGCATCCGCTCTCACTGGCTGGGCTCCGAAGTGGGGGTTGCACCTAGAATCAAACAGGAAGCCGAATGTCCTGGTTAATGTCGAGGCAGAGATGTCAAACTTAACCGACTGGAGCATTCTTGGAGATTGGATTGGGAAGCAGATAATGCCAACTTGGGATCTCCCTTGGGGGCTGATGCCTAGGATTATAGGTCTTCCAAGGGCAAGCTTCGAGATGCAAAAGGCATTGACTGCTTCGGCAGCCAATTACGGCTGCCCAATGCTCTGGGCTGATGGAATCACGTCTGATGCCCCAGAAATCAACTCTTACCAGGGCGAGGTCACGTTCACTGAGGCAGACCTCGATCAGAGGTACAGGGACCTCTCCCCAAGAGGAGGGGTCGATTTGGTGGTTATCGGATGCCCCCAAGCTAGTGTGGGAGAGGCCAGAGAAACAGCTGCAGCTGTTAGGGCAAGGATGGAGTTGGGAGAGATCATACGTGATCATAGGCTATGGTTGTTCATGAGCTCTCACAATTATGATCTGATTTCCGCAGATGGGACGTTAGACTTGCTCGAGGAGGCAGGGGCACTTGTGCTAAGAGACACCTGTCCAGAGGTAACTCCATACAATCGTTCGAAATACAACCACCTTCTGACTAACTCTCTCAAGGCGGAACACTACCTGACTAGTGGCTTGAATCGCATTCCCACCAGCGTTGCTCCAATCATCGAATGCGTCGCTCACGCATTTGACAACTCACTAGTAGACGGTCCTCCTCCCGTGCTAGGTGAGCATTCTGCAACGCCAATTCACACTTCGAAGACCCATCAGGACTCTCCATTCGAGTCAATGGGCAGAGGCATTCCAAGCCAGACTCAGTGGAAGGTTTCTGGCAAGGCTTTGGTCACTGACGTACCTATCACGTACCTTGGGTATGTGAACAAGGACACCGGAGTGATAGAGGAACCAGGTCACCCACTAGATGGAGTCCCCATCAAGGATACCGTTTTGATCTATCCGAAGGGTTCCGGCTCCACAGTTGCCCCCTTCGTCCTGATGGGTCTAATTTACACTGGCTACGGTCCCATGGCCATCATTAATCGAGATGTCTGCCCACTCACGCTCCCAGCCGCTTCCCTACTAAACGTCCCCTATGCTCATGGATTCCGGGATGACCCAACTATTCGAGTGAACACGGGGGACGAAGTCTCACTCTCTCTTTCAGATGGTGAAGTGTCACTTAGGGTCGAGGCACGTTCGACCGAGGATTGATGGCGACTACTCCCTGCAAGGGCCATGACCGCACGCAATGAACCTGAACCCTGCAGGGAACAGGACTGGGGTCTTTTCGAGATTACGAAGAGGGACGGAGCAGCCAGAATCGGCCGACTTCATTCCAAGCACGGGCCAATCACCACTCCAATGCTACTCCCTGTCATCAATCCTAATATCAGGACAATTGAGCCCAGAGAGATGTGGGAAAAATACGGAATCGAGGCCTTGATTACAAACTCGTACGTGATTTGGAAGCACGAAGACCTCCGCACGCAGGCACTTTCGGAGGGAATTCACTCGTTGCTTGATTTCCCAGGTGCGGTAGTAACAGACTCCGGAACCTTCCAGTCTTACGTTTATGGGGATGTTGAGGTCGGTCCGGAGGAGATAGTGACATTCCAGAGGGACATGGGAGTAGACATAGGCACGATGCTCGATGTCTTTGGAAGGCCAGACATGACCAGAGAGGAGTTGGAGGGGGCTGTAGAGGAGACGGCAAACCGTGCAAAACCCTCACTTTCGGTCGCTGGATCTGAGATGCTCCTGAATGGCCCAATTCAGGGAGGGACACATGCTGACCTCAGGGCCCAATCCTCGCTCCTCATGAGTTCAGCTGAGAGTGAAGGAAGAGGGTTCACTGTACACCCAATCGGAGGGATTGTCCCCCTTATGGAACAGCAGAGATATCGGGAACTCTTCGAGATACTACTCGCTTCCAAGTCACACCTCCCCCCTGATAGGCCAGTTCACTTCTTTGGATGCGGTCATCCGATGCTTTTCCCCATGGCAATCGCCCTGGGAGTGGACAT
>Ga0302119_10001531_pt1 | contig 10372 bp, 10 predicted proteins | sample AG5_Tmax_MG_FD_203114 | JGI IMG/M metagenome (GOLD analysis project Ga0302119, IMG submission 203114) | Marine microbial communities from Western Arctic Ocean, Canada - AG5_Tmax | ecosystem: Environmental > Aquatic > Marine > Oceanic | place: Canada: Western Arctic Ocean | collected 2017-10-01
GGTCGTTGACCGTCGCCATAGGAGTTAGTGAGACCTCGTCATTTTCGACTGTGACGCTATTCCGGTACCAGTTGAAGTGTGAGCCTGTCCATGAGCGGGAGCCAGCGCCGGCTCCACCGAAATCGGCATCGCTGCTCACGTTGTCCCAATTGTAGCCGGAAGATGTTCCCATGACATTGAAATTAGCACTCGTCACCCTCGCTCCATATGGCATGTTTACACCCGGTGTCGGGGTACTGCCCTGCTGACTGAATTGGTGGGTGAAGTTTGTCGTTCCATCAGAGAACTGAGTCTCTGTAGTCGCCGCAGCAACGAACGGCATCGCCGTCATGCAGAGCATCAAAACTGTAAGGAATAGCGCTGTTTTTCTCATTTCGAGTCCTCCGACCCTATGGGGTCGCCTTGAACAAACCGCTCGATGCTATCAATGCACCCCTCGAATGGTTTATCGTGAAACGGCCGTCATACTAGAGTCAGAATCTGGCAATTTCTATTTTCAAGGTGACCTGCTAAAGAGCAGAATATCGATCGGAGATGCTCTTCCCAATCTCAACAGAATCAATAGAGTAGAGCAGCGGTTTTGCTATTTTTTCCTGGAGTGATGAGTAACCAATAATGGCAGGAATCTTTTTTTTGTTATTTAGAATTTATTTCGTACCGAAACCAGTAAAAGTCTCGCTGCAATTTATTTGTTTAATTTTAGATTTTTTCTTAATTAATTAGAAGTTGAATTTGGCAAGAATTTTGCGTGAGAAGTTTGGAGTGTTGAGCGTGAGGTGCGCGGGTCGGTTTTGCGTGAAATATTTGGAGTGTTGATGCTGAGGTATGTGTTGGTTTTTGCAAGCAACTTCTATCATTGGCACCCTTGTTGACATTGGTCACAAAGTAGCACCTGCGTCAGACGCTGTTGAATTCTCGCACTATTGAAATTGAATTGGATAATTTACCATTCATACCGATTCTGGCTCAGCGATTTCAACAGCCTCTTCATCATTCCTTTCAGCTTGTGGTTCTTCTTCAGATTCATCCTCTGCACCCATCATTAGACGAAGGCCATTGCCGATACATAGAACCGCTCCAAGATAGAACAATACAGTTAGATAATCTACAGGATGGTCAAAGTTTGTCCAATAAGAGAATGTTTCCTGATTGGTCACAATTGAACTCTCCATTGTAGCCGCATCCTCTTCGCCTATTGACGATGAAGATTTGATTTGGAATACCTTAGTCAAATCAGACATTGGAGGGGCAGTGGTCATATTGGTATTTTGACGAGTGTCCAAGTAAAATGTCGTAGTTGATTCTCCTGCGATAATCAAGCCAGATAATTTCTCACTCTTCAATGTAATATCACTGCCCAAGAAAATTGGTAAAGCGCTCGGTGTTGCATCTAGCAAAGTGAAAGTTTTGAGGTTCTTTGCTTGTATTGAACGTGTTGTTGCATCTACTGATGCTGTACAGATGTCAACTGGAATACCTTCAACGGTACCGGTTTCGTCACAGGTAACAGGAACTACTGCATATCCTGAAACATCGACCTTATCTCCATCTCCTGTAAGGAATCCGCCTGTTGCACCATCTAGGTATTCAACTCCGATCAATCCATAGGTTGCTGTTGCCATTCTTGTGTTATGCCATGGCAATTCATTGGAGCCATCTTCTAATACAGATTCTCCTTTATCACAAGTGGAAACTTCTCCAGTACAAATTGTGTATGATGTTCCATCACCATTGAGAACTCCATCTGAACCATAGTATGTTTCATTGGTATCGAGAGAAGCCCATCCAACAGTCATGTTCATTGGGTTTCCTGAAGCAAGGTAAGCACTAACTGGGTCATGCCATCCGAATAACCACGCACTCACAGGTTGAGTCAAATACTGTGTAGTTCCGAATGTACTCATCAAATAACCAGGCACGAAAGATGATGATGTTTCCCCATATATTGGGCCCATCATCAAAGCGCGAACTGCACTTGCAGCATTTTCATCAATTCCGTATAGAGTTGCTATTGTTGAAGCGTTCCAAGTCATTTGCTCACCTGGTTGGTTTGTAGCGAAATTAATTGGAGGTGTTTTTCCAGATAATTCCCCGAATAGGAATACTGTTGCACCTGTTGAAGTTGTTAGTCCAAGTGGCCCATAGAGAAGATTACCAGATTGTTGAGGGGTTAAATCAACTGCTGGTGCGCCAAGTGATGCACCGATAAGTCCCCATCCGCCGCCTAGATTTAGGCTATTGGTCAGGTAACCGCCATTGATAGGGTCTGCAGAACCAAAAGTAGTATTGACGAATAATGATGCATTCATATCACCGGAGCCACCTTTGAGAACCATAGGCAAACTACTAACATCGGTTAGCCAAGCACCTGCCCACATCGCTATTGCCCCATATTGAGTTGCATCGAGATTGAATGCGGTCATTGCTGAAGCTGCATCCATTTGCATGAAAGTTGCAAGTCCGAAGGCAGTTTGGTCTGCATTGCTAGCAAGAAGACCTGTTGGAGTATCTGTGCCCTGTCCTGCGAAGAGTAAATTCATTGCAACCATGTTGTCAATAGTAATTCCCATATTAGCGAATCTTGCTGAAGCATTTACAGAAGTTCCTGTTGTGTCAGCATACCATGTGCTATCACCACCGCCATTGCTTAGGAAAGTTCCACCGACACCATAGCAAATTGCATGGTCTCTTGCGATTGTGGTATTGAAGTCTGGAGTTGTTGCATTTGCCATTGCCATATATCCCCAAATTGTTGCACGTTGCATTGTACCTACATTGGCGAATCCATTGGCTGCATCTGCCATCATTCCTGCGTAATCAGCAGTAGCATATGCGGAGCAATGTCCTGCAAGTAATAAAACGCCAAGTCCTCCGGTCAATGCTGCGGATTCACCTGTTGGCATCATTGCTGAATTCATAGCCATCGACATATCTGTGAAACCTGCTGATTGGCCGGTTGCCGTAGAATAATTGTATGTTTCACCAGCACCTGACATGTTATTCATCTGTGAACCATTGATTGCTTCGAAATAGGCATTAAATGCATCAAACCATCCATTGGCTACAGCCGCTGGGGCCGCTGTGTCTGCAGTTGTTTGATTCATTCCCATAGATTGCATTGTAGTAGATGCGCCGGCCATTTGTGCTGAAATGGTAGTGGCTGTTGTTGTGCCTGCTTGCATGTTTTCCAAATCATTGCCCATCATACCGGCTGAGAATGCGACTTTGGTTAAGTCCATAATTCCATTAATCGCCATTCCAGTTGCACCGATCACCTGTGGTTGGAATCCAATATTTATTTGAGTTACAGGAGTGTCACAAGGCATTGCACTTTCTGCAGCGCATTGATGTGACTTGACTTGAGTATATGTTAGAGTACCATTTGTTTCATCATAGCCAGTAATAGTATTAGTTTTGGTAATATCATAAGTAAATGGCCCAATCTCTGTATAGGCCGGTTCTGAACCGTTGTCCATCATATCGTCAAGATTTGTTATTGTCCAAGCCGAATAATCGCGCTGGGAAGTAGAAACTGCCCAATCAGCCTTTGCCTCTGTACAATCATCGTTTGCACATGCTGTATCTTTTGTGTAGGTCGCAAATGTATCGTCTACTGCATCTTGTACCCCACCGGTCGAAAGGGGGGCAAATACTGCTAGGTTCAGTATTAAGAGCATTAGGCCGGCTACAAGCATTGATTTGTCTGAAGTTAGTAAGGACATTGTTTACAAGACTGGGCTTTACCGTTTAGTCATTACCCCGACTCAATATTAAGATTGAATTTTATTATTGCTAGCTGAATAAGGAGTTTTGTCAAAAACAAACATCGATAGGATTGTTTATGTCAGACTATGCTAGGGAAATGGTGACTCCTGAGGGTTGGCCTAGACAATTATGGCTTGAAGGCAGATTGAATGGATATTTAGAGGATTTCTAGGGGTGGTTTTCGGTTTGAACTCAAGGAATTCGGATAGGGCCCGGCCGAAAAAGGGATGATAGGCAACCGTCTCGCGGCGCATGGTTGAATACTATGGCAGGCAAGTTGAGCAGCATCACGGAGCCGATGAAGAAGTGGTGGGAATCGAAGCGTGATCAGCACTTGATTATCCTACAAACGATGACGATGATATCACTCGCCGTCGTCATTTGGGCGATTGTTTTCTTCCTCTTCATGGACGGCGCGACCGCTGAGGGCGGCGAGTCTCTACGCGATTTGACTTGGGTCGGATTGGTCTTGGCTCTTTTCGTCGTCGTATGGGCTGGACCTGAATATATGCACTACGCGCAAAATCTTACAATTTTGAACGAGATTTTGGAATTGGATTCGCGCTCTGAAGTGATGCGTCGTCGTAAGGAAGCGGAGGAAGCGGCGAAGTTACTCGGCCGCGTCCATCAGGCAAAACTGATTGAGCGTTATGATAAATTGCATATTCGAACGAAGAAACTTTTCGATACATCGGGTGTTTCTAAGAGTTCAGAAAAGAAGGCGAGTGAAGGCGATGAGTTCCTTAGCGATTGGTGGAATTGTGAAGAATCGATGCTGGCCCGTGCTTTACCTAAAATGGGATTCCTCAAAGAACCAGCCGTTCACAAGGCTTCCATACTGATTTCAATTACTGGAATCATCGCATTATTGTGGAATGCAATCCATGGGATTGCTAGGCAGTCGGTCGGTGGTGCACGCGACCATACGCTCGATTTCCTAGCGATGATAACCGGCGCTGACCAGAAATCCGTTGCTGCACCTCATCTCGATTTAATTTCGGGAATAATTCTCTTTGCTCTGTTCACTATTCTGGCGATGACCCGACCGGCAATCCCTGCTGCAGAATCTGTTGCGGAGACGAGCGAAGAAGCGACGGCCTCATCCGTGTCGGATTCTGAGGAATGAATCGGGCGAGTGATATGGATCAGGCGTGGAGTTGGGTCCGCGAAGCGTTGTTGGCCCTTGGGCTCATCGTTATTCTGCTCGGGGCGATGGTTGTGATGACCGGATCTACACCGCCGATGGTGGTCGTTGAATCAGGCTCGATGATGCACGATTCGGATGGCGGTGTTGGATTCATTGACCCCGGGGACATAATTTTGGTAATGTCGCTCGAACGGCAGACGATTATCACTTGGGCAGAGGCGACCGAAGAGGGCGGTTTGAATGAGGGTTATCGCAATCATGGCATGCCTGGTGATGTCATCATATATCGGAAAAATGGTGGGAACGATACACCGATAATTCACCGCGCGCTGCTTCGAGCGGTGGCCAATTCGACGGAACCTGCGGCGGTGCCGGGTGAGTGTTCGTCAGGGGTTTGGGACCCAACACTTGAGGGGCCAGGATATTCTGGATTATGCGTTATAACTTTCGATGTACCGGGAACTGTTATTGTAAATTCTTCTTCAATTTCAATCGATCTAGATTACCCCTGCCACCCGCACGGAACATTGTCAATACGTGACTGGAAACCAAAGCATACCGGTTTGTTGACGACTGGAGATAATGCGCAGACCAACGGTTGTCAAATCGACCAGATGCGCGCGGTACGAGGCAGTGATTCGCCACATGTCGGTGGTTCATGGGGGCTCATCGATGAGAATGGGCAGCCGGTGCAGGCGGTTCGGTCCGATTGGGTTGAAGGTGTGGCAGGCCCTGAATTGCCGTGGTTTGGTGCGGTGAAGTTGGCGGCATCTGCGAATGCGGGTGCGGTGACTCAGAAGTCTTGGAATGCAATTTTCATGACGATTGCGGCTTTTATCGCCATTCCGGTGGTCATCGACTTGGGTATCAATCGAATGTTGCGTAGTGCTCCCGAACTCAAAGAGCTGAGTGGAGTGATTTCAGCCAAATCTGGAACTGAGGAAAATGCTTCCGACCAATCTGGCGAATCAGATTCTGCTGATTTAGTAGATAGCACCGGTTCAGAAGAATAGTTCTTCACTCGAACAGGTTTTTTCCTGAACCTTAGAGTAGTCATACGCCGCGATGCTGTACGCTTTCTGCAGAAAAGCATTTTATGAGATTATTGAGTGAAGAGGGTGATGCGCGTCACGGCTTGGCTGCTCACTTTTTGCCTCCTGCTGCCGGGTTGTCTTGAGGAGACCGCAACCGAAGGTGAATCTCCGTATTACGGCGAAGGGTTCGCGGCAGACCAATGGGCACCTATTTTTACCGTGGAATCTATGGATGGCGAATTGTGGTCGATGGAAGAACAGCAGGATAAAGTCGTCGTATTGGCCTTTATTTTCACACGGTGTGTCGATACTTGTCCAATCACTTCAGCCTCGTTAAAGTATGCACAGACTTTACTGAATGAGTCTGAATTGACGAATCTGACATTCGTCTCAATCACCATTGACCCTTGGCATGACTCACCCATCGTCCTGCAGAACTGGACATCCAGTCACAACTATAACTGGACACATCTGACTGGTTCACCAGAGGCGATTGAGCCGATTTTAGATGCTTACGGAGTAGACCCGATTGGCTATGGTGATAATTCTCAGGAAGGTTATGGTTTTTCACACACCCAACCTACCTATCTTATCGATGCCAAAGGCTACCTTCGTGTTGTTTGGACCGACCCTAATCTACCGGCGGATTTTTTTGTTGTAGATATTCAAACCGTACTTTCCTTGTGAGATCCACTTTTTGTGGATGTAATCGTATTGGTGACACGCCGAAATAAATAGCCTAATCGAAACCACACCCGTTTCACTATCTTCACCTTGAGTTCCACTTGCTATACACGCCGTTGTGATTTTACTAAGAAAACTACGGTCGGTAATTTCCTAAGGCTTTGGTGACGGGTCAGATAGCGGCGTGGTGGTCTCATGCGATGAATGAAATCAGGACCGGCAAGGCGAAGATTATCAGGACGAGAAGGCTGCTGTAGCCGGAGACCATTCGAGCGAACCGCTCGACACGGACTGGATGCCAACTACCGAATCGTCGATTGAATTGTTCTGTAACCGAGTGCACTAAATCTGTCATCATGTGGCCGCCGTCGAAGGGAATCATCGGCACTAGATTTGCGAAACCGAGTAACATATTTATCCAAATCATCCAGAATAAGCCTTCGAGCAAAACGATCCCGCCGGCAGACCCGAGAAAGGAGATAGGTGAATCTGAATCGATGGTAATCAGTGCTTCTTCTTCGATATGCATTACATGTCCGTCGTAATCGAGCGGAATGCTCAACATACTGAGCGGTTGGATGAGTAGACCGAAGATTCTCTCCCCGGCAGTTTTCTCACCACCGAGTGGTCCGGCCAGCCGGTCGACTCCGACCGTAGCGTCGGTTAGGCCGATGACCCCGAGAAATCCATCGCCCTTTTCGATACCGATTGCCTCGAGTAGGGCGGGGTCGGTTCCACGAGCAATTTCGTAGCCATACCGGTCGGCGAGGGTCACCTCGATTTGCCTCATACTGCCGTTTTCGGAAGAGAGGCTTTGAATCTCGAGTACAATGGTCTCATTCGCTTGATGTGCGGCTAGGAATGATGAGAGGGCAGCGGCGTCGGCAATCGGTTCTCCGTTAGCCGCGACGATGTTTTCGTACGGTTTGAGGCCCGCCGTTTCTGCTGGACCATCCACTACGATTCCACTAGCATGAGCTCCTGGAGTCAGCGCAACGAATTGGCTGGCAACCATCGCGATAAGTACGAAGGCGATGAATGAAGCGACGATGTTGACTGCGGGGCCGGCCGCGTAGAGACGTAGCCGTTCACGCTTCGAGGCGGCCATCAATTCACGACCTTCGGGTTCGGCAAAGGCACCGATGGGGAGCGGTCCTGCCAGCAACAATCCGAAACTGCGAACTTGCATTCCGTGGGCTCGAGCTTGGAGGCCGTGACCGTATTCGTGGATGACGAGAGCGGTGACCAATGCGAGCATCGGCCACCAGAGTGGCACGAATCGTGTCACGCCGGGAATCAGAATGACATCGCTCGCGCCGAGCGACGCAGTCGGCGGCTGGAGTATCGAGGCGATGGCCGCCAGCAATAGAAGCAGCATGACGATGAGCATAGAAGCGACACAGAGCCAAATTGATGCCTCACCGAAAGCGCGCCAGAAGCGCCGAGGCTTAGCGATTCGGTCGAGCATCCGATGACCTTGTTTTGTCCGTACCATCAAAATGACGCCGAGTATTCGAGTCGCGTTCCAGCGGTCGAGGATGCCGCGTTGTTCTAGTTGAATCAACGCCAGATACCAAAATGCGAATGGTACTAGCCACGGTGAGATGGTGTAGAGTATTGCGCTTAGGAGAGCGAATCGCAACCATGGGGTTGGCTGCCGCACGACCTCGGAAGCCATACTCTCTCGCCCCGCTTCGTCCCTTTGAACCTGAGTGGTCGAATTATTAATTCCGGATTAATTCTTGAATTTTCCAATCGGTTGATGAAAGGTAAACTCCCCCACCCCACCCGATGACCGATCCAAACCGGCCTCAAAACAGGACCGTCGCGAGACGTTTGCATGCGTTACGGCGCGACCGTGAATCGGTATTACGTATTCTTGAACAAGCGAATCTTGACCGAGTTCAAGAAGAGGCTTTCAGGACCATGTATCGACTTGAGAGGATGGAAATTGAACTCGGTGCTGAAGATGTTTCAGATGTTAAAGGCCAACTTGATGAAGATGAAACTGACTCGGACGTTGATGACTGATGTTCTTTGTTCGGTTTCAACAGTAGGCTTCTCGTCAGATTTACTTCTTGACTCCGTAGCCATTCCAGACCCGTCTGTCAAAGGGGGCCTCTTGCAATTTCTCATCATCATTCCATTTAATTGAAAATCGCTATGACCTTGAATCATTTTAGGTCACTCATGGGGGAGGTGTTACATGACTTGGAGCCCGGAGATGTCGTTCTTGTCGATTTCACTGAGTATTTCCGTTTTTTGGAGCATCCCGCAGTGATAATAGAGATTGATGATGATTTGGTTACCGTTGTAAAAAGAACGAGTGAGCCTCCCAGAAAACACAAGGCGGACTATATTTCAATAGATTCTCGAAATGGTGGTTTGAAGAAAAAAACATATTTTGATTGTGGAAAACCAATGTTAGTGAAATTAGATGAAATTCTAAATATTTGGGGTTCATTGGAGCCAGAATTACTTCAAGAAATTGTCGAAAAGATGGAAAATTCAGAATAGGTACAATTCGTTTTGAATGAGTTGAAAAGGAGCAACCCAATATCCGCTGCATTTTTTTTGGGAATATAGTGGGTTTTCAATGGGCCATTTCAGAAGATACAGTTTCGACTATCTTTGGTTGGGAATATTGGTAAAAACCGTATAATAATCAGAGGCCAGGATTAACCAGTTCCTGAGTTATTGGGAGAATTCAAAGTTGAAATTTGTCAGCCCATGCTGGCCTAGGTTTCAGCTTCTTTTTGAGGAGAACATTTGCTCTATCTTTCGCAAGCGGTATTTCTTCTGACTGACAAGTCTGGCTGACAAGAAGTGGCGGTTCATCTTTGGTTGGCTCTATGTCGACTAATTTCGTTTGTCGATTTGGCAAATTCATCTCCACAAGGCTACTAGCCTCATCAGCGCTACTAGCCCGGTCAGAAGTTCTAGCCTCATCAGAGCTATCCTCAGCGCGTTCGGACAGGCGAGCGAGCATCATATCGATTTGATTTGAACGATGTTTCGCATCGACCTCATCGCTCTCTGCCTCACGCCGACAGACCAATCCGAGGAAGCGATGCAACGGCATCCCTTGGTTCCAATCGAGATGCGGTCGGCCATTCGCGGTCAGCGGCAGCGACGGCATCCGTCGCGCAACAATGGCCAATCGACCTTCGAGGGCACCGACATCGACTCGGAAAAGTCGCCAAGAATCGCCTCGGACCCCCTTCAATCGCATTGCATATATCGGCATCAACCCACATTTTTGACCAACAGCAACCATCGCTTCGTACTGATCGAGAGTCCGGCCAGAGAGGTATAATTTCTTTTGTTTCGTAGATTTTACTTCGATTGGGAAGCAGATATCGCCGCGTAGCACCAACAGGTCACCCGTCCCCTCCATACCACTTCCAGCAGCACGAACCACGAGGAATGGGCGCTCGATTACCTGCATCGCTAGGGCGCGCTCAACTTCGCTACACGACCGCGTAACAGCACGGACTCCGTTCGGGACTCCCGCGAGTACTTGGCGCAATTCGCGCTCGTACTTTGAACCCATCCGAGCCGTAGCGTCGTATTCCACTACTCATGGATTGCGGTTTTTTAGTGGCAGTGGAGGTGGTTTGTGGCGGTAATGTCGGCCACCGGTGGGGAGTGGTTGTAGAGAGAAAAATTGTACAAAACAAGCCTCAACCGTTCACTGACCATGCGCACATTCAAACGCCCTCAGAGGTTACCTCAGTACCGT
>Ga0302119_10001532_pt1 | contig 10366 bp, 11 predicted proteins | sample AG5_Tmax_MG_FD_203114 | JGI IMG/M metagenome (GOLD analysis project Ga0302119, IMG submission 203114) | Marine microbial communities from Western Arctic Ocean, Canada - AG5_Tmax | ecosystem: Environmental > Aquatic > Marine > Oceanic | place: Canada: Western Arctic Ocean | collected 2017-10-01
AGATAAAATTTAAAGACAGGATAAAAATTGTAGACTACAAATCCAGTAAAAGAAAATTTTCAAAAAAGGATTTAGAAGCTAACGTCCAAGCAATGGCCTACACATTAGCTGCAAAGCGAAAATGGCCAAAATCTGCCTCCAAGGTAGAGGTAGAATTTCTGTTTCTGAAATTCCCGAAACAGCCCTCCCAGCAAGCAACATTTTCTGAAGAACAACTCAAGGGCTTCGAGCACTATTTGGCATTTATATACAAAAGAATAAACTCCTTTACCGAAGAAAAAGCTAAAACCAACTACGCTAGTGAAAAATGGGCTACAAAATTCTTCTGTAGATCAGATAAATCCGGATGGAAATGTCCTTACTTAGAGCCCTATGACTATTACTCTCTTGAGAGTGAGGACGGTGACATTCTTAAGGGGGCGTTCACAGAAGAAGAGCTTATGCCCGCTAAATCAGGTCAAAAAATAATCAAAAAAAGATACGAAGGTTGCCCCGCTCACGCCAAAAAAGAAACTCAAACCACCGAAGACCCTTGCGATTGGATTTGACATTTCCAAAAAAGGATGTATACTTGCTTTATGGACGGCATATTGCCACTTTTTAAATCTCACTACAGCATAGGTAAATCAATCTTAACCTTGGCAAATGTAGAAACTGAACCGGATGAAGCAGACTCCGTCTTTAACATCTGTAAAGATAACGGCTTAGATCAAGTGGTCGTTACAGACGATAACATGAGCGGCTTCTTGGAAGCTTACACAAATTCCAAAGAAAACAACATCAATTTAATTTTCGGAATGAGGCTAACCGTCTGTAGCGATATGTATCAAAAAGATGCAGACTCTCTCAAAACCAACAACAAAATTTTAATCTTTATAAAAAACGAAGAGGGATACAAAAGACTAATTAAAATATTTTCATTAGCTTCTAGAAAAGGTTTTTACTACGAACCTAGAATAGATTACAAAAACTTAAAAGATAACTGGGACGAAGAAAGTCTTTCGTTAGCTATACCATTTTATGATTCATATATTTTTAATAATACACTTTTTAGTTCTATATGTGTACCTGAATTTGAATTCTCAAAGCCCGTTTACTTTATAGAGGATAACGATCTTCCGTTTGACGAAATCATAAAAAATAAAACCGAAAACCAAGCAAGAGTAGAAGGTCGCGAAACGCAAAAGACACAAAGCATTTACTATAACCAGAAGAAAGACTTCAAGGCTTACTTAACGTTCCGTTGCATTAACAATCGAAGTTCGCTAGACAAGCCGCAGCTAGACCACATGACTAGCGACGAGTTTTGCTTTGAAAGCTGGAAGGAAAAATGCCGTGCTTACGAAGGGGGGCACCATTGAAAGACGTTGGGGAACATAAAAACTTAGGAGCGGGTGTAGTAGGCAGCTTAAAGAAGAAAGAACCCGTCAAGGCCAAGGGGAAGCCTAAGGCTAAAAAAATAACGGAAAAGAAATTAGAAGAAGGAACGGTAAACAAGGGGATAAGGACAGCCAAGGCAGAGTATTTACGGCACTGCACTAAAACAGTAGGAATTATAAACGAAAAGGGCGAATACGAAGTAGTGCAGACCAAACAATGCGGAGAGGGAGACGTGGTTTGGGTGATGGAAGACAACGGAACCTTTACAAAAACTAAAATATATTAATTATGGATGAAGATTTTTTAAGATTCGATAAAGGAAAAGAATATGTTTTCATTGATTGTGAAACACTTAACCTATGCTTGAACAGTTGTCACAACCTACCTTGGCAGATAGCAATGATTAAAGTCGCTGGGGATAAAAAAATTGCAGAAAAAGATTTTTACATCAAGTGGGACACCGACCTTGAGATAAGCGCAGACGCAGCAAGAATAACGAGGTTCAGTCCCAAAACCTTAGAGGAAAAAGGGCTAACCCCAGAAGAAGTATTCCCCACTATAGAAGATTGGCTGGATAACTGTGATCACATAGTCGGACATAACATACTTGGCTTTGATATTTATTTAATCAAAGACTACTACAAATACATGGGCAAGCCGTACAAACATTTAGTAAATAAAATAATAGACACAAACTCTATTGCTAAAGGCATAAAATGCGACGCTCATTACAAGAATAACGAAAGCCTAATAGAGTACCAATACAAAATGACGCATACTAGAAGAAAAGGCGTTAAGACGAACCTAACATTCCTTGGTAAAGAATTTGAAATTAAACATGACTACGAAAAACTACACGACGCCTTAGTTGATCTTGACCTTAATTTAAAAGTTTGGAATAAACTTAAGTGGCAAATAGAGCTATGAACGAAAAGCTACAGGACGAAAATTTTCATATCTGGTCACCCTCTTGTTTTTGGGGAGACCAAATGTTTAACCTTATGGCTGCGAGGCGTCTTTCTAATGGTAAGCCTGTGTTTATTCACACTTGGAGAAACGCTTGGTCCGGCCATACCCAAGAATGGTTAAACATGGATCATAATATATTGCAATTTTGGACAAAGGTTGGATTCATTAAGGGAATTATATTTGACATAGACCAGTATAACCCTATAGACGTAGGGTGTGAGCGAAGCGAATACCCTGTACACATGACGCTTCTTAATCGCAATGAGCTTAGTTCCGTAGGGTTTACTTACGATATTAGTAATGATATAGATTTCTCTTCTTTCCCAGATCACCGGCAGCTAGGAGGAGTGGTTGACGAATATCGTCGGCGTCGGGGCGTGACCGACGAAAAAATAGCAGTATTTCAACCAATATCTATCTTGCACAGAAACAAAGAAGATATAGAATTGGAGTACATTGCTCCTTGGGATCAGTGTATTGAAGCCTTACTAGATAAAGAATATAAAATCGTCGCAATAGGAAGCGACAAGGACGTAGCGGACGTCGAAAAATATTACCCAAACTTGTTCGATAGATACCCAATAGAAAACCTAATGGGGAAAACAAGTATGTTTGAATCAATAGATTTAGTTATGAATTGTGCTTCTTTTGTCCTGTCTTGCGATAGTTGGTCCGCGTGGTATGGTATATCATCAAGGGTTAAAACCGCAGTTGCCGCTGGCAAAACGTTCAGAAGCGATCAAGATACAGCATACATACTAGCCCTAGGAAATGAAGACATTTATAAACTCGACTACGCTTACAACAAAGAAGAGTGCGACACGAACTTAGCGAACTGGATAAAAGACAATGCCTAACTTTACTGAACAATTTAACGAATTAAACATTCCCCTACACGGCGTTAGGCTTCCCACCTTTAACATCGAAAATAGACACAAAAGAGAACTGGGCGTCAGCGAAGACATAAGCAACGAAGACTTCCTGAAAGCTCTCTGCGAAAAAAGCTTAAACGAAAGGAACCTAGACACACGAGAATACAGAGAAAGATTCGACCGCGAATTCAAAACCATTAAAGAGCTAGGGTTTATCGATTACTTGCTTCTCGTATGGGATGTAGTCAATTTTTGCAAAGAAAACAGCATTCCGACAGGGCTTGGGCGCGGCAGTGCGGCGGGTAGTTTGGTTTTGTATCTATCTGACGTTACGAAAGTTGACCCGATAGAGAATGGTTTATTTTTCGAAAGATTTATCTCTAAAATCAGAGCAAAAAAAACCGTTGTAAACAAAATAACTTATCTTGATGGCTCCCTTATGATGGATGTTGATTTAGATATTTGTTACTATAATCGTCAAAAAGTTATAGGATATCTCGAAGAAAAATTTGAAAACAAAACCTCCAAAATCATTACCCTAAATACTCTTAGCGGAAAATTATGTATAAAAGAATGCGGCAAGGTCGCGGCTCACAAAACCGAGCAAGAGATGAACAAGGTATCTTCATTGATCCCCAAGGTATTTGGTCAGCTCAAGGACTTAAAAGAAGCTTACGCAGAGCAAGAAGAATTCAAAAAATGGTGCGACGACAACGAAGAGTGCTACAACATAGCTCTCAAAATCAAAGGCTTAATCAAGAATAAGGGTGTCCACCCATCGGCCATCTCTTTATCTTTCGACAAGCTTAATGACTGTTGCCCAACAGAGCTAACCTCAGATAAGAAGAGTCACGTTGCTTCGTACGACATGAACTGGATATCAATTTTTAACGTCAAGCTTGACATCCTTGGGCTTCGGGCTGTTTCTGTAGTAGACGACGTATGTAAAAGTGTTGGCATTAACGTTTCTGATGTAGACCCAAAAGACCAACTCATCTACGACAACTTACAGAACCTTAGAACACCTCACGGGTTGTTTCAAATTGAGGCGGAAACTAATTGTCGTGTTTGCCAAAAAGTTAAGCCCAAGAACCTAGAAGAGCTAAGCGCTGTGCTAGCCTTGGCTCGTCCCGGTGCGCTCGACTTTGTTGATCAGTATGCTGCTTACGTAGAAGACGGAACCTATGATCCTATCCACCCATTCTTTGATGACATTTTGACATCAACAGGAGGCGTAGCTTTATATCAGGAGCAGCTAATGAAGATGGCTAACAAAATTGGCTTCACGCTTGACGAAGCAGAAATACTGCGAAGGATTGTAGGCAAGAAAAAAGTTAAAGAAGTTCGTAAATGGAAAAAGAAAATCAAAGAAAAGGTTAAGGAAAATAACTTAGACCCTGAGATCAGCGATATTCTATGGAAAGTTCTACAAGATTCTGCGAACTATTCTTTTAATAAATCTCATTCCATTTCATACGCCGCTCTAGCCGCGACGACTATCTACCTTAAGTTCAAATACCCACAGCAGTTCTTTCTAAGCCTACTTAAGATGACCCGCCACGAGCCAGACCCAATCAGTGAAATATCAAAAATCCAAAGGGAAATGTTTTACTTTGGCACCAAGCTTCTTCCTCCACATATAATTAAATCAGATATGGACTTCAAGATTGAAGGGGAAGACATCAGGTTTGGGCTCTTATCCATTAAAGGTATCTCCGATAAGTCTATAGAAAAACTTAATAATTTTAAAAATAGTTACTCTAACAAATTTGAAGTGTTTGAGGGAGCTAAAGAGTCAGGGCTAACCATTGGCATACTCTCCGCGCTTATCCAAGCTGGCACCTTTGAAGGGTTTGCGGTTTCCAGAAGCAAGGTTGTGTATGAAGCGCAGCTTTGGAACATACTTACTAAAAAGGAAAAAAAATCAGCCATGCTCATGGCGAAAACCGAAGAATATAACCTTGTTGAAATTGTCAAAAAATTAAAAGATAAATCCGACGAGAAAGGAAAGCCTCTCATCAAAGATACGCGCCTTAACACCATCAAAACAAAGTCTGAACCATACAAACAAATTTATTTTAAAAATAAATATTCAGAAACTTTTGCAAACTGGTACTACGAAAAGCATCTCCTTGGATATACCTACAATAAATCCTTGAAAGATATTTTTAGAGAGAAAAAGCAAGACTTACTGTCCCTCCGAGAGGTCGAAGACTCAGAGGCGGACGACAGGATTTCCTTCATTGGAACCGTAGAAAACAAGCCATACTTTGGTACGTCCAGAAACGGGAACGAGTACATGAGGATGCACGTGGAGGATGAAACGGGGAGTATGAAAGTGATGATCTTTTCCAAAAGGTTTGAGGACGCCGTAGCAGCAAACAACGGCACTCCGCCCGAAGAAAATAACATTGTTATCATTAGCGGGGTCAAAAAAGACGAAGTTGTCTTCGCGGACAAAATAGCGGTGCAATCAAACAAAATTTATACAAAGCTATCAGAACTAAAAAATGATTGACAAACCTAAAAAACCCAGTATACTACAACTATGATACATTTTTATAAGCCCAACGCGAAAGTAACAGGTACAGCTTGCTCCTTCTATCTCAACAAGAGGGACAACGCTTTCTTTTCCACGCTCATTAAGCAGGACGGCTGGAACAGCGACAGGAGGATAGGTTCCTTCAAAAAGAACAAAGATAACCCACTCAAGAAAGTAAACATCAAATTTAGTGCGCTTGAAATATCCTCAATTATTGACGCAATTAGAAGCAACAGGAAGTTTACGGGCTACCACGGCAGCAATCAAATCGTCAGATTTACTTTTTCCCCTTACGAAAGAGACGGAAGCCAAGTTGGGTTTTCGTTTAGTGCTACCAAGGAAAGCAAGGAGGACTCCACCTCTAGGTCGACCTTTCTTATAGGGTTTAATTTCGGAGAGGGAGAATTGCTGGTCCAGCATCTTTCGTACCTTCTCCAAGATAGCTTTAAGATTACCGATACTGCGATTGAAAAATCCTTCCAACGAAAAGAATCAGGCCAAGATTCGTGGTCGAACAACCCCGTGCCAACACCAACACCGACACCAGCCCCAGACACAGAGCCCGTAAGCGAGTCAAGCGAGCTGAGCGACAAGGACGACGATCTTTGGTAGAATTATGAAACTAAAAAAAATAAAGAGAGACGATAATGGACTAATATCTGACGGGTCCGTTGAGTACACCTTCAACGAGAACGGTTTCATTGATTGGAGAAAGATGATTAAAGTAGAGCACTTGGTTCCTAACGCTCAAAAAACGAACGAAACAGATGTCACGAAGCTCAAAGATACAGAACTCATTATTTTGCTTGCCGGCATTAAAGATTTAGCTCAAGTCAGAGGATTCACAGACGTGCGGTACGACGTACAGACTCCTTCCGCCGACTTCGTGGTAGCGACATGCAGCATAAAATGGATTCCCAATTATGAAACAGAGGATAAAGAAGTTACCTTTTCGGCTATAGGCGACGCTGGAGCTCATAACACGCACGGATTTGGTCAAAGTTTCCTTGGCCCCATGGCTGAAAACAGAGCGTTCGTTCGCTGTGTTAGAAACTTTTTAAGAATTAGCATCGTCGCCAGCGACGAAATGAAAAAGATGGTATTCGCCAACGCGTTTACCCCAAAGGTTTCAGGAGCAATAGAGGAAGAGGGACTCCCCTCTCCCGTTACCCTCCTCAAAGGGATAATGAAGGAGAAAAACATCGCCTTCGAGAACATAAAAAAGAAACTTGAAACTGAGAAATTTGAGAAAGCTTCAGGCATGGAGTCGGTGGAAGACATACCAAAGGCAAAAATATTTGAAATTATTGAACGCCTAAAAAAAGTTAAAGCCTAATCAAAAAAGCTTATGGATCAACACATAATGCTGCACAGCGCAATGGGAGATTCCGTTGTAGCCTTCCGACATGTCATCAAATTTTCTGAAGAAAACAAAGAAAAGAAAATTAATTTAATATACAATAGATTAATTGATCAGTTCATGCGCTATTGGTTATGGCCTGACAACATTAACTTAATGCCATTAAACCAAATATTTCATGATATTGATAACATCCACTCTTTCCCTTACAAGTGCGAAGAAGATGCAATTTCAATGTCATTTAATAATAACGAAGAAAATGCTCATGATTTTAGACCTTTTTTTATATACACTCAACATGAACCCATAAAACATAACAACCTCCAAGGGATTATCCCTGATAGGCCATCGTTCCTTTTTGGTCTTGGAGATTACGTAGTTATTCAACCCATCTCTACAGACTATACCCATAGATATATGCAGGACGAGTTAAAAACTTATGAAAGTTTCTTGTTTGAATTAATAGAACAGATTCATATGCATACCCGTTATTCGATTGCTATAGTGGGTACCCGCGCTGACGCAGACAAGCTCCCGAACTTAAAAGTTAAACAGTCTGTAAATAGATTTTTTAATTTAATAGGGCATTTATCAGTTGAAGGATATTGTGATGCAATTAAACATTCAAGTGTCGTTTTAGGTTTCAATAGCTCTGCCGTTAACATCGGTGGATACATCCTTGGGAAGCCCATTGCGTCATGGACTTTGTGGGACAGAGGATGCGAATACTTTAATGACTTTATTGATGTAGAAGGATCACTAGCTAACAATGAATGTAGACCTTGGCAAAAAGAAATGAACTATTATATTGATTTTTTAAAAAATGTTACAGAAAATGAAGGTTAATCGAAAAATCCACTCTGAGCTTTTAATTCTTTAATTAAATTATTTTTAATTTTTATTGCCGCAGCTCTCCCGTAGTGGCCTACCTTTTTCTCGTGATTGTTTTTTCCATTTCTAGACATCTCATCACATTCGACAACAGTCTTGTTGACGATTTCCAGCATTTTTTCTGTAGAAATATAAGGCATACTCATAGATATTGCTTTTTCGTTTGAGTTCACTAAAGCTAATTACACTTATTTTTTTACCTAATTTCATACTTTATTCTTCTATCTACAATGAACCCTTCGTCGTATAAATAGTTGACAATATTTATAACTTCATAGTCTTTAGCGTCTGGCTTTAACACAATTAGATTATCATTAGTCCAATTATCCTCATCTCTATTAAGGACAATAGCTATGTTGTTAATTACTAAATCTTGTTGTTTCATTTCCTAAGGGCCACCACCGCCGGTGCCTGAGGTACAGCAACAATTCGTGCTAATGACGTTTGGGTTAAACTCTCGTGTCGCAGTGATGGTGATGCCCGGCCCGCTCACGTCTTCAGCGTCTCCGGTCTGAGGCGATAGCGGATCGACTGGTGGAAGGAGCTCAACGCACGCGTACAATGGCTCCACCGGCGCGCACCTCAACGCGACATGAAAGTCTCCTATTTGAGGGTTTTGGGCCTGTGGCGACGAGCTCATACAGACGTATATTATTGTATTCATTGGGGTATTACTACCCACGCTTCCCCAAGTTCCTCCTGCGGCTGTACAGGCTAACTCCGTGCAATTCTCAGCCGTGCCCTCACTACACACTCCGCATATTTTAGCTCTATAAATCTGGGTGCCGCCACTACAGCATGGACTACCGGTTGTTGTTGTTGTTGTTGTTGAGCAAGGGTCTTGACCGCAGAGGCCATAATTAGCAGCCCCGGGCGACAGGAGATTTGCATTGAGATAGCCGCTGGCAATAGTAATAGATCCCGGGGCGCACGTGCGTCCACCCGACGAACAATGCGCATCCACGAGCAGTTCGCATTGTGCGTTTGCTGAGGCTTGGTTAGGTGCCCAAACGCGCGCAAACTCATGAACCGATCCGCAACAAAGGGTGGAAGCCACAACGCATGCGTAACAGGACGGGCAACTTGTTGTTGTTGTCGTCGTTGTTCCTCCGTCGGAGCAATCGCACGGACACGCGCATTCTCCGTTTTTAGAAACCTTAAACGCTACGTAAGTTCCAGTAAAGCTTGGAGCGCACGTTGTCGTCGTTGTCGTTGTTGTCGTTGTCGTTGTTGTCGTTGGTGCCACAGTCGTGGTCGGAGCCACAGTCGTGGTCGGAGCCACAGTCGTGGTCGGAGCCACAGTCGTGGTCGGAGCCACAGTCGTGGTCGGAGCCACAGTCGTGGTCGGAGCCCAAGTTGTGGTCGGAGCCCAAGTTGTGGTCGGAGCCGCCCCGCAAAACCCCGTTGAGGGGTCGCAACATTGTGCTTCACTGGTGTATGCGTACAGTTGCCACCCACCGTTCAAGCACGGGGTGCATGTGCAAGGAGGAGCAGCAGTCGTCGTCGGAGCCCAAGTTGTGGTCGGTGGGTATGTAGTTCCTCCGGCACAGGTTCCATCGCAACAACATGGATCGTCCCCATACCATGAAAAGATGTTGGCGGTGCACTCGGCCATAGATGAAAACCCCATGCAACTCCAGTCGCACATCATCATGGATCCGCCGAAGGCGTTGCACCCGTTAAACGACATGGCTTATTTTCCTTAGAGCAGGGGTGTATGTTAACATGACGTCGGTGGTCCTCCAGACGAGCCCTTAACTAAGAATGTATAGCTTACGTCCGTCCCATTAACGCAAAGCGTAATGCACTGCTCTATATAACCAGCGGGGGGATTCGCTGATTGAACACCTTGGTACCCTTTGTGGCCTTGGTACCCTTGATACCCACGATAACCTTGATAGCCTTGATACCCCTGATAGCCTTGATACCCTTGATATCCTTGGTAACCTTGGTAACCTTGGTAGCCTTGGTAACCTTGGGAGCCCTCGAAGCAACAATCTGCGCTCGTTGAATGAGCGTGACACTCTCCTACGCTGGGATTGTCAGCAAGAGCAGCTAAGGCACAGGCGGCTGCGACAGTGCCACCCACCGCGCCATTTGGGAAGCTTGGATCATCTACTTCAAATATGCATATTGGATCGCCTGCAGAGTCAAAGAGCTGAGTGTCATTGGCATCTTCCCAACACGTCCAACATTGAGGCGTTCCGCCTTGATTACCTTGAACACCTTGATACCCTTGGTACCCTTGGTACCCTTGGTAGCCTTGGTGGCCTTGGCACAGTGAGACTACTGCTGGTGCGGCAGATCCTAAGCCGCAGACGCTCAAGCAATAGTCTTCCATCTGAGCTTCAG
>Ga0302119_10001537_pt1 | contig 10362 bp, 7 predicted proteins | sample AG5_Tmax_MG_FD_203114 | JGI IMG/M metagenome (GOLD analysis project Ga0302119, IMG submission 203114) | Marine microbial communities from Western Arctic Ocean, Canada - AG5_Tmax | ecosystem: Environmental > Aquatic > Marine > Oceanic | place: Canada: Western Arctic Ocean | collected 2017-10-01
AGGCGAACAATATTCCCGAGTAAGCCACCGCCAATCGGGCGATGCTGAGCAGGTGGTTCCGGTGATTCCTCCGTCTTCTTGAATCTTGTTTGTCGGCCCACGATCAGAGCGTCAAATCGTTGCTGTTCGAAAGAGAAGAGTAGTTTGTAGGGGTGGGGAAAGAGGTGCAACAATGTGGAGCGACCAGGGAGTCACGCGCACACCTCGCAAGCGGGATTCCTGCGGAGCGTGATCTTGCGAAACTCCATCGTGCGAGCATCGAAAAGAAGCAGTTTTCCGGTCAGGAGTTCCCCGAAGCCGGCGATGAGCTTGATTCCCTCGAGAGCGGCAAGGTTGGCGATGGTTGCCGAGACCGCCCCGATAACAGGAAACTCGCGTTTCCAACCAGGGGGAGTTTCGGGATAGAGACAGGCGAGGCAGGGCGTCTGTCCGGGAATGATGGTGGTGAGTTGGCCCTCGAGGTCAAACATCGCAGCATCGATGAGAGGCTTGTCTTGGCGGACGCATTCACGGTTGAGCAGAAAGCGTTCTTCAAAGAGGGGCGCGCAGTCGAAGATGATGTCGGCAGAAGCAACCAGGCCCGCGACATTCTCTTCGCTCACGTTCTCGGGCACGGCTTCCACCTCGAGGCGCGGATTGAGATCCAGCAGGCGTTGTCGACAAGATTCGACGCGGGACTTCCCGAGTTGAGCGTGGGTTTGCAGAACCTGTCGGTTGAGATCGCTGGGTTTGGTGTTGCCTCCGTGTGCCAGGATGAGCTTGCCGAGGCCGGCGGCGGCCAGCGATTGTGCGAGCGGACCGCCCAGTCCGCCCACGCGCGTGATGAGGGCTGTGGCGGACTTGAGTTTTGACTGGCCCGTCTCGCCGAGATCCTGGACCCAGATCTGCCATTCGTAAATCGCCCGCTCTTGGTCGGTGAGGTTGTTATCCATCACGTCGTTATCCACCGGACATCGGGGGCAGGAGGCTGAGTTCATCGCCGTCCTGGAGGAGACCGGAGGCGGCTGGATCGATCGTCTCGTCGCGTAGAATGGCCATCACGCTGCGGCGAAGCTTGCCCTCGCAGGCGAGCAGGGAGCTGAGGCGTTCGTCAGCGCCCTTGAGGATGGCGGGCAGGAGATCGTGGACCGTACTTTCTGCTGGGATCTCAAGCTCGAGCCGCTCCCTGGCGGCCAACCGCCGAGCCTGCCCGAGGAGCTGAATAGTGACCTTCATGAGGATTTGAGGCTAGCCGCTCGGCGCATGGATGGAAAGTCAGGGTTTGGGGCTGCTGACAGGATTGAATGGCAGAATGAGTAGTTGAGGGAGGCCCCGGCTTTGTGCCACCCTAGGGGCGACCCAAAGTCGCCATGAAAGCCGCTCTCCCGCTCTCCTTCTTCCTTCTCACCCCCCTTCTTCAAGCTGCTCCCAGCGCGGCGGAGATTCTGTCTTCCTCCGGAGTGAAGGGTGGGCTCATCGTTCACCTCGGTGCGGGCGATGGTCTTTTGACCGCGGCCTTACGCGCTCATGACGGTTACATGGTGCATGGCTTGAGCAAGGATCGGTCCAGGGTGGAAATGGCGCGTAAGACGCTCTTGGCGAAGGGACTCTACGGTCCGGTTTCTATTGAGCGCTACGATGGCAGGACGCTTCCCTACATTGAAAACTTTGTGAACTTGTTGGTGGCGGAAGACCTGGGTGAGGTCAGCCTGGATGAGGTGCAGCGAGTGCTGGTGCCGGAAGGGGTGGCCTATTTCAAGAAGGACGGAAGCTGGACCAAAGTGGTGAAGCCGCGTCCGGCCGAGATCGATGAATGGACCCATTATTTCCACGGCCCATCCGGGAATGCGGTGGCCCAGGATACGGTGGTGGGACCGCCGCGGCGCATGCAGTGGGTCGGCAGTCCCCGCTGGTCGCGGCACCATGATCGGATGGCGTCGATGAGTGCGCTCGTTTCGGGAGGTGGTCGAATTTTCTACATCATGGATGAAGGATCGCGGGTCTCGATCCAGCTGCCCTCGCGCTGGAAACTCATCGCCCGCGACGCCTTCAATGGGTCCGTGCTTTGGAAGCGGGAAATATCCGAGTGGCACAGCCAGCTTTGGCCGCTGAAGAGCGGGCCGAGTCAGCTCGCGCGGCGCCTGGTGATCGATGGCGAAAGGTTGTTTGTGACCCGCAGCATCATGGGGTCGGTGGAATGTCTGGACGCAGCAACCGGAAAGACCCTGCGGGTTTTTAAAGGATCCGAGAAGGCAGAGGAGATCGTGCACTCGAAGGGAGTGCTCTTCACCTTGATCAGGGAAGGGAAGTCGGAGTTGGAGGATTACACCCCCAAGCACAATGTAGGTGACCAGGCCCGGGTGCGGACAGAGTTTGTCTGGAATGCCAGTCCCCGCCGGATTCGAGTCTACGATGCCGAGACCGGAAAGCCGCTTTGGGATCATCGCGACAAGATCGCCCCTCTCACGGTGTCGGTGGCAGGAAAGTCGCTGGTCTACCACGATGGAGAAAGCGTCGTTTGTCTGGATCGAGAAACCGGAGGTGAGCGGTGGCGGGCAGAGAAGGCGACCCGTCGGGAGTTGATCCCGTTTAATTTTGCCCCCCGGTTGGTCATCTACGAAGATGTCGTTCTTTACGCTGGCGGGGACGGCAAGATGAAGAGTTTCGACCTGGTCAGTGGACAAACGCTTTGGGAGTCCAAGCACGATCCTTCCGGATATCAATCCCTGCAGGATCTGCTCGTGGTGGGAGGCTTGGTGTGGTCCGCTCCCCTGACTTCTGGAAAGCACAGCGGGGTTTACACCGGGCGGGATCCGCGCACTGGGGATGTGAAGAAAGAGTTCCCCCCCAATGTGAAGACCTACTGGTTTCATCACCGATGTTACATCGCGAAAGCGACCGAGCGCTTTCTGATGCCGTCGCGCACCGGGATCGAATTTGTCGACTACGAGAAGGAAGATTGGGACATCAATCACTGGGTGCGGGGCGGTTGTCTTTACGGGGTGATGCCGGCGAACGGGTTGACCTACGCGCCTCCACACAACTGCGCCTGCTATCCCGAGGCGAAGTTGTTTGGTTTCAACGCGCTGGCGCCCGCTTCGGAGACCTTCACCCTGCCCGCGAAAATCTCTGAGGAAGGACGTCTGGAAAAGGGACCCGCCTACGCAGAGGATGTGAAGGAGGTCGCCGCGGATGCCAGTGATTGGCCAACCTTTCGGGCTAATGTGGCTCGAAGCGGGTTTTCCGGCCAGCAGCTCGATACCAACCTTGCAGAGGGATGGAAGGCCGAGCTCGGAGGACGACTCAGTGCTCTCAGCGTGGTGAAGGACAAGGTCTTTGTGGCGCAGATCGATCAACACACCGTGCATGCGCTCTCCTCAAAGTCAGGCAAGGTGCTCTGGAGTTTTACGACGGGCGGGCGCGTTGATTCGCCGCCGGCCTACTGGAAAGGGCGCCTGGTCTTTGGTTCCGCCGACGGCTCGGTCTATTGCGTGCGCGCGGAGGACGGAGAGTTGCTGTGGCGCTTTCGGGCGGCTCCGGTGGACCGGCGGGTGATGGCCTTCGAGCAGATTGAAAGTGTCTGGCCGGTGCATGGCACCGTTCTCGTGGAAGAGGGAGTGGCGACCTTTGTGGCGGGACGTTCCACTTTTCTCGATCACGGCATGCGCTACATTCAGCTCGATGTGAAGACCGGCAGGAAGTTGCTGGAGAACGTGATGGACCATCGGGATCCGGAGAATGGGGGCGACATCCAGGATCGCCTGCAGACCCTGCAGATGCAGGTTGGTTTGCCGGATATCCTGAGCAGCGACGGAACCTTCACCTACCTGAGATCGCAAAAAATCGACAAAGCAGGGAAGCGTTTGGAGATTGGGCCCATCTCCGGAAACGCCGCCGCGCAAGGCGGAGCACAACAAGGGGAAGGCGCCCATCTCTTTGCCCCGATGGGATTCCTGGACGACACCTACTTTCATCGAGCCTACTGGGTGTTCGGAAAGAATTTCGCGGGCGGGCACAATGGCTACTACCAGGCCGGTAAGTTTGCGCCGGCGGGACGCATGCTCGTTTTCAACAAGGAGAAGGTCTACGGCTTCGGGCGCAATCCGGAGTACCTGCGCTGGACGACCACGATCGAGCATCAGCTCTTTGGCGCTGACCGCGTTGCGCCGGATGCTCCCAAGCCAACTGCGAAAGGGCGGCGTGGAAGTTCGAACGCCTCGGTCTCCTTTCCTCCCAAAAATTCGTTCGATCCCAGTGGAAAACCAATCACCGTCGACCTGTGGGTCTTCCCCGATGGTCCGGGTGGGGTGGTGCTTGCTCACGGCGGACCCGCCAATGGCTACGCGATCATTCTGAAGAAGAGGATTCCCAGCTTCCTGGTGCGGGCGGACGACGAGCTTTCCATTATTGAGGGTAAGAAGCAGCTCAAGGGAGGATGGAATCATCTCGTCGGCGTGCTGGGAGCCGATAAGTCGATGAGTCTCTATCTCAATGGCGAGTTGGCGGCCAAGGGCAAAGCCACGGGATTCCTGACCAAGTTGCCGGTGCAAGGACTGGATCTAGGGATGGATTCGCAGTCATCAGTGGGAGAATACCGAACGGAATTTAGCTATACGGGATTGATCGACGAGCTCCGTGTTTCCTTCCGTCAGGTAGAGGCGGAGGAGGTGAAGGCGATCTACGAAGGGCCCGAGAAGGCCCGCGCGAAAAATGGGGAGGCGATGTTGGCGTGTTCGTTCGACACTCCCAGCGCCAGGGACGAGTCCGGCCACAAGAATCACGGCACGTTAGTGGGGGTCGAGGTAGGTAAAGGGAAGGCTGGGAAAGCGATTTGGTTCCGCAAGGGCAGGCGCAAGCCCAGTGGGAAACCATCGCCCTCCAATTCCTATGTGAAGCGAGATTGGAATCGGCAGGTGCCTCTCTTTGCGCGGGCGATGGTGCTCGCCAATGATACTCTGCTGGTGGCCGGGCCGCCTGATCTGATGGATGAGGAATATACCTTTGAGCGAATCATGGAGAACGATCACGCGGTGGACGATTTGCTGCGGAAACAGGATGAAGCGCTGGACGGGAAAGTGGGTGGCAAGTTGTTGGCGGTTTCGGTTTCCAACGGGGATCAAGGCCAGGAGTTGAAGCTGGACTCGCTGCCAGTGTGGGACGGCATGGCAGTGGCGAACGGAAGTCTCTTTGTTGCGACCAAGGACGGAAGCGTGGTGAAGTTCGGAAAGAAAGAGGACGAGTGAATACGACGATGGCGAGAGTTTTGTTGGGCCTGCTGCTTTTGAGCGCGCTGGCAGAGGCCTGTACGGTGCCGGTGTTTCGCTATGCCTTGGACCGCTGGCACGCGGATGCTTATCGCTTTGAGGTGGCTGCAGGTTGGATGGAAGGCGCGCAGGCTGCCAAGTTGCGAACTCTCCTGGGTGAAACCGCGACCGAGTTGGAGGTGGTGGCGCTTGCGAAGGGTGACTCTCCTGCGCGCTTGCTGATGCCGACGGAGGAAGAGGCGGTGGTCTGGTCCGGTCAGCCCGATGCCGAGTTGAGCGCACTCTTTCTTTCGCCGATGCGGGAAAAGATTGCTCAAGAACTGCTTTCCGGAGCCTCGATGGTGTGGGTGATGGTCTCCTCGGGCAGCGCTGAGAAGGACCAGGAATTCGAGAAGCGAATCTCGGAGAGACTCTCTTATCTCGAGAGCGTAGCGGCCATTCCGGAGCAGGATCCCAACGATCCGGAGAGCAAGCTCGGTCCGGGGCCGGATTTGAGAGTAGGGTTTTCCTTTTTGAAGGTGGCGCGCAGCGATGCCAAGGAGCAGGTCTTTCTCAAGATGTTGGTGGGGCCTGTCGGAGCTCCCCTGCTGGAAGGGGATGAACCCTTTGCTGGAGTGGTGTTCGGACGGGGGCGGGCCTTGGGTGTCTGGCCGCCGAGCGAACTGGATGAAGAGGGAATCGATGAGGTCTCACTCTTCCTCCTTGGGGCCTGTTCGTGCCGGGTGAAGATCGGGAATCCCGGTTGGGATATTGCGATGGCGATTGATTGGGATACGCGACTGATGGCCGCCCAAATGGCTGCGGACCGGACATTGGAGGATTCAGTTCTTCCGGTCTCGGTCTCCGAAGAGGGGGAGGGCCAGGTCGCTCCGATTGCCCTGCTCCCGGAAGTGGTGAGTTTTGAGGGTGGGACGGATCTCGTCGTGCCCGAGAAGGGCAATGAAGGCTCAGCACTCGGAATTGTTCTTGGCAGCCTGGCGGTGGTCGCGGGGTTGGGCGCCCTGTATTTTATGGTTAGCATAAAAGGGAGTTGAATTTGGTCGGAACTCCGACCTACTAAAACACTAGACAAATTGTTATGAAGGCTATCATCGGATTTGCAGGCACTCTCCTTGTTCTCATCGGCGCCTTGGTGTGGACCTACAGCAAGGATGGAGCGGGTGGTGCGGATGCCAAGTCGATCACGGTTTACTGTGCGGCGGGCATGAGAGTGCCGGTGGAGGCGATCAAGGAAAAGTACCGCGAGGAGTTTGGGGTCCAGGTGAATCTCCAGTTCGGTGGAACGGGAACCTTGTTGAGCCAGATCAAGGTTGCGCCCAAGGGGGATCTGTTTATCGCTGCAGATGAGACCGCAGTGGAGGCGGCCCGAAAGGCGGGCATCATTGTGGAGGTGCTTCCGCTCTGCCATCAGTATCCGGTCATTGCGGTTCGGGCAGGGAACCCGAAGGGCGTGAAAGGCCTGGAGGATCTTTTTCGCGCAGACTTGAGGTTGGCGGTGGCCAACCCGGAGACCGCGAGTATCGGGAAGGCGACCAAGGCCAGTCTGGGCAATCGTTGGGATGAACTGGCAAAAAAGGTGACTGTGATGAAGACGACGGTGACAGAGCTGGCGGGAGATCTTTCGATTGGTGCGATCGATGCCGCCGTGATTTGGAATTCGACCGTGCCGCAGTTCAAGGGGATCGAAGCGATCAAGGTGCCGGCATTCAGCGAGCGGTTGGATACAGTGACGGTCTCGGTGCTCAGGGTGACCGAAAGCTCCCCCTCGGCGTTGAAATTCGCCCGTTATCTCAACGCTCCCGAGCGGGGAGCAAAGATTTTTCGGGAGAAGGGTTTTGACGCCATCGAGGGCGATTCCTGGAAGGAGAAACCCAAGCTCATTCTTTACAGCGGAGGGGTGAATCGTCCGGCAGTAGAGAAGACCTTGAAGGATTTTGCGGTGCGAGAAGGCGTCACGGTGGAAACCGTGTTCAATGGTTGCGGGGTGCTTTGCGCGACCATGGAGACGATGAAAGACACCGCAAATCCCAAGTACCCCGATGCCTACTATGCCTGTGATCTCTGTTTCGTGCCGCCCGTGGCGGAGGCTTTCTCCGAGGCTGTCATGCTCACCGAGACCATCATCGGAATCGCGGTCAACAAGGGGAATCCCAAGGGGGTCAAGACCCTGGCGGATCTTGCAAAGCCGGGAGTGCGGCTCGGGCTCAACAATGCCAAGCAGTCGACGCTGGGCTTCATGACCCAGGGGATGTTGCGAGCTTCTGCTCTCGAGGCCGCGGTGCGGAAAAATGTGGTGGTGGAGGGGCCGACGGCCGATTTTTTGATCCACCAGATGCGGGCCGGGGCCCTCGACGCGGTGATTGTTTATGAAGTGAACTACAAGTTGCAGGAGGAGCACCTCGAGTTCCTTGCGATCGATCACGAAGGAGCGCGAGCGGTGCAACCGTTTTCGGTGCGAGGGGACTCGGATCGCAGGCTGCTGGCCAGTCGCTTGCTCGCGTTTCTCCAGAAACATCGAGTCCGTTTTGAGGAGTCGGGCTTCAGATGGCTGGAGGATCAGACCCCGGTGAAAAGCACGGAGCTGGAGATTCCACCCTGGCTCAAACAGCCTCAGCGCAATTAGCGATCCATGGCTTACGAGTCGCGTATGGTTACTTCAATCCTTCGGGCCCTGCTGGGCATTGTGACACGAAGGAACTCCCGATTTTGGAGTCTGCTGGTCTTCGTGACGGCCGGCTATCTTCTTTTCATCATCTCGATGTTGTGGGCAACCGCGACCTATAGTTCGCCCTCCGATTATTTCGAGGCCCTGAATTCGCGAGAGATTCAGCATTCGGTTTTTCTGAGTCTGCTCACGTGCTCGCTCACCGCGCTGCTCTCCCTCCTCCTTGCGGTGCCCATCGGCTACCTGCTCGCGCGCAAGGATTTCCGAGGCAAGGCCCTGGTGGAGTCGGCGCTTGATATTCCGATTGTGCTGCCGCCAATGGTAATCGGACTCTGTCTTCTCATTCTCTTCCAAACCAGACTGGGCGGGCTGGTCGATTCCGTGATTCCCTTCACCTACACCGTTTTTGGGGTGGTGTTGGCCCAGTTGGTGATTGGGGCCGCCTTTGCGATCCGGACGATGCGCGGGACCTTTACTCAGCTCTCCCAGCGACCGGAGGATGTGGCCATGACGCTAGGATGTTCGCGCGGGAGTGCGATGTGGCGAGTGGCTCTTCCGGCAGCGGGGAAAGGAATGGTGGCGGCAGGCAGTGTGGCCTGGGCACGTAGTCTGGGAGAGTTTGGTCCGGTCATGGTCTTTGCGGGCTCCACCCGCATGAAAACAGAAGTGTTGGCCACCACGGTCTGGTTGGAGCTGAGCGTTGGTGAATTGGAGGCGGCGGTCGCAGTCAGTTTGTTGATGGTCTTCTTTGCAATGGTTGTACTAGTGGCGATGCGCCTAGCGGGGGAGAGATGGTGATCGGGCGATGATTGAGTTAGTGGACATTGCGTGGCGGGTGGGAGAGTTTTCCCTGAGCGGGCTCAATTGTGTGGTGCCCGAGGGAAAATACTCAGTCCTGATGGGGAACACGGGATGTGGAAAGTCGACGGTTGTGGAGCTGATCTGTGGACTTCGGGAGCCGTTGTCCGGGCAGCTTCTGATTGGTGGTGAAGAGGTAACCCTCAAGCCGCCGGGAGAAAGAAACATCGGCTATGTTCCCCAGGATGGTGCGCTCTTTCCGACCATGACGGTCAGCGAACAAATTGGATTTGGATTAAAGATCCGACGCCGGGCGGAAGCGGAGATTGAGAAGGCCGTGAGCACGCTGGCTCGAGAGTTGGGACTTGAGAAATTGCTCAATCGCATGCCCGACGGGCTTTCTGGTGGGGAACGTCAGCGGGTGGCGCTGGGGAGGGCGCTCGCAGTGCAGCCCAAAGTGCTTCTCCTGGATGAGCCTCTTTCCGCGCTTGATGAAGACGCCCGCGACGAAATGGTTGACCTGTTGAAGCGAATTCAGATCGAGCATTCCGTGACCGTCCTGCACGTGACGCATAGTAGCCGGGAGGCCGAGCAATTGGCGGATGTTGTCCTTCGGATGGAGGGGGGCAAGATTCGGGTGGTGGAGTAGACTGCTTGCCGGGAATCGAGTTCCGTTCGTACTTAGCCCGAGACTCAAGCTCGCTAGAGTATGTTCGAAAATCCTGATGTGTGGCTGGTCGGGTCCTTGGCTGGATGCGAGGGCCGGACGGCGATGTTTCTGGAGCAGCGTTGACCTCCCGGGATCGTCATCCTTGAAAATACTCCACCCCACCGGCAAAGAGAGGTTGGTATTTCTCGCCCGGAATGTTCTTTGCGACGTTGGTGCCGCGGCGTTCGGTGTGACCCATTTTTCCGAGGACGCGACCGTCCGGGCTGGTGATTCCTTCAATGGCGTAGAGGGATCCGTTCGGATTGTGGGCGATGTTCATGCTCGGTTCACCGGTGGCATCGGCGTATTGGGTTGCGATCTGGCCGTGAGCGGCCAAGTGTTGAATCTCCTCTGCGGAGGCGTAGAATTTGCCCTCGCCGTGGGAGATGGGCACGAGGTGGAGATCGTCGACGGCGCAGTGGGAGAGCCAAGGCGAGAGATTGGAGGCAATCCGGGTGGTGACGTAGCAGGAAATGTGTCGTCCGATATCGTTCGCGGTTAGGGTCGGGGCCTCGGGTTCGGGATCCCGGATCTCACCGTAAGGAACGAGGCCGGTTTTGACGAGGGCTTGGAAGCCGTTGCAAATGCCGAGAATGAGACCGTCGCGGTCCGTGATGAGTTCCATCACCGCGTCGCGGACGATGGGGCTGCGCAGGACGGTGGCGATGAATTTTCCGGAGCCATCGGGTTCGTCTCCGGAGCTGAAGCCGCCTGGGATGAGCAGGATTTGTGATTGGCGGATGGAGGTCGCGAGAGCGTGGAGCGATTCGTCCACGGCCTCGGCGGTGAGATTTCGGAAGACCAGGATTCCGGCCTCCGCGCCGGCTTCGCGGAGAGCGCGCGCAGAATCGTACTCTGAATTGGTACCCGGGAAGGATGGGATGATGGCCTTGGGCTTCGCGAGTTTGGATTTGGGCGGAAGGATAGTGGGGCCGGAGTGATGCCTG
>Ga0302119_10001538_pt1 | contig 10362 bp, 8 predicted proteins | sample AG5_Tmax_MG_FD_203114 | JGI IMG/M metagenome (GOLD analysis project Ga0302119, IMG submission 203114) | Marine microbial communities from Western Arctic Ocean, Canada - AG5_Tmax | ecosystem: Environmental > Aquatic > Marine > Oceanic | place: Canada: Western Arctic Ocean | collected 2017-10-01
GACCAGGGGTTGATCCTCGGGCTCGCGTGGCGCGTCTACTCGGGCGAGGTTCCGTTTGCGGACTTCTTCTCGTTGCGCCTGCCGGGGTCGCTGTATCTGCATGCGCTCTGGAATTTTCTGCCCGATGCGTTCGAGCTGCGCGCGACGCGGATCTTCTTCTACGCACAGAATCTGTCCTTCGTCGCGATTCCGCTGATGTGGTTGGGCACGCGGCAACGTGTGAAACCGTTGCAGCTTCTTGCTGCGGCGCTTCTGGCGCTGGGCTTCTCGTTCTTCGCGATGAACAACTTCCCCAACATGCCGTGGTACACACTCGATGGAATCTTCTTCTGCGTGCTCGGACTCGTGGCCTTCGTTCACGGCATTGGCGGCGGGCGGCCTTACTGGCTCGCCGTTGCGGGAGCCGCGTTCGCGTTCGCTGCGCTTTGCAAGCAGAACTTTGCTGCGGCTGCAGCGGTGTTTTGGATCACCAACATGGGTTGCGCGCTCTTCGGTGGCGCCGAGGCGCGAGGGTCGCTTCGCGCCATCGGCCTCGCGACAGCGGGAATGCTCATTCCACCCGTGCTGGTGGGCGCTCATCTCGCGCTCGCTGGGGCACTGGGTTCGCTCGTCGAGCAGATTGGCGCGGCTTCGGAGTTTTCGAAGCTATTGGGTGCAGGCGTCGCGCCGTTCACGAGCGCGCCTGCGGTGGCGTTCGGATTGATCGGCGTCGGCTATGGCGTCATCACGTGGAAGGGGCGCATCTCGGACGACGCGCACCGGCGCGAGCGATTGCGCCTCGGATCCATTGGGTTGCTGATCGCGTTGGCTATCGCGCTGCTGCTGGGCGCGGAGACGCACGATGAAGCCAAGCAGCGCGGCGTGCTCGCCTGGATGGTCGTCCTTGGCTTTACGCTGACTGGCTACGCGATCCTGAAAGGTCGCGCGAGCGAGTTTCGCAGTCTCGATGCGCTCGTTCTATTGCAGAACGCGCTCCTACTCGCGATCGGCTGGTCGGCGGCGATCAGTTGGTCGGTCGTAACGCCGATGCTCGCGGTCGCGCCACTCGCGCTCCACAACCCCTGGCTCTTTTCGGGCTCACTGCCCAAGGGCCTGCAACGCGCCTTGGTTCTCGGCGCGGTCGTCGTGTTCGCGCTGGGCTTGCGCTTCTTCGACGATCTCAATCGGACAGAGCCCTATCGCGAGCATCCGTATGCGGAACTCACCGTCGACCTCGGAGAGGTCTTCCCCAAGCTCTCGGGGATCTACTCGACGCGTTTTACGCGCGATCGCTTTGCTGATCTGAAGCAGGTCATCGACACGGAAGCGAACGCGGGTGCGCTGCCGTTCGTGGTGCTTCGCGACTATCCGGCGATCCACTACCTGACCGGCACGCAGAATCCGATCGGGGCGGACTGGCTGCTCGCACAAGAAGTGCGTCCGTTTGGCGCGCAGCTGATCTCGCAGCTCGATGGCGCAGCGCCAGTCGCCATCCTGGATCGCACGCTCGCGACGCAGGTTCGCGCGATCGGCGCGACTTCATCTCCGCGAAGCTGTGCGGCGAGCCCGTGGCAGCGCTTCGGTGGCATCACACATCACATTGCAACGAGCTGGGACTTGAAAAGACAGACCGAGTTCTTTTGTATCTACCGCAAGCCCTGAAGCGCAAGCGGAGGATTCTCCTAGCCCGCGCGCAGCGCCTCAGCGTTGGCACCACACCCAGGTGAGATGCGCGCGCACGGTCTCGGGGTCGCACGAGACGGCGAGTTCGATCTCGCCACCATCGGCGGTCTCGCGGCCGCAGCGGCGTTCGTCCGAGGTGCCGCGGATCGACTCGAACTCGCACAGGCCGGGCTCGACGAGGCACGCGAGCGACATCGGGTCGTGCAGTGCGATGCGGGGTCGCTTCGAACCCATGCGGTCGCGTTGCCCCGTGAGCCACTCGTCGCAGAGTCTTGCCAACGCCTCGTCGAACGCATCGCCCGTCACGGGCTCACGGGCTCCCCTAGGGATTTAACATAACGCCCAGGCTCGGACGTTGCCCTTGTTGGCCACTCCGTCGCCAGGCCGCCGCTTGCGAGCAATCGGCCCAAGGAGTGCCCCAATGCCGCAGCCTCGCCCCCGCAACGATCCGCTAGCCCAGAAAATCAAAACCCTGCGCGGTGCACGTTCTTCCACAACGGCTCCGGGATCTTCGACAACTTCAAAACCGGCGCCTTCTCGGTTCGCGCCGTCTCGTCCATTTCTTGAGCCTTTGCGGGTTTGGAGAAAACCCCGCGACGGGGCCCCTCCTGGCGATTCAACATCACGCCCATACCCGGACGTTGTGCCGGAATCCAGCTCGAATGTTCTGTCCTCATCGAGCCGCAGCCCTTCGCAGCCCCGCTCTTCGCCCAACGGCCTGCTAGGGTACGCACCACCGATGCCCAGAATCGCTTCGCATATCCCCTTCGCGCCCGTGAAGCTGCCCTTCTTTTATGGCTGGGCAATCGTCGGAGCGGCGACGATTGGCATCGTGATGAGCATCCCCGGGCAAACGATGGGTGTGAGTGTTTTTACCGATCACCTGATCAAGGCAACCGGACTCACCCGTCTCGAACTTACCTACACCTACTTGATCGGGACCCTTGCCAGCAGCCTTCTACTGCCGAGAGGCGGAGTCTTCCTCGATAAACACGGATCGAGGTTTACCGCCGCAGTGGCATGCGTACTCGTCTCCGCCACGCTCTGTGTCATGACGCAGCTCGATGCGCTCGCCTTGATCTTCGCAAAACGGGGTGGTTTCAAGGAATCGTCACTGATCGCGGGCGTGCTCCTCACCCTTGGTTTCATGATGCTCCGCTTCAGCGGACAGGGAATGCTCACTATTGCCTCCCGCACCATGCTGGCGAAGTGGTTCGAGCGTCGGCGCGGGTTCGTGTCCGGCCTGTCGGGTGTATTCGTTTCGGGTGGGTTCGCGATTGCGCCGGTGTTTCTTCAATGGTTGATCGACGTCGCGAACTGGCGGAACGCGTGGCTCATTCTCGCGGGACTTGTAGGGCTCGGAATGACCACCATCGCCCTGCTCTTCTACCGGGAGGATCCGGAGGAGTGCGGATTAAGGATGGACGGCGACGCACCGGCCGCGCACGCATCGAACACAAGCGAAGGCGACGACCGATCAGACCCGCCGAGCTTCGACGAGGAACCCAGCTACACCCGCGCCGAAGCGCTGCGCACCGCGCGCTTCTGGTACGTCACCCTCGCACTCACCTTGCAAGCGATGGTATTCACCGGCGTCACGTTTCACATCATGGACATTGGAGTCGACACAGGCATCGGCGGTCGCGAAGCCGTGCGAGTCTTCATCCCCAATGCGATCGTGAGCACGAGCGTTGGAATGCTCGCGGGCTGGCTCGCGGACCGGGTGCCGGTCCGAACGCTGGTGCTCGCCTTCATGAGTTTTCAGATCATCGCCTACATCGGCGCGGGCCGACTTGGCGAGCCAGTCTTCATGGTGATGATGATCGTGGGATGGGGGTGCGCGGGCGGGCTCTTCGCAACCCTGATGAACGTCGCAATGCCAAACTTCTTCGGCCGCAGACATCTCGGCGCCATTTCGAGTGTCCAAATGAGTTGCATGGTTGCCGGCAGCGCGCTCGGTCCCGCCATGCTGGCCGCGGCGAAGACCTACCTCGGCTCCTACCGGGTGGGTTTGCTCTGGAGCTGTGCGCTCTCGGCCGGAGTGTTCCTATTCGCTCTGCTGGCGCCGTCGCCCCAGCCGCGACGGAGCTGATACTCCTCGCCCGACACGAGGCTCATCTCGATACCGCTTGCGCGGATCGTCTTGGCATTATTGCGCATGATCTTGGCCGGCGAGATTTCCACGAACCGCGTATCCAGGCCATGCTCAATATCGTCGACCATGGGCTGATCGGTCGAGCGCCAGAAGCGGTTGTGACGGTCATCTGTCTGGGGTGCAAAGCTCGGTTCGATCGCCGGTTCGAAAATCGCGAGGGCGCAGAAGAGGTCGGGATTGCTGAGCCCAAGACAGGAAGCCCCGAAACCACACATCGAGACGCCCTTCATGTAAACGCCATCGCGGTCGGTACGCGTGTTGTATTAATTGCCGACCCATGCAGGCAGTTCGTGGACCACGAAGTCCTCGTAACCAACATACATGCTGACACCTGCGGAGAGCGTCGTTACCGCGAACTCAGGCCATGCCGGCCGAAGCCGTGGGGCCGATCGTGGTGCGCGGCATCCGTGAAAACCGCCTCCACATTTTCACGCACCCCGGCGCGCAGGCTGCCGCCGAGCACCGCTTCGCGGCGATGCGCGCGGACTTCGAGGCCGAAGCGCACGCCTAGAGCGAGAGCGCGTAGAGACGCCGGCTCGGCACAGCCCCAATGTCCCGGAAGCACTCAAGCCTCCCCGCCGTTCCCGACAAAGAGCCTCGCCACGGGGACTTAATATACCGCCCATACCCGGACGTTGAGCCGGAAGCAGCTCAAATGCTCTACCCTCTGCGAGCAGACAATCGAGGCGCACAAGAGACCTGGGGGAACCGCTCCGCTATTACTCGCGCATAGACAACCCTGCGACCCGACGTGAATCGATGAGAGGAGATCGATATGTGGAACCCCGTAGCGCCCGAAACCATCGAAAACCCTTTTCCATTCTGGGCCTGGCTTCGGAAGGAGGCCCCGGTCTGGGAGGTTCCGGATGCGGGCTACTACACGATCAGCCGGTACTCGGACCTCATCGAAGTGAGTCGGGACCCCGAGACATTCTCCTCGGAACTTCTCGCAGTCGTCCAGCGCGACGACTCCGGGCGTCCGCGACTCCAGAAGACCGAGCTCGTCGGGCGACCCCAGGCACGCGTGCTGGGTGTCGCCGACGGCGAGATCCATGCACGCCACCGGCGTGTCGTCGGCCGCACCTTCTCGCCTTCGCGAATGGAGCGCATGTCGAATCTGGCCAAGGAGGTCGCCGATCGCTGCGTCGCGGACATCGGTGACGCTTCCGAGGTCGATGTGATTGAGGCACTCGCGGTCCCTCTCCCCCTGGAGTTCATGACGCGCCTGGTCGGCCTGCCACTCGAAGACCGCCCGAAGCTGCAGGCCTGGACCGACCAGGCGATGCGCATGGCGGGGGGGGCCGCGACAACGGAAGAGCGCGCACAGGATGCGGCGGCGACGCAGGACTTCCATGCCTATCTCAATGAACGCTTCGAGGAGGAACTCGCCCGTCCCGGCGACAAAATTATGGGAGACCTCGCGCGTGCCGTCCGGGAATCGGAGAGCGAGAAGGTCGGACTCGAGCATTGGGAGGCGGTCGCGATCCTCTTTCAGCTCGTGGTCGGCGGTATCGAGACTACGGTCGGCCTGATCGGCGCCGCCATCAAACACGCCGCGCAGATGCAAGACGGCTGGTCGAAGCTGCGCGAATCCCCCGAGTCGGTCGGCGCCTTCGTCGAGGAGTCGCTCCGACTCGATGGCCCCGCGATCGGAAATCTTCGGCGAACGACCCGCGCGACCGAGATTGCGGGCGTTCCGCTACCGGAAGGCAGCACGGTGGCCCTACTCTGGGGCTCGGCCAATCGGGACGAAGCAGAATTTCCGGAGCCGGACCGCTTCGTGATGGACCGCCCGAATATCAAGGCGCACCTCGGCTTCGGACTGGGCAAGCATTTCTGCCTGGGCGCCGCACTCGCTCGAATGGAAACACGCGTCGCGCTCCAGGCGCTCTTGGCAAAGAAGGAGCACATCCAGCTCGTGGTCGACAGCGCCACCCTGCGCCACAAGCCGAGCATTCTCGGTGTGCGACGCCTTCAGACGCTTCCGGTCACCCTGGGCTGACTCGCCCCTATCCGAAGACGCCACTCCTGGGATCGGGATCCCCCGGCAGCCGGGACGTCGTTGGATCTCGGTTGTTCAGGGGATAGGACATACAAGCTGTGTTCTGGCACAACGTCCGAGCCTGGGCGTTATGTTAAATACCCAGGGGAGCCCCGTCGACTCGCCCGGTCAGGAGGAAGAGCCGGGCGGGGAGGAGGAAACGTTAGAGAGAGCCACGGGGCCAGAATGATTTGTCTGGCCCCGTCTATTACCCCTCCCCATCCCATCCCCGAGAGTTCCGCCCATGTCCGCACGTCATCCCGCCGAGTGAGTGGGGTGAAGCGAGTTGACTGCGCTTCCTACGGAAAAGGTCGATACGGTGGTCGTCGGCTCTGGGGCAGCCGGCAGCCACTTTGCCCCGCGCCTAGCCCAGGCGGGCAAACGCGTGGCGATTCTCGAAATCAGCCTTTAGGGGAAGGGACGTAGACGCAATAGCTCCTGACTCTATCTGTCTAAAACAAGGCCATGGCTGCTAGGAGGCGGGCGTGATGCGGAAGCTTCTGTTGGTCGGCTCCCGTCATGAACCTCCCGATAGGAACTTGGCACAACGCCCAGGCTCGGACATTGTGGTGGAAGGCAGCTTGAATGGCCTATCCCCAGCGAAAACGCTGCGGGCATATGGATCAAGAATCCCACCACCCGTCCGGACGTCCTGCCTCGAGGACCAGAACTCTGCGGGCCCGGTCCGCGTTGATCCGGTTGGCGAGCACACAGCCTGCCGATCCTCCGCCAACGATCACGAAGTCGAATTGGCGGTTGCTCACGGTCCGACGACCATCTCAACGACGCGTCATGTCGCGCAACGCTCGAAACACACTCGAGCTGGGCTCGGGCTCGATCGGTTGCAGACGCAACAAGGCTGAAAGCCACAGCCCATCCGCGGCAAGACGCACGAGCTTTGCCGTCGTTGGATCGATCCCGTCCGATTCGAGTTTCGCGTGCCAGCGAACAAAGTGTTCCCTGACTTTTTCGAGATGAGCGGAGTCCCGCCCCAACGTGGACAGGATTCCCGCCATCAACTGGGCCGAATTGTCGGCCGGCTTGCCGTCTTCGGTGACCGTCGAAGAGAGGTAGGGCGAGTCCAGGCACCCGGCCGTTCCGGATCGGCCGCTGATAGAGAGACGAGTTCCTCGTCGAAGCGCGCGAGCATCCGGTCGCAAAGGCTTCCGACCAGGGCCTCTTTGTTCGGAAAGTGGTAGAGCAAGCCGCCCTTGCTGATCCCGGCGTCCGCGGCGACCGCATCGAGGACGAGCCCCGCAGGCCCGCTCGCGAGTAGTCGGACCTCGGCGGCATCTAGGATCTTTTCCCGCGCGTTCTGCTCCATTCAGTCACCCCTAATAAGCGTTTTATCGAGATCGGAATTTTTTCTCTTTACACCGTCCGGACGGTATAGTAAAACAGTGTGTATGTCGCCCGCCCGCCTGCATCACGTCGCGGGAGGCTGAATTCCAAGGACTTTCCAACCCGCGAACCCCCGCCAAAGGTTGATCGAGTTGACTGACTTCCCCAAAACTGCAGACGTCGTGATCGTGGGAGTCGGAGGCATCGTCGGTGCCTCGCTCGCTCACTTCCTGCGAGAACTCGGCGTGCGCAATATTGTGGGTCTCGAGAAGGCCGGCAGCATCCCCTCGGACATCTCCTCGACGTCGCACGCGTCGGATTTCATCTTCAATACGGCCCACGACAAACTCAGCAACTGGACCACGGCCTATAGCCGCGAGTTCTACGAGGCGGGCGGCCACTTCCTGAAGCGCGGGGGGCTGGAGGTCTGTCGTAAAGGCGACGACGCTCGCTGGGAGGAACTCAAGCGCAAGGTCGGCTCCGGCAAGGCATTTGGAACGCGCGTGTGCTTGATCTCGGCACGCGAGGCCAAAGAGAAGTTTCCGCTGCTCGACGAGGAATCGATCCGAGGGGCGTTGTGGGATCCGGATGCCGGCCTGGTGGTTCCGCGTTCCCTCGACGTCGTCCACGAGATGGTGGAGCGCGCGACCGCCGAGGGGGTGCTTCGCACGTTTACGAATACCGAGGCCACGGGCTTCGAAATCGAAGACGGTCGCGTTCGCGGAGTGCATACGAAGCGCGGGACGATCGAGGCGCCACTGATCGTCGTGACATGCGGAATCTGGGGACCGCTCGTCGCGGGCATGGCGGAGGTTCCGCTTCCTCTTTGGCCCGTCGAACACCCGCTGCTGTTTTTTGGCCCGCTCGAAACCATCCAGGGCAGCGAAGATCATCTCGTCTATCCCCTGCTACGAGATCAGGGTAATTCGGCCTATGTGCGCGATACCGGTCGCAACGAGGGCGGCATGCTCGAGTGGGGTTATTACGAGGAACGCGAACCCCGACTGGTCGATGTCGCCGAAATCGGCGATCCCGACAAGACCAAGACGTCACCTTCCATGCGTTTTCTCAGCCTCGATCAAGTCGCCGATGCGCTCAGCAAAGCCACCGAGACGATTCCCATCCTCGCGGATCTCGGCTGGGACGAGCGCCTTTCCTTCAACGGCCTGCTGTCCGTCACTGCGGACGGGGGGTCATTGATCGGAGAGAGTCCGGAAGTGCGCGGGCTGTGGTTGTGTGAAGCGGTGTGGGTTAAGGACGGCCCGGGTGCGGCTCGGCTCTGCGCGGAGTGGATCGTGCGGGGCACCCCGCCGATGGATCCCCACGCCGCTGATATCGCGCGCTTCTATCCCGCCCAGAAGGAACGCGAGCACGTGCGCGGGCGCTGTTTCGAAAATGCGCAGACGATCTACAACCCGCCCGTGCATCCACGCGAGCCGTACCTTTCGGGACGCGATCTATTCCACAGCCCCTTCTTCGCGCGGGAACGCGAACTCGGCGGCTACTTCGATAACGAGATCGGTGGTTGGGAGCGTGCGTACGCGTACGAATCCAATCGCGAGACGCTCGCGGACTATCTGCGTCAGGTACCCGTTCGTGAGAACGAGTGGGACCGTCGCCACGTTCCCTACGAAATCGCCAACGCCGAGCATCTCGCGATGAGCGAACACGTCGGTATGATCAACCTCTCGCACTTCGCCATTTTTGACATCGAGGGGCCCGACGCGGAGCGTCTACTGGAGTCTCTTTCCGTCGCACGCGTGGGTGGCAGGACGAAGCCTGGACAGGTCGTCTATACCAACTTCCTCGATCCCCTAGGCGGCGTTCGCGCCGACCTGACAATCTGTCGGCTGGGCGAACAGCACTTCCGAGTGATCACCGGCGGTGCTGACGGGAACCGCGACTTCGTTTGGATTCGCAACTACCGCGATGACCACGGCTTCGATGCACAGATCCAGATCCGCACCCATGATCTTGCGGCGCTCGGATTCTGGGGACCCAAGGCACGCGAGGTGCTGGACAAGTTCATCGACCCGAACGAACTCGCGGATACGGTTTTTCCTTTTGCCACGGCGCGCAAGCTTACGCTCACGATCGGGGGCGCTACACAAATTCCAATCTGGGCGATGCGCATCTCGTATGTTGGAGAACTCGGCTGGGAGCTCTATCTCGACAATGACGAGAAAGTCGGCTTGCCGATCTTCGATGCGTTTCTCGATGCGGGGGTCGCGCCGGTGGGAATCGAAACCTATGCCACCAGTCGTCGCCTCGAGAAATCGTTCCGGTTGCAGGGGGCCGATCTCGAAACCGAATACAACGCCTACGAGTCCGCAGTAGGCCGCCCCAAAATCAAGACGGCGCAGTTCGTTGGCAAAGACGCCTACCTGCGCCAGCGCAGTGAAGAACCCGCGGCCATCCTGTGTACGATGACCCTTGACACCTTGGCCGTGGCAGGTGGTACACCACGCTACCCGGTCGGAACGTGGCCGATCCTCGATCCCTTGAACAAGCAGGTCCTGATTGACGAGCGCGGCCGACATTCCTACGCAACGAGCACCTCGTACTGCCCTTCGCTCGGCCAGCACGTCGTCATGGGCTACCTGCCGCGACACCGCGCGCAGTTGGGAAGCAAGCTCGTACTCGAGTACTTCGACGAAGCCGGCGATGGCCACTATCCGATGACGATCCGCGTCGTCGGAAGGGGCTCACTCTACGACCCTAAAAATCGACGAGTCCGCAGTTAGACGCGGGAGCAGAAGGAGATGACATGAGACATCCATCCCAAGGCGATCACCCCAATTTCCCGAGCGTGGATCAGAGTGATCGCCTGGTGCCCTACAACTTGCGCCAAAGCGGCCCGACACGGGTTGAGATGTTGATCTCGACGCGCGTGCGAAAATCGCCGTTCTGGCATCTGTCGATCGAAGCCGGCGCCTGGCGCGCCACGGTTTACAACCGCATGTACCACCCGCGTGGCTATCGCAAGCCCGAAGCGGGCGGTGCGATGGCCGAGTACGACGCGTTGGTCAACCGCGTAACGATGTGGAACGTGGCCGTCGAACGGCAGATCCGGATCAAGGGGCCGGGCGCGGAAGACTTCGTCAACTTCATCGTCACCCGCGATGCGTCGAAGATTCTACCGTTGGCGGGCAAATACTGTCTC
>Ga0302119_10001539_pt1 | contig 10361 bp, 9 predicted proteins | sample AG5_Tmax_MG_FD_203114 | JGI IMG/M metagenome (GOLD analysis project Ga0302119, IMG submission 203114) | Marine microbial communities from Western Arctic Ocean, Canada - AG5_Tmax | ecosystem: Environmental > Aquatic > Marine > Oceanic | place: Canada: Western Arctic Ocean | collected 2017-10-01
GTATCGAGACAGATTATCCTCACGCCGGCATTCTGAATTCACCAGCCTTCCTGGCGCGGTTCCCATCGACTATGACCAACCGCAACCGGGCACGAGCTCGCTGGGCCTATTACTTCTTCCTGGGTGTCGACATAGAGGCGCTGTCTGAGCGCACTACTGACCAGGAAGCGCTGGCAGACGAGAATAACCCCACATTGAACAATTCTAATTGTATAGTTTGCCATGACATTCTGGACCCAGTGGCAGGGGCTTTCCAGAATTACGGAGATAATGGGTTCTATCGTGATAAAAGGTATGGATACAACTCTCTACCATATTCTTATAAGGGGGATCCTTTAAGCGGGTATCAGGTTGGAGACACTTGGTATAACGATATGCTAGCGCCAGGTTTTGGTGATTTGCTGGCACCAAATCCAAATAATTCGCTAAATTGGCTGGCGCATGAATTTACGAAAGACAGCCGTTTTGGATATGGAACTGTTAACTTCTGGTACCCGGCCGTAATTGGTCGTGCTCCCTACGCTGAGCCTGTAAACCCGCAAGATCCTGATTATAAATCCAGCCTTGCCGCCTACACCTTGGAGCAGGAGTTAATGCAGCAGATAGCGGATGATTTTGTGGTTGGCACATCAGGCAATGGCGTCCATAACCTAAAAGATATGTTGGTGTCGTTGGCCATGAGCAATCACTTTAGAGCGGAGAGCGTTAAGGTGATGGATCCGTTGCAGAAAGTGGAGCTGCAAGAGATAGGCACTGGCCGGCTGCTGTCCCCTGAACAGCTGAATCGTAAGCTTGTCGATGTCAGTGGATTCAACTGGAGCTACGGCCCTAACAATGCATTGGGGCATGTCTATAATTTAGTTTATGGTGGAATCGATTCCCTGGGTATCACTGACCGAGCGACCGAGTTGACTGCGCTTATGAGCACTGTGGTTGCCGCAATGGCAAATGAAACATCCTGCCCAATAGTCTCAAATGATTTTTCGAAACCACAGAGCGAGCGCAGTCTTTTTACCGCTGTGGAATTGAGTTCAACACCAATTAGTGATCCTGCAGCCATACGAGCAAACATTCAGTTACTACATGAACGACTGTGGGGCGAATCGCTACGGATAAACGATCCGGAAATTGATGCGACCTTTGGATTATTTGAGACTATTTGGTCTGCTAGGATCACAGCTGGCAAATCGCCAGCTATTAGTAGTGACTCTGAATTATGTCAGTTTCAGCTTGCAAACGCAGAAAATCCTATTCGGAGAGATTCTAATCAGACACTGCGCAGCTGGGCAGCAGTGATTAATTACATGCTGCGTGATTACAAATTCATTCATGAATAATAGGAAAAGGATACAGGAATCAACATGAAGCGGCGCGACTTTACTAAATTGCTCGGCATGGCGGGACTTGGAGTTACCGGGCCATGGACTATGCAGCGTACGTCGGCGTTGGAGCCTTATACCGGGAATTTCTACATATCCCTAGCAGCCATAGGAGGTTGGGACGTAACCAGTTTTTGTGACCCGAAACGAAATATACCGGGTGAACGTGCTATCAACACCTGGGCCGACTCAGCTAGCGTTGAACAGGTTGGAAATATCGCCTATGCACCAATTGCTAACAATAAGGAATTCTTTGAGCGTTTTTACAAGGAAATGCTGGTAATCAATGGCATCGACACCCGGACAAATTCCCATGACGATGGCAGGCGGCACACATGGAGTGGGCGCATCGGATTCGGCTATCCAAGCTTCGGAGCGATTGCATCCCGGGCTATCGCGCCAGAACTTCCTTTGTCATTAGTGCACGCCTCAGGCTATAGCGAGACAGCTGGCATTACTCGTTTCAGCCGATTGCAGAATCCCAGTGAAATTCGTAACTTGATTAATGATTCCCAGATTTTTTACGGCTCGGCTAGCTATGATTTGTTTGAGCAATCCGAATTAGATCTTATTAATCAGTACCAGAACCAAAGACTTGATCGGTTGATGTCTAGCCCAAATTTGCTACCCCGTCAGGAAGTGGGCATGAACAATCTCTATCTGGCGAATTCCACCCGTGATGATCTAGACGCATTCGCAGCGCTTTTGCCGAACACTTTCGAAACTGATAGTGATTTCCGCGCTGCCCAACTGGCACTATTGGCATACCAATCCGGTCTCTGTGTCGCGACGCAGCTTGGAGTTAGAGGTTTTGATACTCACCAAGCACATGACGATAATCATTTCGAGTATTTGGCAAAACTTACTAAACTCGTTACATATATATTCGATGTGGCTGAAGCGGGAGGATTTGCTGATAAAGTTGTTGTAACTATGGCTTCTGATTTCGGCCGTACTCCGTACTACAATTCTGGAGGTGGCAAAGATCACTGGCCAATCGGCAGCGCTATCATTATTCAACAGGGCGCAGGGTGGGGTAATCGGGTGGTTGGCGCGACTGATGAAGAACACCAAGCCTACGATATCAATCCGGAAACCCTGCAGATCGATAGTAATGGGATTCGACTGGAACCAAGGCATTTACAACAGGCCATGCGGCGGCTCAGTGGCGTCGATCAGTCGGGCATCGCACAACTCTTTCCATTGAACGCTGAAGACTTCGACTTCTTCAATCCCTTCGTTCAAACGCTATAACCTGGTCGTTGGTACTGTAGTAATCCTACTTTTTATTTGGTATTCCTATAGAAATAAAATCCGTTAAATTACAAGCACAATAATATGCTCTTGCCATTTGAGAGATTAGGGCTTGCCTCACAGGTCTGCAGATTTTGGCGAGCGGGAAAGAAGGTGACATGAACTCAGTAGGAGAAGTTGAATACTCAAAATTGCTCATGACGCACTACGTTGATTAAACAAATTAAATAGGCTGTGAAGCACCTATTACGACATACTCTTTTGTGTTTTAAAAACTGCCGCTCAGCAGGTTGCAGTGAGGCGCTATGAATTGGAGCAACAAAGAGAACGGGAAAAAATAGAACGGCAACGAGGATTACTTAATTTCAGTTCAGGATTACTCAATCCGAGAGCGCCATCGAATTCTGGCGGAATGTATCAAACATGCAGCTACAACATATTAGGTGAAATAGTTCCTTACCCAATATCTAGCTTTCGGATTTGTCCTTTGTCGATGGACTTTGGTGGCCGAACAGGCATATTGCAATGAAACTACTAACAACAATCACCTTACTCGGTTTTTCCGTTGCCGCTAATTGACAAAAGGGCACTAGCCAAATTGATTCATTGTATTATCTTTGCCCCCGGCCTTGAGAGCGGCTTCCCCAGAAAAATAGCTCTTGTGCTCGTCTCCTATGTTAGATCCTGCCATATCTTGATGATTAACGCAGGCAAGTTGCTCACGAATCTCACGACGCTGGACGTCCGCTACATAGGTGAGCATGCCTTCGCTGCCGAAGTAGCCCTTAGCAAGATTATCGGTACTCAGCGCAACCGTGTGATAGGTTGGCAGCGTGATGAGGTGGTGAAAAACTCCGGCTTCGCGTGCTGCATCACGCTGAAAATTACGTACGCGTTCATCCGCTGCTCGCGCAAGCTCTGTCTCATCGTAGCCTGCGTCCATTAGATCGGCGCGATCATAGTGTGTTAAGTCATGACCTTCTTCTTGCCATGCGTCGAATACTTGTTGCCGGAAGTTTAGAGTCCAATTAAAGGAAGGACTGTTGTTGTAAACTAATTTTGCATCCGGGACCCGCTCTCGAATCCTGCTGACTAGTCCTCCGATCTGCGCCACACTCGGTGTGGCTGTTTCAATCCAGAGTAAATCAGCCCCATTCTCTAGCGAAGCAATACAATCAAGCACACAGCGATCTTCACCGGTTTCTTCACGGAACTTAAACAATCCGTTTGCCAAGGTCGTTGCGCGCTGCAGCTTGCCTCCGACTTTCACTGCTATATCGCCATTCTCAAGCGTGGTCGTATCGGTAATAGGAGCAAGTTCCAAGAATCGATTATATTGGTCTCCAAGATCACCTTCTCGCACAGTTGTCGCGATTTTCTGAGTCAGACCTGCGTCCAATGAATCGGTACGAGCAACAATTACGCCTTCTTCGACACCAAGCTCAAGAAATGCACATCGTACTGCCCGGACTTTAGCGAGAAATTCTTCATGAGGAACTGTGACTTTACCGTCTTGGTGACCACATTGTTTTGCATCAGAAACTTGATTCTCGAGTTGAATAGCGGCAGCCCCAGCTTCGATCATGCGCTTAGCAAGTAAATATGTTGCCTCTTCGTTGCCGAATCCAGCATCGATATCAGCGATAATTGGAACGACATGAGTTTGGTAATTATTGATTTCATTTTGAATACGTTGAGCGGTGACGGAATCGCCCATTTCATACGCCGAATCGAGTTCACTAAACAGGTGCCCCAGTTCACGAGCATCTGCCTGTCGAAGAAATGTATAGATCTCTTCGATAAGCGCGGGCACTGAAGTCTTTTCATGCATCGACTGATCGGGAAGCGGGCCGAATTCGGAACGCAGCGCAGCAATCATCCAACCTGAGAGATAGAGGTAACGCTTGTCAGTAGTGCCATGATGCTTTTTAATCGAGATCATCTTTTGCTGAGCGATAAATCCATGCCAGCAACCTAATGATTGAGTGTAATTTTCACAATTTTGATCATAGTCATCCATGTCTTTTTGCATGATTGCTGCAGTGTACCGAGCAATGTCTAGACCTGTCTTGAAGCGATTTTGTGCTCGTAGGCGAGCAATATATTCTGGATTAATAGCTGCCCAAGATTGCCCAGCATTTTGCTTAAGAGCATTGAGCCGTGCTATGTCGTCGTTGTATGTAATCATTTTTATGTCCATTTCTTTAAAAATTTGAATCCAAAAAGTGCTCCCCTTTTCTACCTAGGCAAAATGGAGCTCTATCTCGTGCCCGCTAGAGGAAAGTGAGATTAGTGAAGGACATTCTCGATCACCACCGTAGTCAACAAAACTACCGGGGTTTTCCAGGCCGACGCAGCGGCCAGATATTAGATGAGCGATGAGTCGGTCAAAGTAAATGCGATACTGCTCAACGTCACGGTGTGAGCCTTCATGCAATGGGAAATAAGCATCGAGAAAATCCTGATACCGGATATTAGTTTCGGCAATAGCAGTTTCGAAAGTCTCCGATAGCCGCGCATATTTTAAGTTACTCATTACTGGCCCCAAAAGCGGTCTGTTTGTATGAGGTACGGTTGTATTGGTTACCGTGCCGTGTTCGTTACTCTAGGGCTTAACCCTTGAGAATGTCGTGTAGTTTAATTCAAATAATAAATAAATTTGACAATAGAAATTTCACTATGTAAATTTTACAAAAATATAAATTTTACAGAACAACTGTTTAAATCTTAATCCAGCAAATGAATTAATAATGAAAGCCACTAATCAGACACTTATTCGCAAGGCCCACTTCCTTGGCACAAAGATAAAAAAACTCAGGAAAGACAATGGTTTGACGCTAGACGATTTATCGGTGCGTTGCGTGCAACGTGACACAGAGTCGGCGCCTTCGGTCTCCTACTTATCTATGATTGAAAACGGCAAACGTATGCCTTCAGAAGATATGCTCAGAGTAATATCAAGCGTTTTCTCAAAGGAGTTGGCCTGGTTTTATGACGAAAAGGTTGACCATGAGACGGTCACAATGCCAAAAAAGAAAGCGGGAGGTATCGCAGGTGTAGCGCTTGAGCCGAGCTTTTTGTTTTCGAAAGATCACCTTCAAATCGCGATTCCTGAACTCCTTTCGCAGGGAGGCATAAGCGGACGACAGTTTGGACACTTGCTTATTCGTGCGCACCAGGAACACCATCAAAACCGATTCCCTGACCTTGAAAAGGCAGCCGAAGAGGTTGGCAAAAAAAGAATGCCGCTCGGTGTCGATGATCTTCTCGACATTTCTAAGCATTTGGGTCTAAAGATCAAGTGGTTCGACAGAGCACCAGATATTATTGCCGATGCTGATGATGTGGGGTTTAAAACACTCATGCGTTCTTTCTTCGAAGCTCCGGGCACACTGTATCTTAATAAGCGCCTCCAAAAACATCCTGCAAGATTAAAATATGACTTAGCAACCCACATTGGGCATACGGTATTGCATGGTCGTGATGGACTTCGAAGCGTGTCTGCTGTTGGAGGTAATACTTTTGATGCTAAATCGTGGAGTAGTCAATCACAAACAGTCGATTCTAAAGACATATTGCATGCTTGGCGTGATTTTGAATGTAGTTTCTTTGCAGGCGCACTTCTCTGCCCCAAGGTGCCGAGTCGTCAATTTCTCAGCCGAAATAGCTATTCACTGCAAAGCGCGAAACTTCTCGATGTAACCACAGCCGTCCTCATGCGTCGCATGACCGCAGTCTCACCTTACCCACATTGGCATTATTTTGATGCTTATCCGCCGGGCAAGCTACGTGCGGTCTACCGCGGTAATGGTATTCCTCTGCCCTGGGGCAATTTGAAAATGATGAATGACCCCTGTCAGAATTGGTCTGTGTTTAACATGTTAGGAAACAAGTCTGATAAAGCATCAGCCCAAATATCGGTGCTCAAGAATGGCGATGACGCGCGTCTTTACTGTTGTGAATCGATTAGAGTAAAAGATGCAGCAGGCAATTATCATGTTGTTTGTGCGGGAATCGATATCGGTCCTGCGATTGAATCACAAGGTAGCGCCGCCGAAGACGTGATCTTCAACATCTTTTCTGCCTGTCAGGCGGGTGGAGGTTCCGCTCCGGTGCCTGAAGATGCCGCAAAAATAATCAGGAGCATCGCGAACATTCTTAATATCGAATGGATAAGGCGTGGTCTGGAGCGCGAAGCCAACATTATTTGCCCGCGCAGCGCTAACTGTCCGCGCGACCCATGTTGTGTATCTAAACCTAAAAAAAGACGGCCAATTACCGAAGATATCCGCAATGAGATTTTGGCAACGAACGGCTAGGGAAATGGGTAAAACAAGTTCCTAAACAGCTACCCTACAACTTATCCTACTAAAATCTTTTCAATTCATTTTTTTCTAGATTGTTTTTGAAATTCATTTTTATGTATTTGAATGGCTACCATTAGTATAAATCGAGGTTGAATGCTCCTATGAGGCTATATTTACTAGGCCACCCCAAATAGTATGATAGGCGGGTTAGAACCGGGTTTATGTAGGATTAGAGTCTAATAATCGCTACAAGCTCCGTGCCTACTAGGTTATTGATTCCGGGCCTGGAAACCATATAAATCAATAAGTTAGGATAATATTCGCTTAGTACGCACTGTCTGGTTTTGAGTAATGAAACATTGCCGGACACATCACCACCATCTAACACAACTTTTACACCCCTAGGGCATGCCCTCCGTTGCACAAGAGTGGTTCCATCTCACCTCTATACATACTATTCTGAAATGCAGTTGACTTGCAGGCCTTGGTAATTAGAGATGCGATATACTCTAATTACTGGGGATTAAATAAATATATAAAAAATATTTAAGGAGATAAGAAAATGGCATTAGGGGAACTTCTAGTTGAAGAAGCAGGCACTATTACGGGATTAAGGGTTCTTCCTGCAACAGCAGAGGGAGCTAATTATGAAATTTGTTTAAGTACTGAAGAATGCTACGCGGTACTAAGATTACAATGAACTGGACGTACCTTCAGTTGGTACGGACGGATGGTAGTATTTATGGAACAGGTGACGGGGTTTGTACAACTGAGTGCGGCCAAACTTTGCATTTGAAAGGTAGCGGTTCGGCAGCTGGCCCAGACGAAAACGGCAGCATTCCGATGAGAGTGATCAACCACTATCACACTAACTCTGAAAAGTTTGCGGATTTAAATGGAGTTGCTTTGGTCGGCGAGTATGATGTTAAACCCGACGGCACGACAGCAATGAAACTGTGGCATTAGAAATAATTCTTTCCGTTAACTTATAAATAAGGGGAGAGTGTGAGTAATGAACAGACTATTAACAGTAAGTACTCTTCTCTACTTTTCCCTACTGCTAATGCTGGCTCACCGATACTTAATAGTTAATTTTAAAAAATAAGATTTGAGAATTAGGGGAGAGTTATGGCCGAAATTATATTTGTTATTTTGATAATTCTCGCTTCTCGAGCTATTTTTGTGATGTTGCGCTGTCCCAATTGCAAGACTCTTAAGTCCACTTTTTCGCAAAAAAAAATGAAAGTAATTGATGAAGAAGGTATAGAGCAGATAAATTGTGAAGCGTGTAATCATTCTTGGAAACGACTCCGGTTGTGGTGATGGGTTCAAATAACCCTTGCCCATTTCTCTGAAAGCTTATTTCAAACTAGTTGATTACTTGAAGGAAGAATAATGAAGCTCTCATACTTTAAATCCCTACTATTCACTGTCGGGCTGTCAGTTTCTTGCCTCATGTCAGCTGCTGCAAACCAAGCTCCACGGCCGCAAACAGACATCACCTTCGTCGTAGCCGGTAAGACTGGAAATTTTAAACAATCCACTGGTGGCACGGTCTTTGCCCTTAACTATCATTTTTTTGCTGAAATATTTGTCCAGGACAACGGGAGAATAAAACAAGCAGCGTTGTTAACTCCCGATAACCTTTCTGAAGCCATTGCCTTTTCAGACAGCGGCTATGCTCTCGAGATGCATGGTGGAAGATACCCCGATGAAAGTGAACTTGAACACAACTATCCGGATGGTAATTATATTTTTCGCTATGATACCCCTTCAACCGGACTATTAGAGCAGCCAATCGCGCTGGTTAATTCAGTAGCAGGCAGTTCACGTCTGCCCGATGCACCGCATATTATTTTATTGCAGAATGGTAACTCTATTTCACCGCACTTGATTCAAGCGGATCTGCCGCTTACAGTGACCTGGAGCACTTTTAAGCAAGGTAATCAAGATCCTTTGGGGATTGTTAATGATCTGGTGTTTGTCATTATGGGCGACTGTCACGGTAAGCGAATTTCACATAGTGGTCGACCTTTTGAAAACTCTCCTTATCTAGATTACGCAGCAACAGAATTCATTATTCCGGCCGAACAGCTACTGCCTGAAAATGCATATCAGTTATCTGTGGAGCACGCCATTGTAGATACTACTATTACCGAAGGCGTACCAGGGCTTGCCACTTTTGCCACCACAACCTTTCTAAATATTATGACCTTGGGAAGTGAAAGCGGAGAGACTGCCTGTCCCGAAATACTGAAAAACTTTGATGCGGGGCAGACTGATTTAAGGCAAGCTGATTAAGACAACTTCGTTTATTTCGTTTTTCCCCACTCAAGATATGAGCAATGCTCTAGCGGAAGAAGGTAAAGAAATAGAATGGTTCTGCAAGCGTGATGAGGGGTGCGGTTTTTTCTCTACGGAGAACAATATCGATTTCTATAATCGCGTCCTTGAATGCTTGAAAAGATGATTAGAGTAGGCAAGCTTGCTAGAAATTGGGATCGCAACTTTTGAGTGGGAATACATTATGGAGCCAAATTTTGATGCACTACAATTAATAGCTGAGCTTGCCCTAGGTATAGTTGGCTTTTCAGCAATATTAATCGGTTTAAGTAGAAGTTCCGATGGATTTAGTGCGCCAGATAATTTCCGCATCCAGCTTCTAACTTATTCTGCTTTTGGAGCGATGTTTGGCTCTATTTTGCCGTTTGCTATCTTTAGTGATCAGAATTTAGAATTAGCCTGGGTAATTAGTTGTTGGATTATATGTTTCTATTCAGTCGTAGGATTATTAGTATTTCCTAAAAGGATGCTTTTACTAAGAAAGCAAGGACATAAAGAGATATTTCCTATTAAGCTTTATTTTTTCCAAACTGGCATACTATCAACAATTTTTATTCTCTCTGGATTGATGATAATCGGATATTTAACTGAACTTACAAATATATATATTGTTTGTTTAATCTTATTTTTATTACAAAGCACGGTAGCATTTATAAGAACAATGTTTGTGAGGGTAAATTAAGTAACTATTGAATGGGAATGAACTAGAGCATTTAAGTTGCTATAAATTAATATAGATTTAACCTAATGGTTTTTTGCCACCTATGCAGATAGGCTGATGAAGACATGGAGAAAGAAATTAGCCATCGTTAGGTATTCTGCAGATTGAGTAAGATAAAAATAGGCATTTCCATTTAATGAAAACACTTATCATCGAAGAAGTTCTGCCTTATCCATTAACAGAAGTCTGGGAAGTATTTTCTGATGTGACCCGCTGTGATTGGGTGCCAGCTGTAGAATCAATAAGCGAACAGGGCGGAGTCCGCTCTTTCACTATGGAAGGTATTGGCGAAGTACAAGAAAAGATTTTGACCTTGGATCATGAAAATCATTGTCTTCAGTATTCGGCGATCAAAAC
>Ga0302119_10001541_pt1 | contig 10357 bp, 5 predicted proteins | sample AG5_Tmax_MG_FD_203114 | JGI IMG/M metagenome (GOLD analysis project Ga0302119, IMG submission 203114) | Marine microbial communities from Western Arctic Ocean, Canada - AG5_Tmax | ecosystem: Environmental > Aquatic > Marine > Oceanic | place: Canada: Western Arctic Ocean | collected 2017-10-01
GGCTGGCACTCCTTCTCCCGAAGTTACGGAGCGATTTTGCCGAGTTCCTTCGCGGTATTTTACCCGTCACACCTTAGGCTACTCACCCAGGGGCACCTGTGTCAGTTCTCGGTACGGTCACCTCTACGGCTTTTCACGGGACCCAGGCATCGTTCGTCTTTTGCTCACGCCTTCTCGATCTTCTCACCATGACGGTTCTCCGATCGATTATAGAACGCTTCGACATCCCATGACTGAGATGCACGAATTAGCCCGAGCCGTCACCATTATTGTAGAGGGGCATACGAATATAAACGCATTTCCCTGTTCGACGATCTCGATTAAGGATCGCCTTAGGACCGGCTAACCCTCGGCTGATGATCATTGCCGAGGAACCCTAGCCCCTTCGGTGGAATGGATTCTCACCATTCTATGCTGCTACTCTTCCCTGGATTCTCATATATACACGGTCCACGAGATCTCAAAACCTCGCTTCTGCCCGAGCATATCGCCGCGCTACCACATCATCTTACGATGGTCTGGCGTATCGGTACCCAACTTGAGCCCCGTCCATTTTCCCGGCCCGCAAGCTTGACCAGTGATCTGTTACGAACTCTTTCAAGGGTGGCTGCCTCTAAGCCCACCTCCTGGTTGTCTTCGACCACGGACACGGTTTAACATTGACACTTAGTTGGAATTTAGGGACCTTAACGCCAGGCTGGTTTGTTCACCTTTCGTCACGGTAGCTTACCCACCGTGGCTCACTCCCTGCTTCTACGACGATCGTAACTTCGGAGTTTGGCAGCGTGCCGAGGAATTGCTCCCCCTGAGCACGCAATCAGTGCTCTACATCACGACCCATCTCCACAGAGATCTACCTACGAGTAGTCTCGCGCGGAACCTGCTATTGCCCATCTCGATTGGACTTTCACCCCTATACCCAACTCTTCCGAGCGATTTGCACATCAGCAACGGTTCGTTCCTCCACCCAACTTTCATCGGGCTTCAAACTGGCCAGGCATAGATCGACGGGCTTCAGGTCCTCCACCAATGACTCCAGGCGAGTACACCTCGTCCCTCACCCTAATGGGCTGCGGACTTGTCGGTTTCCCTTCGGCTTCACAGTTCTACTGTTTAACCTCGCCATTGATCAAGACTCCCAGGGGCATTTTTCGAAACGCACGAATGGACGCTGCTCATATCTTCGCTTTCACGCCCATTCAGCCTGTCACTAACTGGTTTCAGGGTCTTTTCACATCCCGTCAGGGATCCTTTTCAGCTTTCGTTCACACTACTTGTCAACTATCGGTCTCGAGGAGTATTTAGGATTGGAAGTATCTGCCTCCCGTATTCACGCGCGATATCCAACGCACACTACTCAGGGTTCCTCACTTGGCCATTGTCGTTGTACATACGGGACTTTCACCCTCTATGGTGCGCCTTTCCAGGCGACTTCTGCTTCATGACTTTAGGCGATAGAGGACCCATAACCCCACATCTCTCCAAGGTTTCCCAAGGAGATTCGGTTTGTCCTATTCCGTTTTCATTCGCCACTACTCACGGAATCTCTATTGATTTCTATTCCTCCCCCTACTGAGATGCTTCAGTTCGGGGGGTTCCTTTTCCCATAATGGGAATGACATTTAATGTCTGGAAGTCCTATTCGGTGATCTGTGGATCCAAGAGATTCGTGCCTCTCCCCACAGCTTATCGCAGCTTGTCACGACCTTCGTCAGCTCTCGAGCCGAGCCATTCCCCAGTTAGCTTCTGTAGCATCGCGGAATTCCTTCATTCCGCGGTTCCTGCATGAGTATAATAATAATTATTTATTTCCTCTGGTGTCCAGGCATTCCGATTCATGGTATCTCAAGCCTGCCTCGTCTCCCCGCGGGGCGAGGCGGCCTCCACCACTTCCTCCGATATGTACGCATACCGGAGTGCACTTCTGAGCGTCTCGGCGACCGACCGGGTGTATATCAAGCATGCGGGAGGGTGTTGTCATCCCCCTACGGGGAGTGGAGTCGCTGTATGTCGTTTTTTGAACTCAAATTGATATGCCAATTCATGAGCCAGAGCCAACCGTCAGCGAGGTGAATTCTTAGTCCTTTCGCAAATTTTGAAGCGTTGTATAATTCGCTGAAATGGGTGGGATTGATATTATTGATTGTATGTTCTTCAATAATTAATTTGTTCATTATCGTTTACTAATTGTTGAGGATTTGGAGATTCAGGGCGTTTTTATGGTCGGTGCGACGGTTAGAGTCCGCTTAGGCGTCGGAGATTTCCGTGGATGATTTCCTCGTTTGAGTCGATCTCGGAAGCGCGCTGCAATAGGCTGCGGGCTGAGTCGGTGTCGCCGAGGGCAACGAGGGTCGCCGCGAGATTATTCATCGTGCCGATATCATCGGAATCTAGTGTCAGGGCGGCGCGGAATATCGGCAGAGCGGTTTCGTGCCGGCCGGCCGACGCGAGGGATGTTGCGAGGTTGTGCATGATGGTAGAATTGCGACGGTCAGCGAGCGCCGCTTGACGGAGCGTCAAGATAGCAGCTTGGAAGTACGGTTCCTCCGCGGCGTCGAGCGTCGGATTAGCGGCGTGGTCGATGAGCGCTTTTTGGAGCAGCGCAAGTCCGTGGTCGTTCAGGGCCGGAGCGTCGCCTGGCCGCGCTTCGCAGACGACTCGGAAGGCGTCGGCAGCATCGAGCCAGCGGGCCTGGGATAATGCATCAAAACCGGCGTTGACGCTGGCTCGTAGCGTCGGCTCGGTCACATCGTTTAGCGGCAACGCTCGGGCTGGCATCAGATCGGGCGCTACGCTGAGTTCATCAGGGTCGAAGGCGCCTGCGGTGGCCGCGGGGTCCATCAATTCATCAAAGTCGACTATGACTTCGCTGGTCTCAAACGCATCGCCAAAGTCGTGGTAAACCGTCTCGTCTTCAACGGCGTAAAGTACCTCCCGATTCAATGTGTCTGGGCTGAACATCGCCGGACTTCCAGGTGTAGTGACGGGAGTGGTTGTGAGGGTACCATCAGTCGTTGCAGCCTGAGGTTTTGTGCTGGCGTTGTCACCTTGGACGGCGGCTTGGACGAGTGGCCCATTCGGCTTTTCTGTTTCGCTTTTCACTTCGGTTTGGTAAGAGTTTTGTTCGGTGGTATCTGGTTTGCTTTGGGCTTGAGATTGTGGGACGGATTTTGGAGTATTTTCAGGTACGGCTTGGACTTTGGATTTAATGATCGGCCGGGCGCTTAGTACTATCAGTTCGGCGGTTTCGCTGAAATCGCTTTGGGACAACTCTTGCGCCGGCTCCGGGGTTGGATCTTGGGTTGACTTTTGGCTGAGATCTCGCGTTGAGTGTTCTTCACCTTCAGCTAACGCTGAGTCTGGACTTTGTGCGTCTATTTGTGAGGGAGATTGGACCGGCGTTTGTGTTGTTTCATCTGCTCGGATTGGCGCTTGTGAGAGAGGGTCGATATCGGTTTGGAGTCCACCTTGTGAGCCGAAGCCGAAAGGCAAAGATATCGCCAATTTGACCGCTTTTGTAGAATATGTGAATGGCAGTTGGCTGTTTTGATTCACTTGCGCCGAATGTGTTGTTTGACCTGGAATTGTACTCGCTCCCCAGCCCTCAAGGTCGTCTAAAACTTCGTCGAGTGCGTCGATTCCTGGCAATGGTCCGGTCGGAACCGCGCTGTTAGAATCGGTCTTTACTGAATCTGCTGAAAGACTGCCGCAACCTGGACAACGGCTGTTGCCGCCATACATCAATCCGCAGACGACGCACTCTTGCATGGTACTGCTGGGGGCCTGACATCATTTCATGCTGACGGGCTGAAGTTTAGGGTGTGCTTTTCCTATTTTTTGCTATTTCCTCCTGCCTTCCGCTCACTGGGTTGGGTGGTTATGAGAGATGGAAAAGGGAGGTGAGTGTGATATGATTGAAGTCGGTGTGGGTGGTCGGGATGTAATGGAATAAGGCATCTGAATTTATAGATGCGTGAAGGCAATCATAATCAGCACAATGCTACGAGAGTAGGTCATATGGTCAGTGCTGAACAGGTCATCCTCATCGTTTTCGTCGCCTCCTTCGCACTCATCCTCTCGGAGAAGTTGCATCGAACTGTAGCCGCTTGGTTCGGCTGCGTGTTGATTCTTTTTATCGGTAAGTTCAGCGGAGTTTTTGGTGGTTCTGCTTACCATATTGAAGAATTGATGCTGGATTGGGTCGATTTCGATGTCATCGGTTTGCTGCTCGGAATGATGGTGTTTGCAGCGGTTTTAGAATTCTGTGGATTTTTCGAGTTTGTGGCGATCAAGGCGACAAAATTATCCAAAGGCGACCCTTGGATGTTGGTCGTCTATCTCGGAACTTTCACCACGGTTATTTCCTTGCTTATCGACAATGTGACCGCGATAATAATCATCGCGCCGGTAACACTGAGGATGTGTAACAAATTGGAGATAAATCCGATTCCGCCCCTCATAGCAGAAGCGATTCTATCCGACACAGGCGGCGTTGCGTCGATGGTCGGTGACCCGCCTAATGTTATGATTGCCGCGAAAGCGGCAGATATGGGCTTGACCACATTTGGTTTCAATGACTTCCTAGCACATCTCGGAATTATGACCTTAATGGCTTGGATAGCGACGCTTAGCTACTTGCGCTGGTACTATCGCGATTGGAGAAAGAGCAAACCGAGTCATGTCGAAGATATTCTGAAACAAGACGAGTGGCATGCTGTCGATGATCCGCGAATGATGAAGACGACCTTGGCGATGCTCGGCATCACGGTCCTAGGATTTTCATTGCATGGTGTCATCTCAGATATATTCAACTTCAAGATTGGAATCCACGCGATTGCTCTCTCAGGCGCTGGGATTTTGTTAACGTTAGTACGGCCGAAAGAAGAACAATTACGACAGGGTTTCGTCAATGATATCGTCGATAAAGTAGAATGGCAGGCGTTGCTGTTTTTCGCGGGCTTATTCATTCTTGTCGGAGCGATAGAAGAGATTGGATATCTGACCGCGGTCGCAACTCTGGTGTATGATATCGCTGGCGGTAATCCATTGTATCTCGCGTTAACCGTAATTTGGGTTGCAGCCATCGCTTCTGCTCTTATCGATAACATCCCATTTACCGCAGCGATGATTCCGGTAATAATCAGCTTGCAAGTTCAGCACGGAGTCAATCCGGAGCCGCTGTTTTGGGCCTTAGCAATGGGCGCTGGGTTTGGCGGAAATGCCACCCCAATAGGTTCGTCAGCGAATGTCATGACAGTCGCTATCAGCGAGCGCGGTCCAAATCCAATCACTACGAAAGAATGGGCCAAGGTCGGATTACCAATTATGATTATTACTTGTCTAGCAGCGACTATATTCATGGCTTTGTTCTACAATGTTCTCTACGCTTGAAGCGTTAAGTGTCACCATAAAAATCGGAAGGGTACCGAAACAGTACGCGTATGTTAGTTTGGCTCACTCTTGCTTTGATGGCGAGTGGTGTTAGTGCTCGTATAGTCTGAATGAGTTTATTCTTCTTCAGTTCCAACACCGTCTAGTACGACTCCGGTAATGTGTTCGGTTGTATCTGGGACCAGCGATTTGAAGGATTCGTCGACTTCGCTTGGATGGTCTTTTGGTGGTGAGTCTTGTTGCAAAATCTTCTCAGCCGCGACTTCGCTCTGAGAGAGGGCGCGGTTGAGTTCAGCCTTTACATGGCGTGCGACTTCGTTCGAGATGGTGCCGGAGCGTTCAGCATCTTGGATCGTTTGTATTTGAGCGACGAGAACGGATTTCCGTGCCCGCTCAACTCGTTTGTGATGGATAAGATTCGTATCGGCGAGTCGTTCCATCTCACTCTCTGCTTCCGCTGCTTGTCGTTGGTATGGCGATTGGAGTCTTTGGCGGTCGTCGGCTGAAATCAATCCACCCATCTCAAGTTCGGAGATGCGACGTAATGCTGCGCGGCTTCCTAGAACCTTGGCGAATGCGACTTCGTAACCGCGCTCGTCCTCATCGCCTTGGTTAGAAATCCCAAGCCGATTCATCATCGGTTTCATTGTCAAGCCTTGGACGAGTAGTGTCCAGAGTACGACGGAGAAGCCGATGACCAGCATGTCTTCGTAGATTTGCTTAGGGAATTGGACATGAACCAAGCTTCCTCCAACGGAGATATTCGCTCCTTCATGGACCATGTGTGAGAGTAGTAGAAGCAGAGCGATTGGAATACTACCACGTAATCCGCCCCACCACATGGCCGTCTGCCATTTTGCTGAAATCGGTGGTTCTGGATTGGCGAGATTTGAGAGCGCCGTGAGTGGGAAAACGACCAGTCTCGCCACTGAAGCCGCAATAATTGCGACTGCTGCGAGTAGAATCGTATGAGGATCGGTGGAGATAATCGATTGCAATTCGTAGCCGACGAGAAGGAAAAGAATGCTGTTTACGAGGAATGAAATGACTTCCCAAAAGTGGTGAAGTCCGATTTGTGCAGTTGCGCTCATTCCCTCCCGAACACCCTCATTGCCGACTAACAGTCCGGCCACCACGACTGCGATTACCCCGCTGCCTTGCAGTTGCTCAGCGACGAGGAATGTGCCGAAGGCGAGGGCGACGGTGAGGGCAATCTCTACGAGGTGGTCCGAGGTCATGGCTAAGATTCGATTTACAACTAGCCCGAATAGGAATCCTACGAGTGCGCCGATTAGAACGACGATGATGAATGAGGAAATGGCGTTGGTTGCGATCGAGCCTACATCGAGTGTGGCGCCGGCCAGTACGGCGAGCGTTGTCGTGAGTAGGATATTGAACAGGACGACTGCTGTGCCGTCGTTGAACAACGACTCGCCTTCGATTAGAAGGGAGAGGCGTTTTGGTGCGCCGAGATTTTTGACCAGTGCGAGAACGCTGACCGGGTCGGTCGCTGCGAGAATGCTGCCGATGAGCAACGCGTAGAGCCAGCCGTGTTCAAGGTCAGGCCAAATTAGGAATTTGATGAACGCGGCGATGATGACCGTGTTGAGTAGGACGCCAGGAACGGCGAGCATCGCGATCGGTCGCCAGTTCTCTTTGAGCCGAGTGATGTGCATCGCCGATGCGCCTTCAAAGAGCAGTGGCGGCAGCATCAGGAACAGGATTACTTCCGCTGAAAGTAAACCGCTGAGTTGAACGGTTTCCCCGAGTAGCGGCTCCCCCAGCCAGCCGACGACGAGTCCGACGACGACCAACGCGATGGTGTAGGGAAGTCGAATCCAGCGAACTACGAGGGCCACTACGAGCGCCATCAGCAGCGTGCCGAAGATGCTGGCGAACCAGGCGGGAGGGACTGCTGACATTGAGTGGGCGTGTTGGGGCCTCCTCTATGAGTATGCTCGCGGGAAATTGTTTGCGGCGTAACGGATGCCGTTGCTATACATGGTTTTCATGTGGCTTCGATTTCAGCGTTGGATTTGGACTGAGTGGATAGTGTGGTGCGTCCATTTCAGAAGATGAAATGTAGGTATCGATATGGATAGTCAAGGTCAGCGGCGCGTTAGAATTGTGATTGCTAATGAGGCAATTACGGTTTCCAGAAGAGGCCGGCATTCCCACGCTGGTCGACCAGAGTGGAATTCGTCACCTCAGCCAACTCGTTGAACAAGGCGATTCTTTCTTCACGCCCTTCAACTACTCCACGGTTAATTCTAACTTTGACCACCTTTCGATTTGCTAGTTGTGCTACCAACTCTTCGATGATATGGTCGCCCATGCCGCCGCGCCCAACGCGGACTGTAGCGGTAAAGGAAGGGTCACTGGCGATCTTTCGGATGTAATTTGGTATGCTCATTTTTGAAATCTCCTCGTTCTATAATTTTCAATTCAGCGGGGTCTTTTTTTTAATTATCCAATTCTGGTTGTGCGGATTCTGATGAGGCAGTTTCGCGGCCGTGAGCAAGCCTGTGAATTCTTCCACAACCGAGACAGGTCGTCCGACGAACACCCGATTTCACCCGAATTCTCGCTGTGCTCCCGGGCTGTAGCAATCCGTGGCAGCCGCGGCAAATCCAATGTTTGACGACCGCTGGAATTCCGATGCCATGCCGCCGATTCAGAGCGAACATATTACGAGAGGCGGAGGTTACCTGAGTGGCGTGGTGGTCGGTTGGAGAGAGCAAAATTGGTAGCAGTTTTTCCTGCGCAGTGCTCGCGCGAAGAATCCGTTGCTTCCTTCCCCGGCCCGGCCCTCGGCGCGGTTTGCGTTGTCCCATCAGAATGCCTCAGACTCTACTCGTCAATGCTTTTTGAATTGATTCTGCGACCTCATCGATTCCACAATTCCCATCAATTCTGCTCAGGATTCCTCGCTCTTCGTACCAGATTGCAAGTGGTGATGTTTGTGAGTGGTATGCTTTCAATCTAGACCGGACCGTCGCTTCGTCATCATCGACTCTACGGTTAAAATCGGTGCTGCTACAATCATCGCATTTTGACTCCACCAAAGTTTGATTGAATAAATCGTGGTACACTGCGCCACAATTGGCGCATGAGAATCGTCCTGTGATTCTGCCAACGATCGAGTCATCCGGAACCGATATCGCGATGACCATCGAGACTTCGGCGATGTTGGCGAGAGATTCTGCCTGTGGTATCGTTCGAGGAAATCCGTCGAAGAGAACACCGTTGCTCGCATCGGATTCGGTCAACCGTTGCTCGATTAATCCGATGATAATGTCATCAGGAACTAGAGCACCAGATTCCATGTAGCGTTTCGCTTCTAGCCCTAATTTGGTGCCGGCTGCGAGAGCGGCTCTGAGCATGTCGCCGGTCGAGACTGCTGGTTTCCCGGTCGCTGCAGAGATGCGTCCTGCTTGCGTGCCCTTGCCGGCGCCGGGTGGTCCAAACAGAATTATTGAGTCTGCCATCGGGCTGGCGAGACGACTCATTCAGTTAAGGCGAACGGAGCGAGTTTTCAGATTTCGAATCCAGTTTATCCTTTGCTTTTCTCTGACCCAGAGAGTGGCTTGAGGGCTCATAGTGTCGATTTCGGGGTTGACTGAATTTAGGGTTGTATGTTCTCTAGAGATGACTAACCCGCCGGTTCAAGATTGTTTCCGGGTATATTTTTGTTTTTTTGAAGTTGAGTAATAATCTGCTTAGAATCTGCCTTTTGATGTATATTCTTCTAATTTGAATATTAATGATTCAAACTTGCCAGCCTCGCCGATTGGACGATGTTGGCGGTGTTTGGCCGAGGTCGGCGGCTAAATTCTACTTTCGTGTTTTTTGGAATGAAGACGGTGGTGGAGGTGAGCCCGGCATGCCTGGCGGTAAGCCGGCTGGAATGTTTTGAGTCAACCCTTGAGGCGAGGTTGGGTTTTGTCCCGTAGCAGCGTTGGTAGTCAATCCCGGTGGAAGGCCTGGTGGCAAGCCATCCGGCGTGAGACCCGGCGGCCCAGATGCAGCGAGAGCAGCGGCAACCTCGTCATCACTGACGGTGCCTGACGCGGCACCCGACTCTGCTTCGCCGACATTCAATGCCATCTCTTTTCTTGACGCTACAGCCCCGAGGGCGCCCGAAAATCCAGGTTGCACCAACTCTTCGCCAGCATTGAGCCGATCAAGCCCGCGATTGCGTATCGTGAATATGGCTCCGGCGAACATAACGAGACTGGCGAATGCTACCAGACCGGTCGCCCATGTTGGGATTCCGAGAGATTCTAATTTACCGAATACTCCACCCGCAGGCCCATTATTCGATGCGGCTATTTCGATTATCAGACTACCATTTGTCATCGTGACTCCTTCGCCAGCCGAAACGGTGGCTAGTATCGTTAGTTCATTCAAACCAGCATTGGCGTCCTCAGAGGCGATGATATTCATCGATACGATGCGCGAATCACCCGCTGCTAGAATATTGATTGTCGCCGGCTCAAATGTGACGGTCCACCCTTCGAGCGCGCTAGCCGAAAGTGCGACTTGCATCGGTACGTTTCCGTCATTTCGTACCGTCAGCGTGTGCCCTGTTGGTTCGCCGTCTCGTGAGATTGAGTCGATACGGGATAGGTTGGAATCGAGAACAGCCCAAGCCGAGGCTGGGATGTGAACTGCGAGGTCGATTGTCTGGACCATTTCATCGCCATTTGGCGTGATGCCAGTGACGATGATTGGTACCGATTCTGATTGTACTCCTGCAGGTAATTGCGCTGGCAGTACGAGCCCAAGGTCTACTGTCTTCAATCGATTCATCGAGAGTATGTTCGGAACCTGTGAAAGGAATCCAACCTGCCAGCCGTCGGGCAGTGTACCTATCGTCCATGTCAGACTCAATTCAGTATTGCCTGTATTATTTACTGATAACAACGCCATTCCCGTCTCGCCTAAAGCAGTCATAATCGTTCCA
>Ga0302119_10001543_pt1 | contig 10353 bp, 12 predicted proteins | sample AG5_Tmax_MG_FD_203114 | JGI IMG/M metagenome (GOLD analysis project Ga0302119, IMG submission 203114) | Marine microbial communities from Western Arctic Ocean, Canada - AG5_Tmax | ecosystem: Environmental > Aquatic > Marine > Oceanic | place: Canada: Western Arctic Ocean | collected 2017-10-01
CGCTATCGCGAGGCAGCGCCATGGTAGATCAAGGCGAGACTAACGAATTCAACGAGATTCCAGAACTTGTAAAGCAACAAGCGGCAGACCGAGTCCGTAGCGAAGTGTTTGACATCCTGCACCTTGAGGCAGTGCAACGCGGTGATGTTCCGCAGCCACCGCATACTGTATATGATCAACTAACAGGGCGCATTGCCAAACTGTTTTTCCATATCGGACTAGGGTCCTTTGTTGGCACACTTGCTGTATTCGCTTGTGTCGCGGCAATTCGCAAACTCACCACGGTGCTCTAATGCCTTCCATCTCTGACATTGCCCGCGACAAGCACGACTTGCTACAACGCTATCGCGCTTCGTTAATGGAAGATATTCTTGAAGATTTGCGGCAGCAGGCCGAGGAAAACGCTGAAGAAGAGTTGTTCGCATGGTCCGGAGAATTCCGTTCACGCGACGAGATCGTACAACTTTATAACGAGCGCAAAAAATGGGACCGTCGTTTCGTAATCGACACCTACGTGCTTGCCATTGTTTTACTTCTAGCGACTGTTGGGCTCAGCTTTGCCTTTAAAATTATTGCTCCGCGCCCAAATTTTGAAAAAGATGTTTCAGCGGCTGCCCAGGCAGAGCTTATAGACTCTCAGACAAATCAGTAACTTCGATTATGCCATCACTGGCAAAAGTTGCTGCACGCAACAATTCGTTTTGTAGCTGACGGATGTTGCCGCGCCACTCGCCTTGCGAGAGTTTATCAAGCGCCTCTTCACTGACTTCCGCAGACGGCATCGAGTCTCTTTGTTGCTGGTTGAGAAAGAAGTCGACCAAATGCTTAACGTCACCTACGCGCTCGCGTAATGGCGGTAGCGACAGCGTAAACACTGCAAGACGATAATAGAGGTCTTCCCTGAACTTACCCTCTTTAACCTGCTGCAATAGGTCACGGTTGGTGGCTGCAATAACGCGCACGTTGACTTTTTTTGTAACATTTGAGCCGACTGCCCGCACTTCACCGTTTTGCAAAAATCGCAGTAACTTTGCTTGAAGGTCATAAGCAATTTCACTAATTTCGTCTAAGAACAATATGCCACCATCGGCAGCTTCGGCGTAGCCCTTGCGATCTTTATGGGCTCCCGTAAAGGAACCCTTGGTGTGACCAAAAATTTCAGCCTCAAGCAGGTTCGCAGGAATCGCCGCGCAGTTGACAGCGATTAATTTTTTCTTACGTCGCGAACTATACTTGTGTAATGCATTGGCAATGAGCTCTTTTCCCGTCCCCGATTCGCCCAGCACTAACACCGGGATATCTGAACTTGAAAGCTTGGCTAATAAAGCAAAGATTTCGAGTATTGCCGGAGACTCGCCAACGATGCCAAACTGTGACGGTATTTCATCGTCGCCAACAATCTCGCGCTGCGATTGACTATTTACCCAGCCTCTAATTAAAGCGGTGGCTTGCGCTTTTTCATTTGGCGCCAATTCGTCTAATCGATCAAGATAAACGAGGAGCTCTTCGAGTGGATTAGTCATTTATGTTGCCGGACAACAGTCGCGCGCCATTAATGCAGTAATGAATGCCGGAAAACACGGTCATTGCAATCATCAGCCAGAATATCGAAAAGAAAAAATCTGGCGAGCGCAAGAGGCCTAGCGCCGGAAGGTTAAAAAAGTCTGGGATACCTGCATAGGCACCCAATGCGGTGCCTACATAAATTGCTTGGGTCAACATTTTTATTTTACCAAACACATCCGCAGGGAATTGTTTTCCGGCAGACTCCACCATGCCACGCAAGGCGGTCACTAGGAACTCGCGCCCCAAGGACAAGACTACTGCCCACACTGGCATGACAACATGCCAGTCGCCAGCATTCCCATAAATTTTATTGCTCGCTGACAAGTACGCCATGATGCCGAGGATCAACACCTTGTCGACAACAGGGTCAGCGACGCGCCCGATTGCTGTCACCCATCCATAGCGACGGGCTAGGAAACCATCCAGCCAATCAGTTATGGCAGCGACAAAGAAATACCAAAAAGCTGCGAAAGCGGCTGCTTTAAGCAAAATTTCTGACGCACCATCTTCCTCCAATTTAATGACTTCTGACATGAACCAAAACGCCATTACAGCCAGCACTAGGCGGGCTAAAGTAATCATGTTCGGGACCTGCTTAGTAATCATTATTAACGGTCTGCCAGCTCCGCGCGTAAGTCGTAGCCGTCAGCACTAATGATGGTGGCCTCGACCATCGCCCCGGTTGACAGGTTGTGTTGCGGGTCATCAATCTTTACAACGCCGTCTACCTCTGGTGCATCTGCCCAAGTTCTGCCAATTGCCGTCTCGCCGGTTGCATCATCAATCAGCACGGTGGTAGTTTTGCCCACCAAGCTCTGTTGGAAATCAGCGTGGATATCTGATTGTAACTCCATCAATTCAGCGTAACGCTCAAGAGCTTCTTCGTGCGAACAACGGTCCGCGTCGTTGCCTGACGGCGTATTTGTTTCAGGTGAAAAGGTAAATGCACCTAGGCGTTCGAAACGAAACTCCTTCATCCAGTCCAGCAGCTCTTCAAATTCGGCGCGGCCTTCACCCGGATGGCCGACCAAAACCGTGGTACGCAATGCAATGTTCGGCACTTCGTCCCGCAGACGCGTCATAATTCTACGTACCGACTCGCTAGTACCACCGCGCGTCATCCTCTTTAGAACAGGCGTCGCGATATGCTGAGTAGGAATATCTAAATACGGTAACACGTTATCGTATTGGTTCATTACCTCGGTCAATCGCCACGGAAATTTATTTGGATAGGCGTACATAACGCGCAACCATTTCAAGCCATCCACTTGAGCCATCGCTTCAACTAAATCAGGTAAGCGCGCGCCACCGCGGCCGAAATCTGTGCCGTAGCCAGTGGTGTCTTCCGCGACCAAATTTATTTCGCAGACGCCCTTATCAACCAACAATCGCGTTTCTTCGAGAACAGCATCAATTGGCTTAGACGACTGCTTGCCACGTATTTTAGGGATAATACAGAATGCGCAGTTGTGATCGCAGCCATGGCTTGGGCGAAGGTACGCATAAGAACGCGGGGTTTGTAACAAGCGCATAAACTCGCCTTGGCCTTGCGGAGCGCGTCCACCTGAAAGCTCGTTAACCTTACGGCCCTTCAGTACGTCTTCGACAATACGCGCTACGTTTGAGTAATCACTTAAACCGAGGAATGCGTCGACTTCAGGAAACTTGCCTACAACTTCGTCGCGAAACTTCTCTGGCAAACACCCAGCGACAATCACGCCGCGCAAATTACCCGAGCGCTTGGCTTCAAGCAAGTCGTTGATTGCAGCTTCTGATTCGTCACGTGCAGGACCAATGAAGCTACAAGTATTTAGAATCGCAACATCGGCCTGTTCAACATCTCCGGTCAAGGCATAGCCGCCCGCGCCTAAGTGCCCCAAAATATTTTCAGAGTCGATGAGGTTGCGAGCGCAGCCGAGGTGCACCAAGGCTACATTAATTTGTTTAGTCAAAAGACTCATTGGTTTTTCATTTCTTCCCACTGCTCGGCGGTGATCAGAATATCACGCGGCTTCGCACCATTGTGCTCGCCTAGGATACCACATTCTGTCATATCTTCGATAAGTCGGCTTGCCCGACTATAACCAACTTTGAATTTACGCTGCAACAGTGACGCAGAGCCACGACCGGACTTCAGCACGAACTCGACGGCTTCTTCCCAGTACTCGTCGTCATTTTCGCCGGTAGTGCCACCGAGCAGGCTCCCTTGCTCGAGAACCTCTAGGTATTCTGGTTGACCATTCGCACGCAAGTGATCGCAAATTGCATTCACTTCTGGAGTATCAATAAAAGCTCCTTGACCACGCTGCGTCGAGTCTGCCCCAGGAGGACGGTATAAAAAGTCGCCGTTACCCAATAATTTTTCCGCGCCAGCCTCATCAAGAATCACGCGACTATCGGTATTGGTGTTAACCCTAAACGACATCCGCACCGGCAAGTTTGCTTTAATTAAGCCCGTCACCACATCCGTCGATGGACGCTGTGTCGCAACAATCAAGTGAATGCCCGCCGCGCGCGCCTTCGCCGCAATGCGGTTAATGCTTTCTTCAACATCTTTCCTGAATTGCAACATCAAGTCAGCGAGCTCGTCGATAACTACCACGATGTAAGGGTAGCTGTCTGGGAAGTCGAGTTCGTCGTAACGTTCACCCATCATTTTTTGCAATCCTTTGCGCGTGATTGCGTTATAGTCGGCGATGTTTCGCACTTTGGCGCGGCGGAAGGTGCCCAAGCGACTTTCCATTTGCTGCACAAGCCAGTTCAAAACAAACGATGCGCGCTTCATCTCGGTTACTACGGGGCACATTAAGTGAGGGATACCAGAGTAAGCATCGAGCTCTACTTGCTTAGGGTCAATCAGCACTAAGCGCACTTCTTCTGGAGTACGAGTCAGCAACAGCGTCGAAAGAATGCTGTTCAAGCACACCGACTTACCAGAACCTGTGGTGCCAGCGATGAGCATGTGCGGCATCTTAGCGAGGTCGGATACTAGTTCGCCACCTAGAGCACCTTGCCCCAGAACCATCGGCAATGCCGCCTTAGCTACTTCTTCCGAGCACTTCTCAAACACATCGCGCAAGCGTACCGACGACTGAATCATGTTGGGAACTTCAATGCCGACTGCTTTCGAGTTTGGTAGCGGAAAGATAATTCTTACCTTGCTGGTACCTAATGAAAGACTGATGTCATCGATGTGCTTCTTAATTTTGGCAACCGGAACACCTGGCTCGAGCTGAATACCAAACATGGTAATGGTCGGGCCGCGTTTGGCGGAAACGACGGTTCCGTCAAGCTTGAATGAATCTAAAACCGATTGCAAATCGCTACCTAACTTATTAATCTCGTCGCGGTTATCGACGCTAATCTTTGTATCGCTCTTTATGAGCAACTTTATCGATGGCAACGATTTCAAGGATGGTGTTTTCGGGCGTTTAGGCTTAGGCTTATCTTCTGCTACTTCGAGACGTGCGGTTTGCGATTCTGCGGCGGTATCATCGATTTCCGCCAAGCCGTACTGCTCGCCGTCCGTAGCTCGTGGTTGACGTTCTTCTGTTGTTGTCGCGGCGGCAGCAGTGCTTGACGCTGCAGGAGCTTCTACAGTTTGCACTGAAGTCGCAGGCTGGGCGGCCGTTGCCGTGGTTGCAGTATGTCTAGGCGTTGGCGCAACAGGTGCTGGCGTGTTTGCCGGGGCAACAGTTGAACGGGGTGCCGCATCTTCGTCAAACCCTGGCCCGCTTATTTCAATCTCTGGCTTTGGTTTTTCCCCAGCTGATGTTGCGGCAGGATCAACGCTTGGCTTGGCCGCTGCAGGCTCTGCAGCAGATGTCGAACCCTCGCTTCCAATATCGTAGGTGGAAAACTGATTACGAAGCCAACCGAAAATTGAAGTAATGCCGCGTGATGCCTTTTCGTGATTTTCCTTTGCGCCGTCCATTATTGAGCCGTCGTCTTTGCCACCCCACGGTAGATCTTGTTGGCGTAACTTATCGGCACCACTCTTAAGTAAATCGCGCACCAGTGGCACGAAGGCCCACTCGGTTGCCATCAGCAATGAAAGGCTAACTAAAAAAGCAATCACTATTGTTGTGCCTAATGGGCCAAACACTTCCGCAAGAGTTGGGTAGGAACTGCTGCCTAGCCAGCCGCCCTGCCCCTGCATGAAAACATTTGTCGGTGTCGCATCGCCAAGCCCATGGCCAATGAAAGCAGCAGACAAGCTTAACAAACAAATCCCTACTAATTTAAAACCCGCATAGCCGCTGCTTTCTTCACGCACCAATCGTGCGATACCCCAGAAGGCACAGAAGCAAGGTGCAACAAACGCGCCAATGCCCAGGAAAAACAACATCGATTTGGCGATGGTGTAGCCGAGTACTCCGCACAAATTACTGTCTTTGGCGCCACTCTCGTAACTAAGCAAAGCGCCTAATACGAACAGCCCGATGCAGGCCAAAGCGATACCGAATGGTTGGCGTCCGCGATTGCCGTAGAGGGCATCAAGTGTAGATTCGAACAGCCACTTAACGCCATTGAATAGAACAATTAGCCCTGCACCAAAAAAGGAGAGTACTGCATTTAACCCTGAAAATATAAATCCGAATTGCTGGCTTGCAGAACTCTTTTTAGAGGATTTAGACTTTCTTGATTTTGACTTCTTGCGGGAGGTAACCACTGAACCATTATCGTAATTCCTACACGCCCTAAATTACAGGAAGAACCGGCTAAAACCCTTGATTTCACGGATTTAATCGGTGTATCCGAGATCGCCCATCGCTCGCTCATCTTGCGCTGAAATCGACAATACTGAACCGTCAATAATGGGCAGGGCATTGAAAAAATTAAGCAGGGTTGCTTTCATTTCTACCACGAGTTGCGCCTGCTTTGATAAGTTATTTTCAACCTCGTTTGCGCGGTAATCAAACAGCTGCTCTTCCCCGCTACGGCTAATCAAATATTTATGCTCGGCCGTGCGCCAGCCGCGAAGTCGGTCATCGCCAAGCGTTGTTTGCTGCGCCTCTAGGTAAACATCGCGCATGTCGTAACCCATTCCCTTCTTCGAATATGCCAGTTGTAGAGGATACGTAGCCACATCTTGTGGTAGAGACTCTAAATCGTCGCCTGCCGCCAGCAAACAGGTTGGGGAGATATCGAGGTGCGTAACCGTTTTCTTTATGCGTGTACCCGCCCCAGCGCCTTTCGGGAAATGGACACCGAGCCCATCGCTACTTGAATCCATTCAAAAGCCATCATTGCTAACGCGGCTTTACGCGGCAAAATTACTGATTGTTCTTTATTAGACATTACTATTTTCAAGTATAACTTCTACAAGTTCAGCTGCAAGAGACGCCTTCGAACATGGGCCTATTCCCCATTGAGTGTCTCTATTCAATACTGTCAACTCAGACACGTCGGCGCCTTGAGACTGTGGAGTATTAAGGCATACGAAGTCTAGGTTTTTAGACTCTAGCTTTTGACGTGCATGTTGCTCGCCATTTTCAGATTCTAGCGCAAAACCGACAACGAGCCGTTCGCCCTTAGTGGCTGCTAAAGTTTGTACGATGTCGAGATTGGCAACCAGTTCAATGGATAATTGATCACTCGCTCGTTTCATTTTTTGGGAATGCGTTGTAGAAGGACGGTAGTCACTTACCGCAGCTACCGCAAACAGCGCGTCACAGTGCTCCCATTGCCGCGCACACTCCTCATACATTTCTTGCGCCGACTCTACCTGAATAACATCGGCATTCACCGGCGATTCTAATGCGGTCGGGCCGCTAACTAAAACGACTTCGTGCCCGGACGCGATGAGCGCATCGCAAATCGCATAACCCATCTTGCCACTAGAGCGATTAGACAAATAGCGCACTGGGTCTAGCGCCTCACGCGTTGGTCCTGCTGTAACTAAGAAACGCGCCATTAGCCTAGAACGCTAGCAACAATCTCGAGGATTTCATCGACTTCGAGCATGCGCCCCGCGCCCTCTTCTTGGCAAGCGGTTACTCCGGCTGCTGGACCAACTTGCTGCCAACCATCCGCTTCGAGTTGCTGTAAATTGCGTTGCACTGCTGGATGCGCAAACATCTCGGGATTCATCGCCGGCGCAATCAGTCTAGGGACATCGCCGCTAATCGCTAATGCCAAAGTGGTTAACAAGTTGCCGGCGATACCATTAGCAATATGCCCAATAGTGTTGGCGGTCGCTGGCATTATCAGTATTAAATCTGCTTGGCGTGCCAACGAGATGTGTTCCATGCCTGCAGGGTCGAGCTGAGAATCGTCGTGGCTAATAGCTGACACGCCGGTCAAACACGAAAACTGCAAAGCGCTGACAAACTCTAGCGCCATGGGTGTTAACACAACCTGCACATGATGCCCTTGTTGAGTGAGTTGCGACGCACACGTAGCTGCCTTGAAGCAGGCCGCGGATCCTGTCACGCCCAGTAAAATATTAGCCATTGCTGTTCTCCTTTGCATAGCCAAGAATACTTATGGCTTCAGCGAGCATTTTTTCGAAATCGTCGTTCACTAACTGATGATCATAATCTTTCGCGAAAGCCAACTCGGCATCCACAGCTTTCAATCGCGTAGTGATTTGCTCTTCGGTTTCGGTGCCACGATGGCGCAACCGCTCAATCAAAATTTCGCGCGATGGGGGCACTACAAAAAGTGACACCATGGGCAGCTTACATTCGGCAAGCTGTAAAGCACCTTGCACGTCGACCTCTAAAACAATGTCATGGCCTGCATTTAGCGAGGCTTCAGTGCTTGAACGCAATGTCCCGTAATAGTTGGTATGAACTATCGCGTATTCTAAAAATTCGTTGCTAGCGATGCGCTGCTCGAATGCTTCTTTAGAAATAAAAATATAGTCCTCGCCATCCACTTCACCTTTGCGAATGCCGCGGGTGGTTGCACTGATTGAAAAATCGACTTTAGGGTGTGCGACTAAACGCTTCCAGAGAGTTGACTTTCCGGAGGCTGTCGGCCCAGAAACCACGATTAAGCGGCCCTTATTCGACATTAGCGACCTGCTCTTTTAATTGTTGCGCGCATAACTTCATCGCAACGACCATTTCTGACAACTTGCCGTCCGAGGACTTATTGCCCAGCGTTGTTATTTCGCGATGGCACTCTTGCAGCACAAATTCAAACTCGCGTCCGACCGCGCCGCCCTTTTTTATGGTGGCACGTAAACGCTCTATGTGAATGTCTAGTCTCGCAATTTCTTCCTGAACATCGGCGCGCTCAGCCAAAGCAATCAACTCGCGTCCTAAATCGTAAGAGTCGTTCTCGCCAGCGGCAGCCAATGCTTGCTGGACTCGCAATGCGTATTTCGCAGAGACCTCTTTAACAGCTACAGGTGCGCGGCGCGCGGTGCGTGCGACTAGCTTTTCGAGTTGACTAATAATGCGCTGCATCTCTTTACCCAAACGAACACCTTCTTTGGCCCGCGAATCTTGCAGGGCCACAATCGCTTCGGCAGCAGCTTGCTTAATGACGCGCTCGACTGCGCGCACTTGACCTTGCGGATTACGCGCAGAGTGCATCGCGCCCGGCATCGAGATTAAATCTTTAAGGGTCGGTGAAACCACATCTAATCCAAGATTTTTTTCGGTGCGTTTCCAGGCGGCAAGATAATTTTTTAAAACTTGCTGATCAAACTCTACCGTGTCGTCGTGGCTACGGCGCACGCTCACAAAACCCGAGATGGAGCCACGCGACAAAGCCTGTCGCAACATGCCTTCAACCTTAGCTTCGTGCTCGAGCAAGTCGGATGGCATGCGTAACTTGCAATGAAATCCCTTGCCGTTAACAGTGCGAAATTCGACCTTAACTGACAGCTGGCTAGTTTCGACCTGCGCGCGCCCAAAGCCAGTCATGCTGGCCAAAGTGGCGGTAGGTTTCTTAGCCATAATTAAATATTTGGACGGCTACCAGGCTTGTAAGCATCGCCATGCTCTCCGCTTTCACATAACGGACATGCGTCAGCCGTGTATGACGGGACATCAACTTCGATGCAGCTATAGTAGTTAACGTCGCCGCCAAATGGATTCGCAATGCCGCTGCGATTAACAATAGATGCAGCGGAAATATCGCTCACGCCCATTTCGCGCAACATGGTGACAACCTCTCCGGCTGATTTGCCAGTGGTGACAACATCTTCGGCGACTAAGACGCGCTCGTTAGGTTTAATTTCAAACCCGCGGCGTAAATCGAAACCACCTTCGGCTGCTCGTTCAGCGAATAACCCACGCACACCAAATGCGCGAGCTAACTCGTAACTAAAAGTAACAGCGCCCATTGCTGGGCCGATGACGACATCGAAAGGCTTATCGTTGCCAAGTTGCTGGCGGACTTTATCCGCTAAATCTGTACAAACCTGCGCAGCTAAATCAGTGTACTGCAATAAACGGGCGCACTGCACATAACGTCCAGCGTGGCGTCCGGATGATAGCAAGAAATGTCCGTCAAGCAGAGCTTCGGATTTACGAAGTGCTTTATCGGTTCGTTCAGAAATAGATGACATCGTTGTTGCCATGATTACTGCGTTGGATCTACTGGTGCCTGGATTGGCTGCGCGGCATCGCCGAATTCGAGAGCCGAGCCTGAGTTTGATTCGTCTGATGTCCAGTGTAGAGACATTGCAGAAAGAATGAACACCAAGAAGATGATGAAAGTAACTTTGTTAACACCGCCAGCGCGAACGCCGAAGGTCTCGGAGCCTGCGCCGCCAAGTGCGCCGCCAAGGCCACCGCCTTTGCCTTCTTGAACCAAGATGACCAAAAT
>Ga0302119_10001544_pt1 | contig 10353 bp, 9 predicted proteins | sample AG5_Tmax_MG_FD_203114 | JGI IMG/M metagenome (GOLD analysis project Ga0302119, IMG submission 203114) | Marine microbial communities from Western Arctic Ocean, Canada - AG5_Tmax | ecosystem: Environmental > Aquatic > Marine > Oceanic | place: Canada: Western Arctic Ocean | collected 2017-10-01
GTAGGACGTTTCATGCTTAGAATTCCCGGGGAAAAGCACCTGTGGCCCAGGGCTCCCCACATGCACCATACTAAAGGCCCATGGAAAAGAAGAAGCCGACCACCACTCGAATCACGCGAGCTTTCAAGGCCGCAGGCCTTGCGGGCCTGGGCCTGCTGGCCAGTTGCGCCAACTTCAATACCTTCAGCGTCCAAGAGGACGTCACCCTGGGGCTAAGGGCGTATGAGGACGTGCGCAGCAAGGAGCCCCTGGTCACCTCGGGCCCCGCCCTGGAGCACGTCTTGAGGGTCACCGAGCGCCTGGTCCCTGCGGCCCTGGTGGATGCCCCGTCATTCGCCCAGGAATTCCCCTGGGAGACCGTCCTGATCCAAGATGACAGCACCCTCAACGCCTTCTGCCTGCCTGGGGGCAAGATGGCGGTCTACACGGGCATTTTGGCAGTCACCCAAGACGAGGCGGGCCTGGCTGTGGTCATGGCCCACGAAATCGCCCATGCCACGGCGCGCCACGGCACCCAAGCCATGACACGCCAATTGGCCTTGAGCGGAGGGCTGGCCATGCTAGGCGTGGTACTGGAGGAGAACGAGCGGGACCCCGAATACTCCATGGCGATCGCCTCAATCAGCGCCACTCTGCTGACCCTCTCCTATGGGCGGGACGCGGAGCTAGAAGCGGACCGGGTAGGCCTCATCACCATGGCCAGGGCGGGCTATGACCCACGGGTGGCGGTGGAGTTTTGGCAGCGCATGGAGGCCCAGGGCGGTGGAGCCACGCCGGAGTGGCTCTCCACGCACCCCTCCCACGGTCACCGCATCGAGCAGATTCGAAGCCTCTTGCCCGAAGCCCTGGCCATCTGGGAGAGCACCCAGGGCCGGGGGGAAGCCCTACAGAATCGGATTTCTGAAAAGTTGTAAACCCTTTACAGTAAGGGGTTTACAACGGTCGGCCCGAAGGAGGGCAAGCGAAGTCGGGCTGCGGTTCCTACTTTCCTATGCCCACGGGGCCAACCCCGCGGCATTCCGGGTCCCCACGGCCCCTCGCCCGAGTACTTCTCCGGGCATTTCCACCAGCACCTACCCCTCCGCTGCCCCGTGAAGGTCGCCTTCGCAACTCCCGAATTCCAGAGCTTGGTGCGCCGCACCAACCTCGCCGAGATCGCTGAACAACTCCCCCGCGCCCTGATGGCTGCGGGTGCGAATGTTCGTGTCTTTTTGCCTCTGACCAAGGACATCGACACCTCGATTCTCACCGGGCTCAAGAACGCGGGCAGCCTGACTCTGCCGGACGGAGACGAAACCGTACGCGTTCGAGTGATGCGCGGCCAGCTCAACGGCTTGGAGCTCTGCCTGATCGATCATGCACAGCTCTTCCGCACGCGGCACCCCTACGGAGATGCCCAAGGCCCTTACAGCGACAACTGGCGCCGGTTCGCGATTTTCGCACGGGCTGTTCTGGAAGGCCTTGAGCTCATCCGCTTCTCCGCAGATGTAATCCACTGCTTTGATTGGACCACGGGCTTGATCCCGGTCATTCAAAAACTCGAGTACCAAGACCGCGTTGAGAAACACCCTGCCTCTAAGGCTGGCACTTTCTTCGCCGTGCAAAACACTGCTATGCAAGGCAGTTTTGAGCGCGAGATCTTGCCAAAGATCGGAATCCCCCACTCAGAGTTCCACGCCATTGGCGGGGTCGAGTTGGGCGGCAAGATCAACTACCTGAAGGCAGGTGCAGAGTACGCCACAATCATCGGCACTAACTCCCCCACAATGGTGGGAACAGTGACCTCCCTGCCCAACGACAGCACGGTCCACGACACCTTTAGGCGTCGCGAAAAAGAGATCGTAGGCATTACGCCTGGCATCAACTATCGCTCTTGGGACCCAAGCTGCGACCCCCTGCTCTCCCAGGTCTTCGGTCCCGAAGACAAGGATCCCACCGCGGGCAAGCGCAGGTGCAAAGTCTCCTTGCAAAAGGCCCTCAAACTGGACAACGGCCCGCGGACGCCCCTGATCTGCGTGATCGGGCAGTTCGACAGCGATGGTGGTTTCGACATTGTCTCTGAGGCAATCACGCCCCTCCTGGAGCGGTCGGTGCAAGTGGTCATGATGGGCCCGGGAAGTCCCGAGGTTCTCGAGCGCCTGCACACCATCGAACAAACATTCGCCGGCCGTTGCCGAATCATCGAGGGCTACAACGTCAACACTGCCCACGTGTTGCTTGGCGGGTCCGACATATTGCTCTTGCCGTCCCACTTCCACGCTGCGCCTACCTTGCCAGCGATTGGCATGCGCTATGGCGTGGTCCCAGTTACCTTTGCGAACGGCGGACTCGCAGATGTGGTTCGGGATGTGCGCGATCATCCGCTTGACGGCACTGGATTTTCATTCAAGAGCTACGACGCGGACTCTTTGCTAGAGGATGGCATCGATGCTGCGCGGCAGCACTACAAGAGCACCCCTGACTGGAAACAAGTGGTTGTGCGGTGCCTGAACGAAGACAACTCTTGGGCTGCTGCTGCCGAGGAACAGCTCAAGGCCTACCGCCGCGTTCGCCGTCGTACTCCCCCGAGGAGGAGCTAGCTGCCAATGCCGCCGACCGGTCGTTTCCTGGGTCTCGACATCGGTGGAACCTCGGTCAAGGCTGGTATGGTCGGGCCCGGGGAAAAACGAGTTGGTGCATCAGAGCCCCTGCCCACCCAAATCCAGGACGGGCCAGAAGTCTTTCTGGACAGGCTTTGCGACTACGCTCGCTCGTTCGGTCCCTTTGACGCGGTAGGCGTAGGCTGCCCCGGGGTATTTGATCCTGGTACGGGTGCCCTGCGCGCTTCGGCCAACCTCCAAAATCTCGAGGGGCGCATCTTGGTCCAAGAAATTGCGCAACGGCTCAACCTATCCGAGGACCAAGTGCGCGTGGACAACGACGCGAACCTTGCCGCCTATGGGGAACAGTGGCACGGTGCCGGAGCAGGTCGTGACAACATGTGCCTGCTCACCCTGGGCACCGGGATCGGCGGCGGACTGATCCAAGACGGTCGGCTCTACACCGGCCCCCACGGTATGGCAAGCGAGGTGGGGCACATCGTGATTCTGCCCAAGGAACAGGGAGGGCATCCCTGCGGTTGCGGCAGTGCCGGCTGCCTAGAAACCCTGGCCTCTGCCACCCACGTCAGACGCCGCGCGCGGGAAGCGGGCCTGACCGAAGATACGGTGGAACTCTGCCGCCGTGCCGAGGCGGCGGCGGGACCCGAACGGGAATTGCTGCACCAGGTTGGCCGCGACTTGGGACGGGGCATGTCCTATGTGGTTTCGCTCTTAGACATCACCTTCTTCGTGATCGCGGGGGGCTTCAGCGCTGCCTTGCCCCAGATGATCGATGGGATCCACGAAACACTTTCAGAGCGCCGCTATGGCACGCCCAAGCCGGATGTGGTTCGGGCGACCCTGGGCCCTGACGCTGGCTGGATGGGGGCCGCTCGCCTAGCGGGGGACTTCCGGTGACCAAGAACTGGATCGACGAACTGCGCACAATAGTCGGGCCCCGCAACGTGATCACCGGCTCTGAATCCCTTGCTTGGGAATCCGACGGGTTGTCTTTGGTGCGCGGAATGGGCCAAGCCATCGTCTTGCCGTTGGATACGGAAGAAACCGTCCGGGTCATGAAACTATTGGCACGAGAGGGAGTCCCGGTGGTACCGCGAGGCGCTGGTACTGGCCTCACCGGAGGAGCCACACCCGTCGGAGGAGGCGTGACCGTGGGAACCGCGCGCATGCGCGAGATCTTTTCCATTGATCCTGTCGGACGTTTGGCGCATGTGCAGGCGGGAGTAGTGAACTCGGATCTCAGCGTGGCTGCGCGGCCCCATGGTCTGTTCTATGCCCCGGACCCTTCGAGTCAAGCGGCTTGCACCTTGGGAGGCAACGTGGCAAACAACTCGGGCGGGCCCCACTGCTTCATGCACGGGTCCACCACGCGCCATGTGCGCGGAGTCAAGTTGGTGGATGCCCAGGGCCAAGTGCTCGACCTCTTGGCCAGCCCGGCAGATCCCGAAGGCCTCGACTTGGTCGGCCTGATCACCGGTAGCGAAGGCATGTTCGGGATTGTCACCGAAGTTCAGCTGAATCTTGAGCCCCTTCCCGAGGAAGTCCAGACCATCATTGCGGTTTTCCCCAGCTTGGATGCGGCCTGCGACTGCGTTTCCGAAGCAATCGCCGCACACATCGAAGCATCGGCAATCGAGATCCTCGACAAGCTCACCATCGCTGCGGTGGAGGACAGCATTTTCGCTGCGGGCTACCCCAGGGAGGCGGAAGCGCTCCTGCTCGTGGAAGCGGAAGGGGGTGCCTTGGAAGTGCAAGAGACCATCGACCTGGTCATGCAACTGGCGAAAAAACACGGGGCCATGGAAATCCGCAGCGCTCAAGACAAGGCTGAACGCGCACGGCTTTGGGCCGGACGCAAGGGAGCCTTCGGGGCCATGGGGCGCGTGGCGCCGGACCTCTACGTTGCCGATGTGGTCGCGCCTCGAACGCGCTTGCGGGAAATCGTCGCCCTTGCGATCGAGATTGCCGAGGAACGCAACCTTCGCTTGGGCAACGTGTTCCATGCGGGGGATGGCAACCTGCACCCGAATATCGCCTACGACCGGCGAGACGAGGACGAGGTCCGTCGCGTACTGGAAGCGGGACAGTTGATCATGGAAGCCTGCATCGAACGGGGCGGATCCTTGACCGGCGAACACGGGGTAGGGGTCGAAAAGATGACCCACATGTGCGACCTGTTCGACGACGACGACCTGAACACCATGCACCGGGTGCGGGATGCACTTGATCCCAAACGCCGCATGAACCCAACCAAGGTTCTGCCCCTGCGCGCCTGCCGCGAAGTACGCAACGGCGGATTGCCCTTTTCACCCATGGGAAATCTGGAGGCCAAGACATGAGCCAGACCAATGCTTCAGACCGCGCGCACCTCTTGGGCCAGGGCTCGGGATGCGCCCTGGAAGAAGTAGGTGAATTGATTTGTCTCGCACCCAAGGACCAAGGCCAACTGGCGGAGGTCCTGGGGGAAGCCCGTCGCAGGAGTTTCTTCGTGCTGCCCATCGGCGCAGGAAGTCAATTGGCCTGGTGTCGTCCCGATGCCCTCGATGACCCGGCCCACGCCCCCATCCCGATCAGCCTCATGCACATGGCCGGGGTGCTAGAGCAGATCCCTGGCGAAGGCACGGTCACCGCCCAAGCGGGCACCCCTTGGCGTGATCTAGCCCAAGCCGTTGAGCAATCAGGCGAATGCCTCCCGGCGGACCTGCCCGGAGCAACCACGTCCACCCTGGGGGGAATTTTGGGAGCGGGACGCTCGGGGCCCAACCGATTGCGCTATGGCCCCCTGCGCCATCATGTGCTGGGCATGCAGGTCATGCTATCTGACGGCACCCTGGCTAAGAGCGGCGGACGATTGGTCAAGAACGTCACCGGGTTCGATCTACATCGCTTGTACACGGGTTCCCGCGGCACCCTGGCCATCATTCTGGAAGCCAGCTTGCGGCTCATGGCCCTTCCCGAACGCGAATGGAGTTTTTCCATACCCGTGGCCGACTGCGCTAGCGGATTCACCAAGGCCTTAGAAATCCAACAGGCCATGCCACGCCTGCACTGGTTGGTACTGACGCGCACCCAGTCCGAATTGCGCCTACAAGGTGGACTCGCGGGCCGTGCGAGCCAAGTGAAGACGGATCAGGAGAGGGTCCTAACGGCCCTTGGGGGCACGCCCGAATCCTTTGATGGCCAAGCACCCACCGAGCGCAAACGCCTCGGGGAAGAGGGCGCAGAGAATCGCCACGCCTGGGATATCGGCAGTCCACTCACCCACTGCGCCGAACTCCTGGGCATCCTTGAAGCCCAACTGCCCACCGAGACAAACCTGTGGGTGGATTGCGGTGCAGGTCGTATTTTGGTGGGTCCGGCGGGAGACGCACCAGTCACGGAAAAGCCCTCTTGGGCGGAGACCATCGGTGCAGAGGCCACATCCCTGCGCCCTCTCTGTGTCCACCGCCACTTGCACGACCAGTGGACAGAGTCCAATCCAACCACCACTCAAGCGGATTGGCAACAACGCTTGACGCGCGGACTCGATCCGGCCGGCATCTTCTCCATGACCCTTGATCCCGAGAAGGCACCCGCATGAGCACCGCGATCCGCTCCTTGCCCCTGGACTACGACCTGACCCTGGACTGCATCCACTGCGGTCTGTGCCTGAACTCCTGTCCGACCTATCGCCAGAGCGGCCGGGAATCAGAGGGTCCCCGCGGCAGAATACATCTGATGCGCGCCCTGGCCGAAGGACGCCTAGAGGCCGATCAGGATTGCGTGGAAGCCCTTGACTCGTGCCTAGTCTGCCGCAATTGCGAAACCGTTTGCCCCGCCGGAGTGCAGTTCGGCGCCCTGATGGAAAGCGCCCGGGACCATCTGCCTGCGCCGGGTCTTCTCGCACGGGGCCTGCGTTGGTTTGGGTTCCGCTTGGTCCTTCCCCACCGCCGGGTGCTTGGGTTCTTGGCAGGAGCCGTGCGCCTGACGCAACTCCTGCGACTGCCCCAGGCCATAGCACCGCTCTTGGGTCAGCGTGGAATCGCCCTGGCCCATCTGCCGGTTTTTCCGGTGGCAAACAAGCGTCGTAGCCTACCCCCCGTGTGCCCCAGCACGAGCGAACGCACGGAAGCCGTGGGCATGCTGGAAGGTTGCGTGCAGAGGCAACTGTACGGGGATGTCAACCGCGCAACCGTCGCAGTCCTCAATGCTTGCGGTGCCGATGTGCACACGCCCCAAGACCACGCATGCTGCGGGGCACTGCACGCGCACAACGGAGACTTGGACGAAGCCCGGCGCTTGGCCCAAGAAACCATCCAAGCCTTCGAGGACATGGACGGTGAACCGGACATGCGGATTGTGTTGAACTCGGCCGGTTGTGGAGCCCACATGGCCGAGTACCCAAGGCTCTTTGCTGAGGATCCCCTGTGGCTCCCGCGGGCGGATGCCTTTGCACAACGGGTGATCGATTTCTCCGCCTTTGTGGCCCAAGACCAAAGGGCTGAGCGACTCAAGAAACAACTCGCACCCCTAGCCCCACGCAAGGTTGCCTGGGACGACCCCTGCCATCTTTGTCACGGCCAAGGAATCACCGCCGAGCCTCGGGCCCTGTTGGATTTAATTCCTGGAATCGAGCGGGTCGAGATGCCTTCCTCTGGATCCTGCTGCGGGTCAGCGGGCATCCATGCCCTTTTGTATCCAGCGGAATCCAACCAGTTACTCGACGCCAAACTAGAGGAGTTCACTCGCTCTGAAGCGGATGTATTGATCACCTCGAACCCCGGGTGCCAGATGCAGTGGCATGGGGGTTTCTCAAGAACAGGAAATGCTACTCGGCCCCAACACTTAGCCGAAATTCTCGCCGCATCCTTGGCTCAAGGGCCCCAGGTGGTTTCGAACGCTAAGCCTCCGAAGAAGGGATAGGGCTCCTAACCAAGTCAGTCCCACGGGACTTGGGGATCAAGGAGATTCTTGGACCCTCATTCATCCATCCCTAAGGAGTCTGGGGCGACTCGTCCCCTTCCGGATTCTGTCCGGAATCCAGCGTGGGAGGCAACCAAGCCGCGACAAACGGCTCAAGGTCCTCATGTCGGGCGCGGGCCCTGGGCGGAAAAGCGAGGTGCAAGATCAATGCCCTCGGGCCACTCGTCAAGTCGACCCTCAAGGTGTCGTGAAAGGTGGGCTCCCCATCGACCCTCTCGAAGTGCCTCAGGTGCACCCAGGGCACCTCATAGGGGCCCCAAGGAATGCGCCCCCCATCCATGGGCAAGGCCTCGCCCATGAAATTCAAACTCTCAATCCCCTTGTAGTTGAGGCCGCGAAAGAGTTTCTTGCGATGGTCCAAGCTGGTCTTGATCGGGTGCCGTACCAGGAGTGCTCCGCTAGGGCCGAATCCTTCACGCTGCTTCAGGTGCCCCCAAGGTTTGGGCTGCATTTTCCCCATCCTTTTCGGCATCTTGGATAGGGCTTCGGCTTCCTGCTCATCAGCCACGAACTCGGGCGTAGCATCCCCCAAGGGCGAGTACCGCAGCATGACGCGCCCATCGGGCACGGACTCGCAGCCATCCACTTTCCAGCCCAGGGGAGATCCCACAGGATCGAAGACCTCGTTCAAAAACGGTTCTTCCTCGATGGCTTGCGCTGAGCGGGAACATTGACCTGAAAAGGTCATGCCCAACAGGGCGAGGCCGCCGAAGAGGGCCAGTACTCCCCCCACACTTTCGCGCGATCGGCTCATCGGTCGGAATCTTCCTCGTCAGATATCTCTTCGATCGGCTCAGGCTCTTCTTGTACCAGTGAGTACGCCCCATCCGGTCCAATCGTGAAGGGATCAAAGAAGACCCGCAGCTCCTCGTCGGTGATCTCTTTCTTCGAGTGAGTACGCTGGAATTGGACCATGATGACGGGCAGCTCGTTCTCTTCGCTCAGCTTCAACATGAAGGTCGCGCCGGGACCTGCTTCCGCATTGTAGCTCCCTTCGAGACTTCGCCCTTGAATATCAATCGTGCGCTCTACCCCACCCGAAGGAGCGGTCTCATCCCAGTGCGAATTGGCTGTTTCAATGCCCTGCACCACAAAGAACGAAGCGGTCATCATGGAGCCATCACTCTCCGCACCGGACCCCGTCATAACGAAAATCTCTAGATCCACGAAGGGGACCTTGTTCCCAAACAACAGGCTCCAACCTTCGGGCACCTCTTCCACCGGCAAGGCTTCGGCCAGCCGTTCAAGGCTGGCCTCGGGGTTCATGGCTTTCTTGACCCAGTCGACCCCCATGAATCCGATCACTGCGCCAATTACCAGCAGGCCCAAGCAGCCCAAGCCGCAGCCCCAAAGCAGCGGATTGCGCTTCTTTTCACTGCCACCTTCCGTCGATCCCCAATCATCAGCCATATCTAACTCCAAGAATGGAAGCCCTGTCCGGACTTCTTACCAAGTTCGCCACGCGCGACTTTTTCGCGCAGAATATTCGGCGGGCAAAAGCGCTCGCCGAGTGTCATTTCTAGGTACTCCGCAATGGCCAGACGTACATCGAGCCCCACCAGATCGGTCAGTTTGAGAGGGCCCATGGGGAAACCATAGCCCAATGTCATGGCCGTGTCGATGTCTTCGGCACTGGCGACCCCTTCTTCCAGCATGCGCATGGCCTCAAGCCCGATCGCAATACCTAGTCGACTGGATGCAAAGCCCGGGGCGTCCTTCACATCGATAGGCGTCTTGCCCAATCGCCGGGCAAGGTCCAGGGCGCACTGGACCGCAGCCTCAGACGTCCGTTCGCCGCGCACGACCTCCACCAGCTTCATGATGTGCACCGGGTTGAAGAAGTGCATGCCCAGGACGCGCTCGGGATGTTCGGCCGCCTCCGCAATCTTGTCGATGGAAAGGCTGGAGGTGTTGCTGGCCAAGAGCACCTCCTTATCCAAGCCGCCCAGCTCTGCAAAGATCGAGTGCTTGAGTTCAATTTTCTCTGGCACCGCTTCCACCACTAGCTGCACGCCTTCGATGGCCTTGCCCAAATCGGTGCTGCTGCCGATGCACGCGAGGGCCGCGGTGCGGTCCTCTTCGGTGACCTTGCCGCGAGTGACGCCCTTGTCCAGGTTGCCCTGAATGGCGGCCAAGCCCCGGGCAGTGGCCTCATCGTTCACATCGAAGAGGCACACCTCGATGCCCGCTTGAGCCAGAACCTGTGCGATTCCATGCCCCATGGTACCGGCGCCCAGAACGGCGGCCTTGTGAATCGAAGTTGCTTGCATGAAAGTCAAAAGGAAGGTGAAGAGGACTAGGGAACCAGGATGATCTTACCGCGCACGGCTCGATCCTCCAGCAACTGATGGGCTTGGCGCGCTTCGGCCAGGGGCAAAATACGATCGATCACCGGCCGGTAGACTCCGGCGGAGAGACGCGCAAGGATCAGGGGCAAAGCACTGCGTGGCCCCATGGTGGAACCGAGCACGGTCTGTTGTTTGATGAATAGGTGCGGCAGTTGCAACTGAACCTCGGGCCCTGTGGTGCCCCCGCAGGTGACCAAGCGACCAAGCCGCGCCAGGACACGCATGGAACCAGACCAGGTGGCGGGGCCCACGTGCTCCACCACCACATCTGTGCCCTTGCCACCGGTAAGCGCCTTGATCTCCTTGGGCCAATTGGGATCGGTGTGGTCCACTGCGGCCTCAGCGCCCAATTCGAGGCCCAATGCGCGACCCTCGGGGCTGCTGGCGCTGGTGAAAACCCGGCAACCCTCATCCCTCGCAATTTGAATTGCGGCGCAACCCAC